>Ga0075425_100004729_pt1 | contig 14086 bp, 13 predicted proteins | sample SoiMethybrSBSTD4_FD_75300 | JGI IMG/M metagenome (GOLD analysis project Ga0075425, IMG submission 75300) | Bulk soil microbial communities from a Populus tree surrounding site in Tennessee, USA - Soil MetaG P. TD hybrid SBSTD4 | ecosystem: Environmental > Terrestrial > Soil > Tree plantation...
TCCGCGCCCCGGAAGGCGTAGATCGACTGGTCCGGGTCACCGACCGCGATCAGCTCCCTGCCGTCGCCTGCCAGGGCGTGCAGCAGCTCCTCCTGGGCCGGATCGGTGTCCTGGTACTCGTCCACCATAACCACGTCGTAGGCCTTGCGCTCGCGGTCCCTGACCACGCCGTGGTCCAGCAGCCCCGCGGCGATCCTGATGATCTCGGCGTAGTCGTAGGCCGGAATGGGGGCCAGGTCGAAGCGCGCGGCGTAGCGGTTGAGGAAACCGCCCGCCGCCTGCCAGTCGTCGCGGCCGCGCTGCGCTCCCAGCCGGGCCAGGCCGCGGCCGTCCAGCCCGCGCTCGGCCGCGCGGAGCAGGAAGTCCCGCAGTTCCACGGCGAAACCACGAGTCGCGAGCGCGGGGCGGAGGCGCTCGGGCCAGCGCCGGCCGCCGTCCTCGGCCTCGCCCCTGAGCATGCGCCGGACCTCCAGCAGCTGCTCGGGGCCGGACAGCAGCGTGGGCGGCTCGTCGCCGGCCAGCACGAACTCCCGGCGCACCAGCGCATACGCGTAGCTGTGGAAGGTCAGCGCCAGCGGCTCCCGCGTGGTCCGGTGCAGCCGGGCGGTGATCCGCTCCCGCAGTTCCTCGGCCGCCTTGCGGCTGAAGGTGAGGACGAGCACCCGCTCCGGGTCGATCCCCCGGTTGATGATGCGGTCCGCCACGGTCTCCACGATCGTGGTGGTCTTGCCCGTGCCCGGGCCAGCCAGCACCAGCAGCGGCCCCCCGCCGTGGTCGACGACGGCCCGCTGCGCGGTGTCCAGTGTGGGCGCCTCGCCCCCTCGCCCCGGCGAGCGGACGAGGTGGTAGGCGGGAAGTTGCCTGTCCATCTCCGTACCGCACGGGCGGCCCGTCTGGGGCGGTCCAGTGGAATCCGTGCGGGTCGCTCTTACGTGTAGCACGCAGCCACGACAGTCCGCACAGATCCACGCCGATCCGGGCCGGTTGGCTCCCGGGTTTGGCTCCCGCGCCCGCTACAAGGCGGGCCGCCGCATGCGCTCCTAACGCAGCGGCGGCCCTAGATCACCCGACCTACCGAGAGGACGGAATGACCATGACCGACACGATCCCATGGGCGATCACCGCCGCGCAGGCGGCTCGCGCCCGCCCATGCCCACTGTGCGAGGCGCCGCCCGGCGCCCCGTGCCAGCGCAAGCCGGCTGGTGACCACCTGGCCCGTTTCCTGGACGCCTACACGGCGGGTCAGCTGACCCGCGCCTGCATGGCGGCCGTGGTGGGCGAGTTGGTCGTCATCGACCGCTCGGTGATCGTCCAGGACGGTGCCCGGTGAACGCGGGCCCGTACGAGACCGAGGCCGATACCCGCGCTGTAACCCCCGGACCTGCACAAGCTGGAGCACCAAGCCGCCGCGGACGGGCTGCTGTCCGACCATCTGCGGATCCACAAGGCCGGCAAGGAAACCCGCACCGCCCGCGGGCTCATCCTCGCCGCCTGCGCCGTCGTGGTGGTGGCCGCGCTGGTCACTCTCTCGCAGGCGCCGCCCTGGGTGTGGGTCGTGGTGGCCGCGGCGACAGGGCCGTTGCTGGCCCGTGCCGGTAGGCCCGCTCATAAGCCGATCGTCGCCGCGGCCACGCTGCCCGCGACGGTACAGGCCCCCAGCCAGGACGTCATCACCCGCGCGCTCGGCAGCCTGGGTATCGCCGGGATCGATCGGTGGCTGCGCGACGGCCGCGAGCTGGTGTTCCCGTCCCCGGTGCGGGAGGACGGCCCGGGCTGGCGGGCTGAGGTCGACCTGCCTACGGGGTGACCGCGGCCATGGTCACCGAACGGCGCGAGCAACTCGCCTCCGGGCTCCGCCGCCCGCTCGGCGCCGTCTGGCCCGAGCCGGTCACCAGCGAGCACGCCGCCCGCCTCGAGCTGTGGGTCGGCCGCCAGGACGTCGCCAAGTCCAGGCAAGGCCCGTGGCCGCTGGCCCGCAGCGGCCAGGCCGACATCTTCCAGCCCATCCCCTACGGCACCGACGTGCGCGGCCGGGTCGTCAAGGCCCCGCTAATCTACGGCAACTGGCTCCTGGGCAGCATCCCGCGGCAGGGCAAGACCGCCAGATACCAGCAGGAGGACAGCGATGGGACACCCTGACGGCGCACACACCCACGGCAGCGGCGGCAGCGGCCTCGGCGAGGTCCTCGTGATCCTGCTCGCTGTCGCCCTACTCGGCCCGGCCGTCGCCGCCACCGTAGCCGGGCTGGTCCACGTTTTGCTAATCGTGGCTGGGGTAATCGTGGGCGGGGGTGCCGCCCGGCTGGCGGGCCTGCTCGCCTGGCAGCTACGGCGCACCCGGGTAGACGCGGCCCGCGCCATGCCCCCGAGAACGTTGGTGGCGCGGGCCGCTCGGCCGCCGCTCCTGCCGGCGCGGCGAGTGGCCGAACTGCCCGCCGCGAGCCAGCGTGAACCACCGGGCGGCCTTCATCTTCACTTCCACGGCCTGGACGCCGAGGACGTCGCCGCCGTCCTCAACCGGCAGGATGATCCTTAAGCGGCGGCGCCGCGGACGGTGCTGGCCCAGGGTGTAACGCACCCTGGCCGGAGGTAGCCTGCGGCGCCCCACCAGGGGCCCCCCGCACCGCAGGCTCCCCGGCCACGCGACAAGCACGCAGCCACAAAGACGAGCGACGAGAACCCATCACCTGTTACGCGCCGGTCTCGTGCCGCAGCGTGTACCCGGCCGGCAGCCGGCGATGCCTCGCAGCCAATTCCGGCTAAGTCCCCCCCATTGCCCCCCCGGGGCTTAGGCGAGAAGATAAGAGAGAGTATCTCCTGGTACATCTGCGACGGGTAAGGAACGGGATTGATGCGGCTTAGTGCCTGGTCCTGCCCGGCGGACTCGACAATGAATTCGGCGTATCCCAGCGCCTGGCCGAATGTGGTCTGATGCAGCCTCATGTCGGTCACCTTCGCGAGCGGCATCATTCCGACATCTGTGTCGAGCAGGCTGGTGATCAGCATCAGCCGGTTCTCGGTGACCACAAAGTACCTCCGCCACCAGGTGGCGACCTTCCAGCCCTGCCACACAGCCAGCACGGCCCACAGCACCCAGATGACTCCCGCCACCCTGACACTGCCGGACCGGACGGCGACCTCGGTCACAAAGCCCGCAGCGACTGCGCCGGCCAGGATCACGATTACCGGGCTGATAACGGCTATCGGATGCATCCGCACGCTGATGACGATTCTCTCCGTCGACAGAAGGTACCTGTTGACTATCCGGGGAGGAACGTCGACATAAACCACGCGGCCGGGCACACGTCGGGCACTGGCAGACGACCGCCGGATAAACGACCGTCCGGTATCGGCAAGCCACCGTCGGACATTCGCAAACCACCGGTACACAACCTCACGATAACGAAGCAGCCGACAACTGACGATCCTTAAAATTCCGGTAATCTGTCCTTAATGTGAAGGTAATCCCTTGCACTAACCTCGGCGCTCGTGCTGCGGCTGATACCAGGCCGACCGGCAGCCCGGCGCCTGGCAGTGCACCACCAGCTGACCGCGGCCATGCTCCCGCTCAGCCTGCGCCGGGGCACACTCGCACGGCATCCCACGAGACGATCATCAGCTCCGGCCCCCACTCGTGCCCATTCGCGCACCGCTCCGGGTAGCACCACCAGTTCGGACGATGCACCCCCATGACCCGATTAGAACACGTGTACGACCTGCGGCGTCACACTGCCTGCGTGCCTTCTTCAGGATCCGGCGGCCATCTGAGGCTCCATTGTTCAGGCGCCCCGGGCCGGGCCCGGGGCGCCAGGTGTCACGGCCCCGCTTCACGCCGTAGGCGGGGGCTTCCCAATGATGGTCATGCACTCGGTTTGCAGCACCGTTGATCCGTCAGGGCTGACAACCCGGACCATGAGGTCGAAGGACACAGTCATCCCAGTGCCGTGCCGCATGCCGCGCTCGAACTCCACCGCGCCCGCGCCGCCCGCCGGCCTGGTCGCCGACCGGGCCGCCGGGACCCGCCGCATCTACCAGATCCAGCCGCAGGGGATGCGGGCCATCCACGCCTATCTGGACCAGATGTGGGGGCAGGCGCTGGCCTCGTTCCACGCGGCGGCCACGGCGGCCGCAGCCACGGCCGGCGACGAAAGGCAGGAGCAGCCATGACCGAGCGAGCCGCAGCCACCGGACCGTTCACACCTGTCCGCTGCGCGGTGACCGTGCCACTGTCCCCGGAGCGGGCGTTCGCCCTGTTCACCGAGGGCTACTACAGCTGGTGGCCGCACGGTCACCATCTCGGGAAAGCCGATCTTGCCGACGTCGTGCTCGAGCCGCGCACCGGGGGCCGCTATTACGAGCGTGGCGTGGACGGCAGCGAGTGCGACTGGGGCCGGGTGCTCGCCTGTGACCCCCCGCACCGGATCGTCGTGTCCTGGCAGATCAACGCGAACGATGAGACCTGGTTCCCCGACCCCGTACACGCCAGTGAGTTCGAGGTCACGTTCACCGGCCAGCCGGACGGCCAGACCCGGGTGGAGTTTGAGCACCGCCACTTTGAGCGGCACGGGGCCGGCGGGGATGGTATCCACGCGGGCGTCTCTGCGTCCGGCGGCTGGGCCACCATCCTGGATAGCTATGCCAAGGTCGCGGCCACGGCCTGAACCTGGCAGCGTGGACGCCGCGGCGGACCGACCCCCCGGGCCGTGATCCCGGCAGCGTAGATAACGCAGCGGACCCGACCCCCAGCCCGCGATCCCGGCAGCGTGGACGACGCGGCGGACCGATCGCCCGGCCGCGATCCCGGCGCCACGTGGTCGCGGGTCAGCGCCACGCGGACCCGCGCTGCCGGCGGGTGGGATACGTTGCGTGATTACCATGAGGCGTGGTGACTCCCAATACGCTCACCAGCCGGTACCTGGCTGACGTCGCTGAGCGCGGGGATCGCGCTGCCCGGCTGGTGCGGCTTGCCCGGAAACAGTTCGACCTGACGGCGACCTCCTACGACGGCGACTGCCTGACCAGGCCGGTCTTCCTGGAGCACGCCGAATTCTCGGTTCTGCGCGACGACCTCCTCGCCCTGCATGCCGCGCTGGCCAGCCTGCCCGTTCGGCTGTTCGGTGGCGATGTGGCCGCGTTCGCCCGCGCCGTGGGGATGACCGGTGCCCAGGTGACGGCGATCGAGCGGACCGGGGGCCAGCCGCCCACCAGGCTGGGCCGGGCCGACCTGTTCCGGGACGAGACGGCCTTCCGGGTGCTGGAGCTCAATCTGGGCAGTGCCCTCGGCGGCCTCGACAATGCCCTGCTCAACCGGGCTTTCCTCGCCGACCCGGCGGTGGCCGAATTCGTGGCGTCGCATGGGCTGTCCTACGTGGACACCATGGACGTCCTGGTCGACACCCTGCGGGCCGAATGTGGCCTGCCCGCCGGGGCGCGGCCGCTGATCGCGATCGCCGACTGGCCGGACTCCTTCCCCGTCCTGGAACGGCAGCTGCGGTACAGCGCCGCGCAGCTCATCCGGTACGGGCTGGAGGCCGTGCCGTGCCACCTCGGCCAGCTCCGCACCGCCGATCGCCGGGTCTGGCTGGACGGCCGCCCGATTGACGTGATCTACCGGGTCTTCCTGATCAAGGATCTGCTCCGCCCGGAGGCCGGTGAGCTTGCCGAGCCGCTGCTGCGAGCCGCCGAACGGGGCGAGGTTGCCCTCTTCGCCCCGATGGACGCGGAACTGTACGGCAGCAAAGGCGCGCTGGCGCTGCTGTCGGACGAGGCCAACCGCCACCTGTTCAGCGACGCGGAGCTCGCGCGCCTGGACCGGGTCCTGCCGTGGACGCGGATGGTCCGGCCCGGCCCGGTCACCATCGGCGGCGGCGGTCAGGCCGACATGACCGAGCACGCGCTCGCTGAACGGGAGCACCTGGTGCTCAAGCCGACCGCGCTGCACTCGGGTGCCGGGGTCATCCAGGGCTGGCTGACCGGCCAGGACGAGTGGCGGCGCCACCTCACCGACGCGATGAATGGGCCATATGTGCTGCAGCGCCGGGTCCTGCCGCTGGCCGAGCCCTTTCCTGCCGAATCCGGGCCGCGGCCGTGGGCGCTGTGGTGGGGCGCCTTCCTGGGCGCGCCGGGCTATGGCGGGGCCATCGTCCGGGGCAGCACCGACCCCGACGCCGGGATCAAGAGCATGCCACACGGCGCCACCGGCACCTGCTGCTTCCACCAGCCCGGGCCCTCCCCCTAGCCCGCCTGCCGAGCCGTCCCCTAGCCCGACCTGCCGCCCCCCACCCGGTCTCCAGGTCCCCATGCCGACCACGTCAGCCGGGTCTCTAGCCCCCCGTGCCCGACAAGTCACGGATCTCGGTCATGATTGTGTCCGTTTTGTCCCGGTTCAGGTGACCAATATCCGTGATAGGTCGCTGCCGGGTGTCCAGTATGTGGACACGGCCTCGCCCGCAGTCAGCTGAGCGCGTCCCCCTTGGGGGTGGTACGGATCTCGCGGCGGGCCCTGCGCATGTCCACCCGTTGGCCGCCACCCGGCCCGGCCGCCCGCAGCGGCGTCCCTTCGTCCCGGTAATGGGCGAGCGCCTCACGCTCATGGCCGGGCAGGAAGGACCCGTCGGCATGGATCACTCGCCACCAGGCGACGCCGCCACCCCACAGGGACATGACCCGCCCCACCTGACGCGGGCCGCCCTGGCCGAGGTATTCGGCGATGTCGCCATACGACATCACCTGGCCGGGCGGGATGGCGTCCACGACATCGAGCACGCGGTCGGCGAAGTCGGTCAGCTGATCCCGGCGGCCGGCGGTCACGGGCCCGGCGGCGGCCAGGCTGCCCCGGACGAACCTGGATCGTCCGGGGGGGCCTGCGGCGGCGGCAGGTCCCGCAGGGACAGATCGGGCGGGTACGACGCGGGCGGCACGTCCGGCGGGACCGGCGGGAGCGGTGAACCCGGTGGAACCGGTGGGGTCAGTGAGACCGGTGGGGCCGGAGGCGTCGGCTCCTCGTCGGACGTCGCCTCCCGGCTGCCTGGCTGGGCGGGCCAGGGCTCGCGGTCCGGCCACGCCCCGTTGCCGCCCCAGCCCCTGTCGCTTCCCCAGGCTCCGTTGCCTGCCCAGGCCCCGTTACCTGGCCGAGCCCCATCACCTTCCCAGGTCCCGTTGCCCTGCTGAGGGCTGTCGCCCTGCCAGGCCTCGTTGGCCCGCCGAGGCCCGCCGCCTGGCCAGGCCGCGTTGCTCTGCTGAGCCCCATCGCCTGGCCGAACCGCACTGCCCGGCTGAGGCCTGGAACCTTCCCAGGCCCCGTTGGCCCGCCGAGGCCCGCCGCCTGGCCAGGCGGCGTTGCTCTGCTGAGGTCTGTTACCCTCCCAGGCCCCGTTGCGTTGCCGAGCTCCGCCGGCGCCCCCGGTCCGGTTGCCTCCCCAGACCCCGTTGCCCGGTGGGGCACCACTGCCCTGCCACGCTCCGTTGTCTGCCCAGGCCCCGTTGCCCGGTGAGGCGCCGCTGCCCTGCCACGCTCCGTTGCTTTCCCAGGCCCCGTTGCCCGGCCATGGCGCGTTGTCCTGCCACGACTCGCCGACCGGGACCGCAGCCGGTGACCTGCGGGTGAGACGCACCGCCGCGACCGCTGCGATGGCCAGGCAGGCCAGCACCAGCACCGCGTAGACGATCAGCCGCCCGGTGCCCCGTGGCGCGACGGGCACCGGCGGCACGGCAGCCGCCCCGCCACCGAAGTTTGTGGCCGCCTTCACCCCGCGGCCCGTGGTCACGTCGCGCGTCAGGGTAGCGGCGGCCGTGATCGCCGCGGCCGCGTCGACCGTGCCGAACCCGACCCGGTCGTCGTAACCCTGCGGCGGCTGATTCTGGGCGGTGGAGGTGATGGCCTGGTCCACCAGCGCCGGGGAGAGGTGGGGGAAGCGCGACTTGATGAGGGCGGCCACGCCCGCGGTCAGCGCGCATGCCGGGCTTGTCCCGCTGACCAGCCAGTACTGCCCGTCCCTGCCCTGAGCCGGTACCTTCACGCCGGGCGCGGCGATCTCGACCGACAGGTTGTTGCTGGAGAAACTGGCTGCCGACCCGGTCTGGGTGACCGCGCCCACGCCGAGCACGCCTGGGTAGTCAGCGGGGAAGGAATACGGGGCCTGCCCGGTGCTGAGGGCACTGGCCGTGTCCCCCGAGTTGCCCGACGATGCGACCACCACAACCCCCTGGTCCAGGGCGTTCTGCAGTGCTACCCGGACCGGGCGGCTGGCGGCACCGTAGCCAAGGGACATGCTGATGACATCCGCACCACGCCGGGTCGCGACCGTGATGGCCTTGGCCAGAGCCCGCTGGACCTCGGCGTTCGACTCCTGCTCGTACTTCCCGAAGTTGGGATCGCCCCGGTCGGTCACTACCCGGATGGACAGCACGCGCGACTGCGGCGCCACGCCCTCGATGCCGCTTGACCCGTCCCCATGGCCGTGGCCGGCGATGAGCGAGGCCATCCAGGTCCCATGGACGCCCCAGGAGGCGTCGGACGGTGGGGTGTTCACGCCGGAGAGATTGGGGCCCTCGGTGACCGAACCGGCCAGGTCGGATACGGACGGGGAGACGCCGCTGTCGATGACGGCGACGAGCACGCCCTGGCCCTGGGTGACCGGCCAGGCGGAGGGGGCCTGCATCATGTCCAGCACCCACATCTCCTGGTCGCGTACCGCGTCCGCCTGGGCCGGGATCACCATGACAGCGCAGAGCCCGGCCGCGGCGAGGACAGCCGCCGCAAGTCGCGCGACCGCCCGTACCATGCGGCCGCGGCTGGACAGCCTCCGGCCGGCCCGGATAGCTGAAAGACGCGCTAGCACGCTGGCCCTCCCGGACACGCCGGTGGCGGCGGGGCGGCTCCGAGGTGGCGGGCCACCCAGCCGCCGACCCCGCCTTCCAGGCCGAGCATTTCTGCCGTCGCGTACAGGTTGGCTGCCTCGTGCACCCGCCGCCGGCCGTCGGCGTAGCCCACCGTGGTGAACACCAGGTAGGGGCCGGCGCGCTTCACCGATGACAGCTGCCGCTGCCGGTTGCCGAACCGGGCGACGGGCGTGCGGTGGAACGACACCGCCCGCACGCCGGGCCGCGGGTTCCCGTGCTGGCCGGGCAGGGCGTGCAACGAGACACCGGCGGCAGCCGGGCTGGGCAGCACGGCGACGCCCACGGTCACCGCCAGGCTCTGGGTCGCGTCGGCATAGGTTGCCCTGAGCACGGCCAGGCATCCGTAGCGGGCCAGGACCCGCGCCACCGCCGCGTCGGTGGCCGTATGGCAGCTGGCCTGGCGGGCGATCCCGACCCGGTGCGCGGCCAGGGACAGATTGGTCCCGCCGAGAGCCTCTCCTGGCACCGGGTACTGGATGGAATCAGGGAAGATCTCCGCGGCCGGCCAGGTGCGCCAGCGCTTGCCCAGCTCCCAGGCGATGATCTGCTGCTTCTGGGCCGTGTTGAACGTACGCGGCAGGAGTTGCACCACCAGCCCCGCCGTCGCGGCCAGCAGGCCCACCAATGACAGCGACAGGACGGCCAGCAGGAGGCCTTTGCGCCGTGGGCGCGACGCCGTGGTCCGGGTGGGCAGCTGCTCAGATGCGCTGGTAACCGGGACCGGAGGGCTGAACGGATGGCGCGGCACGGGCACCGGTCCGGGTAGCACCGGCCGCTCTGCGTCCGGCCCCGGGCCGCTGCCTCCCGGTGGCTCCGGCCGCAATCCCACACCGGCATGGTACGGCTTTAACCGCACGGGCGCCGTTCGCTGTGACAGGTTGCGGGTTCAGCGGATACCTTCCGCCGGCGTTTTAGTACGCCGGAAGCGAGGGATCCACCTGGTTGATCCAGGCCAGCACGCCGCCGCCGACATGGACCGCATCGGAAAATCCGGCGTCCTTTACCACGGCCAGGCATTCGGCACTACGTGCGCCGCTCTTGCAATGCAGCACGATCCGCTTGTCCTGTGGCAGGTGCTCAAGGGCGGCGCCCGAGAGGAACTCTCCCTTGGGAATCAGCACCGCACCCGGAATGGAGACGATCTCGTACTCGTTCGGCTCGCGGACGTCCACCAGGAAGATCTCCTCCTGACGGTCAAGCATGTCCTTGAGCTCGGTGGCCGTGATGGTCGACCCGGCCGCCGCCTTCTGCGCGTCCTCCGAGACCGTGCCGCAGAACTCCTCGTAGTCGATCAGCTCGGTGATCGTGGGGTTCTTGCCGCAGATCGGGCACTCAGGGTCCTTCCGGACCTTGACCGGCCGGTAGGTCATGTCCAGGGCGTCATAGATCATCAGGCGGCCAACCAGGGGCTCGCCGATGCCGGTGATGAGCTTGATCGCCTCGTTGACCTGGATGGACCCGATGGATGCGCACAGCACCCCGAGGACCCCGCCCTCGGCGCAGGACGGCACCATGCCCGGCGGCGGCGGCTCCGGGTACAGGCACCGGTAGCACGGCCCGTGCTCGGCCCAGAAGACGCTGGCCTGGCCATCGAACCGGTAGATCGAGCCCCAGACGTAGGGCTTGCCCAGCAGCACACACGCGTCGTTCACCAGGTACCGGGTGGCGAAGTTATCGGTGCCGTCGACGATCAGGTCGTAGGGCTCGAAGATCTGCATCGCGTTGTCGGAGTCGAGCCGCTCCTCGTGCAGCACCACGTTCACGAGCGGGTTGACCTCGCGGATGCTCTCCATCGCCGAAACGGCCTTCGGCCTGCCTATGTCGGACTGGCCATGGATGATCTGGCGCTGCAGGTTCGACTCGTCCACCACGTCGAAGTCGATGACCCCGAGCGTCCCGACACCGGCGGCGGCGAGGTACAGCAGAGCCGGGGACCCGAGCCCGCCTGCGCCGACAACCAGCACCTTGGCGTTCTTGAGCCGCCGCTGCCCGGTCTTCCCGACGTCGGGAATGATCAGGTGCCGGGAATAGCGCCGGACCTCATCCACGGTCAGGTCATCGGCCGGGGAAACCAGCGGGGGAAGCGACACGGTAACTCTCCTGGAACGCGAAGTCCGGGCCCGTTCTACCCGGCTCCAGCAGTAACCCCTGGCCCGGCCGGGGAATTCCCTTCCGCGACCGCCGGAAATGTCACCGGGCACGAGTACAACTCAAGGCAGGCGGCCGCGGCCGGGCGCCCTAACCGGCGCCGGGCGGCCCGCCAAGTCGCTGACACGCCTGGGAGGCGCCATGCCCGCTTTACCGCCAGACCGGCCACGAGGACTCCCGCCCGCACCCGGCGGGCCTGCAGCCGGGGAACCCGGAGGAACCGGCACGGCCGACGCCGGGTGCCCGCACCCGCCCGCCCGTCCCCGTTCCCCCGCCCGGCCCCGGCCGTTACCGGACCCGGAAGCAGTCCGCCTGTGCCTCATCCCCGATTCCGCGCCGCCTTACGACGCACAGGTGGCAGCGCCCGGCCCGCCGGGCACGTTCCCCCGCCTGGACATCGGCCCGGGCAGTACCGGCCCGGGCAGCACCGCTCCGGGCAGCACCAGCTCGGGCGGCGCCGGCCTGGGCGGCGCATACGGTGCACCACGTCCGTCCGGGCCAGACTCACCAGGCCAGGAAGAAGCGCCGGGGGCGACCCGCCCGGCGAAGCCGTCGGCCGCACCGGGTGCACCCGGCCGCCCCGGCTCGCCGGCCTCACCTCCCGGCTGGCCGGGCCAGTTCGCCCAGGTGCTGGCGGAGACGCTGGCCGGGTCCCGCCCGCCGCGGCAGCTGGTGCCGTGGACAACTGAGCGGGCCCGCGACCGCATCCGGCGGCTCGGGCCCCTGCTCTCGGCCGGGCAGCAGCCACGGGTCCGGCGCGTGGTGACCTTCCATCCCACCGCCGACGCCATAGAGATGGCCGTGGTCGTGGTCTTCGGGCAGCGTGTCCACGCGCTGGCCCTCCGGCTGGAACGGGGCGGCGGGCAGGCCACCGCTGGCCGGGTGGCCCAGCCAGGCAGGTGGCTGTGCGTGGCCGTCGAGGCGGCCTAGGAGCCCTGGACAGGCAGGGCCGCTGGGCCATGACCACAGGGCTCAGCGGGCGGCCGGATGAGGGGCTCAGCCAGCCGGGCGGTTACGCGGGTCGCCGTGGCACAGCTTGTACTTACGTCCTGAGCCACAGGGGCAGGGGGCGTTGCGGCCGACCTTGCCGAAGTCCCCGCCGCCGGACTCGGTGCTGCGCTGGACCTGTGCCTCGCCGTCGACGGTCGGTGCGCTGTAGGACAGCCGCGCGGGCCGCTGGGGCTGGCCGAGCCCGGGGGTCACCACGGCGGGAGCGCCGTCCCGCGGCTGCTGGGTCGCCGGCTGCTGAGCGGCCGCCTGCTGGGCGGCCGTCTGCTGGGCCGGTGCGCCCTTCGCGTGCCTGCCGCCGCGCGAGCCCCGGCCCCCGCTTCCCCGCCGGCCGGTACGCTGCGCCGGGGCGCCGTCGACCGGGGCGCCGTCCACCGGGGCGCCGTCCATCGGGGCACGGTCGACCGGGCCGGTAGCGGCTGGGGCGACGCTGTCCTCGATGGCGCCGGCCGGTGCGCCGTTGCCCGGTACCTGCCCGAGGGCGAGCGAGGCCGCGGGCAGCTCACCGGCGGCTTCCTCCACGATCGGGCTCTCCTGGACGTCGACTTTGGAGTTGAACAGGTAGGCGACCGACTCCTCCTTGATCCCCTCCATCATGGTGTTGAACATGTCGAAGCCCTCCCGCTGGTATTCGACCAGCGGGTCGCGCTGCGCCATCGCCCGCAGGCCGATGCCCTCGCGGAGGTAGTCCATCTCGTACAGGTGCTCGCGCCACTTGTGGTCCAGCACCGCGAGCACCACCCGGCGCTCGAGCTCGCGCATGACCTCGGGGGTGAGCTCGGCCTCGCGGCGGTCGTAGGAGTCCTGGGCGTCGGCCTTGACGACCTCGGCGATGAACTCCTGCGAGAGCGCCGACCGTTCGCCGCCGGCCTCCTCGACCAGGTCCCCGACGGTGAGCGTCGGGTGGTACAGGTCACGGAACGCGACCCACAGCTGGTCGAGGTCCCATTCCTCGGGGAAGCCGTCGCTGGTCGCCCCGGTCACGTAGGCGTTGACCACCTCGTCGATCATCTGGCGGATCTGCTCGTGCAGGTCCGCGCCCTCCAGCACGGTGCGGCGCTCGCCGTAGATGACCTGGCGCTGGCGGTTGAGCACGTCGTCGTACTTGAGGACGTCCTTGCGGATCTCGAAGTTCTGCTGCTCGACCTGGGTTTGCGCGGAACGGATCGACCGGGTGACCGCCTTCGACTCGATCGGCACGTCCGGCGGCGTCTTGAGCCACTCCATGAAGTGCGCGACCTTGTCGGCGTTGAACATCCGCATCAGGTCGTCTTCCAGCGACAGGTAGAAGCGGGACTCCCCCGGGTCGCCCTGCCGCCCGGACCGGCCTCGCAGCTGGTTGTCGATGCGGCGCGACTCGTGCCGCTCGGTGCCGAGCACGTACAGCCCGCCGGCCGCGACGACCTCCTCGTGCTCGGCCGCCACCGCCCGCCGCGCCTTCTCCACCGCCTCCGGCCACGCCGCCTCGTAGTCCTCCGGCGTGTCCACCGGCGATAGGCCGCGCTGGTGCAGCTCCGCGTCCGCGATGAACTCCGGGTTGCCGCCCAGCATGATGTCGGTGCCGCGGCCGGCCATGTTGGTGGCCACCGTGACCGCGCCCTTGCGCCCGGCCTGGGCGACGATCGCGGCCTCTCGCTCGTGGTACTTCGCGTTCAGCACCTCGTGCGGGACCCCGCTGCGCTTGAGCATCTTCGACAGCAGTTCCGACTTCTCCACGCTGGTCGTGCCGACCAGCATCGGCTGCCCGGCCTCGTGACGCTCCACGATGTCGGTGACGCAGGCCTCGAACTTGGCCACCGCGGTCTGGTACACGACGTCGGCCTGATCGGCCCGGATCATCGGCATGTTCGTCGGGATGGGGACGACGCCCAGCTTGTAGATCTGGTGGAACTCGTTCGCCTCGGTCATGGCGGTGCCGGTCATGCCGGCCAGCTTGTCGTAGAGGCGGAAGTAGTTCTGCAGCGTGATGGTGGCCAGCGTCTGGTTCTCGTTCTGGATCTGCACGCCTTCCTTGGCCTCGATGGCCTGG
>Ga0075425_100004730_pt1 | contig 14085 bp, 14 predicted proteins | sample SoiMethybrSBSTD4_FD_75300 | JGI IMG/M metagenome (GOLD analysis project Ga0075425, IMG submission 75300) | Bulk soil microbial communities from a Populus tree surrounding site in Tennessee, USA - Soil MetaG P. TD hybrid SBSTD4 | ecosystem: Environmental > Terrestrial > Soil > Tree plantation...
GGCGCTAGGCCGCGTGGACCTGATCCCGCTCCTCTTCTTCATCGCGCTCTTCTTCAACATCCGCGCCTCCTTCAAGCTGGCGCTGGACTGGCGCGGCATGCTCGTGACCACCCGCTTCGTACGCGACGCCTACGCCCGCCTCGGCGAGCTGCCCAGCGAGGACCAGCTCGAGCGCGAGCCGGCCGCCCCGGTGTTCCTCCACCTGGTGCCCGCCTTCCAGGAGCCGGACATCGCGGTGACGGTGGGGACGCTGGTCGCCTCGCGCTACCCGCACGGGCGCCTCCACGTGGTGGTCGTTACCAAGGAAGAGGAGGAGCGCGATCCGCATCCCGCGATGGGGGTGAGCACCGGCGAGCTGGTCCGACGCCTGCGCGAGACGCTTCCGCCCTATCAGCAGAAGCGGCTCTCGCACGTGGTCATGCCGGGGTCCGGCCGCAAGGCGCACCAGCTCAACTGGGGGCTCGGGCCCGAGGTGCTGCGCGAGGTCCTGTCCGAGGAGACCGATCCGAGCCGCGTCTTCGTGGGCGTGAGCGACGCCGACTCGATCCCGGATCCGGACACCTACCGCTGGATCGCCCACCGCGAGCTGAGTGGGCAGGGGAGCCTCGCCTATCAGGGCATTCCGCTGTCCCTTGCCAACTACGACCGGCTGACCATCCGCGGGAAGATCTGCGCGATCCAGCAATCGTCGATCTTCATCCGGGTCTCGATCGCCCGGCTGCTGAACGAGGTGAAGCGGGTGCGTCTGCTCGAGCGGCTGACCGCGCGCCTGCCGCGGCTGGCCTGGCTCGTCCGGCCGGCCTTCGAGCTCTTCTTCCGGCGCTCCCAGATCTGCCTGGGCCACAACCAGTTCGTGCGGCTCGACGTGATGCAGTCCCTCGGCGGGTTCCCGACCTCGGGCGCCACCGAGGATTCCACGCTCGGCTACGCCCTCGGCCGGCGCGGTATCCTGATCCAGGCACTGCCGATGGTGGAGGTGACCGATCTGCCCGAGACGTCCGAGGGCGTGATCCGCCAGAACGCGCGCTGGTACCTGGGCGTGCTCGACGACATCCCCTACCTCCGTCGCGCGTGGCGGGAAGAGCGGACCGCGTTCAACCTGGCGCAGCTCATTCGCCACATCGGCAACAAGGTGGTGGAGTGGCCCATCGCCGCGCTGGTCTACCCGGTCACCGGCTGGCTCGGCTGGTACCTGGCCTACCACCACGAGGGTCACCGCTTCTGGTTCTACATGGCGACCGGCGCGCCGACGGTCTCGCTGCTGCTCACGGTGTGGGTGGGCGGCATCATGACGCAGACGCTGATCCAGGACATGCGGCCCTACCTTCCGCGCCCGGTGGACCTGAGGCGCAAGAGCCTGCAGGAACGGTTCCTCGGCACCTTCCGCTGCCAGACCTACTGGCTGCTCGCCACGCGAGGGTCCTGGCGCGTGCTGTGGGCGCTGGCGCGTCACGGCCGCTACGAGCCCGCCAAGACCGACCGCGTCACGGGGCGTCGCGTGAATCTTCCCTCCCGCGCGCTCTCGCCCGCGGAAGGCGGGCCCGGAGAAGGCACGTAGTCTCGTTGCACGGGTAAGCCTTACCGCGTCGATCGTGCCGGTCGGTGCGCGGCTCCTGTCTCCACTCACGCGCATTCGTCCGCTCGGGGGGTTCCTTTGGCGCAGCGGCACGTCGCTTGCTGCCTTTCCTGCGAGAGACGGCAGAAACTACTGCGAGAGGGGGAACACCATGAACAAGTTCGTGCCAGCGGTCGTGTCGCTGACCTGCCTCATGATGCTCGGCCCGCCGTCGGCATCGGCCGCGCAGCAGTGCGCGGAGGTCGAGTCGGCCAAGGCGGCCCTGAGGACCAACGGCCCGCAGGCGGGCGCCCGCAGCCAGGACGTCCAGTCACCGCGTAACCAGGACATCCAGTCGCCCCGCGGCCAGGGCGTGCAGTCATCGCGTAGCCAGGATGTTCAGTCGCCGCGCAACAACCAGGACGTGCAGGCCCCGCGCCAGCAGGACATCCAGTCGCCGCGGAACCAGCAGGACGTCCAGAGCCCGCGCAACCAGGACATTCAGTCGCCGCGCAACGACCAGGACGTGCAGTCGCCCCGGAGCCAGCAGCCGGTGCCACAGAGCGCGCAGCGCCAGCAGGCCACCCAGCTCGTGAACGAGGCGGCCGCGGCCTGTGACGCGGGCAACCCCACCGTCGCGAGCCAGAAGGCCCGCGAGGCGATGGCGCTGCTCCGCCGATAGACGGCGCCGAGGTGTCGTGGTGTTGACGCCCGGTTCAGGGTCGGGTATATTGCGTTGGACACCGCGGGGTGGAGCAGCCCGGTAGCTCGTTGGGCTCATAACCCAAAGGTCGCTGGTTCAAATCCAGCCCCCGCAACCAACCAGCCCCCGGAAGATCAACCACTTCCGGGGGCTTCATCTTTCTGCCGACTCCTCGAACGGGCTCCGTGGCCACGGTTTGGCCACGAACGAGGAACCGGGTCCTGTGGCCAGATGATAGGTCCTGATGCGAACAGCGGCGCGCCCGACAAATCACCCACGGTCAAATGGTCGCATGGCGCTGGAGCGAGGGTTCCGACGTATCGTACTGGCCCTGTCGCTAGTCACGTTCGCTTTGGGGCTGGCGTTCAGCATTGTTCTAGCGGTGGCGTGGGGATGGACGTTGAGTCTTGACCGGCAGCGTGTAGCCGCGTTAGCTGATGCAGGCTGCCCAGCCGAAGGGGAACCACGCGCGGCCGAGTTAACTCTCATCGAGCTAGATGCCCGCCATTGGCGCGTGACCGTCCCACAACGCGGCTACTCAGAAGCCTACGTCATCACCTCAAACCGTGCGCTCTCGCGTGCCGACGTTGTGCGAGCCATCAGCGCACCTATCAGCGACGCCGACTTCATGCAGCCGCGCAGGCACCCGGGACCCGGGGTGGACCTCCTCGACTGTGCCCTAGAAAACGCCCCGGATGGTATCGGCGCGGGACGCAACGGTTAGCAACCGATTGATCCAGTGGTGGATGGACCGTCCGGGTGTGATGTGGTCAATCGCGTGGACTGTCCTCGCGGGTTTCGACAAGCACCCGTGGTTGATCGTGCCAGCCACGATCATCTCGCCTCTTCTCGTTCTGGGCGCGGTCGCGGCTATCCCATGGGGGCTCTTCTATTTGATTCGTTGGGTCGCGCAGGGCTTCGCCGCGAAGTCTTAGAGGACCGACCGGCACACTCACGGGCGCGCCGTCTGCTCCACAGCCTCGCGCGGGGCGCTTGTCAGCGCATACCAGGCGTGGTGCCGGTACTTCGCCATTGAAGATCGGGCCACCGATGACGCGCTGAAGAAGCACTTTCTGAGTGCCTTCCCGTCAACGTAGTAGAGCCCGAAGGGGCAGCCTCAAGAGGGCGGCTCATCCCCTTCGGGCGATGGCCGGGTGTCTCGGCAGCCACCCGGTAGCCCGAGTGTACCGCGCTAGATCAGCGGGAGCTGTGGCCCGGGTGGGGCGTCGGCCGGCGGCTGCTCGATCGTGGTGGTGTGCTGGGTCGCTGGCACGCTGAGTCTCGGATGCAATTTCGCCACGCTCTCCGCAGCCCACCTCTAGATGCACTCTCGGGTCCATCCGCAGGAGCAGATGACGAGCCAGCGGGGCATCGGTCACCGGTCCGCCTACCGCAACCGTCCCATGCTAGGCGTCCGCCGTCACGACATGAACCCCCGCTGGAAACGTCATCTGGTCCCCTTCAACATAGGAGCGGAGCGCCTCGGTAATGTCGCCGAGCAACGCAGTACGGCGCTCGGCGGCCAGCTGAGCGATTGCCTGGGCGATCGGCAAAGCCGCAAGATGACCGGGGACGAACTCCATCGGCAATGGGAGCTTCGTCGTCTTAATCGTTGGACGCACGCGCACGTTCCGGAAGCCAGCCGAGATGACGAGATCGTGCAATGCCGACGCGTCATGAAGCGCGCAGGGCGCTCGTGCCATGGAGGCGGCCTCGCCGCCGACATGTCGCCCCAGAGCATCCGCAAGGGCGACGAAATATGGCGTGTCACCGATGGCGCTCCACACCGTGAAGGCTAATCGGCCCCCGGGACGGATAACTCGACGCAGCTCCCGGAGTGCCTGGACACGATCGGGGAAGAACTGCACACCCTGCTGACAGAGGACTACATCGAAGACACCGCTTTTGAATGGTTGGTCTGCGGCGTCACCCGTCTGCCACGCGATCGTGGTTCCGCCCTCCCGATCTGATGCCGCTCGAGCCGCCTCGATCATGCTCGCGTTGAGATCGAGGCCCACCACCCGACCATCCGCGCCGACGCAGCGGGCAGCGAGGCGAGCCACGAAACCCGTTCCGCAGGCGACATCGAGGATGCGCTCAGCCGGCTGGAGGACGGCCACGTCGACGAGGCAACGCACCCAGGGCTCCATGAGAAGGCCGACGTACCGCTCATAGTACCCCGCCGCGTGTCCGCTCAGTTGCCAGCGCTCGTCTTGGCTCACGTCTCCGAGCTTACTCGATCACCTGATCCGCCCGCTGCAGGAGCGACGGGGGGATCGTCAGGCCGAGGGCCTTGGCGGTCTTGAGGTTGATGATCAGCTCGAACTTCGTGGGCTGCTCAACGGGAAGATCCGCCGGCTTCGCGCCCTTGAGGATCTTGTCCGCGATATCAGCCGCACGGCGGAACATCGCCCGAATGTTGGCGCCGTAGCTGAGGAGCCCGCCGGCCTCCGGCAATTGTCGCCAAGGGGAAACCGTCGGCAGCCGTGCGCGTATCGCGAGCTCGGCGATTCGCTGCTGCTGCAGAAACAGCGTCGGTGTCCCGAGAACCATCACCGCATCGACTCCCTCTTTCTTCGCGTTCTCGATGGCCTCGCTTACGTCGTCGGGACCCTGGACCGCCAACGGTGTGAGCTGCACGTTGAGAGCGCGGGCCGCGCGCTCCGTGGCGCCCATCACCGAGGCTCCGGAAGGATCGACCGGACTCCACATTGCGCCGACTCGTCGCAACCGCGGCAGTGTCTCCTTCAGCAGCGCGAGCCGTTTGTCGTCGAGCTCCGCGTTCATCGACGAGAGCCCTGTGACGTTGGCACCTGGACGCGAGAGGCTCTTCACGAGCCCGAGCCTCACGGGGTCGTCGGCAATCACGAAGACGATCGGAATCGATTTCGTCGCGGCGGCCGCCGCCTGCGGTGCCTCGGCGCCTCCGGCTGCGAGAATGAGATCCGGGTGGAGACCGACCAGCTCTCTGGCGGCCACGGCGAGCCGTTCTCGATCAGGGCCGATGTCGCGCTCCTCCACCGCGAGATTCCGACCTTCGCTCCATCCGATCTCGCGCAACCGTTCTCGAAACACGACGTAGTTCTCGTTCGGCCGAGCCGGATCGGTCGACGACAGAATCCCGACGCGATAAATCCGCCCGACTTGCTGCGCATGGCCTGCGACGGGATGTGTTCCAATGATCAGCGCCACCGCGAAAAGGGACTCCACGAGGACCCCGAGGAACGTGCGCCCGTCCATAACGCGCTCCCCTGGCCGCATCGTCTAGGAGGGACGGGGCGGGGCGGCCAGCAGCGACCTTACTACAGGCGAGTCACTTGCGGGAGTCACCCGCGGTAGCCGTCTCCAGAATCTCGGTGACCAGCGGCCCGATGTTCTTCTCTTCCCGGATTGCCCGAGCAGCGAGCCCTCGGCCTGCTGACGGCTGAGGATGACGCGGAAGGTCATGCGCACCTTGCCGCCTACGGCTTCCTCGTGGGCGGTGGCGTCCCTGGCCAGTTCTTCGGGCACGGTTTTGCGAGCTGGCTTACTCGGTGCGGGGCGTCGTGGCATCCCGGACTCCCTTCACCGCTGCGTTGTAGCCGGAGAGGGCGGCTCGTTCTCCGGGTGCATGATCAGCCCGCCGCACGAACACTGAAGCCAGGCAAACCCGTCGTCTACTCCGCCGTCCAGCTCGCCGCACCGCGGTGCTCAGCGACGAAGGCCACCAAGACGTTGAGCACGTCCAGCATGGGGCGGAGGAGATTATCACAGTGTTAACGCGCCGGGCTACTGCAGCCTTGACAGCTTCCGGGGAGGAAGCCTAGAGTCCTCCCCGTTTCTACCGCATCACCATCCGGTTCCTAGGGGCGGAGGAGGTCCCTAGTTCCGGCCCCTCGCGAGGTCCGAAACTTCGGAAGGTTGACCGTCCGGTCCTTAGGGAGGCAGCAATTCTCTCGGATCGGGTCTCTGGACGATCGTTCTGGGTCACGCCTAAACCCCTGTCGGCCGGACAGTGGCCTTCGGGATCACCTCGAAAATGCCGCGCGTGCCGCCGGGTATCGGGAGCGAGTTGCGAGGCCCCTGCGGGAAGAGAGGTTGACCGTCGCGACAGAGGTAACGCTGGCCCCCTTAACTCAATGATTCAGGCCGCCTTGACGGGTGCAGGGGATGCACTCGGGTATCGCGATAGCCCGGGGGGGACCCACCGGCCACCGGAGACGGAGAGGGGGCAGCGTTACATAGCGAGGCGGAGCGCGAGCGTTTCGGCCACCCGAAACGATGAGCCCTAGGTGCTGAGGAAACTCCTTGCGGGTTCCGCACGTGCGGCTCCGGGCGATGCTGCTAGAAGGCTTGATCGCGGTGGTCGCCTGGGGAGGGTGTTTAGGCTTCGAGGCGTGGCGGGTGGCGGGGCGCGCCCTGAAGTGGCTCAAGGTGATGGGGCCCGAGCGCGGGTGGGCAGGGACGAGAGCGAACCCCGCGATGAATAAGCCCCTCCTGTTTGTCGTGGCCCAGGGCGACATGACGCGACGTGGTCACGTCCGTCACCTGTTTGGAACCCGGCCCGAGGTGGAGATCGTCTGCGATCGCCGACTCCGCGGCCGGCGAGCCCATGGTGGGGCTCACGTCGGTCAGATCGAACGACGCCGGCGCGAGCGACGATCACACGACGTCTCGCGCGACCTCCTCCAGAGCGGGTGGGCGTATGTCGGGTACGGCGAGGGTGAGGGAACAGGCCGGTTCCGTAGGCTCGGCCGGCTCATCGATCGGCCGGCGTATGACTACTATTCGAGTTCGGCCCCCCCGCAGACCCTCAAGCGCCAGCATCAGGCCGCCGAGCTCAGTGCCGAGATCCTGAACCCCTCACTCCGAAATCCACAGTACCTGGCCCTTCGGGCGCGGCGAAGAATCGTGACCCGATGGGTCGAGAACTTGCCGACGACGGGGCTTCAGGTGCTCGACGTCGGTGGTCGTCTCCAGCCGTATCGCCCGCTTCTCGCGGGTCGGATCACGCGCTACACCGCGATCGATCCCGTCTTGGAAGGCCTGTTGAACGTCGTGGCGGTGGGAGAACAGCTCCCGTTCCCGAGCGAGCGGTTCGACGTGGTCATCTGCACCCAGGTCTTGAACTATGTGACGAACCCGTTTCAGGTGATCGCTGAGTGCTACCGCGTGCTCAGACCGCGCGGCGCGCTCATCCTCTCCCTTCCGGTCTGGCGCCTCATGCCGGAGGAACTCACTGTCTTGCTCGCTCCCTTTTCGTGCGCCGAGATCGTGTCAGAGGACCACTCCGTCGCGGGTCTGTTTAGTGTCTTCAACCTTGTTCTCGACACGGTCCTGTTCGATACCCAAGGGTGGCGAGCACGTAAGCTGCTGTCTTCCGTCGTGTTTCCGGCGACAAACCTGGCTGGCCTGGCGCTGGGTACGGTGTGCCGGAACCGTCGATTCACGACCAACTATAGCTCCCTTGCATTCAAATGATCGTGGCTTAGACAAAAGAACCCGAGTGGGCAGCCTCTAGGAGCTTCGCCACGCTCTCGGCCGCCCAGCGCGAGGAGCACTCCCGCGTCCAGCCGCAAGAGCAGGTGACGAGCCAGCGAGGCTTCGTGGCGGGCATGTGCCACTACCGTCTCCAGCTCCAGAGCAGGCGCCAGGCGAGACGCAGCGCGGCGTCCACGGCGCGGGCCCACAACGGGTCACGTGTCGTCGGTACTTGGGCTGGAGGTGGATCTAGAATGGACCGAGGCCTCACTTCGGCTCCCCTCCCCCGCTCGCCCTCGCGGTACTCGAGCCTTCGAGCGACGTCGAGTCTGCTTCAGTAGCACACGTACTGGGCGGGTACCCATTGCTGCACGTAGGTGTAGCGGCCCCAGGCGTCAACATAGGGCTGATTCACCGCGTACCCGGGCTGCCAGTAGCAGGCAGGCGCAGCGTAGGCGTAGGACGGGTAGGGGTAAGCATACGGGTATGGGTAGTACGCAGGACCCGGAGAGTACGGGTACGGCGCAGCGAAGATGTCCACACTAACGAACGGACCACCGTGTGACCGGTGCCCACCAGCCAGAGCGGGGACGGGCACGGCGACCACGGCCAAGATCGCCAACGCGAGGATCAGTTTGCGCGCCATACGACACCCCCTAGCTCCCACGTTCACCTTCAACCCTTCAGACGGTCCAACTGGCCGATTCATGCGTCGGTTCCAAGCCCGAATTGGCAGCCTCCCAGGGGATGGCGACACCCCTTCGGGCGGATGGCCGGGCGCGGGGGCAGATCGGGCGCCCAGCCGGCTCTTCTATGCGGTGACAGCTGAGCTATCGCGTCCTTCGAGTCCGTGTCTTCGGCCGAGTCCGTGTCTCCGGCGCGCCCATCGATCCTCCGCTTGGTGGGCGTGGTGGCTTCCGCTTCCGTTGTCTCGCGGGCGGTGCCCTCCGTGCCAGCGAAGCTTGCCGTAGCAGAAGTTCGATCGCGTGCCTGTAGAACAGCATGAACGGCTCGGCTTCGTCCCAGTCGAGGCCGTTCTGCACCAGGGCGTGGCCCACCGCTTCGGCTGGAGGCAGCTGGTGGCCAAACGCATAAAGGATGAAATCGTAGAACCGTTGCCAGTCGAGAGGCTGCGGGTCCAACCGGTTGAGATTGGCTGAAAACGCCGTGAGCAGTCGGCGGGATTCGGACTCCAAACGCGGAGCCATCTCGCTCGTCCGTTGGATCTGCGACAGGGAGGGTCACGGGACGAGGGCCAGGACGAGCAGGACGGCCGCCTGGGCCAGGCACAGGCCCACGATGACGGCCTGGGTGAACTGGTCGCTGCCGGGCCGACCTTGATCCCTGGACACTAGTCCGACGGTGGCGGCGACGGGGGAGGCGGGGCGGCCGGGATCCAGACCCACTGGTACGGCTGGGTCACACCGTCGCCATAGAGCACGTACTTCCCGTTCGGGTAGATCACCTCACGCTGAACTGCCGGCGGCTGATAGACCACCGGTGGCTGCTCCACGACGACCGGCGGCGGGTACGCGTAGGGATAGTAGGGATAGTAGGGATAGTAGGGATAGTAGGGATAGTCATACGGGTACCAGGGCCACGGGGCGAAGACCCCCACACCGACGAAGGAGTGGAACCCGTGGTGGTGGTGCCTGAAGCCGCCGTGGTGGCCGTGAAATCCGCGCCCGCCATGCCCCCCGGCGGGCGCGGAGTTCGGCATGACCGCGACGGCCAGGATGGCGAGAACAAGGAAGAGCGTGCGGATCATGCTGCCCTCCGCAGCCCCGAGGCTGCACCTAGTGCTCGCAGTCTACCAGGCGGGGCGTTGCGAGCATACCAGGATAGTGCAGAGCGTTAGATTGCGCGACTGGACGCCGCTTACGAGAGGAGCTGCACGATCTCCGCGCCGCAGTCGCAAGCCATCCAGACGTGACCACTTCCACCATGTGCGCGAGTACGGGATAAAGGAGCTCGAGGGCGTCCTCTGGGTCTCGGTCGGCGAGGAGCTCCGTCGCCTTAGACGTCAGGCCGGTCCGTCCATCGTGCGCGTGAGCGAGCGTGCCGTCCTCGGGGGTTGGACGGAAAGGCGGCGGTGCGGTACAAGAATGACTGCCTGACATGGATGTTCACGAGCTGGCGCGGCGGAGAATGACGAGCACGCGAGGGCTGACGAGACTCGCCCCCGCGGTGGTGGTCCTGGCTCTTCTGGGCGGAGCCTCCGGTGCCGCCTCCCGCTACGACGAGCTGAAGCGCGTCATCGACCGCAACACGGGGCATGCCCACATGACGCGCGGCATGAACATGTACACCCTTATCGCCCTGCGCGAGTGCGTGACCGAGATCGACATTCCTGTGCTGACCCAATTGCTCAGCGACCATGACTCCGTCACCCGGATGACCGCGGCGGGGGTGCTGGTCGATATGGGGCCCCCCGGCCGCAAGGCGCTGGAGACCGCGCGGATGGGAACGACGGACGCCCGCATGCGCTTAGTGCTCGACGACGCCTTGCGTGAGGCTGACTCGCCGACGCGCCGGCCGCTGGCCGATTACCCGCTCACCGAGCGGGAGCGGCGCGGCATCCGGAGCTGCGCCAAGAAGCGTGCTCCCTCTCCCTGATCGTGCATCCTTACCCGCGAACAGGTCGTCATCGTCGGCGGCTGGGGGCACGGACCACGTGCCAAGACCACTTCGGCATCAAGCTCGGCCTGCCCTTCGGGGGCCACGTGCCGGCCAGTCGGACACTGGTGTCCCTATCCTCCGGGGCATGGGCCGCCAGGTGCTGCTGACCTCGCGCCGTGTCTTCGAACGTCTCGCACGGCAGTGCCCGCTGGTCCTCGTCTTCGAGGACCTGCACTGGGTCGACCAGTCGTCCACGGAGCTAATTGAGCATCTGTTCCCGCTCGTCGTTCTCTGCGGCGTCAGCCGACCAGATCCGGCGAGCCCGGCCGCACGCCTACGGGAGGTCGCGTCCCGGAACTTCGGCGCCCGCTATACCGAAACTGTGCTCGCGCCGCTGTCGACCGAGGAGAGCGGCGCGCTGTTCGAAGGCCTCCTCGGGTGACGTCTCGCCGCGGCTGCGTGATCTGGTTCTGGCGCAGGCCGAAGGTAATCCATTCTTCATGGAAGAGGTCATTCGCTCGCTCATCGCGATGCAAGTACTCACTAGAGACCGGACGGAACGTGCCTGGCGGCTAGCGATTCCCGTCGATCAGATTCGGATCCCCGAGACAATCCAAGGCGTGATCATGGCGCGGGTAGACCGTCTCGACGAAGGTGTAAAGCAGGTCCTGAAGATCGTGGCGGTCATCGGACGGAGCTTCCTGTATCGCGTGCTGGATGCCATCGTGAGTACGGACCGACAGCTCGACCGGCAGCTCATAGAGCTTGAGGGCGTGGAACTCATTCGAGAGCGTCGACGGCTTCCGGACCTCGAGTGCATCTTCAAGTATGCCCTTGTGCAGGAAGCCGCGTTCTCAAGTATCCTCGTCGAGCGTCGGCGGGACCTTCACTTGCATGTGGCCGCGTTTGCCCAGACTTCACCCAGGAACTGAAGAGGCGGGAAGCATGCGTCGGGTTCTGACATTGTTCACATGTCTTGTCGCGATGCCGCTTCTGGGGATTGTGGGGCTGAGCGGCTGGGTCGCCTTCATCCGTCCGGAATTGTTGCCGCTCCTCTCCGCGTATGCGGCAAAAACAGTCTGCTCGAACGTATTCATCGCCAAACGCGACGCGGATGCGGTGATTCGGACCGACGTGCAGTTTATGGAACATAGCGTTACCAAGCTCGTGAAAATTGACATCGACACCGCAGACCGACGTGTCGAGGCCGCACTGTTCGGTCTGTTTGCCAGGCGTTACGCCGGATATGCCGAGGGGCGCGGTTGCACGATTATTCTAAAGGACGAGATCCCGGACCGCGCCGCCGCGCCGCCCTTGCCGCCGCTGGCGGCGCCCGACGCGCTCTGGCCGACCGGCGAGACGGCGCAATCGTCCGATGATCGTCGTTTGCGAGCGGCGCTGAACGATCCGGTTCTCCAGGGACCGGGCATGCGCGCGATCGTCGTCGTCCATGACGGGCGCATTGTCGGCGAGACCTATGGCGAAGGCTTCAACGCTTCGACGCCCTTGCTGGGCTGGTCGATGACGAAAACCGTCAATGCCGCCCTGGTCGGAATGGCGATCAAGGACGGCAAGCTTTCGCTGGATCGAAAGGGTCTGTTTCCGCAATGGGTCGGGGACGCGCGCGCTGAAATCTCGGTGGCCGACTTGATGGCCATGTCCAGCGGTTTGGAATTCAACGAGGACCAGGGCCTCGTCACCGACCCCGCGCGTATGAGTTTCTGGAAAGGGATGCGGCGGCTTTCGCGAGGGATCGTGCGCTCGTCGCCGCGCCGGGACGAAATTCCACTACGGGTCGGGATCGTCGGTCCTATTGGCGCGGATTTGGCAGAACGCGGTTGGAGCCGGGGCGCCGTCTTATCCGCAGGAGCGATTGTTCAAGCCCTTGGGCATGACCAGCGCCGTTCTCGAGTCCGATCCGTCAGGCACATTCCTCGGCGAAGCCTTTCTCTACGCCAATGCGCATGATTGGGCGCGCTTCGGCGAATTACTGCGCCTGGGCGGCGTTTGGAAGGGCCAACAGCTTTTGCCGGCGGGCTTTGTCGATTACATGCGCGCGCCCACGCCAGCGTCCGATGAAGGCCGGGGCCCGGTCTACGGTCGCGGACAGGTTTGGTTGGCCCGGGGCCAAGGATTCGACCTCCCCGCTGACACGTTCATGTTGCAAGGGAGCCTCCGCCAAGTGATAGCGATCATCCCCTCGCGAAAAGTGGTGATCCTGCGCATGGGACTGACGCGGGAAGATATTGGTTACAGCACCGAGAAACTGCTATCCGCCATCGTCGGCGTAGGCTTTTGAGGCTTGTTGGCGATGACGATGCTGGAGGCTGTCATGGCCTGGATTCCAGGCGGATACGGCGCCCCGTTGCGGAGTTCCGCGCGCTGCCGGTACCCCCGCGCGAGGCGCCGCCTCCTCGGCTCAGTCGAGGAACTTGGTGTCGTCCTTCGGCTGCGGGGGAATCTTGATCGCGATGGCCTTGACCGGCCCGCTGGCCACGATCGTCCCGCCGTGGGCCGTGCCTTTGGGAATGATGATCAGCGTACCTGGCTTGAACTCCTTGCGCTCGCTGCCCAGCCACATCGCCCCGCTGCCCTCGACGATGTACTGGATCTCGTCCGTCTTTGGGTGCATGTGCTTGGCGACGTTCCCGGACTGAATGCCGATCGTCGCGTTGTCGGTGGTGACCAGGCCCTTGGCGTTCATCTCGGGGTTCGGCGTCGTCGGCAGGTCGGCGTGCTTCAGAGCGGCGAGATCGATCATCATGGGCGTCAGGGGCGGCGTCTGCGAGTGCGCGTCCCGTGGCGCGAATTGCGTCATCGGTGACACGACGAGGCCGGCGGCGAAGGCGAGCACGATGGCGGCAGCGATCGTCACGTGGCGCATGCGGCATTCTCCTGTTCGATTGGGGTTGGTCGGCGGTAACACGTTGACGCTCGGCGAGCCTTGCGTCACGCCGGTTGGTGGGCCTTCAGGAAGGCGCGCACCTGGTCGATCGTCTTGTCCAGCAGATCCTTCGGCTGTCTCCAGGGGAACACCGTCGACTGGGCCTTCGGCGCGAGCGCGGCAATGTCCACGGACGTCTGATAGGGATGCGCCGGCGTGTCATCCGGCATCACGAGGAGCGGCGTCTGGCAAGAGCGGACGAAGTCGCGCGACACGCTGTACACGAAGTCCGGGCGTACGCGATACAGGTCGTGCAGGTAAGCCTCGATGCTCTGCTTGCTGATCTCGGGCCGCCGGGCCCGCAGCTCGGGGCCCCAGACATCGCGCCCGGAGTTGTACATGACGTCGGGGTTCTCCGGCCGATGCCCGACCGGCTGGCACAGCACGCCGGCCACGACGCGGTCCGGGGCCCGCTCGATGAGCTTGAGCCCGAACGATCCGCCGATGCAGTAGCCCATGTAGAAGAACTCCTGGATGCCGAGGTGGTCCATCAGCCCCAGCTGGTCGTCCGCGAAGGCGCCCCAGGGGTCGCGGGCGGGAAGCGGCCCCGTGGACTCGCCGCCGTTCGCATTGCGCTGGTCCATCGTGATGCAAAGGAAGTCTTCCCTGAACGCCTCCATCGCGTTGAACACCGCGGTAGGCCAGTTGCTCACGCGGGAGTTCAAGCCTCCACCGGGAGTCACGAGGAGTGGGAAGCCGGCGCCAACCATCTCGTAGCGAATAAGGACGTCACCTTTTTCATAAGACGGCAAGGCGGTCTCCTTCGGCACCTCACCCGGTGCCGGCGGGCAACTAGGTTGAACG
>Ga0075425_100004731_pt1 | contig 14084 bp, 8 predicted proteins | sample SoiMethybrSBSTD4_FD_75300 | JGI IMG/M metagenome (GOLD analysis project Ga0075425, IMG submission 75300) | Bulk soil microbial communities from a Populus tree surrounding site in Tennessee, USA - Soil MetaG P. TD hybrid SBSTD4 | ecosystem: Environmental > Terrestrial > Soil > Tree plantation...
GCCGGATTGCAGGTCATATTCGGGCGCTGATTGAAGTAGGAGACGGGTTCTCCCATCGTGGGTGAAGCGATAGGAACGCCTGTGCTGAGGTAGAGAATACCGTTCACCGTCCACCCACCCAGAATAGCGTTGCTGAGGCCGGTCAGATTCATACGTTGGCCCTTCCCGACGGGCAAGTCGTACGACACCTGGCCGGTGAACTGGTACTTCACATCCTGAGGACTGACCGAGTGCTCATAGCGCAGATTCTTCCAGTCCTGAGGCGCGCCATTGTGAAAACCAACGAAGGAGAGGGGAGGCACGCTGACGTTGGTCATCAGTTTTGCCCAAGTGAAGGTAGAAAGGGTGGTGAAACCGTGCGTCAGCCGCTTATTCACCTTGGCTTGCAAGGAGTTGTATGCCGAGTCGCCGCCGGTGTAACCATTCAAGTTGATCCCGTTGCCGCCACCATAGCTGCCGTTGCCGAACTGCGGGTACTGCTGCAACGCTACCCACAAGGGAACGGTGGCAGCGCCGAAATTGCTGTTGGTGGGAGGCTGAATTGCCGCCCAGGTATTCGGCACCATCTGGCAGTTGGGGTTCGAGGTATCTACACACAGCGACTCGCGGTACCGCCCGATGGCGCCCAGATCGAGTTCGTTGAGGTCCACTGCGCCAAAGGGCTGGTGGAGCCCTCTGCTGCCGACATAGGCGGCGCTTACGATGAACTGATGTGGCAGCTCATATTCCAACCCGAAATTGTAGTTGTAAGTCGTGGGTGTGGGCTGGGAGCGCAGGACGGTACTCAAGGTTGTTCCCAGATTATTGGCGAGGCCTGCTGGCGGAGTGGTGAAGGTCGGAACAACTCCATTCGGAAACGGATTGCTCAACGAATAGATGCCGGAGAAGCTGGGGGCCGGGCTTCCTGGCGCCGCTCCTGCGCAACCCGAAGTACCGTTAAATGTGGTGTTGCCGTCAGCGGTGAAGCAGGTGGCGTCCCACATGGTGTTGGAAGAGAATCCATCGCTGTTATTGGTAGCGCTGGCGACGCTCGCGGGACTGGGGCCGTAGTAGAAGCCGGCTCCGCCGCGCACCACCAGGTGCGAGATGGGCTGCCAGGCGAAGCCTAAGCGGGGCCCGAAGTTCGTCAGATTAGTCGTAAAAGGAGACCGATTGCCGCCGTTCACGTAGACTTCCGCCCCGGTATAGGGAACGCCGTTAAAAGTGTTCCTCGCATTGGGGTCAAAGTATTCCAGCCGGTTGTGGCGCTCCGTACGCCCTCCGAAAACATCCCAGCGCAGGCCGGCGGTAATGGTCAGATTCTTGGTGGGACGGTAAGTATCCTCAACAAAAGCTGCATAGTAGGGATTGGCCTCGGCAGCGAACAGGTCCTTCGTAAAGTTGGGATAGTTGTCAGATTCCGTGCCCGGTACCGTGCCCATGCCGACAAGGAAGGAGGCAAAATCGCTGCCGCCGGTGCCACTGGACAGCGATTCGTTGGTGGCACTGGTGTCGAAAGTGTAAGCGCCTGAGGAGGCAGGCGGCTGGCCGACATTGAGATACCGCTTCATGTATTCGAAGCCGGTGGAGAGGGTGTGCTTGCCCCAAACCTTGGTGACAGCGGCGCTGGCATGGTTGTTCTGGCTGGCAAAGATGAACGTATTCCAGTTGGCGGTGCCACCCAATTGCGTGTAAGTGCTGTTGAATACCACCAAGGGGAGCAATTTATAGTTCTGCTGCGCGGCGAGAGAGGCGGGAAAGCCAAGCGCAGTGATGTCGGTGCCCACCTGGCGGGGGTCGCCTCCCTGATTCTCGTAGTGGCGGGTGAACGAATAGCGCAACTGCAGGACTGTGGTGGGATTGAGCGTCAAATCATCGGCTATGAGGATGTTGCGCCCGTTGGTCACGTTCTGGGCATAGTTCGCGTCCCACATGTTGCCGAAAGCGTTGAAAGTCGAGAAAAACAGATGGTCGTAGGAGAAGCGGGTGAAGATGTGCTGCCTCTCGCTCTGGTTCCAATCCACCCGGACGTCAAACCTGTGGGCTCGATACGGGTCCAGGCCCGGCATATAGAAATTGTTGACCGCGCCATCCGTCGCTGAATCGCAGTTGGGGCTCACGTTGCACTTGGGCATCATGGACAAGAACTTCAACGCGATGGGGTTTGGGTTGGGAATAATGTTATTGGGGAAGGGCTGCCGCAAGCCGCCGACCTCGGGCTTGGTCGGATCGTAAATAGTGAAGCTGTCAGCCGAGAAATTCCCAATCCTTTCCGCCGTCGTGGGGACAGTAAGAGTGTTGGAACCATCGAACAGCTGCTGCTGTGTGGCCTCGTAATCGGCAAAGAAGAAAAGCTTGTCGCGCTTGATAGGCCCGCCGATAGCGGCACCCTCCTGGTAGCGGTGGAAGTCAGGAGTTTTGTTGCTGAGACCGCTAAGGAGCTGGCTTCGCTTATTGAAATATTCGTTGGCGGCCAGGATGTTGGGCCGAAACACTCCGAAAACGTCGCCATGAAACTTATTGGTGCCGGACTTGCTGACCAGGCTGATTACACCCGCGCCTCCGCTCTGGTAAGACGCCGAGGTATTCTGGGTCTCCATGCGAAGCTCACTGACAGCATCCTCCGGGATCTGCATCGCGGGCATGATCGCAGCGGAATTGTTTTCCGCAATTCCGATAGGGCTGCCATCCACCATGTAGTAGACGGACCCGTTGAGGGCCCCGTTGAAGGTGTAGGAGGAAACGTCAATTCCGGGGCGCCCGCCGGAAATATTGTCGATGGCAAACGAACTGGAGGAGTTCGGCGTACCATTGGCCGGTGTGACGCCCGCACTCAACTGTGCCAGATCAAAGACATTGCGCGTCAGCAACGGCACTCGCGCGATGGTATCCGCCGCGACAAGCTGGCCGACAGTAGCATTAGTCGCCTCGACCAGTTCGGCAGTTGCCGCGACGGTAACGCTTTCCGTAGCGAGGCCAATGTGGAGAGTGAGGTCGACCCGGGTGACCTGATCGACCGTAACCATAACATTGCCCTGCACGACGCTGCTAAAGCCGGTCTGGCTGGCCGTGACCTGATAGACGCCGGGATTGAGGGAGATGAAGGTGTACAAGCCAGCCGCGCTGGTGATGGTCTGCTGCTTCACTCCTGTGGCGCGGTTCAGCAGGACGATCTGGGCTTCTCGAATAACAGCCCCGCTTGGATCGGCCACCGTGCCGCTGATGCTGCCCCTTCCAGCCTGGGCGAGCGCGGTTGCCGCCGTAAAGAGAATAAGAAGACAGGTACAGAGCCAGGTGCGTGTGCTTGCGGTGATGAATCCACAGCAATTCATGGTCTTCCTCCTTCTGGTCGAGGTTCGCGTCTGTGCGTAGAAATGCGTAGCGGGCGTGGAAATTTGATGAAAGTCCAGCTCGCCCACTGTTGTGGGCGGAACCCAGGCGCATCGCGATTCGTTTGCAACAAGCTCCAGCGAAACTTTATTTTCCGCCGCGAAAGAGAGGAGAATCAGTGTTTTAAGTCACCCCTGGATGTGACGAACAAAACCTTCAACGCAGCCGGTCCGTGGCCGCATTGCTATGGCGGAACAGCTGAATAACCCGGTGCCCACAGTCCATGGCGCCGGCAATGTAACCGGGGAGGCAGGAAGAATGATTGCGAGAATCTGGCAGGCGCGTACCCGGCCCGGCATGGGCAAAGCGTACATGTCATATCTGGAGCAGACGGGGCTGAAGGAATACAAAGCCACCGCGGGCTGTAAGGATGTTCTGGTGCTGACCCGGGAAATTGGAGAGGCGACCGAATACCTTCTGATTACGCTCTGGGAAAATATGGAAGCGGTGCGGCGCTTCGCCGGGCCGGAGCCGGAGCGCGCGGTTTACTATCCGGAGGATGACCGCTACTTTCCGGAAGAAGAACGGACTCCGTATGTGCGGCACTATGATGTGCGCGGCAAAGAATGAGAGATTTGCTCGGTTCGTGAGACGGACTGCACGTTCAGTCTTCTTGCCGAGGGGTTATGCGAAGCCTACGTGGACCACTTGGCCCGCTTCAATGGAGTGCAGTCGCTGAAGAAGCTCTGGCATGTGGGGGAGCAGATCGGCAACTCGACTGGATCGAGCGCGAATCAGAACCAGTGCGATTGTGCGGCGACCGAGGCTTTGTTCGTATTCAATACCACGGTCCAGAGTGATAAACACTTAAAATCCAGCTGTCTCCGCGAAGGACAGCAGTTCTCCATTCTTCTTGCCAGCAAGGCCAACGTCTGGCACTGTCCGACATTCATGCCGGGTCAGTTTTTCCTGAGTTGTCGCGGGACACACTCGTCGAGCAGCACCTTCATCGCAGTCGACTGACGAGAAGTGCTTTTGCTGCCTCCAAGGCGCAAACCGCGGCTTCACGAGTTACAGTGGGAAAATCGTCTAAGAACTCGTCCAGCGTCTGCCCGGCTTCCAAAAAATCAAGCAGGGTTTGAAATGGGACGCGAGTGCCCCGGAAAACTGGAGCGCCGCCGAGAATATCAGGATCTCTCGTGATTATGTCATTCGGCACGATATCAGTTCCCTACCCGCGCACGTTGACCTTGGAGAAAGTGAGCACGGCGCGGCCGGAGGTGGGACGGCCGAACTGGGTGGCGGGCCGGAAAGTGGTCAGAATCAAGGTGCGGTTCAACTCGGGCAGAATCTTATCCGCATCCTTGGGGCCGGAAAGAATGCGGTAATCCTCGACCCGTCCGGTGGCGTCGACATAAGCTTCCACTACCAGTGAATCCGTATTGATGGAGCCCACGCCCATACCGGTGAGTCCGGAAGACTGCAGCCGGGGCGGGGTGTAGAACATGAGCGGAACATCTTCGCTGGAAGCCTGCAGGGGCGAGGGCAAGGCAAAGAAGCCGAGCAGCAGCCCGAACACCACCACGGCGGCCGCCGCGCCTATGGCGGCAGGGACAATGATCGCATCCAGAGCGTTCTGCAGACGAATCCGCATGCCGGCGAAGTAAGGCCGGCGGACAGCGGCGGCTTCCTGAGAAATGGCCACGCGCAGGCGCAGCGCCAGGTCGGGCGGAGCCTGCTTGCGCCCCACCATTCCCAGCAGCCGCTGGGAGTGGCTGAGCAGCGTGTACTCGCGGCCGCACTCGGCGCAAGTGTTCAGGTGCTCCCTGACCGCGCGCATCTGCTTGCCGCTCACCGCCCCGTCCAGGTAAGCCGAGAACAATGCTTTTGCCTGAGTGCAATTCATAACGTCACCTCAAGCTGGCCGGCCGCGTCCAGCCTTCCCGTCGCCCGCGGTGGCTTGCGCGTTTCCGGCAGCAGCAGGCCCAGCTGCGGACCGGCCTGGCGAATGTACTCCGCCAGCCGTTGTTTCAGTGCGTCCCGCCCGCGCGTGAGCCGCGATTTCACCGTGCCCAGGTTGGTCTCGGTGATTTCCGCGATTTCCTCGTAGGACATCTCCTCCAGATCGCGCAAAATCAGGGTGGTGCGGTAGGGTTCCGGAACATGGCGCAGCTCCTGCTCCACCCGCGCCCGCACTTCCTCGTGCACTACGTTGTCGAAAGGAGATTCCCGCGGGTCCACCAGTTCCGCCCGCAGTTCCTGGCCTTCCAGATTCTGCTCGGGCCCATCCACCGAGGTTTCACGCGCCTTATGGCGGAACCACCAGCGCCGATGGTTGGAGGCTTCGTGCACCGCGATGCGATAGATCCAGGTTTTCAAGCTCGATTGCCCGTTGAAATTCTTCATGCCCCGGAACACCTTGAGGAACACTTCCTGAACGGTGTCAGCGGCGTCGGCTGGTTCGTTCACGATGTGATAAACCAGGCTGTAAATGGGCTGATGATATTGCCCGATCAGCCACGAGTAAGCTTCTTCGGACCCCGCTTTGAGTTCCGCCACAATGGCGGATTCCTCTGCCCGAATCCCAATCGCACTCGCCAGATCTCCCAAGGTTATGGCTCCCGCCCCTGCGTTTGCGGCAACAACCCTCATTATAGGATCTCCGGGTCGCAACTCCTAGGACTCAGACCAAGGCTGGTCCTTCCACCCTGTAACCATAGACCCCGCAGGCAGGTCCGGAGTTCCCGAGAAAAGTGCAGCAGTTGCAGGCGTTTAGGGGCGGAGTGCAGGCGAAAGTAACCGGGGACCGGTTACGGAATGCTAAGAAGCAAGGAGTCAGGACTCAGGGCTCAGGAGTCAGCAGGGCGACGAATCGCTGACTCCTGACTACCGACTCCTGACTACTGGTCTTTACTGCGGATTGCTGTTCTTGGGCGTGGGCGGATTAGCCGCTGGTTTTTGTTCTGCCTGGCCGGCCGCCGGTTTTGGATGCTTGACGGCCTTCTTCTTGCGCACCGGCTTCTTCTCGGGCTCGTTATCGTCAACCACAACCTTCTTGGGAGGAGCGGCCTGGGCGGCCGCCTGGGCGGCACGCACCTCAGTGCGCAAGTGGGCCAGTTCGGTTTCCTTACTGCTGGCCAGAGTGGCTACACGGTCAGCCAGTTCGCGGCGAATCTGCTCCACCGAGTTGAGGTCGTTTCCGACTCCCTCGTATTCATCGCGGGGGCCGAAAGCGCCGGCGGATTCGGCGACGGAGCTGAGCACGTCATAGAGCGCGTCCAGATTGCGATACAAGGTGAAGCTGGCGGCGATGTCATCGGGATTGCTGCGTACCGCGCCGATCATGCCGGGCAGGGCGGTTTCCAGGTTGCGCAGGATGGATTGGCGGTTGGCTTCTGCCTGCTGTTTGGCAGAGCCGGGAGCCTTCCATTTGTTGATGCGCAGGCGGCTGATGTCGGAGGCGGCGGAGGTGGCCGTTGACTCCAGTTGCGACATCAGCGCGTTTACCTGGTTGGCGGTGGCATAGGGCACGGGTGGCGCTGGGGTGGTGTTTTGCCGGCCTGCCTGGGCCGCCACCGGCAGGCTGCTCAGTGCCAGAAGCAGTAAGTAGATGAAGTTGGCTTTCATGGCGCGGTTTCCTTGTGCCCGCTTGCGCCGGACCTTAACTTTCAACAGACCCGGAGCTTCGCACATCATTTCAGCATAAATGGTTTGCGGCGGTTTGGGAAAGTGAGGCGGAGGTAAGCTACTAGCTACTAGCCTGTATCGCTACCTTGTACCCGCGGATTACACCGTGATGGCCGGAGTGCCGTTCTCGAAATCTCGAATCGGAGCGTCGGAGGTTCAAGCTAGAAGCTAGCCGCTATTCGTAGCGCAGCGCCTCGATGGGATCAAGATTGGCGGCGCGGATGGCGGGAATGAGCCCGCTGACGACCCCCACCACGCCCAGAATCACAGTAGCGATCAGCAGAACATTGAGGGAGACGGCGAGGTGAATGTCGCCGGCGCTGGCGTGCTTGGCCATGGCGCTGTAGAGCGTGAGGGAGCCGATGCCGTAGGCCGCCAGGTAGGACAGAATCATGCCCAACGCGCCCCCGGCGGCGGTGATGAGCAGGGCCTCGCTCAGGAACTGGAAGAGGATGTCGCGCCGGCGCAGGCCCAGTGCTTTGGCCATACCGATTTCGCGGGTGCGCTGCGCCACGGCCACCAGCATGATGTTCATCAGCCCGATGCCACCAATGCCCAGGGTCAGCGAGCCAATAAAACCCAGCAGGACTTTCAGCCCGGTGGTGATGATGACAAACTGCTTCAGCTGCTTGCGCAAATCGAAGATGAATATCGCGCGCTGGTCCTTAGGATCGAAGCTGTGCACCAGCCCCAGAGTTTCGCGCACCGACTTGACCACGGCCTCATTGGCCAGGCCGTTATAGTCGAGCCAGATGCCGCCTAAGTAGCGGGTGTCGTCAAGCGCCCCCATGGCGCTGTAGGGGATGTAGACGACGCGGTTGATGTCGTTGTTTCCCTCCTGCATGCGGGGGTGGAGCAGGCCGACGACCTCAAAGCTCACGCCGGAAATGCGGATAGCGTGGCCGATGGCAGGCGCGCCGGAAAAAAGTTTGTCTTTGATATCGGTGGTCAAGACGGCGACGCGGGCGTGGATCTCATCCTCGCGCTGGGTAAAGAAGCGGCCGTCGGCCAGCTTTAAGGCCCAGATGTGTTGGGCTTCGGGATCAATGCCGGTGACCGGCACGTTGGCCACGCGGTCCTGGTTCTGCACATTGAAATTGTTGTCCAGTTCGCGGGAGATGTGCAGGATGAGAGGCGTGCTGCTGCGCAGGGCGTCAATATCGTCGCTGGTGAGGCGAATCTGCCGGCCCGCCTTGCTGCCTCCCACCTGCAGGGAGGTGCGGCCGGGAAAAATTCCCACTGCCTTGGAGCCATAGCTGCTGAAGATGTTGTTGACGGCGGTGCCGAAGCCGTTGCCGTAGGCCAGCAGCAGCACAACGGTGGCGATGCCCCAGGCCATGCCCAGCAGGGTGAGAAACGTGCGCCGCGGGTTCCAGCGCAGGGCCTCGAGCGCCTCGCCCAGAATTTCGCGCTTCTTCATTCCTGCCTCAGCGCCTCCACCGGTTCCAGCATGGCCGCTTTGCGCGCAGGATAGAGTCCGGCGGCGGTGCCCGCCAGGGCCAGCGCGCCCACCGCGATTACGGCCGACCAGGCCACGATGCGGGGCGGGTCAAATCCTTCCGGCGCGGGCAGTCCGCGCAGCAAATGTGTGAGCAGCGCCGCCCCGCCGATGCCGATGCTGCCGCTCACCAGGGTGAGCAGCGCTCCTTCCAGGGTGAATTGCAGAAGGATGTTGCGGCGGGTGGCGCCCAGCGCCTTGCGAATGCCGATTTCGCGTGTGCGCTCGCTGACCGTGACCAGCATGATGTTGATGACGCCGATGGCTCCCAGACCTAGCGTGATGAGGCCCACACTGCCCAGGAACCAATCCATGACGGTGAAAATCTTGAGCACCATGTCGAAGCTTTGGACGCTGTCCCATTCGTCGAAGGCATCTTCGTTGCGCCAATCGAAGCCGTGATTGCGTGCCAGTATGCGATGCACCTGGAGTTTGGCATCGTCGTGCAAGGCCCGGTTGCGCGGCTGGTAATTGATGAAGGAAACCGCGTTCAGCGTTTCCCCAACATTTTGCGCGGGGAAAAGATCGTGCATGGCGGAGTAGGGAAGGAACATGCGCAGGTTAAAGTCATTATTTTGCCCATGGCCGATGCGCTGCAAAACTCCGATCACCTGGAAGCGCACGCCGTTCAGCAGGACGTAGCTGCCCACGGCTTCCTCATGAGGAAAAAGGATGCGCCGGGCCTCGTCGCCCATTACCAGCACCGGCAGCTTCTGCGCTTCATCGTCGAGATTAAGCCAACGACCGGCGGCCATGGGCAGATAGCGGATGCGCTTGTAGTTGGGCGTGACCCCTTGCACCTGGCCGTTGGTGGAGGTGTAGTCGCTTACGGCCTGGATGTCGCTGCGCTGCAGGACGGGCGAGACCTCCTTCACCGCAGGCGCTTCAGAGGCGATATCCAGGTAATCCTTCTGCGTCAGGTAGTACTGGCGCATGCCGACAAAGCTGCCCTGAATGCTGGGCGCGCGGCCGGGGAAGATGAACATGACGTCCTCGCCCAGGGTGGACATCTCACGCCGGTTGCCGGAGCGAAAGCCTTCGCCCACTCCTACCAGCAGGAGCAGGGAACCGACGCCCCAGGCGATGCCGAACATGGTGAGGAAGGAGCGCAGCTTGTGGGCCCAAAGGGCGCGGAAGATTTCCCCCAGCGTGTCCGACAAGGTACGCATAAGACGGCTCTCCGCCTATTCTAGACAACACGGCTGCGGGAGGCGGAGAAGGGGAGAAGAAAGTGCGTCAAGAAGCGCAAAAGCGTGCCAGAACCTGCTTTGAATTTGCGCGAGGCGCATCCAATCATGTATACAACCGCTTTGGCTAAGGCCGGCAAAGGCAGCACGTGGGGAAAAACACCGGAGTACTTACGTGCCGTTGCCACAATAGGTGTGACGTGCGACTAATTGCAGGGGCGAATTAATTCGACCTCATCCGCACGTATTATCGGGCGCTACCTTCGGCCCACAGCGCGAGCAGAGACAGCCCAAGCCTGTGGGAGCGACAGCTGCGGCAGCGCCCGGCCAGAATTGAATGCGGGGCGGAGCGTATCAGCTGCGTCCCCTTTCCCCTCCTTGATATCGCATTTTGTTCTGATTTCGTAAATTTCCTTTACAATTCTATCAATCGCTCGCAAGTCCCACATCTATAAGGGATTAGATCGAATGCCAAGGAAAGGGTGGTCCCAAATTGGGAAAAACCCTCAGGCGCCGGCCTGGGCCTTCTGACCGAGGGCGAGTTGACGCACGGTTGCTATGAACGCCGTGGTGGCCCGGGGCAGGGTACGGTCGCGGCGGTAGGCCAGCCCAAGCTCCCGGAACAGCTGCACATCCTGCAGCGGAATGAGTTTGACGAGGCCGGCCCGCACCTCGTCGCGGGCAAAGCTGGCGCTGATAAGGGAAATGCCCAAGCCGGCGGCCACGAAGCTCTTGATCATGCCGATGCTGGGCAGCTCCATTCTTACGTGCAGGTCGGCGTTAAACGGGCGGAAAATCTTGTCCAGCATGCGCCGGGTATGCCCGGTTTTGGGAAACAGCAGGGGTTCTTTGGCAATGTCGCGCACGCTGAGATCGTCGCGCCGGCCCAGGGGATGGTCGCGGCTGACCATGACCATGAGCTGATCGCGGAAAATGGACTGTACCTTCAGGCTGGGAGATTTGACCGGCAGGCTGACAATGCCCACATCAATGGCGCCGTTTTCCAGCTTTTCCACGATTTTGTAAGTGAAATTGCGGTAGATGCTGATCTGCACCTGGGGATGCTGGCGGCAATACTCGGCGAAAACCGGCGGCAATACGTAGAGGCAGGTGGCCTCGTTGGCGCCGATGAGCAGGGTGCCGCGCGGGGTTTTGCCCTGGTCGGCGATGGCCAGCAGGGAATCGTCTTTCAGCTTCAACAGGCGCTCGGCGTAGTCGTGCAGGACGCGTCCGGCGGGAGTGAGCCGCACCAGCTTGCCGGAGCGGTCCAGTAGCTTGCTGCCGTATTCCTGCTCCAGTTGGCGGATTTGTGCGCTCACGGCCGACTGCGAGCGGAAAACCTTTTCGCCGGCGCGCGAGAAGCTTCCCAGCCTGGCAACCTCCAGGAACGTAACCAGCTGATCGAAATCCATGATGTGGCGTGATTATAGTCTGCCGTTGGTAGCGGTGCTGTGACCGCCCGAATTCGCGAACTGTGTGCAATGTGGGTGAAGGCAGAGCGAGGATGGGGCTGCTGCGAAACAGGTGTCGTCCGCTAAAGCGGACTCGATTTGTTCCACGTCCACCTTCCCAGGACTTCCGTCTTGGGCTTTACTATGGCGCCGCTGGGCGGCTGCTGCGGTGCTTGGTCCAGCTCCGCAGCACTACCGAGAATTTCGTAACGGGGACCTGAAGAGCGTCGCTCGCAAAGCGGGTGTTTTGATTAGAGTTTCTTTAGCTGGTGACGCAGGGAAGGGCGGCCTGCTGCCAGGCGTCGAAGCCGCCAACAAGGTTGCGGATATTAGTGTAGCCGGCGCGCAGGAGCAGGCTGCAGGCAATGGCGCTGCGGTAGCCGCTCTTGCAGTGGATGGCCAAAGGCTTGCCCTTGTCCAACCTCGGCAGTTCGGTGGCAAAGCGGTCCAGAGGCCACAAGTGGGCGCCGTCAATGTGGCCGGCCTGCCACTCGGTTTCGCGGCGGACATCGAGCACCTGCAAACCGTCCCTGTGTTCTCCCAGTTCCGCCGCCGTCATCTGGGGCACGGAGGCCAGGGGAAATCCCGCCTGCTTCCATTCTTCGACTCCGCCAGGCAGGCAGCCGGCGCATTGTTCAATGCCCACGCGAGCCAGGCGCATGCGGCTTTCCTCGAGCTTCTCTGGAGACTCCGCGATCAGCACCGGCCGGCCCTGCAAGCCCAGAATGATGCCGGCCCAGGTGGCGAACTGTCCAGCCAACGCGATGTTGATGGAGCCGGGCACGTGGCCGGCGGCGAACTGGTCGGGTGAGCGCGTGTCCAGCACATTTGCGCCCTGCTCAATCATGGAGCGCAATTGTGCCGGCGCGATTGTCGGCAGCGGCGGCAGTTCCTCCAGGGGAGGCGCGCCTTCACGGTTGAGTTCGGCGTCCTGCACGAAATAAGCGGGACGCGGCGGCAGGTTGGCGGTCAGCTGCTGCACAAACTCCTCGCGGCTGCGCACCTGCAGGGCGGGATTGGACAGGCGCTCAGTGCCAATGCTGGAGAAGCGGTCAGCGCGCATGTTGCGCCCGCACAGCGAGCCCGCCCCGTGCGCCGGATACACCAGCACGTTGTCGGGCAGGCGCAGCAGTTTTTCGTGCAGGCTGTCATAGAGCATGCCGGCCAGTTGCTGGGGGGTGTACTCGCGGGACAGATCGGGGCGGCCGACGTCACCAATGAAGAGAGTGTCGCCGGTCAGCACCAGCGCCGGCTCGGGCGACTTGGCCATGTCACGCACCGCCAGGCACACGGCTTCCGCGGTGTGGCCGGGCGTTTCCAGGGCGGTGATGCGCACATCGCCAAAGCGCACCTCGGAGCCGTCGCGCAGGGGAACGTGGGAAAATTTCGCGCCGGCGCGCTCGCCAATATAGATTTTGGCGCCGGTGCGCGCCGCCAGTTCCTTGTGGCCGGAGACAAAGTCGGCGTGCAGGTGGGTTTCGAAGATGTGACTGATTTTGAGGCCTTGTTCCTGCGCGGCCTGCAGGTAGATGTCTACGTCGCGCTGCGGGTCAACCACCGCCGCTTCGCCCCCCGATCCCAGCATGTAGGACGCGTGCGCCAGGCAGGCCAGATAGAACTGTTCGAAATACATGCGGCCGCACCCCTGTGTGGGCGATTGTAGCCCAAAAGGAGCAGTCAGCACTCAGCAATCAGCAATCAGGGGTTGGAAGCATCTAGCCGCGTGAGGCAGGTTTCAAGGTTTCAGAGTTTCAAGGTTTCGAACGTGAAACTCGATACTGCGCCTTTGAACCCTGCTGCTCAGCAGCCAGACGCGTGGGCCGGCGTGCTGTTGATTACCTCTTCCAGCTTGACCGCGCGGTGATGAGCGTTGGTCTTGCCATGCTCCAGCAGCGATTTCAGCCGCACCAGGTCATCATCGAGGGCGTGCTTGGGGTCGGCCGCAAAAATGGTGGCAATGGCGTGCCCGATTGCGCCCGCCGGCGGCACATAGGCCAGGCGAATGTGCACGCGCGTGCCGGCATTTTCGGTGTCGAGCTGTACCACGCCGGAGTTCGGCACCACCGCGCCCGGCAGGCTGCTCCAGGCCAGCATCTTGTTGGGGATTTTCTCCGTAATTTCCGCATCCCAGCTCAAAGGCGTGCCAGCCGGCCCGGAGACAGTCCAGCGATAACGGTTATCGTCCACTTTCTTGACCGCCAGCACGTGCGACATGATGAGCGGGAATTTTTCGGGATCGGCCAGCAGTTCGAAAACCGCTTCCGCGGGCACATTCACGTGAATGGTTTTTTGCACGCGAATGCCCGCCGATTCGGGATCGCCGAGGCCGAGCAGATGGCGCGGACCGACGTTGCTGAGCGCGCGGCCCAGCAGGTTCATGCCCAGCAGACCGAGGCCGAGACCCTGCCATCCCCGGCGCCAGGCGCCGTAGAGCAGCAGGCCTCCGCCTGTGCCCACCAGCGCGCGCGTGGCCGGCGCCCACGATTCTTGCAGCAACTCCGGCGCCGGCAGCGGCGTTCCGCCCTGCAGGTAGGGAACATCGGCCTGCCGATGCGCGGTCATACAGTTCTCCACGTGCTTCACTCCCGGCACCGCGCGCACCGCCCACAGGACGCGGCGCAGTTCGTCGTGCAGCACATCGCCGGTGAGGATGACTCGCCCATCCTGGGCCTCCACTTCAATTGCATGTGGATGGGCTGTGGCCCGGCCCAGGCGGGTGCGCACGCGCTCACGCAGCACCTGGTCGGAAACCGGCTGGGGAGAGAGCAGGGAGAAGGTTTCATCCGCCGCGCCTTGCGCGCGGTGAAACAAGTCGCGCACGCCGCGGTCCACGGTAAGCTCGGCCTGGTGCGCCAGCCAAACGGCGCGATCGCGCGCCATAGCTCGCCGCCGGCGGCCGTGTTGAGGATCGAACATATACATGAGGCGGGCGCCCAGGCTCAATCCGCCGGC
>Ga0075425_100004732_pt1 | contig 14084 bp, 12 predicted proteins | sample SoiMethybrSBSTD4_FD_75300 | JGI IMG/M metagenome (GOLD analysis project Ga0075425, IMG submission 75300) | Bulk soil microbial communities from a Populus tree surrounding site in Tennessee, USA - Soil MetaG P. TD hybrid SBSTD4 | ecosystem: Environmental > Terrestrial > Soil > Tree plantation...
CACACTCTCCCTGCCTACCCAGTATTCGCCGCTCATCACCGCGCGAATGCTTTTCAGCAAGATCTGAGTGGCCGAGTCCTTGAGCACAACCCCACGCGCGCCAAGCTGGAGCGCCTCAACAATTTGATGTTTCTCGGCCGCCGCGGTCAAAAGGATGACCCGCGGCGAGACCGGTTCGTTGCCCATCTCGCGGAGCGCATCAAGGCCGGCGCGGCGAGGCATGGCGAGATCGAGGAGAAGGACATCGGGTTTGAGTTGCTGTACCAATGTCACGGCGTCTATGCCGTCGCAGGCCTCGCCTACAACTTTGAATTCGCGTTCCGATTCGAGCAGCCGCTTCAGGCCGTCCCGGAAAATGGGATGGTCATCGGCAATGACGATGCGGGTGAGCGCCGCCTTCTTAGTTTCCATTGCTAAGTTGAGCTTACCAGCTGATCTTGTGGCACCAGAATTACCAGCCGAGCACCCTGGCCTGGCCTCGATTCTATCGTGAGTTCGCCTTGAATAAGGCGAACGCGTTCGCGAATAATCGCCGGGACGCGACCGCTTGAATCCAACTCGGCTTGCGAAATCTTCCCCGCGAACGGGAAACCACTACCGTCATCTTCCACGATAAGCTCCCACTTCCCCCCGCTCTCGAGAAGCTGAACGATGACCCGTGTGGCGCCACTGTGCTTACGCACGTTCACCAGCGCTTCCTGGACGATACGCGCCAACTCGCGGCAAACCGGGACAGGAAGGCGGATTTCATCAACGTCTAGTACCAGTTGCGCAGCAATGCCGGTTTCGCGCTGGAACCGTTGCACCGCGTCACGCAGAAAAGGCGGCAGCTTTCGCGAATCCACTTCTGCGGACTTCATCTGTTGCATAAGCTCGCGTAATTTGAGGACTTCCTCGCGAAGCAAGTTCTGGATACGCTCGAGTTCGGCGGCGACAAACTCCGCGCGCCGCGCTGGAACCGGTTCTTCGTCGCACTCGCTTATTGCACCGTTGTTGTAGTTTCTGCGCAGCACATCCACTTGCATTTCCACGCCAATCAACGATTGCACCGCGCCATCGTGCAATTCGCGCACGAGTCGCGCACGTTCGAGCGCCCCAGCGCGCTTACGCAGCCTCCGAAGCAGATAGAGGTTGTAAACCGCCGGGCTGATTTGCCGGACGAGTTCCTGCAGAAAACGAAGTTCGTCCTCTTCGTTCGCAGAGAAATGGGGCTCAAGCAGAAAGATTCTGCCCGAGAGTTCCTGTCCGATAAAGAAGGAGACCGCGCACATTTGGACGAAGGGATGGACCCCGGCGAAACGCCTCATCAGCCCAGTATCCATGTTGCGCACCGGCCTACCTGAAGCGTCCACTCCTACCAAGCTGAAATCACTTGTGCCCCAACGACTGCCGGCATACCACGCAGCCGCCGGGCTTTCGGCGAGATAGGTTTCGGAACCGGCAGGGCCAGGGTCGAGCCATTGGATTTCTGAAACGCCGTTCGTGACCTCCAAAGATCCGACGGAAATACGGGGATTGGTGCTTTCGCGCGAGATGATCAATGCGCGCCTGGCTCCATAAAGGCCCAAGAGTTCGCCAACGATGTGGGCTAGAGCGCCGCCAAGCCCAGCCTCCAGACGCACAAGTCCAAGCAGCCGGGTTGCAACGTCCTTCTCTGCGCGCAGCTTCTTCTGCTGTTCAGCCAGGTAACCGAGCAGGAAACTCATGACCAGCAGATATACGGATCGCACAAACAATGGCTTGGGATCAAAATCTGCGACTGAGACCCTTACGATTTGCAGATGATGTTGCGCGAGCCAAACCCGCGGTCCTTCTACACTGAGCGCAAGGCTGCCTAACCACAGCAGGGACAGCGACGCGACTGCCGTCATTACCGTTTCCCAAACGCCCCATCGGTAGGCGGCCGCTGCCAGCACAAAAAGAAAGAAAAGAAAGAAAGGATTGCTCTGCGAGGTGGTAAAGAGCGAAATCAGCGCAGGCCAGACAATGTCACCGGCATGTACCAGCAAGCGGAAGGAGGGGGTGGACTGCTGGTGCCACCGCAGAAGCAACATAATGGCAGTGCCCTGGGCGATGTAGATGGCCAACAAGGCGTACGCCCATATGGAGCGGATTTCAGCCGGGTCCATCCAGACCGTAATCAAAGCCGAAATTGCCAGAAATACACGGGCGGTGGCCAGCCAACGCTCGTTCCGTCGGACCTCCTCTGGGCTAAGGGGTACCTGGTTGCGCCAAAGGGAGCGGGGCCGCAAATACTGCGCGAATTGTGCGGGAAAATGCAAAGCAGTGCTGTTGCCTTGATAATTATTGATTTCCGCAACTGGCAGAGCAAGCACAACTTTATGCGCAAACAGCGGCAGTAATCTGCGGAGGCGGGTGCACGTCGGCACCGATTTCCGATCTGCCAGAGTATTACCGAAGTAACGTCCGGTCATCAACCTTAACGTCTAAAATTCTTTCAGGATGGGGTATGTCTAAGCGGGCCAAAGCGTGGGGCGTGGGCCTGATATGCGTTGTATTGCTACAGGTCGGAGTGTCGCTGTTTGCTCCTCACAGCTTCGGCCTGGTTGCATTCAGTGACATTCAGCAGTTGCTGTTGTTGCTGTCGGCCGCAATGGCCTGTGTCCCAAGCATTCTCCGGAACAATGGCAGGACGAGACTGTTTTGGACATTGATGTGCCTCGGCTTCGCCTCCTGGCTTGTGTATCAGGGTCTTTGGACATACATCGAAGTCGCCCAAAAGCAAGAAGTTCCAAGCCTATTCACCGGCGACATCATTCTGTTTCTGCACATCGTGCCGATGATGGCAGCTTTGGCGCTGCAGCCCGACGTTGAGCAGCACGATCGCGACTTGCGACTTGGCTCGCTCGATTTTGCGCTGCTCCTGCTGTGGTGGGTCTACGTCTATCTCTATGCCGTCATACCGTGGCAGTACGTGTATGCCAGCGCCGATGCGTATCAGCACAACCTGAACTCATCGTATCTGGTCGAAAAATTGGCGCTGTTAGTGGGGCTTGCTCTGTTGTGGTCTCGCAGCTCGGGGCGATGGAGAACAGTCTATGCGCACTGGTTCGGAGCCGGCCTTCTGTATTCGGTGAGTTCGTTCGTCGCCACGTGGGCACTGGGCCGCAACACTTACTACTCAGGCAGTTTGTATGATTTGCCGCTCGTAATTTCCATGGCATGGATGACCGTTCCGGCGCTGTTGGCGTTGGAAATGCCGACCGGGGGCGCAGCGGCAAAGCGGTCCCTTCCACGGGGCGTGTGGGCCGCGCGGTTGGGAATGATCGCAGTCTTTTCGCTGCCGATCTTCGCCTGGCTATCCGTTTTTTCCGAGCCGGGAGCCATTGCACGGCTGGTGCAACGGCTTCATTCTCCTCGAATCCTGAGCGGGATCTCAGAAGAATTATTTGCTTTTGGAGGGCCGGTGCCGGTGCGCGTGCGGACCTTCCGCTTGGTGCTCACATTAAGCGCGATGTTGCTGATGGGATCGCTGGTGTTCCTGAAGCAACACCTGCTCGATATCGAATTGATACGTTTGCTTCGTGCCTCGCAACGATCCTTTCAGGACCTGCAGGTGCTTCAGACCCAGCTTGTGCAATCGGAGAAGCTTGCCTCTCTGGGACAGTTGGTTGGCGGAGCGGCGCACGAGCTAAACAATCCGCTTACCGCCATGCTTGGCTACTCCGAGTTGCTGGCAACCACCGATCTCACCCCGGAACAGCGGTCGTTAGCGGAAAAAGTCGCGCAGCAGGCAAAGCGTATTCGAATTCTGGTCGCAAGCTTGTTGAGCTTTGCGAAGCAGGCGCCGGTGGCGGCGAAATCGGCTGTGGATGTTAGCACCATTGTGCAGACCGCCCTGAACCTATGCCAGCCGCAAATGCGAATTGCGAATGTGCAATGTGTGACAGAGTTCTCGGCCGATCTGCCGCGAGTTCAGGGTGACTCGAACCAGCTTCTGCAAGTCTTTTCCAACATCATTAACAATGCAATTCAGGCGATGAGCGATCGCGGCGGAACGCTGACAGTTACTATCTCTTCAATCGGAAATTTTGTTCAGGCTGACTTTTCCGATACAGGCACAGGGATGCTTGAACCCGAGCGCGTGTTTGACCCGTTTTACACCACCCGGCCGGTTGGCCAAGGCTCAGGATTGGGGCTGAGTGCGTGCTACGGGATAATTCAGGAGCATGGCGGGAAAATCACATGCCGCAATAAGGACGAAGGCGGCGCCTCATTTGTTGTGGAGTTGCCGATGGTAAACGGCAACGTGATGGAACCCCGGGCCCACGCGCAGGCAGCTAACTAGCCAGTTCAACCGTTCTTTTCAGCTGGCCGCAGGCAGCATAGATATCCCGGCCTCGAGGCCTGCGAATGTACGCGGGGACGCCGGCATCCGCCAGGATTCGCTGAAACTCGAGTACGCGCTTCTCCTCGGGCGTTTCGAATGCGACACCCGGCCCCGGGTTCAGAGCGATCAGGTTGACTTTCGCCCTTAAGTCCCGGATCAACTGCGCCAACTCGCGCGCATGTTCGGCCGAGTCATTGGTTCCTTTCAACAACACGTATTCGAACGTGAGTTTCTCGCGAGTGCGAAGCGGAAATTCGCGCGCGGCAGCGAGCAGCTTTTGTAAATCCCATTTTTTGTTGATGGGCATGATGCGCGTGCGGAGCTGGTCATTGGGCGCGTTGAGGGAAATTGCCAGCTTCGGCCGTACAGGTTCCGCCGCGAGATCGTAGATTCGTGGCACGATGCCCGCCGTCGAAACCGTCATCCTGCTCTCTGGAATGCCAACTCCTTCCACCAACAGCCGCACCGCCTTGATGAAGTTCTCGTAATTGAGGAAGGGCTCGCCCATACCCATGAAGACCAGATTGACGCGGTCGTTCGGGGGAGCCACATCCTGATTTCGTAAAGCGGCAATCACCTGGCCAACAATTTCGCCGGCGGTCAAGTTCCGCTTGACTCCGAGCAAAGCCGTAAGGCAGAACTGGCAATTTACGGCGCATCCGACCTGGCTGGAGACGCAGATGGTTGCACGCTTCCAACCGCGCGCAGGTTTTTCCTTGCCGGCTTCGCTGCCGTCTCCGGTCTCGCCGCCATCACCCTCGGGCATCCAGACAGTTTCGACGGTTTCAGAATCAGAAAGTTCGAGCAGATAGCGAATGGTGCCGTCTACCGATACAAAGCGTTTCTGGATCGAGGGGATCCCAACTGAGCGGCCGTCTTCGGTCAGCGCAGAGCGGAACTTTACCGGCAGGTTAGAAGCCTGATCCAACGAGGATATTCGCTCTGAATAAAGCGCATGAAACAGTTGGCGGGCCCGGTAAGCGGGCTGGCCAGCTTCATCTACGAACTTTGTTAGTTCTTGTAGATCTAGCCCTAAAAGAATGTTCGGCGCCTGCTGTTTCATAGCATCCAAAACGTGGAGAGATTGCCCCGTAAACGCGCAACCTGTCATTTTAGCTGAGGTTCTCCGTTCCGCTGGCATAACGATTGCGTAAGGCTCGTTAAATCAGCAATTTACATCGCCTTGGCTACGTTATTCGAGAGTGTGTAAGAATAATTGATATGGTGCAAGAGGATCGCAGCATTCGACGCGCGGTGATGCCCAATGGGCTGACCCTCATCACCGAAGAGATGAAGCACATCCGCTCCATTTCTATCGGCATCTGGGTGAAAACTGGCTCGCGGGATGAAGACCGCGAGTGGAACGGTATCTCGCATTTCGTCGAACACATGGTCTTCAAAGGCACCCAGCACCGTACAGCCGAGGAAATTGCCCGGCAGGTGGATTCGATCGGCGGCAACATCGATGCATTTACCGCCAAAGAATGCATCAGCTTCAGCATGAAAGTACTGGACGAACACTTGCCCGTCGCCCTCAACGTCCTCAGCGATCTCGTACTGAATCCCGTCTTTGACGACCAGGACATCAAACGCGAACGCGGAGTGATTCTCGAAGAAATAAAAATGGACGAGGACAATCCCGACTACCTCGTGCATGAGATCTTTACCCAGAATTTCTGGAAAGATCATCCGCTAGGCAGGCCAATCCTCGGCACTCGCGATACCGTAAAGCGTTTTGAGCGCCCGCCGGTTCTTGATTTCTATAGCCATCGTTTTATTCCGGGAAACGTGATCATCACCGCGGCGGGAAATCTGAATCACGAGCGTTTCGTTGAGCTGGTCACTCAACATTTTGAAAAGATGAAACCGGCCACGAACGGCTTTCACAGCGCTCCGCCCAAGATCGTTCCAAAGATCATCCTGCGGAACAAGAAATCGCTGGAGCAGGTGCAGATCTGCGTAGGCGTCCCTTCTTACCCCATCACGCACGAGAAGCGGCACTCCTCTTACATTCTGAACACGCTGCTCGGCGGCGGCATGAGCTCGCGGCTGTTTCAGAACATTCGCGAGCGTCAGGGCCTTGCCTATGCGATCTACAGTGACTTGAACCCTTATCGCGACACCGGCTGCCTTTCGATTTATGCAGGCACATCGCGTGAGTCGGCGGTCAAGGTGGTGGAGTGCGTGGTTTCGGAGTTTCAAAAGCTCAAGGCAGAATTGGTTTCTGCTGAGGAGCTGCAGCGCGCCAAGGACCAACTGAAGGGCAGCCTGATGCTGTCACTGGAATCGTCCACGGCGCGGATGTCGAACCTGGCCCGGCAGGAAATGTACTTTGACCGGTTCTACGGGCTGGACGAGTTGATCGAGAAAATCCAGGCTGTAACCGCGGAAGAGCTGAAGGACCTCGCTAATTATTTCTTCAAGACCGACAACATTGCCGTCACGGTGCTTGGGAACCTCAATGGACTGAAACTGACGCGGGAACAGTTGGCCTGTTAAAGGCACTTAGTATTCAGCACTTAGCATTCAGCCAAGAGCTCTCGAAGGCGCTCCCAGAAACTAATCGCTGAGTTCTAGGACGAACAATCCCCAGGAAAATTGGAGATTTAGCGGTCAACCCATGAACTTCGAGAGGACTTGATCGATCCGGAGGGGCTAAGTGCTGATTGCTAAGTGCTGATTGCTTGCCTGCCCAGCCAAGCCGGCGTCTCCCCAAAATAAAACAGGCGTCTCGACTCAGTTCGAGTCGCGAGACGCCCGGGCAGCCCTCCCCCAGAACTGCTCAACAAGAAGGTACTTTGGTGTGCCAAAGTTGAGAATGGCACTAACGTGCTAATGGCTCTACCCAAACGTGCTAAAGCCTTGCCAGTAGCCGCATTTGGGCAGGGCCGCTTGGTCGAACAACTGGGTTCCATGCGATTCCAGTTGCAGAAGTCTTTTCTGGTCACAATCTTGAAGTCCTCTCATAGGCCTGCCGATAAATGAAGCGAAGCACCTGCATTACCGGCAATTTCCGATTGGAAATTCACAATGTTCGCAATCATTGGCATCGTTGTCGTGTTCGGCGCGGTCATCGGTGGATATCTGATGGCGCACGGCAACCTGAAGGTACCGCTGCAACCGGCGGAGTTGATCATTATCGGCGGCTCTGGATTAGGGACAGTAATGATCGCGAACCCTTTGCACATTCTGAAGCAGATCGCTATCGGCATTACAACCGTGTTCAAAGGATCGAAGTTCACAAAGCAGCGATATGTCGAGTCGCTGAAACTGGTTTACGAACCGCTGAATAAGGCCCGCCGGCAGGGGCTGATGTCGCTTGAGAGCGACGTCGAAACTCCCGACCAGAGCCCGATCTTTTCTAAAGATCCGCAATTTTTGAAAGACCACCACGTCCGCTATTTTTTTGCGACAGCATGCGCATGGCGATCAGCGGATTGGAAGCCTTCGAACTTGATCGGCTGATGGACATGGACCTTGAAGTCCTCCACCACGAAGCAACGCAGCCGGTGTCGTCGCTTTCGACGATGGCGGATTCCCTTCCCGGGCTGGGAATCGTCGCGGTAGTGCTGGGCGTCGTCATCACGATGGGAGCGCTGGGAGGACCTCCCGAGGAAATCGGGGCCAAGGTTGCCGCGGCGCTAGTCGGGACCTTTCTGGGAATCCTTCTCTGCTATGGGTTGATCGGCCCGATCGCGGCAAACATGGCTAAACCGGCCGATGAAGAACGTGCATATCTCAACGTTCTCAAAGTTCTGATTATTTCTTTTCTGAAGGGAACCGCCCCCATCATGGCCGTGGAAGCGGGCGCGGCGCGCGGTACCTGGGCATGTTCGCCCCACCTTCTCCGAACTTGAGCAGGCTTGCCGTGGCGGCGTAGGCTCGGCGGCCGCGACGCCCGAAGCTCCCGAGCAGAAGCGGCTTCGACAGGAGGTTAATTCTGGACGAAACTCGCCTGATCATCATCATCAAGAAAAAGTTTGGGCACGGCGGCCACCACGGGGGAGCGTGGAAAGTTGCCTACGCCGATTTCGTGACCGCCATGATGGCGCTGCTCATCGTGCTGTGGCTGCTGAACACGAGCAAACCGGTTCGTGAGGCAATCGCCGGATATTTTCGCGAACCAGCAGGTACCGAGGGCAAGTTAGGGACCAGTTCGGAAGGGCCGGGTGCGCAGGTCGTAGTCGCTAAAGATGATATGTCGAAGTTGAAGAATGAGCCGGAGAAGGCCATCAGCCACATGCCGGACTTCGACAAACTGAAAGATCAGATTGCGATCAAAGTCACGGCAGAGGGATTGCGGATTGAACTATTGGAGTCTGCAACGGGCACATTTTTCGATCTCGGAAGTCCCAACCCAAACCAGAATGGCAAAGAGCTCCTCGATTTGCTCGCAGGCGAGCTTGGCAAGTTACCGAACAAGATTTCCATTGAAGGACCCACGGATTCGAAGCCTTACAGCGGCAAGCGAAATTACGGCAATTGGGAGCTTTCGGTCGATCGTGCCAACTCCGCGCGCCGCTTGATGCAGCAGGAAGGATGGGAGAGAAGCAGGTCGCACAAGTCCGCGGCGTCGCTGATCAGCTCCTGCGAAAGCCGGAGAGCCCGTTCGATCCTTCCAATCGGCGAATTTCCCTCATTGTGCAATACACGGACAGGGGCGATGCGGAAGAGGGAAAGACAACGGAGGCGGTGCAGAAGCTAGAGCAGTCAGGGAAGTAAACAGCTTGGACAGGCGAGCTTCGAGCCGCGAGCTTACGAGCGAACTTAGGCTTGCTGGTCTTCATTGCTCGATGCTCACCGCTCGTTGCTCTACTCCACTTCAAATGCCCCCTGAACTCCGCTGGCGGAATCGGGAGCTACCCAAACATCATAGGTTCCGGTGGGAACGATCCAGTGCATACCGGGATCGTACGAGCCGAGATCGTTCCCTTTGACGGTAAATTCCACAGTCTTGTGCTCACCCGGCTGCAGGGTGACGCGCTGAAATCCTTTCAGCTCCCGTACAGGGCGCGAGGTCGGGGCCACACGATCATGCATGTACAACTGCACAACTTCTGCCCCTTCGCGCTTGCCGGTGTTTTCGATTTCGGCGCTCACGTGTAAGGTGCCATTGGCTGAGACCCGTGGATCGACTTTCAGACTTCCATAATGAAATGTGGTGTAAGAAAGGCCGTAGCCAAATGGGTACAGCGGCGTGGACGGCGAATCGAGATATCCGGTATGCCAGCGGTCCGGTGCGATTGGACGGCCGGTGGCTTTGTGGTTATAGTAAATCGGAATTTGCCCGACCGAGCGAGGCCAGCTCAGAGCGAGATGTCCGCTGGGCGAGGCATCGCCGAGCAGGGTGTGCGCGATCGCGTTCCCGGCTTCAACTCCCAGGAACCATGCCTGCACGATCGACGAGACTCGATCCGGCGCCCAACTGATGTTGAGCGGCCTTCCGCTTTCGAGTACGAGCACCACCGGCTTCTTGGTTGCGATCACGGCATCGATGAGTTTCATCTGGTCGCCGGGCAATTCGAGCGAGGCCCGGGAGCTTGCCTCTCCACTCATTCCGGCTAGTTCCCCCACGAACAGTACAGCTACGTCAGCTTTGGTCGCAGCCGCGACCGCATCGTCAATGCTGGCGGGCTTGGTTTCGCTTTCCGTGTTCTTGACACCTGTGGCTGATGCAGGCGCTGGCGCGGCCACTCCGGCGGCGAGGCCGCTTTCGAATGACGGAATATCAACGCCCTTGGCGTAAATCACATGATCGTTACCCATCTTCTGGCGGAACGCTTGGAGCGGAGTGATCGCGTCTGCAGCCTCACCGTTTCCGGCCCATGGCCCGAGTTGGGAGGACTGGTCATCGGCGAGAGGGCCAATTACGGCGATGGTCCGCTTGCGATTGAGAGGAAGCAGATTGTTCTTGTTCTGCAGCAGTACCATAGATTCGAATGCCAGCTTGCGCGCGACCTCGCGGTTCTCGCGAGTCAAGATGTCTGTCTTTTCGCGCTGCGGATCGGCGTAAGGATGCTCGAACAATCCTGCTTTGAATTTGATTCGCAGTATGCGTCGAACGGCTTCATCCACGACCGAGGCCGGCAATTTTCCTGACTGCACGAGAGCAGGAACGCTGCTGATGTAGGCGCCGTCCACCATGTCCATGTCCACGCCGGCCGTCAAAGCACGGAATGATGCTTCGGCATCGTTTGCAGCGGCTCCATGCGCGATGAGTTCGTGGGTTGCGCTCCAGTCGCTGACCACGAAACCGTTGAAGCGCCACTCGCCGCGGAGAACTTCCGTCAATGTGTGGTGGTTGGCGGAGGCGGGCACGCCATTGAGGTCCTGAAAGGCCGACATCAGCGTGCCAGTCCCGGCATCAACTGCGGCGTGAAACGGAGGCAAATAAACTTCGCGCAGCAGTTGTTCGGAGATGTCCACGGTGTTGTAATCGCGCCCGCCTTCGACCGCTCCGTATGCCACGTAGTGCTTGGCACAGGCAACCACGCTGTCGGGATCACTCATATCCTTGCCTTGAAAGCCACGCACCTTCGCGGCAGCAATCACCGAACCGAGGTATGGATCTTCCCCAGCGCCTTCAACAATGCGACCCCAGCGCGGGTCGCGTGCAATATCAACCATCGGCGCGAACACCCACTTCACACCGGAAGCGGTGGACTCTTTCGCTGCCATACGTTCAGCGCGCTCGATCAATTCAGGGTCAAAAGATCCGGCGCTGGCGAGCGGAACCGGGAAGACTGTGCGATAGCCGTGAATCACGTCGTATCCGAGAATCAAAGGAATATGCAGACGCGAGCCTTCGACCGCCGCGCGCTGTGCGGCGTTTGCCTCGTCCGCTCCGAGCACCCCCAGTAGCGATCCCACTTTCCCCTGCTTGATCATCTCCATGGTTTGCGGGTTGTTGCCGGCGAATTGCGTCAGTTGCCCGGTCTTCTCGTCGAGGGTCATCTTCTGCAAGAGATCACTCACTCGTTGTTCGACTTCTGGGTCCGAGAGTTTTTGGGCCGTGCACATGCATGAGGCAAACAAGAGAGCAACAGGGAGCCGCCACCATTTTGGAGAGAAACGCATGGATTTGTCCTTCACTGAAATTTAAGGCAGTCAGTGTAGCACATCTACAAAATCGATTTACTGCCATCCAAACTGATGAGGCCGGTGATAGAAGTCGGCGATAGAGTATGTGAAGCCCGCGATGAACATGGCATGCGGAATGTCGCCCGTGATGCGCGCCGACATGCCGAGATCAAGAATAAGGCGCGGCTTCAAGGCGTAAGTCGCAGAAGCGAGCACCTGCGCGGCCCCGGGCGTGAACGCGTCAGGTGATGTACTGCCAGAAAGCTCCGCTGTTGCGCCCCACTTTCCGCGCACAGGATGCGACCACGCGAGCGCGTTCAAGTATGACCGATCAAAACCGCCGTGCGGCCGCCCGAGTAGATTTGCGACCAGGTTATAGTCGAAGTGATGCTTGCCGAGATCTTTGCTGACGAGCAGTGTGAAGCTGTGGTCCGCTGCGCCTGATCCAAGAACGTTCCCAGCTGTCGGGAGCTTGGCCATGTACATGAGCGAAATGGAAGGCTCATGGCCGGAATCCCGCGTCAGGCGGTACTTGAAACCCACCGCGGTATCTCCCGCGCCGTGTGTTCCAGAATCAGCTGTGATGGGGTTGTTGGTAAGGCGCAACTCGAAGTTCTTGCTCACTCCGAACTTCAGCAGGCCGTTGATGTCTTGATGTGAAGCCGCTGCGTCTACTCCCCATTCAGTCTCGAGAACTCCGGGTTGGACGGGCTGAGCGGGCGTAGAAACGGTTGGCCGATTGGGAACGGCGGTAAGCTCATCCTGGGCATAAAGGTGACATGAAAAGGGGGACAGCAGAAGAAGTACGCAGCCAAGGAGTGGAGGAGGTAGCAGTCGCCGGAGCATCTCCCAGGTATTCAATCACAGTGATCTGAGACGAAGGTTGAGATCAACTCTATCGCGTCCGCGGTGGGCGGAGAGCATACCCTCATAACTCTTGCCTAAATAGATTCTTGGGACTTATTTTGGAACTGGCGGAGCGCGCAGTCTCGCGCTAACCGTTCTCCGGTTACAAATTCCCTGCTAACAGCGAAAAATAGAGGGATTTTAGGCCATTTCGCGCCACCAGAACTCGGGAGTCTATTCTCCCGATACGGCTGCAAGGGCAAGAGTCCGAGAATTTCCGGCGCTGAACCAGGGATTTTTTCATGCCGTATCACGGAATTGTCTGGCGCGTCTATTGGTTTATCAGCGAAGCCCTTTGAACGGCTGAGTACGCCTGCTTTTAGATCGGCAAACCTAACGCTTCAGCGACACGTGCCGCAACCCACCGATCGTGCGCAAAGGTGCAACCATTCCAGCCGCCTCTTGTACCACGCTGCCGATTTGTTTGAATTTCTCAGCGAATTTCTACAATGAGCACTTGGCCTGTCCACTGCTTTGTTTTGGCGGCAGCCTGCATCTCTGAAATATGTTGTGCAAAGCTTGGGTGCGATCTGACTGGACTGATATGAGCTTCCCGTTGTCTTGGGTATGTGCCCACAATCCCAGAGCCTGCCCCTGAGGTCAATGAGCGATATGGAGATTTATCGACGAACTGGCCAGCATGCGCCAACAATGAAGGCGCACTTCTACCTACAGGAGGAGGGATGATTCGAGCTTCCCGCCTGAAGGGCGGGCTTCCAGTCTGTAATGCAACGCTCGTCCTTCGCGAGTTCGGTTCGGTCTTTAGACAGTTGGTAGGTTTTTACATTCATCACATGGATATCCGCAAAAATCTTCAGCGACGCCGCCGTCAGATTATCAGGGCTAGTCTTATCGCCCATGGCGTTGGCGGCCATCTCTCGAAAGGCAGAGGCAATACGCGACTGAGCGGTGCTCGCTGATTCGACGTCAGCGGATTCGTAGTTGCCAACCAGCATCAAATACTTGACTGCGGCGTTTGCAAAGTCCGCACTCAAGTTTGGTTTCTGTACGCCGAGAGCACCCGATCCCATTAAATAGATGCACCATCCTATCAACGCATGCGCCATTGCCTTCTCCAATTGCAGTCATAACACGGAAGCTGGTGACCACAGTCGTTACGAAGGTTATGCTGCTGCGTCCTATTCATTGTTGATTTGACTCAAACTCTGCCGGAGGCTTTTGAGCTAAATCGAGGTTTAACACCAACGCCGAGAGACTGCCTGTGAACAAAGGCTAGGCTGGCGCGGGCTGTCTTCGCCGCGTACTGTGCGGGATCATGGTGAGAAGGTATAATTTCGCCCTATCCTAAGGTTTCCATTGTACTGCGGGCTGAAAGTTCAGGTGTGATCCTGGAGCGGCTCATGCGAGATCACGTTCTGATCCTGGCTCGAAGGCTTTTTGAAACTGACGATATTGATGAGGCACGCGGCATCGCGAGTGGATTGCAACGATTGGTTCGGGAGCATGTCGAAGAACTTGGATTGAAGCTCTACTGGCTGAAGGTGCGCGCTGCGGGTGAGAGCCATCCGTTGAGATGCCGCGCAAGACAAAATTCTGATGGTTGTAACCAGCGTTCCCAATGACTCAGCTGGTGCTGTATCTAGCGCGTCATCGCGAAAAACACATAAAGCAAACCACTGGCCGATGCTGTCATGAGTCCGTACTCCACCACCATGACGCAACGCTGTTTGATCATTTTGTACCAGGTTCCCATTTCGCACCTCTCCCGTGCGAGGAACTCTGATGC
>Ga0075425_100004733_pt1 | contig 14084 bp, 8 predicted proteins | sample SoiMethybrSBSTD4_FD_75300 | JGI IMG/M metagenome (GOLD analysis project Ga0075425, IMG submission 75300) | Bulk soil microbial communities from a Populus tree surrounding site in Tennessee, USA - Soil MetaG P. TD hybrid SBSTD4 | ecosystem: Environmental > Terrestrial > Soil > Tree plantation...
ATTGGACCAGTGGACAAATCCGCATTCGGGGAACAATTCGAAATTCGAGGTTCGAAATTGGACGTCTCGCGCAGCCGCCCCTCCTGCCCCAGGAGGGGACTACCCAGTCGCGAATTTTCGAGAGTCAGATCAGTAACGCTTCCAGCCGATGCGCGTGCACCATTCCGTGGAGCGGCGACCATCCGAATACGGTGAATCGCCCATCCTGCGATGCAACCAGGGCAATCGCGTCTCGTTGATCTTGCGCGAATTGTGCTCCAGACAAATGTCGCGTGCCGCCAAGGAGCACAGGATCGATACGCGTGTCCGAGATTCCTTCAATCGGTTCCGTCAATACAATCTCATCCACGCGCTGAACTCCATCGCCAGTGATGATCTTCACGCCGAAAGCCAACGGTTCGAAATAGTCGGAGATTACCGTGGCTCCATCAACCGCAGTAAGGCCGGCGAGTGCTTCCGCTGCAGCCTGCAGCGTAAAGGGCGAAGATTCAAGTCCTTGTTCCATTTCGTGGAAGAACGTGCGGATATCCGGAAATGGTGGAATCAACGAATACCGAAGGGGATGAACAATCGAATCCAACCACCGAGTGCTGTTCCTCGGTACGACGAGTAACGAACCGCCGCGGCCATGAGCGCGCATGGCAGTCGCGATTCTGACGAGGATGTTGTCCGACTCATTCCGTCCGGCTGAAGAGTAAAAGGTCCATAAGGAGCTGAGTGCGGGCGGAGCCTCGGAGATTGCCGCAGATTGTTGTTCGATGAACTTGACGTTCGCGCCGTCGAGAACAGCGATGTTTGCGAATTTCGTCCCCGGCTCGTCGCGCCGATATTTCACAACCAGCGAACCCGGTCCGAGAACTTCAAGCACAAAACACCACGTCGGAATGGTCAGAGTGACACCCCACGCACACAGTTGGCCGTCGTATGGCCAGACGCCGATATGGATTCCAGGCTTTTCCACGGCAGGCGCGATCCGGGCCAGCATTTCTGCTTCGAGCGGAACGTGCGGATTGAACTTTATGGGTCTGAGACTTTGTTCGGGCGGCAAGAACGCGATAGATACCTTTGGAATCCGATCTTCTTCGCGGCGAAGACTTGCCCAAAAAGCAGTTGTGATTATTGCCTCGATCGTTTGCGCGTCAGGTTTCGGCGCGTCGCCGATTTTGTCTAACGCGGCCCCTATGCGGGCTTCAAGCCGCCTGGCTACGATTCTCGCCGCGGGATATGAAGGGCCGACAACATCTTGATCCATGATTCCTCTGTTTACTCGCAATGATATACTTCGCGCTGTTATTCGATAGGTTTTCATTAAGTATTTTTAATGTTCGCGGCTGTTTAAGTAATGTATTCATATTGGTTTTTCGGTACGCGGCGTGTCGCGCCAGTCTCTCTCGTTCTTATCTCCCTTTCTCTGTGCGCATGCACCGGAGGTGTGTCCGGCAAGGCGGCTGAAGCCGCTGCCGCATCGAATAAAGCAGTTCAGGTGCAGGCTCTGCCCGCCGAGATGAAAGAGTTGCGACGGAATGTCCAGGCGGTCGGTTCGTTGTTTGCGCAGGAAGAAGTGACGGTCAGTTCGGAAGTGGAAGGCAAAGTCGATTCGGTTCTTGTTGATGTCGGCGATCGGGTCGAAGCAGGCCAACCTGTCGTCAAAGTGTCGACCGTCGAACTGACGCTCGCGCTGCAGCAGCAGAGAGCTCTTTATCAGCAGGCTCGTGCCCGTCTCGGACTCACGGGCTCTTCCGACGATCTGGCCAATGTGACCGATGCCGCCGAAGTGAAAAAGGCTGCCGCCGATCTTAAAGAAGCCGAAGGCGTTTATCAACGCGCTCGGCTGCTTCTCGACAAACAGGTCCTGCCGAAACAGGATTTCGATGAGACGGAAGCAAAGATGAGTTCCGCGCGAGCCGCCTACGATCTGGCGGTGCAGAGTGTGCAGAACCTTCGAGCGCAGCTTCCGCAATATAAAGCAGCGGTCGATCTCGCCGAGAAGAAGATCAGGGACGCGGAAATTCGCGCGCCGTTTAAAGGGCAAATCAAAGAACGGTTGGTTGGCCCCGGACAATACTTGCGAGTGCAGACACCTGTGGTCGTTATAGTAAGCGTCGATCCGCTCCGGATGCGACTGAAGATTCCGGAGAAGATGACCGAATGGATCAAGGTGGGCAATCGAATCGCCGTTTCCGTGGATGCCTATCCCGACAAAAAGTTTTCAGGAACGGTCTCTCGTATTAATCCCTCCGTCGATCAGCAGAGCCGGACTTTCGAGGTTGAGGCATCGCTCGAAAATTCGGCGGGACTGCTGAAGCCTGGCTTCTTTGTCCAGGCCGACATGCCGACCGGAAAGGTCGACCGGGCTTTTCTCGTACCCGAGGATGCACTTGAATATTCATATGGTGTCTACAAAGTCTTCCTTATACAGGGGAATGCCCTCAAAGAAACTGAAGTCAAAGTTGGAGAGCGGTCGAACGATCGGATAGAGATCGTTTCGGGTCTTAAAGAAGGTGACATGATCGCGCTCGCCGCCAGGGGCCAGGTGCTCAAGGACGGCGAACAGGTTCAAGTCGCCCGATAGCTATCAGAAAGCATGGGTTGCAGGTGACGATTAGCGAACTTTCTGTTAGGCGACCGGTCTTTGCGCTGATGTTGATCAGCTTCCTGGTCGTCCTCGGTCTTTTTTCATTTCGTGATCTCGGAGTCGATCTTTTTCCCAGAGCCGATCCCGCAACCGTTAGTGTCAGCGTGACCGTCCCCGGCGCGAGCGCCGAGGAAATGACGACGCAGGTCATACTTCCTCTTGAAGAGGCCGTGAACACAATCAGCGGTCTCGATACCGTCAATTCGCAGGCCAGTGAAGGCAACGCCCGAATCACCTGCCAGTTCGTTCTTGAACGCGAGATCGAAGGCGCCGCGCAGGATGTCCGAGAGAAAGTCGCGGGAGCCCTCAAGAACCTTCCGCCGAATACGCTCCCGCCGGTTATTCAGAAAGCAGATCCCGATGCTGAGTCAATATTGTCGATGATCGTCGGCAGCGACAAGAGCCTTCGCGAGACGACGGAAATTGCCGACAAACAGATCAGGCGCGTTCTCGAAACTGTCGACGGCGTGGGCTCCGTCACACTGACCGGTTCGCGTCCGCGGCAGATACGTATCTTCGCCGATGCTGAGAAGATGAATGCCTACGGCATCACCATCACTCAGCTCCAGCAGGCCATCCAACGCGAGAACGTCGAGGTTCCCGGAGGAAGCATCGTACGCGGTATGAACGAAGTTTCTGTTCGGACGTTGGGTCGCGTCGATGCACCCAGTCAGTTCGGCGACATCATCGTCGCCAACACGAACGGCTCACCGATCCGTGTGAACGACATCGGCATAGTTGAAGACAGCTTTGCAGAGCCGACGAGCTGGAATGTGCTGAACGACCGGGAGTCGGTAAGGCTCGACGTCCGGAGACAATCCGGCACAAACACCGTCGAAATCGTCGACGCCGTAAAGGAGAAGCTCGAACAGATCAAGAAGATATTGCCGCCGGGCGTCGAGCTGCAGATGCTCTCTGATCAATCGGTCTTCATTAATGCATCGGTTGCAGCCCTCAAAGAACACCTGCTGTTCGGTAGCCTTCTCGCGAGTCTTATCGTTCTGCTGTTCATGAGAAATTTCCGGCTCGTGCTGATTGCATCGTTGGCAATCCCAACGTCGATCATCGCGACATTCACGTTGATCAAGGCGATGAATTTCACGCTGAACAACATGACGCTGCTGGGGCTAACGCTCGCGGTGGGCATCGTCATCGATGATGCGATTGTCGTGCTGGAGAATATCTATCGATATCTGGAAGAGAAGCACTACGACGTCAAGACCGCCTCCATAGAGGCGACGAAGGAAATCACGCTGGCGGTTGTCGCCACGACGCTTTCGCTGGTGATCATTTTTGTCCCGATCGCATTCATGACGGGATATGCCCGGCGCTACGTCAATCAGTTCGGCTGGACGATGGCGTTTTCGGTGATGGTCTCGATGCTTGTCGCGTTTACGCTCACGCCGATGATGAGCTCCCTCATGCTCAAACGCATCGATCGAAAGCGCGGGAAGGACGGGGAGCCCGAGGAAGAACATATTTCGCGAGATTCCGGCGTGTTCGGAAAGATGTCGAAAAGCTATGGCCGTCTTCTGGCCTGGTCGTTGGACCATCGAGCGATCATTGCGATCGTCTCTCTTGCGATCTTCGCATCGGTCATACCTCTCAATTCCTGGGTGGGCCGCGACTTCATTCCCGCCGACGATCAAAGCGAGTTCAACCTCTATATGAACCAGCCGACTGGGACGTCTCGGGCATCAACGGAAAGACTGGCCACGGAGATTGGTGACAGGATCGCGAAAATACCAGGCATTCTTTTCGTGAATTCGTACGCTAATGAGGAGTCCAGCCACAACCACATGTACATTCGCCTGGTCGATGTTTCCCAGCGCAAACAAACGAAAGATGACATTGCTGCGGAAGTCCGCAAAATAACCGCCGAGTATCCCAATCTGCGCGCCCGGATCAACATGCCGTCGGCTCTCGGCGGAGGAGAGGGCGGCTGGCCGATCAACGTCGGTATCGATGGGCCGGATTTGGAAGTTGCAGGCCAATACGCGCACAAGATCTACGACGAGTTGAAAAAGGCCCCGGGAATTTCGGACGTCGACATGGATCTGGATGTGAACAGTCCGGAGCTGCAGGTCCAGATCGATCGGAAGCGTGCTTCGGAGTTAGGGATTCGCGCCGCCGACGTTGCCAGCGCCGTGCGATTGATGATCGCGGGCCAGGATGAGATTTCGACGTACAAAGAAGGTTCCGAGCAATACCCGGTGACGATGCAGCTGCTGCCGGAGCAACAAAAGGATCCGAACATGCTCGCGCGCCTGATGATTCCTTCGACCAAAGTCGGACAGGTGCGGCTCGACAACATCGCCACAATTCAACGCGGCGTGAGTCCGTCCAAGATCAAACGTACGAACCGTCAATTCGATGTGCGGCTGTCAGGGAACCCGCTTCCGGAAATGCCGCTCGACGTCGCTGCCGACAAAGTGCGCGAGATCATCAGAAAAAACAAGCTGCCTCCGGGATATACCGCCAAGTTCCAGGGAACTGTGAAAGTTCTCGACGACACGAATAAGAATCTGATCCTGACGTTCCTTCTGGCGTCGATATTCATGTACATGGTGCTCGCTGCGCAGTTTGAAAGCCTGCTGCAGCCTCTCGCCATCATGATGTCTCTTCCTCTCTCCATTCCGTTTGCGTTGTTCACGCTCTGGGCGACTCACAGAACACTCAACCTCTGGAGTTCGCTTGGCGTGCTGCTGCTTCTGGGTATCGTGAAGAAAAACGGAATTCTTCAGATCGACTACACGAACAAGCTCCGCGCCGATGGAGTTCCGCTGCGGCAGGCCATTCTCGACGCGTGCCAGGTGCGCCTGCGTCCCATCCTGATGACGACGTTGTCGATCATTGCCGGTCTCATCCCCACGGCACTCGGTGTCGGTGCGGGCGCGACGCAGCGATCCGCGATTGCAGTGACGATCATCGGAGGCCAGAGCTTATGTCTGCTGCTGACCCTTATCGTCACACCGGTGGCGTATTCGATGTTGACCCAATTGACTGAAAAGAGAGCGGCTGCGGGCTTCAGGCCATTGCGTGCTCGAATGAGCGCGTCGCGGTTCTTCGGTCTTTTTTAAATTATCCGCGTACGAATTCAGGGACGGAGGAAGAATTCAAAGTTCAGGAGTATCGAATTCTTCCTCCGTCCCTGAATTCGTCTCGAGGAGGTTGTTTGATGAAACGTTGGACGATGCTGCCTGCATTTTTCCTGATGGCCGCAGTTGTTCTGGCTCAGAACACCGGTGACGGCACCAACTCCGTCGCGATCGGCGATATCACGAAGATCGATCTCAAAGGCAAATCGATAACGATCAACAATGCCGTGTCATATAACATCGCCCCGGCCGTGGGTGGCGGCGGTGCCCGAGGCGGCGCCGGCCGCGGAGGCGGCGGAGGTCGCGGTGGTGGCCGTCGCGGCGGCGGCGGTGGCGCCGCGCCGAGTGGTTCGGGCGGCTTCATCCCCCAGACGCCGAGAAGCTTTAAGGTCGTTGTCTCCAAGGCGGAGTTCAAAGAAGACGACCACGAAATTAATTTCGGCGATTTGAAGGTCGGGGATCACATTCAGGTCTTGGGCCAGACGAAGGGCTCAAAGATTGAAGCATCCGAAGTAGTCCGCAAAGCGAAGGACAATCCCGAGCGTTAACGCGAGCCGCTGATTTCGCAGATTACGCGGATTGAATCTGCGAAATTCGCGTAATCCGTGGCTCACGCCCAGGCGAGATTGGTATTCTTTACCGGCAGTTTCCGGACACGCTTACCAGTCGCGGCGAAAATCGCATTGCACACGGCCGGCGCGATATAAGCGAGAGATTCCTCACCCGCGCCCATAATCGGCTCATCCGACGCGCGGACCAGATGAACACCGACGTCCGGCATGTCGCGGGGCGTCAGGATCGGAAAATCGCTGTAATTGCTTTGAACCACGCGGCCGCCGTCAATCGTGATCTCCTGATACAAAGCCTCCGATACGGCGAACGCGACCTGCATCTCGATTTGTCTCTCCACCGCCAGAGGATTCACCAGGAACGGTCCTGTGTCCATCGCAACATCGACGCGTTCCACTTTCACAGTCCCGCTTTTGCTGACCGACACTCGCGCTACCACAGAGCTGATCGTGATTTCAGAGCGGCTCGGACGCCGGTTGTCGCCGATGGCGATGCCCATTCCCGTTCCGGATGGCAGCTTCTTGCCCCAGCCCGATTTCTCAGCAGCGGTATCTAAAATCTTGATCCAGCTTTTCCGAGCGTGGAATGCGGTATTCGCCTCCAGCAAAGAGCGGCGGTACTGATAAGCATCTTTGCCTGCCGCCGCCGCGACCTCGTCGATGAACGTCTCCATGCAGAACTCGTTGGCAAAGCGTCCCACGGAAATAAGCGTCCCCGTTGGAACGCGAGTGGGCCTGAAGTTCCAGTCCACCAGCTGATGGGGAACGGCGTAAGCAACCTCCATCAAGCTGCGGACGGTCTGTTCGTTATTAACGGGGAGAGCTTCTTCGATACCGATCACGCGCGTTGTCCACGCGAGCGGCATGGAGTCGGGTCCGAGGCCCGCCTGCATCTTCACGACCCGCATCGGACGATATCGTCCGTGGCGTACCGTTTCCTCTCTGCTCCAGATCACCTTCACCGGCGCGCCAACCTGTTTCGCGATGGCGACAGCCTGCAGCGGATAATCCACATTGTCGCGGCGGCCAAATCCTCCGCCGCTGAAACAGTTGTTGACGTAAATACTTTCGGAGGCGATGCCCGTCAACCGGACCGTGGCATTCACGATATCGACCGGCGTCTGTGTGCCCGTCCATATCTCCACACGATTCGGAGTCACATGAGCCGTGCAATTGATCGGCTCCATCACCGCGTGGTCGAGGTACGGCAACTCGTAAATCGCTTCCACAATTTTTGCGGCGGTTTTCATTGCCGCAGGAGCATCGCCCTTCTTCGCTACGACCTCCTCGCCCGGTACATTCAGGCCTTCGTGCGCCATCTTGAAGAACGCCTCGCTGCTGTCGCCGGCGTTCGGACCGCGGTCCCATTCAATCGGCATTTGAGCCAGAGCCGACTGAGCTCGCCAGTAACTGTTCGCCACAACTGCGACACCGGCCTCGATCCCGGCGCCCCCGAATTCCACGACCGAGTGGACACCCGGCAGGTTCTTGATCTTCGATGCGTCGTACTTCGCCGGTTTACCACCGAACACGGGCGATGCCTGAACCGCTGCATACAGCATGCCGGGAAGACGCACATCGATTCCGTAGACCGCGCTCCCATCCGACTTGGGTTTCGATTCGATTAATGGTGTCGGTTTGTTGAGAAACGTGAACTGTTCCGGTGTCTTGATCGCAGGCTCTTCCGTCAACCCGATCGCCGCGGCATCGTGCGCGACCTGACCATAACGTACGGTTCGGCCGGAGGGCAGGTGAGTGATGACTCCATCTTTAACCGTTAACTCCGAACGCGGCACACTCCATTGCTTCGCAGCGGCCGCCATCAAACGCTCACGCGCATGAGCGCCAGCGCGCTGCAGCGGGATTCTGCCCAGCCGAACGGAGTTGCTGGAAAACGTGTGCATGTCGAAATACACGAAGTTTTCCTTCAAGTGACGATTTACCGAAGCGTACTCCACTTGCACTTTGGACCAATCGCACTGCAGTTCCTCCACAACCATTTTGGCGCAAGACGTAAACAGTCCCTGGCCGACATCAGATTGCGGGACGCGAATCGTCACGGTGTCATCGGGTGCAACAACGATCCATGCGCTTACTTCTGTTTCACCAGGACCCAGCAACGATTCCCAGGGACGCCCGCCAACCCTGGGACCAGCAGACGGCGTTGCGGCCGAGGCCTGCGAGGGCGCGATGCCGAGAGCCAGTCCTCCGCCTACAGAGAGCGTGGTGATGATGAATTCTCTGCGATTCATTTCTGGAATCGTACCCATGATTCTTAACCTCGCTTCGCAGAGATGTCTGCGGCGGCGCGATGGATGGCCTGGCGGATTCGCAAATAGGTGCCGCAGCGGCAAAGGTTGGTGACTTCGTTTTTGATGTCGGCGTCGCTGGGCTGCCGCTTCTTTGCAAGCAAGGCAACAGCAGCCATGATCTGCCCCGACTGGCAATAACCGCAAGCGGGTACGCTGCCTTCGACCCACGCTTTCTGCACCGGATGTTCGCCACCGAGTCCTTCGATGGTCGTAATCGCCCGGCCCACGGCTTGATTTACCGGTAAGGAACACGACCGGACGGCCCGGCCGTTCACATGCACCGTGCAAGCTCCGCAAAGCCCGACGCCACAGCCAAATTTTGTTCCAGTCAATCCGATCGTATCGCGCAGGACCCAGAGCAATGGCGTCTCAGGCTCAGCGTCCACGCTGTGGATTTTTCCGTTCACGTTCAGCGATATCATGGTTCCCGTCTTTCGTAGTGGACGTTACAATTGCGATTATCGTGCTACAAACCAGCAGGCGAAGCCAGAGTTAAAACAATGGCCAACCGTGCAATGGCTTTCATCATTCTTTTCGTGATTTCCGCTTCCGCGGCATCGGCGCAGCAGTATGCGGACATCATTTTGTATGGCGGCAACATTCTGACCGCGAATCGCCCCAGACCGGATGATTCTTCTGTGGTCGAAGCTGTTGCCGTGCGTGGTGATCGCATTGTCGGAATCGGCACGAACGAAGAAATTCTAAAGATGGCGGGGCCGCAAACTTTGAAGATCGATCTGGAATACAAAGCGGTCATCCCGGGACGAATCGACACACAGGCTCCGCCAGGAGAAAACTTCCGCAATCATGCCGAAGAATTGTTGGCCGAGGGTGTGACGACGGTAGGGATGCATCTTTCCAGCACATCGCTCGGCGTAATTCAAAAGCTGGATTTGCCGCTCCGCGTCGCCTATGCAACGGAAGTTTCACTTCGAGACCCGAATGCCGAAAACTTGCTCGAAAATTCCGAACCTGCTTCGAGTTCGCCGAGGTTCTGGAATACGGGTTTCTACCTGGCCTCTGTGGATGGGCCTGAAAACTCGGCGGCCGCTTGCATGAGCAAAGGCGACTCTCGCAGTTGCCTTCCGACGGAGAAGTTGAAGTCTGTAATCAACGCAATTTTGAAGCGTGGCGGTCGAGCCACGTTCGATATTCACGGCGACAAAGCTCTCGACGATTTCTTGGAAGTCCTGGAATCGTTCTCGGCGCAATATGACATCAGGCAGAAACGCTTCGGCGTCGAGCACTGTGCGGCCATTCGCAAAGATCAAGTCGCGCGCGCCGCAAAGTTCGATATTGCGTTCAGCTGCGATCCACCGTTAGGTGTTCACCTCGAGGACGGTACGAAGTCCACTGCGACAGAAATTCTTTTCGGCCGACAGGAAGGCGGCGACATGCGCGCACCGCTGCGAACCATGATCGACGCCGGCCTGAGGCCTTCGTTGCAGACGGATAGTTTGAACTACTATTCCTTCCTCGCGACGCAGCAACTGGTCGTGCGCTCGTTTTCGAACACGAGACTTCTCGGACCGCAGCAGCGCATCAGCCGCCAGGAGGCTCTCCACACATCCACCCGATGGGCTGCCGAGTACCTGGGAAAGGAAAACGAACTGGGCTCGATCGAGGTGGGCAAATATGCGGATATCGCCGTTCTCGACCGAAACTACATTCAGGTTCGCCAGGATGGTCTCAACGAAATCAATGTACTCGTCACAATCGTGGGCGGGAAAGTCGTTTACACCGAGCCGGATTATGCGAACCGCAAGGGGCTGCCGCAAGTGGGCTATCGCGGCAATCTCGGATCTGTTCTCATTCGAGGACGGCTGACCGACAAGCTGCCTTACCAATAGGAAAAACACACGGCAACGATCGGAATGCGCCTATTCCCCTCCTCCAGAGGAGGGGTGGCTGCGCATCAAGAAAATGCTGCGAAGCAACCTTTGACGCGCAGACGGGGTGGTCAAAAATATTTCTGACCACCCCGTCCGCTCCCATTTAAGGATGCCTTCGGCGATATTTTTTGAGGTCGCGTCCACCCCTCCTCTGGAGGAGGGGAATAGCAGCACTTTTCAAGTCTTCATCCTTTGGCTGTCGCTGAATTGTTTTTATCCCGCTTTCTTTTCCTGGTGTCCGCCAAATTCATACCGCATCGCAGACAGAACCTTGTTCGCGAACTCCGCGTGGCCTCGGGAACTGAAGCGTTCATACAAAGCGGTTGTGAGCACTGGCGCAGGCACGGCCTCATCGATGGCGGCTTTGATGGTCCATCGGCCTTCGCCCGAATCCGACACTTGTCCCTCAAAGGATGAAAGGCTCGGGTCTCGAAGCAGAGCCGTCGCCGTGAGGTCCAGCAACCATGATGCGATGACGCTGCCGCGCCGCCAGAGTTCGGCGATGTCGGGAAGATTGAAGTCGTACTGGTAATGTTCCGGATCGCGCAGCGGGGTCGTCTCGGCATCGATGCCGCCTTGCTCTTTGCCGATGTTTGCCGACCGAAGAATTCCTAAACCTTCCGCATACGCCGCCATGATTCCGTATTCGATTCCGTTATGCACCATCTTCACAAAGTGACCTGCACCGTTTGGGCCGCAATGCAGATAGCCTTGCTCTGCTGTGCTCAGCGATTTTTCGCGGCCGGGCGTTCTGGCGATGTCTCCCGCGCCGGGAGCGAGCGCGGAAAAAATCGGGTCGAGTTTCTTGATCACCGGGGCCTCACCGCCGATCATCAGGCAATAGCCGCGTTCGAGACCTTTGACACCCCCACTGGTCCCGACATCGACATAGTGAATGCCTTTTGCCGCAAGTTCCTGGGCGCGACGAATGTCGTCGATGTAATACGAATTGCCGCCATCGATGAGGATGTCGCCGCGTTCGAGAGAAGGCACGAGTTCACCGATGGTATGGTCAACGGCTGCGGCCGGGACCATCAGCCACACTGTCCGCGGCGTCTTCAGCTTGGCTGCCAGGTCATGAAGCGATGTGGCGCCGACGGCATTCTCCTTCACGAGTTCATTGACCGGACCGGCCGATCTATTGAACACCACGCATTCGTGGCTTTTCTTCATCAGACGCCGAACCATGTTCGCGCCCATCCTGCCCAGACCTACCATTCCTAATTGCATACGGTTTCTCCTTCACGTCGTCATGTGAGTCTGCACGAGGGTGTATCTCGATCTTGTAGTCCTGGCCTTCCCATCGGTTTTCGTCTACCCACAAGAAGGTGAACCGGATTGCTGTCGTCTGTTCAGACACCGGGAGGTCGACAAAGTCGACGTCGACTGCCGTCGTCGTCGACCGTGCATCGGTGGAATGCAGCCATTCATCGGTTGTCCAATGCAGCAAGAAGGGAAGACTGGCTTGTATGCGCAGGCGTGCGCCCATCGGAATCGCCGGCACCTGGCGATTCAACTTCCAGACTTCAATCGCACGCTGTTCGCGATTTTTCCGCACGTAGCGGTCATAAACGGCTTCAATCAGGTCGTAGTTTCTGCCGTCAGCCGCAGAGCGCCGCAGTTTCACATACTCCGCGTGGGCCCATAACAGAGGCACTGCGGCTCCCGTCTTTCTGCCGAAGAACATGTGCTGCGACGGCAGGTCTGGTGCGTCCCAGACCTGCTCGGGGATCAGGCCGATGCCCCCGGAAAACTTCTCGAGTGTCTGCACGTAAGGCTGAGGATCACGACCGGCGGCGAGTTCGTAGTGACCGCGTTCGCCCGTCAGCAGCGGCCACGCACGTCCGACGCCCCAGCCGTCATACGACGTGCCGTCATCACGCTGACCGAATCCGTCGTGATTGTAGCGGCGCCAGCACGGTCCGAAGGGCGTGTCTACCTTGAGTAACGCATCGACCACGCGCAGCGAGTCCTGGATCAGCGGATCGTTCGCATTACGAACTCCGTAGCGGACGAGTTCCAGAAATCCCGCATCAACGATTGCCTTCGCCGGAAATTCAAAGCGGTCACCGGGCCGCCGATTGGATAGGATCAGCGACCCGCAATTGGGATCTTCGTCGGCGCAATGTCGGATATCACCCGGGTTGATGCGAATGTAGTGCCGGGTTATCCCGGGTAACAGCGTCCCCTGCGTCGTGACGGTCCAGCGCTCGATGTGCGATTCCAGAAAATCCGCATACTCGCGGACGAATTCGGCTGTGTCTTCGTCTCCTCGATCTGTAAAGAACTCGGCCGCGCAAATCAGTGCGGCAATGTGGACGGCCAGCGTTGAAGGCGAGTATCCGCTCGCTTCCTCCCACCGTTCCTGTGCGGTGACGGGTCCTTCTCGAATGAGGAACCCGCAAGCGCGGCGGACCATCGGGTACGGATCGAAGTTTCCCAGCGCGCCGAGTTTCCATAGCCGCCACGCCAGAAGAACTGGGAATGCAACCTCGTCCAACTGTATTCCGGTCCAATGCGGCCGCCCGTCAATCCAGAAATTCTGATAGAAACCACCGTCCTCACGCTGCGATACAGCAAGGTAAATGAGCGCGCGAAGCGGCGTACTGTAGTCCCCAACAGCCAGCAGCGCGCTCACGCATTTCACCATGTCACGCGTCCACACCAGGTGATAGCCGCCGAGCTCGTCATCACTTTTCTCGTCACCCCACGGGATGCTGAGCGACGCGATCATCGCGCCCGGGTACGTCTTGTCTTCATGGGCAAGGAGGAGATTGACGCTGCGCTCGAACAGTCGCGAATTGTTTGAGCCAAGCGTAAGCGCGAACCGTTTCGATGTCCGATCCCATTGCCGGATAAAAGCCTCGCGCGTCTGCTCGAACGGAATGCTCAACGACTGCGCCAGCGTACTCAGTGCGTTGTGTTTGGTGGTACCGAATGCCAAACCGATCGTGAAAGTCGTGCCCTTCGAAAGATCCAGCCCTCCGGTCAACGCGATGTTGCCATCGAGCACGGCATCGTACTGCCAATCGAGCCGGTAATTGTCAGCCAGATCGGTCCAGCCGTCATTCACCCCAACGTAGCCGCAGGAACATTCCGTAAAAGGAATAGTGGAACCGATCACGAGCCATGTATCACCTTTGTGGGCGACCAGAATTGTTTTTCCCTCGAGTCGAAGCACCTCGCCGTTGTTATGCCACCCGCCGATCTCGAGGTGCGGTGCGCATAGCAGATACATTCGCAGTTTTGGGAGTAACTCCGAAGGGGCAATCAGGCGGGTTTGCACCAGAAGGCAGTTCTGATGCGGGTCACCAAGGATTGTTTTGTGGATGCTGTAGCGGCCCTGTTTCTCTCGATTCCTAACCTCAAACCCGAGCGCCGCTTCGGAAACGCAATCGATTTCACCAATAAAGTTCCTGCGCTCGTCATGAAAAAAATTCTCCCCGTCGGTGACGAGAAACTGCAGGTCGCGGATTTGTGGTGAATCGATGGTCGGGTAGTACACCTCCGTCACACAACCGTAATCGAGCGTGTACCAGACGCGACTGGACGTTGAATACGCAGTTCCGACCGCTACT
>Ga0075425_100004734_pt1 | contig 14083 bp, 10 predicted proteins | sample SoiMethybrSBSTD4_FD_75300 | JGI IMG/M metagenome (GOLD analysis project Ga0075425, IMG submission 75300) | Bulk soil microbial communities from a Populus tree surrounding site in Tennessee, USA - Soil MetaG P. TD hybrid SBSTD4 | ecosystem: Environmental > Terrestrial > Soil > Tree plantation...
TCACGACGGTGGATGACGTGGCCGAGACTGCGTTGTTCCTGGCCTCCTTCGGCTCGAATGCGCTGACCGGACAATCCATTGTGGTCAGCCACGGGTGGTTCATGCAATAGCTGGATTATCCAGCGCTCAAGCGCGGCCGCTCTGGCCGAAGAGCTGATCCAGTGAATTCCCGCAGCGCCACCGCCTGAGCTGATGAATTTGCATATGATGGCCTTGCCGCCGGAGGCAAGACGACAGGCGGGATCGGATGCGTCTGGTTCAACGCTTCTGGTACGGGTGGAAGATGTGGTCCTTCGCCTTCACGGCCACATGGCACGCGTGTCCGCAATCCGAGGGGCTGGGATCGGCCGTGAACTTGTCGGGTGCAGCTTCGTAGTTGAACAGCGCGTACCCCCATCCGCCGCTTTCCGGAAATCTCCTGCTGTCCTTTTCGATGACGAAAGCCTGCGTGAAGACGTCTGGCACATCCACGACGAAGGGAGCCTCCGTGCTCTTCTTCAGCTTCCACTGAAGCTTCGCGATCTTGGAGCCATCCGGGAAAGGTTGGCCATTGCCGGGAACGCCGGCCTTGTACGCCTCGATCATGGTCGGATTGGCAACGATCACCTTGAGCACTTCGTCGGTCCGGGCGGAAGAGACCACCGCCCAGTCCTCGTATCCCTTGAAGTCGGAGAACGCGAGTCCGCTCGGCGATTTCAGGGCGTACTTGTCCTGCGCGTAAACGGCCGTGCCGCCCAAAACGGAGAGCACTGCCGCACAGATCACGATCATGGGCGAAGGAATTCTCGTCATGGCTCACTCCTGCACTGATGAAATCAAATGTAGGCCGTTCCGGCAGAACAGCAGCGAGTCATCTTTGATAAAGGTGATGGTCAACCGTGCCGCCGACAGGCAGCTTGATCGCAAGTTCATCCGGTCGCCCCCGATTGAATTCGGATTGCGGCAGCGATTTTCTAGATTGGTTGAAACTATATCGAGTTGGACTTTGGTACCATAAACTTAGCGCAATGTTCGCTTTGGGTCGTAAACACAAATTTCACGGCCGGACAGCCGCCCCAGGACCAAAAGGACGACGCCCGAGGTCCGGCCTTCCATTCGTCATATCTCTATCGGCCTGGGAGCTTGTCCGCGAGAATTTCAAGTTTGTAAATTTCTGGCGTATCGGCAAATAGGTCGCCTTTTTTGACTTTTTCCATCAACGCCGTCGCCACTTTTCCCTGAAGATGCGCATCGCGCCCGGCCTCGTCGTCGAACGTATCAAAAATAGCAAATGAGGAAGAACCCTCTTGAATGGCGAACCAGGAAACCGTTGCTGGCTCCGCCTTCACCAAAGGTACGGCCGACAGCAAGAAATCGGAAACGTCTTTTTCTTTCCCGGGCTTGGCCTTTAATGGAACATAGAGCGCATATTTGGACATTGATTGCTCCTCTACACCCAGCCCAACCAGTTCAACAGACGATAGGCGCTTCAGTTCCACCGCGCGTCTGACGTTGAATCAATGTTTCGGCCGCTGCCCCTCAAAATAATTTTGCAACATATTACCCGCGCCCGCATCAATCGCGGAACACAAAATTAAAATATCAGATACGCGCCACACGCCGATAATCGACTAGCCATGGATTACTATTACTCTGTCAAGGGACGTGTTTGTGCGTTGCTGAGGGTCGGGGTCAGGATGCCATCCGATAAGAACTAGCATCACAAAAAATCCAATCACGTAGGCGACCGCAACATGCCAACCGTAGCGGAGCCACAGGCCGACCGATTTTGCCTCCGGGTATTGGTTGGAGAGAGCTACGCCCGCTGATGAACCGAACCAGATCATTGAACCGCCAAATCCCACCGCGTATGCAAGGTAGCCCCAATCGTAGCCACCTTGTTTCAGCGCGAGGGCCGTCAGGGGTATATTGTCGAATACAGCCGAGACGAACCCGAGACCGAGCGCTGTCTGCCATGACGCGGCGGGCAGCCTCTCGACAGGCATCATTGAAGCTGCGGTGACGAGCGCGATCAGAAAAATCGTGCCTTTGAACGTCTCCGGCATTACCTTCCAATCTGGTCGTCGCAATGGTGTCGTTGCAAATAGCACTGCCCAGACCGACAACCCAAGGACTGGGACGCGACCGAGCAGTTCGGGAAAGTGCAGGTTGGTGACCACGTTCACCACAAGGGCGACAATCAGCATCGCAGCGACGATGAATACTCGGGTCCAGTCGATGACAGCCCTTCGGCCCGCGTCTTTAATGATGGGCGAATACCGCTGCTGCTGCAACGATGCAGGTATAGCGAAAATCAGCAGCGCGACGATAGCGGCGACATAGGCTTCGAGGACGATGAGCGGACTAACTCCTGATACCCACATCATCGTGGTGGTTGTGTCGCCGACTACACTGCCAGAGCCGCCCGCGTTAGACGCAGCAACGATTGCAGCGAGGTAACCGATATGGACCTTGCCTCGAAAGATGTGCCGCGCCACGGTGCCACCAATGATCGCCGCGGCAATGTTGTCGAGAAAGCTCGACAGCACGAATACACTGGCAAGCAGCACCACGCCGCCCTTCCAGTCGTCCGGCAGCAGCGCTGGCATCTCGTCAGGAATGGCGCTCTCCTCGAAGTGTCGCGACAAAAGCGCGAACCCCATCAGCAATAGGAACAAGTTGGAGAGGAGCGAGAATTCATGGCCCAAATGAAGGCCCAGGCCGACCAACCCTGCGCCGTCTTTAAAGCCGGTGAAAATCAGTTTGTAAGCGGTAATGACGGCAAGACCCGCAAGCGCAATGGGTAATGTATGCCGATGAAATAGTGCAATGCCCAGCAAGGTGAGCGCAAACAGGACGACATCGAAGGAAATTCCGAAAAGGAGGACTGGTTCGGTCAATGTGGCCTCAAGTGCTTTTAGAGGGACCCCGACTTTGTTTAGTACTACAAATCAACGATTGCTTTAGAGGCAAATGGCCGCGCCGCTTCGCGGTGACGAGGACCAATTCACAATCATCGAGGCCTTAGCCTTACTCGGCCGGTGAGGTCGGCCGGCCAGGACGGTCGAATGGCGACAGCAAAGGCTGACACAGTCGGTGTAACGCTCAACGATCTTCGGGGAACCGCGGTAACTCGGCTAGCGCTCGCCGCATACACGGAGACGGAAATAACAGTCAGCTTGCGAGGCTGCGCGATCGTTGACGCTCACTATTTGCACCGTAATCCCGCGCGCTCGCGAAAAACACTATCGGGAAGCTCGAAATGCGAAGGAATCTCCCAACTAACCGCCCAACGCGCTCTAGATACTCTTGTTGTGCAAGGAGGAAAGCCGAGTGAAATCAATGGTGGGCGCACCAGGACTCGAACCTGGGACCCGCTGATTAAGAGTCACCTGTTCATTGCGCCATTTCAGAGGGTTAGTTAGAAAAAATATGAAAATAGCAGCATTACTCATCAATGGGTTAGATCGAAAAAGGAAAATGACAGCGCAGCCAGTTTTAGGCCCGTCAGCTGGCCTTGTAACCGAGCTTTCCCACGCACGCGCATGCGTGAAATATGCAAAATTCTCATCGACATACGTTGGTCGGTGGCTCCTGGCGTACAACCTAAACCTGCAATCAAAGCGTCTGGCTGCAATATCGGGAAATTTCCGGAAAATACACCATCCGGCTTTTTCGATTGTCCTGTCCTGAAGTTTGGGGCGGAAGCTTCAAGAGTTCCGTGGCAGGCACTCGAACGTCGTTGTCTCAAATTCCCAATTCGCGGGCGCGGCGCCAGGAGTTATTCAGCTCAGTGGATGACGGGCGGCGCGCTTAACCTCATCCGCGATCGGGATCAAATCTATGGCACCACCGTCACAGGCCGATTGCGGGCCAAGCCTGTGGCGCCGGCCTTGCCATAGCAAAATAGCTTTGCCGAACGACTGATCGGATCAATCCGCCGCGAGTGCGTGGATCATTTCATCGTCTTCGGCGAGGCGCATCTGCGCGGAATTCTGCGGACCTACGCCGGCTATTACAATTTGATCAGAACACACCGGTCGTTGGACAAAGATGCACCGGCTTCGCGCCCGTTCAGCGCATTGGATCAATAAATTCATACGCGATCCTTGACGGGCCTCATCACCATTATGTGCGGGTTTTCGGTACACATTGGCCGACATCGGTGAAAATTCAGTTCGAATGGAACAGTGGGGCAATGCTCGACCTTATCTTTAGGTGCGAAAGCAGTCGTTGTACTCGGGCAACCTCGCCGACCGCTTCGGGCAACTCGCGGCCCTTTGTGATCTATTGTATTCTTAAGGCTTACTTGACGTTGGCAACGCTTAGGAATTTAGAATTGCCAAATGACCCTGCGCCGCAGTCCGAAGGACCGCCCAATTCCAAACCGACGCTTTGTGCCATTGCGATGCCGATGGACACCAATCCTCACGGTGACATTTTCGGGGGCTGGCTAATTTCGCAAATGGATCTTGCAGGAAGCGCGGCAGCAACCCGTCGTGCGAAAGGGCGCGTAGTTACCGTCGCTATTACCGGGATGAACTTTCACCGGCCTGTTTACGTCGGCGACGAAGTCTCTTGCTATGCCCAGGTCATTAAGGTTGGACATACCTCCTTGACACTGAAAATTGAAAGCTGGAGGCATCGGTAATGTACAAATCGCAGTCACCGACGGCATTTTTACCTATGTTGCCGTTGACACCGACGGAAAGCCACGCCCGGTCGATACGACAAGCTAAATTACACGCTGCACACTTAGGGGCGCGAGATTCATTCAAAAATTACGAATCACGGCGGCGCGAATGCTTTTTTTTTGCACGCAGGGTTTTCGCGGTCCATTGAAGTGTATGAAAGTTGAAGCCGTTCTCGATCGTGGGTTTGATCACGGCAAAGTAAGGCGAAATGTCAAAATCGCGTGGCGTGTAAAGGCCATGCCGGCGAATATGATCGGATTCGCTCTCAACAAACGGCGCTATTCCATAAGAGGTTTCATCCACGCTTTCCGGCAAAATCGGGTAATGAATCGATGCGAATGACTCTGCAATAAGAGTTGAGCAGATCGCTTTCGTCGGATCGCCACTGCCGATAGCCAGCAGCCGCCGCCGTAAGAATACCGGAACCGGCGGATAGGGAAAAAGATAGCGCGCAAGGTCGAATATCTGCTGAGTGTCGTACTGAGTGCCAACCCGGGCCAGCGTATAGTCGATGACTTTTTGACATTCGCTACTGCTTAATCCGACGGGCCGGCAGATACGTGTATTGAAACGCGCATATTTTGAAAGCGGAGCGAGCAAAACACCGTGTTCCGCGTCGGCCTCCAGCAGAACCGGTTGCTCGCCGCCCGTTTCATTATGCTTTGCGCCAGCACCGCCGATAAAGAGCGCTGCATGTGACCATGTTGATTGTGTGAGGAACTTTATCACCGCGCTGAGGCGGGTATTGCCTTCAATCAGCAATATGTCCCCAGGTCGGAGGGACCGGCCCAATACTTCGATCGGCGGGGCAAAAAACGGGGAGTAACGACGCGCGGGCGTTTGAAGATATCGAAGAATTCGCGTTCCAATCCATTGTTTCAAGCGCCGATACATGCCTGACATTCATATCAGTGCCCCATGGGGACCAGCCTAAAATTCTGTCATCTTTTCGTGAATTTCTGATTTTCCTCAGTGCTAGCCCTAGCGTCTGTGCGATAGTCCTAACGTCCGTGCATGGGCCAGCAATTGATCTGAGCACCGACGGCGCATTTACAATCGCCGGAACTTTTGCGTCCTCGACCCTTTGTCATGCCGGATTGGATTGCAGGCCGCCCATGACGTTTCGCAGAAATTATATTTCCTATTATATTTTCAAACGGGCCAAGGGCGTACTGCCGCGCCTATCCACGACCGAGCGTGAAGCGATCGAAGCCGGCGACGTATGGTGGGACGCCGATCTGTTCACCGGCAACCCCGACTGGGCAACATTACTCGCGGAAGCGCCCGCCAAGCTCTCCACCGAAGAGCAGGCATTTCTTGACGGCCCGGTTGCAGAGCTCTGCGCAATGCTCGACGACTGGCACATCAATTGGGACCTGCGCGACCTGCAGCCTCAGGTTTGGGCTTTTCTAAAAGCACACAAATTTTTCGCAATGATCATTCCCAAGCAATATGGCGGCTTGGGCTTTTCCGCTTATGCGCATTCCGAAGTGGTACGCAAACTGTCGTCCCGTTCGATCACCGCAGCAGTGACGGCGATGGTACCCAATTCGCTCGGACCCGGGGAATTGCTGCTGCAATTCGGCACGAAAGCGCAACGGGATTATTGGCTGCCGCGACTTGCTGACGGCTCGGAAATTCCCTGCTTTGGCCTGACCAGCCCCGAAGCTGGCTCGGACGCGGCATCAATGGTCGACTCTGGAATCGTTTGCCGCGGCACTTTCGATGACCGCGAAGTGTTGGGAATTCGCCTGACCTGGTACAAGCGATACATCACGCTCGGACCGATCGCGACCGTGCTTGGCCTTGCTTTCAAACTGCGCGATCCCGACCATCTGCTTGGTACGAACGAAGACGTTGGCATTACTGTGGCGCTTGTGCCGACCCATCTGCCTGGCGTCGAGATTGGCCGCCGGCACTTGCCAGCCTTGCATGTTTTTCAGAATGGACCGAACTGGGGCCGTAATGTCTTCGTGCCGATGGATCACGTCATCGGTGGCGTCGAACAGGTCGGCAAAGGCTGGAAGATGCTGATGAGTGCGCTAGCTGCCGGGCGCGGAATTTCGCTGCCGTCATTATCGTCCGCAGGCGCCGTTTACGCCGCCCACACCACCGGCGCCTATGCACGGATCCGCGAGCAATTCCATATCGCGATCGGCAAATTCGAGGCCATCCAGGAGCGACTTGGACGCCTTGCCGCCACCGCCTATTTGGTCGATGCCGCGCGGCGAATGACTTGTGCTGCGCTTGATGCCGGCCACAAGCCCGCGGTCGTAACAGCGATCATGAAATCGCAGGCAACCGAACGCCTGCGGGTCTCGATCAATGACGCGATGGACGTACATGGTGGCAAGGCGATCATGGAAGGACGGCATAATTATCTGGGCAGCCTCTATCGCGCCGTTCCGATTGGCATCACCGTAGAGGGCGCCAATATCGTTACGCGCAGCCTGATCCAGTTCGGCCAGGGTGCAATCCGCAGTCATCCCTATATCCTCAAGGAAATGCTCGCCCTGGAAGACGGCGATCAGGTCCGCGGTCTCGATGCTTTCGACCGCGCGTTCTGGGCGCACTTCGGCCACGCGGTCACCAATACCTTCCGCGCCTGGAGCCGCAGTTGGACCGGCGGACTGTTCGCGCCAGCGCCGGATGCCGGAAAGACGACTCAATTCTACCGGCAGCTAGGTCGTTATGCCGCCGCCTTTGCTTTATCAGTGGATATGACCTTGTTGACGCTGGGTGGCGACCTCAAACGCAAAGAGATGATTTCAGCGCGGTTTGGCGATCTCTTGTCCGAGCTCTATTTGCTGTCAGCAGTGCTCAAGCGCTGGCAGGACGAGGGGCGGCAAGATGGCGACTTGCCGCTGGTTGAATGGTGCATGAACAGCGGCATGGCGACCATTGCCATGCGCTTTGATGAGATTTTCGCAAATTTCCCGAACCGTTTTGTTGCGGGGGTGTTGCGCTTTATTATTCATCCGTTTGGCCCCCGCCGCCGCGGGCCGTCCGACAGCCTCACGCGCGCCTGCGCCTCTCTTCTTCTCGAGCCGTCGGCTACCCGCGATCGCCTCACGGTCGGTCTATTTCATCCCGATGATGACAGTGGTCTGGCGCGCCTCGAGCGTGCCTTTAAACTCACCAATGCAGCGCAGCCCCTGCGTGATCGATTGCGCAACGCTCGTATCCACGACATCGATCAGGCGCGCAACAAGGGCCTCATTAACGACAGCGAAGCCGTACAACTTCGCGAGACTGAAGCGGCTGTCGCCGCTGCCATTGATGTCGATGACTTTTCCGCCGACGAATTAACCCACCGCGACGCCAATCCCACGCAAGGAGGCAGGCCATCGCCAGCACAGGAGCCGCCGCGGCCAGCCGCCGCAGAGTAAACGAACGTCCCGTCTATATCGTCGACGGAAGCCGCACCCCTTTCATCAAGGCTCGCGGCAAGCCGGGACCTTTCACCCCGGTTGATCTTGCCGTGCAATGCGGTCGTCCGCTGCTGTTGCGGCAGCCATTCGCGCCCGACGCTTTCGATCAGGTCATTCTTGGCTGCGTCAACGTGATCGCCGACGAAATGAACCCGGCGCGTGTCGCCGCGCTGCGTCTCGGCATGGGCGAGTCAATGACTGCCTTCACCGTGCAGATCAATTGCGGATCGGGCATGCAATCGATCGATACCGCTTACCGATACATTCGCGAAGGTGTGATGGATCTCGTCCTTGCCGGCGGCGCGGAATCACTGAGCCACGCGCCTTTGGTGTTCAACCACAGCGCAGTCGAGTGGTATGCACGCATGTTTGGCGCGCGGAATATATGGGCGAGACTCGTCGCACTGCTCGGCGTCCGGCCATCTTTTTTCAAGCCGGTTATCGGCCTTGAACGTGGCCTCACTGATCCCATCACTGACCTCAACATGGGGCAAACCGCAGAGCTTGTGGCGCATCTATTTCATATTTCCCGGCGACAGGCCGACGAATACGCCGCCGAAAGCCAGCGTCGGCTTGCGACGGCGCAAAGGGAAGGCTGGCTCGCGGCAGAAGTCGAGCCGCTCTTTGCCCGCGACGGCACAGTCTTTGATCATGACGACGGCGTGCGTCCAGACAGCACCGCGGACAGCCTCGCGAAACTCAAGCCCGCTTTCGAGCGCCCATGGGGCAAGGTCACGGCCGGCAATAGTTCACAAATTACCGACGGCGCGTCATGGGTCATCCTGGCGTCGGAAGGCGCTGTGAAGAAACACAAGCTGCAGCCGAAAGCAGTTATTCGCGATAGCGAATGGTCTGCGCTCGATCCCTCGATCATGGGTCTTGGGCCGTTATTCTGCTCGACCGAAATCCTGAAGCGGCAGAAATACGTACTCGGCGATATTGAGCTTTGGGAATTGAATGAGGCATTTGCGGCGCAAGTCCTGGGTTGTCTCGCAGCGTGGGAAGATGACGAATTCTGCCGAAAGGCACTGGGGCTTTCGAGCGCTGCCGGCGCTATCCCGCGCGACCGCCTCAACACAGACGGCGGCGCCATCGGTATCGGGCATCCGGTTGGCGCGAGCGGCAATCGCATTGTGTTGCACCTCATCAATGCCATGCACCGGTTGGGACTGAAACGCGGGATCGCCACGGAATGCATCGGCGGCGGTCAAGGCGGCGCAATGCTGATCGAGGCGGTCTAGGGTCGACGCAATGGAAGAAACTCGTATCCCTGCCCTCGACGTTCTCGGCCGACGTAATCTCGAGCTTGGCCCGTTCGTGGACGGCGGCCAGAGTGTCGGCCCCTGGGTCCACTGGAAATTGCGTGCCGATCAGGATGGGATCGTCTGGCTCTTGCTCGACAAAAAGGGCACCAGCACCAACACGCTTTCAGAAGATGTGCTGACGGAACTCGATGCAGCCCTGACAACAATCGAACAGGACCGGCCACGGGCGCTCGTCATCCGCTCCGCCAAGCAAAGCGGCTTTATCGCCGGTGCCGACATCAATGAATTACGCGGCGTGACGGATCCAACGAAAATCGAAGCCCTTATCGCGCGCGGTCACGGCGTGCTTGATCGGCTTGACCGCCTCCCCTTGCCGACGGTCGCGGTCATCCATGGCTATTGCCTCGGCGGCGGGCTTGAGATGGCGCTCGCTTGCGACCACCGCATCGCCATCGACGACGCCAGCTTCGGCTTTCCCGAGGTATTGCTCGGTCTGCATCCCGGACTTGGCGGCACGGTTCGCCTCAGTCGTCTCATCAATCCGGTCCAGGCAATGACGATGATGCTCACCGGCAAGACACTGCGTCCCAGCGCTGCCAAAACACTCGGCATCGTCGATGCAGTGACGCAGGAACGCCATGTAATCGGCGCAATAAAAGCCGCGGCCGACCGCTCGCTGAAGCTGCACAGGCCTGGAATGCTCGTCGGCCTTCTTAATTCATCGCCGGCGCGCGCCCTGCTGGCGCCGCGCATGCGACGCGAAACGGAGAAAAGGGCGCCGAGAAGGTTTTACCCGGCGCCGCATGCATTGATCGATCTGTGGGCGGAACATGGCGGCAGTGCTGCAGCGATGCAGAAGGCGGAAATCTCATCCTTTGCGCGACTTCTAGTCAGCGAGACCGCGCAGAACCTCGTGCGCGTTTTCTTCCTACGCAACAACCTCAAAGGGCTCGCTAGCGGGACGTGGGACGGCAAACGCATTCATGTGATTGGCGCCGGTGCGATGGGTGGCGACATTGCAGCCTGGTGCGCATGGCACGGATTCACCGTCAGCCTCGCCGACATGAAGGCGGAGCCGATTGGAGGCGCAATCAAGCGCGCCACCGAGCTCTATGGAAAGATCGGCCGCGACAACCGCCGCAGAATCCGCGACTCCCTCGATCGTCTGATCCCAGATCTGCGCGGCGAAGGCGTGACGTCCGCCGACCTCATCATCGAAGCCGTACCGGAAGCGCTTAGCCTGAAGCAGAAGGTATATGCAGGCATCGAGCCGAAGCTGAAGCCCGGGGCGATTTTGGCTACCAACACGTCCAGCATTCCGCTGGAGCAGCTGCGTGAAGGATTGAAGCGTCCGGAGCGTCTTATCGGTATCCATTTCTTCAACCCGGTTTCACGCATGGAGCTCGTCGAGGTTGTCATTCACGACAAGGTAGCGGATGACGTCCAATCAGCAGCTCATGCATTTTTGGGCAAAATCGACCGCCTTGTCGCTCCGGTGAAAAGCGCGCCAGGCTTTTTGGTCAATCGCGCGCTCACGCCGTATTTGCTCGAAGCAATGGTGATGCTCGACCAAGGCATGAAAAAAGAGACCATCGACAAGGCGGCGGAAGATTTCGGCATGCCGATGGGACCGATCGAACTCGCCGATCAGGTCGGCCTCGATATATGCCTCCACGTTGCCGAAATGCTCCGGGCGAGCCTCAAGCGCGAAATGCCAGACGCCCCCCAATGGCTCAAGGACAAAGTTACGAAAGGCGAACTTGGCAAGAAGTCCGGCAAAGGGTTCTACGAATGGAAGGACGGCCACGCCGTGAAAGCTCACGATGACGGCTCGCCACCTCCTGACACGACCGATCGTCTTATCCTGCCGATGCTCGATGTGTGCGTCACTTGTTTGCGGGAAGGCGTCGTCACAGATGAGGAGATAGTCGACGGTGCAATGATATTTGCGACAGGCTTTGCGCCATTTCGCGGCGGCCCAATGCATTACGCAAGAGCACGCGGCTTTGATGACGTACGTCAAACATTGGAGCGCTTTTCTTCTACATACGGCGCACGATTTCAACCGGATCCCGGCTGGGATGAGATCAAATGAGCCGTTTAAACCCGGCTCCAGTGACCTTTGACGATGCTGCCCCACTGGCCGACGCCATCCTTGCAAGGGTCGGGAAGACCATCGTGCTGGCGCTCCCTCTGGGGCTCGGTAAAGCAAATCACATCGCCAATGCGCTTTATGCGAAGGCCGTGGCTGACCGATCGATCCGACTCACGATTTTTACGGCGTTGACGCTTGTCGTGCCTCGCACAAAAAACGAGCTGGAGCGCCGATTTCTCGAGCCAATCTCGCGACGCGCCTTTGGCGGATATCCGGCCCTCGACTACGCGAACGCAATTCGTGCCGGCACCCTGCCGCCCAATGTCCAGGTGAACGAGTTTTTCTTCCAGGCCGGTCAATGGCTGGATTCGCCTTATGCGCAGCAGAACTACATTTCCGCAAACTATACCCACGCCCTGCAATACGTACTCGAACGCGGTGTCAACGTGATCGGACAGCTCGTTGCCTATCGGGCGAACGAAGCCCGTCCTTACAGCTTAAGCTGCAATCCCGATCTTACGCTCGATCTGCTCGCGCTCCGGCGCGAGGCTCGCGCGAAATTTGTGTTTGCCGGAGAGGTCAATTCGGAGCTCCCGTTCATGGGCGGTGAGGCCGAGATTGGGAAGGAAGAATTCGATTTTCTGCTTGATGGACCGGGCGCGGATTTCCCTTTGTTCGCGCCACCGCGCGAACCGATAGCGCTCGCCGACTATGCCGCCGGCTTTCATGCGGCAAGCTTGGTGCCGGACGGCGGGACTCTCCAGATCGGGATCGGCTCGCTCGGCGATGCCGTTACGCAAGGCCTGATCTTGCGTCACGGTAATAACGAGAACTTTCGTAGCATTCTCTCAACTTTACGCCCTACGGCTTCGCGTGACGCGGATGCTTATGTGACGCCTTTCGCGAGCGGCCTTTACGGCTGCTCGGAGATGTTCGTCGAAGGCCTGCTCGATCTCTTCCGCGCCGGCGTGCTCAAGCGCGAGGTCGACGGCGCTGTTCTGGATTCCGGCTTTTTCGTTGGCTCACGCGCATTCTACCGCGCGCTGCGTGAGATGCCGACCGACACGCTGGCAAAATTCAGGATGCGGCCGATCTCATTTGTTAACGAGCTTTACTTTGGCGAAAGAGAAAAGCGGCACGCACGCGGCGGCGCACGTTTCATCAACGACGCGATGATGGCAACGTTGCTCGGCGACGTGATCTCCGACGGCCTAGATGACGGCCGAATCGTCAGCGGTGTCGGCGGGCAATATAATTTCGTTGCACAGGCATTCGCGCTCGAAGGCGCGCGCTCGACCATCATGCTGCGCTCTACGCGAGAAGCAAGAGGCAACAGCCAGTCAAATATCCGATGGCGCTACGGGCATGTCACTATTCCGCGACATTTACGTGACATCATCGTAACCGAATACGGCATTGCGAATATTCGCGGCAAAGGTGACAGAGACGTTGCGGTCGCGATGCTGGGGATCGCCGATTCACGTTTCCAGGATGACTTGATGCGGCAGGCGAAGGATGCCGGAAAAATCGAGCGGTCATTCGAGCTGCCGAAGACTGCCCGCAATAATACGCCGACGATGATTACGCGGGCTCTTCAGCCGGCGCGGGATGCTGGGCTGCTGCCATTATTTCCGTTCGGGACCGATTTCTCCGAGATCGAGCAACGGCTGATCCCTGCATTGCAAATGTTGAAAATCGCCAGCCGTCCAACGCTTTTTTCATTATTCGCGCGCGGTGCGGTTTTGCCCTCGAAGGATCGGGATTGTCTTGAGAGGCTTGGGTTAGCTCGGCCAAAAAATCCAGTCGAATGGTTGTATTCGGCGCTTGTTAGCGGCGCTTTAAGCCGCAGTGCTAAGGAATTTAAGTGAGAGTTGTGTGTGCTTTGGATCAAAAGCAGACATCCGCGCTCGCGATGTCTGCTCCCTGTCGACAGCCAGAAATGGCATCCGATTTGGCTTGCCCCGACGCAACACGATGATCTGCTGTTTGAGCACTAGGAGTTCGGCTTCCAGCGCTGCTCGTGACCGAAACAGGTCAACGACCAAACCGAAGATCAGCGTGATCACGTGGTGGAGCAAATCACTCATGGCTGATAGTTTGCTGTCGATTGCTCCGATTTGAATTTTTCCATAGCAGCATAGAGATTGGGCGCCCGATTGTGCGTGCTACGGATCGCTTCGACATGACCGTAGTCATGGAAAGAGCAGCCGTTGTACAGGCCGACTTGTTTGACGAGGTCACCCACGTGGTAGACGAACTCGGGCCCACGGTTCAAACCCGTCTGAATATCGCAGGCCGCACCGATATAGTGATTGGAGCCCGCGACATGTGTGCCCCGCGGTGCCCAGCATTTGGTGATGTTGGCCGGCACTTTATAGCCATGCTCTTTCAGCAGCGCGAAGAATTTCAGAAACGTGCTGGCGTAGGCGGGATGCACCGTGATGTTGAAGCCATAGGCTGTTTGCACAGTCACCATCATGCTGTTGCCATTGGCATCGGCGGCGCGGTGCGTTTTACGCTCTGACGTGCGCCGCAAGCTTGGTGCCTTAATCGATGGGGGCACGGTTACATTAAGAGTCGTGCAGCGGCCTTCATTGTTACAAGATGGCGAAACATTAT
>Ga0075425_100004736_pt1 | contig 14080 bp, 10 predicted proteins | sample SoiMethybrSBSTD4_FD_75300 | JGI IMG/M metagenome (GOLD analysis project Ga0075425, IMG submission 75300) | Bulk soil microbial communities from a Populus tree surrounding site in Tennessee, USA - Soil MetaG P. TD hybrid SBSTD4 | ecosystem: Environmental > Terrestrial > Soil > Tree plantation...
CGGCAGGCGGGACGGATGGAATTTCAAACGATGCCCGGCGTCTCGTATGTGATCGTGCTGATGGATCGCGCTTACATCACCGGCGAGATGCTGCCCGCACTCGCGCAGCAGCATTTTCGTCAGACCGGCGACGGATTCGATTACCAGCTGGCTGTCGTGAGCCCGTCGACGAGCAGCGTGGTGTATCACTCGTCGCCTGACTTCACGCCGCGACCCGATGCCGCCACTGATGCGTCGATGGATCTGTTCCAGGTGCGCATGCAGGACTTCGGCTCAATCGTCTCGGAAGTGCGACGATTCACGTCCACGTTCACCGCCGGGCCACTTCACGGAACCGGGACGTCAACCACCGTGAGCGAACAGATCGTTCTTCCTCCCGATGCCGGGAGAGCGCTGCGCCTGCGCGAAGGAGGCCCCGTGTCGATCTTCGTGCAGCAAAACGCGCCGCCGAATGCCATCGCCGCCGCGGGCACGGCCGCGGCGCGATTTACGGCGGCGTCGACGACCGCGCACTGGCGGCTGCTCGTGAAACACCCGTCCGGGTCTCTCGAGGCCGCGGTGAATGCGGTACGGCGGAGAAACCTGATCATCAGCTCGAGCATCCTCTCGGTGCTGGGTGCGAGCGTCGCGCTTCTGGTGCTGTCGACGCGCCGCGCACAGGAGCTGGCGCAGCAGCAGATGGAGTTTGTTGCCGCTGTCTCTCACGAACTCCGCACGCCGCTCGCCGTGATCCGATCTGCCGCCGAGAATCTGGCGGATGGTGTCGTCAAAGACGACGAACAGATCCGGAAGTACGGCGATCTCGTGCGCAATGAAGGGCGCCGTTTGACCGAGATGGTCGAGCAGATTCTCGAGTTTGCCGGCATCGAGTCCGGCCAGCGCGCATTTGTCCTGCGGCCAGTCGCGCTTCCGCCCATGCTCCGCGACATCGTGCACTCCTCCGATGCGCTGGTTCGAGCGGCAGGCATTGAAGTCGAGTACGAGATCGACGATGCATTGCCGCCGGCGCTGGGGGATGAATCTGCCCTGCGCCGCGTGTTCGAGAATCTGATCGCCAACGCGATCAAGTACGGCCAGTCCGGTGGCTGGATCGGCGTAGCGGCGACCCGCGCCGGCCGTGAAGTGCATGTCAGAATCGCCGATCGCGGAATCGGAATCTCCTCGGCGGAACAATCGCGGATCTTCGAGCCCTTCTATCGCGCACCGGATGTGATCGCGGCGCGCATTCAGGGCGCTGGGCTCGGACTCAGCCTGGTGCGGCGGATCGTTGAGGCTCACGGAGGCCGGATAAGCGTTCGCAGCGACCCCGGCAAAGGCAGCGAGTTCACCGTCATCCTTCCAGCCGCCACCGAGGAGCCAATCGGCAGCGCCGCGATGACCGAAGTGCACGGACACGGATCGCAGGTGTGAAGCGGCTGCTTCTCATCGAGGATGAGCCCGGTCTGGTGCTGACGCTGCGCGATCGGCTGACGCGCGAAGGGTATGCGCTCGAGAGCTGCGTCGACGGTGAAAGCGGCCTGGAACGAGCCGCGCGCGAATCGTTCGATCTCGTTCTGCTCGACGTGATGCTGCCGCGGCTGAACGGCTTCGACGTGCTGCGCGAGCTGCGGAAACGCGGAGTCGATACCCCCGTGATCATGCTGACGGCGAAGGGTCAGGTCGTCGACAAGGTGGTTGGCTTGAAGCTTGGCGCCGACGACTATGTCACCAAACCGTTCGAGATGGTGGAACTGCTTGCCCGCATCGAAGCCAAGCTGAGGCGCGCACCGGCTGTCGCACACCGCTCGGAGGGTTACCAGTTCGACGAGGTCCGCGTCGATTTTCGCCGCGCAGAAGTGATGAAGAGTGGGGAGCCGCTCGAACTCTCAGCCCGCGAGTTTCAGTTGCTCAAGTATTTCATCGAGCACCGCGGTGCGACGTTGACGCGCGAAGAGTTGCTCAACGAGGTATGGGGGTATAACGCCATGCCGTCGACCCGTACTGTCGACGTGCATGTCGCCTGGCTGCGACAGAAGATCGAACCCAACCCGCGCCACCCGCAATACATCCTGACGGTGCATGGCATGGGATACAAGTTTGCGGGGTGATGGGGATTCGGCGGGGTCTGAAGACCCCGCCCTACATTGTCCCTATTACAACCGGTCACATGATATGTAGGGCGCGGTCTTCAGACCGCGCCAGCAAGGAACGATCACCTCAGTCCGTCAGCGGCACGATCTCCACGTCCGCAGTGCCGTTCGTGATTCTCAGGATGGCCACCGAGGGTTTCACATCGAACCGCCGAGGTCCCGCCGCACCTGGATTGATGACCAGCCGCTTTCCGCTGCGCTCCACGAGCGCCCGATGTGTATGTCCGAAGACCAGAATGTCGGCCGGATAGCGCGATAACAGTTTCGCCGGAGTCGGGCTGCCGACTTCATGACCGTGACTGACGTGAATGGAGAGGCCCCCGGCGTGGGTGACGATTTCATCGGGTAGTATGCCGTCCAGCGGATCGACGTTGCCGTACACCGCTTCGACCGGTGCGATGCTGCCGAGCGCATCGAGAACCTCCCGCCCTCCGACGTCGCCGGCGTGGAGAATTCGTGATACGCCCGCGAGCCGGCGAAACAAGCTGCTGCGAACGAGACCGTGCGTGTCGGAGACGAGGCCGATTATGATGGGCTCGTTGTGATGCGGATCTGCGACGCTCATTGTCACTTCTTTTCCAGCCGCTTCCTCGCGTTGCTGACGGCCGCCCAACCCGGTTCTCCCGCGCCGGCTCGGCCCGAAGCAGTATTGCATCAGCTCGGCTGGGACGATCCTGGCACTGCCGACAATCTTGCGGATCGGTGGGTCGCGGAGCTCGACACTCGACAGGTCGCGCGCGCGGCGCTGATTGCGAGCATTCCCGGCGACGAAGAGTCAGTGGCGCAGGCTGTGCGGCGGCATTCGTCGCGCTTTGTCGGCTTCTTTATGTTCAATCCTGCGGCAGGCGAGGTGTCATCGCGGCTCGCGCGAACCCTGAACGATGGGACGCTGCGCGGAATCTGTCTGTTCCCCGCGATGCATGGCTACAGATTGGACGATGAACGCGTGAAAGAAGTCTTTGCTGTGGCGGCCGAGCGCCGCCGGGCGGTCTTCGTGCACTGCGGGGTCCTGACGGTGGGCGTCCGAAAAAAACTCGGCTTACCGTCTCCGTTCGATCTGAGGTTCGGCGATCCATTGGCGCTGGCCGCAGTTGCCTCGCGCTTCCCCGGCGTTCCCGTCATCATCCCGCATTTTGGCGCGGGCATGCTGCGCGAAGCGCTTATGGCTGTCGAGCAGTGCAGCAACATCCATCTCGACACATCGAGTTCGAACAGTTGGATGAAATACTATCCCGGCCTGACCATCGATCAGGTATTCCGTCAGGCCATTGCGGTGGCGGGACCCGACCGGATCCTGTTTGGCACCGACTCGTCGTTCTTTCCACGCGGCTGGCAGCACCCCGTTTATGACGTGCAGGACGCGGTGCTCAGAACGATTGGTGTCTCGCTCGACGATCGAGAAAAGATCCTGAGCGGCAATTTCGACCGTCTGTTTCCCGTCGAGGACTAGACATTTTGATCCGCAACGCATTCCAGCTCTGTCTGTTTTTGCTGCTGCTGCTGACGCCCTCGGCCGGCGGCCGACCCGCCGCGATGCAGCTGGACCCGGCGACGCTCGTGGTGACGAATGGAAGAATTCTCACGGTGGAAGAGTCCCTGCCGGAGGTGCAGGCGATCGCTGTTCGTGGTGATCGGATCGTGGCGCTCGGCAGCACGGCCGCCATTCGCCGCTACATCGGACCCACCACCGAAGTCGTCGACGTGCAGGGGCAGCTCGTCGTCCCCGGCCTGATAGAAGGTCATGGTCATTTCAACGGCGTGGGAGACGCGGAGCTGAACCTGAAGCTCATGCCGACCACGAGCTGGGATCAGATTGTGTCGATGGTGGCCGATGCCGCCAGGACTGCAAAGCCTGGAGAGTGGATCGTCGGCCGCGGCTGGCACCAGGAGAAATGGACGAAGAGGCCCGAGCCGAACGTCGAAGGATTTCCTACCCACGCCTCGCTCGACGCGGTGTCGCCCAACAATCCGGTTCTGCTCACACATGCGAGCGGCCATGCGAGTTTCGTCAACGCGAAAGCCATGGAGCTGTCGGATATCAATCGATCGACGCCGAATCCCGCCGGGGGCGAGATCCTGAAGGACGCATCAGGCAACCCGACCGGACTGCTGCGTGAAACCGCCTCCGGCCTCGTGCACACCAACCTCGCGGATCCCGCGCGCACCCGCAAGGCCCTGGAGCTGGCGTCTCGTGAGGTGCTCTCGAAAGGCATTACGTCGTTCCAGGATGCTGGTTCGTCGTTCGCGACCATCGATCTGATGAAACAGTTGATCGACGAGGGGCGCATTGGCGTGCGTCTGTGGGTGATGGTACGCGAGGGCAACGCGCGCGAGGCACCCCTGCTCGCGAAGTACCGAACCATCGATTACGGCAGCGGCCACTTGACCGTTCGCGCGATCAAACGCCAGATCGATGGCGCGTTGGGGTCGCGCGGAGCGTGGCTGCTGGAACCCTACAGCGACAAGCCGGACAGCGTCGGCCTGAACACGGCAAGCCTTGCCGATTTGACCGAGACGGCGCGGCTGGCGATCGCGAACGACTACCAGTTCTGCGTTCACGCCATTGGCGATCGCGGCAATCGCGAAACGTTGAACATCTTCGAACAGGCGTTCAAGGCTAACCCCGCGAAACGTGACCTGCGCTGGCGGATCGAACACGCGCAGCACCTGTCGCTGCAGGACATTCCCCGATTCGGCCAACTCGGCGTCATTGCGTCGATGCAAGGCATTCACTGTACATCTGACGCACCATACGTCATCGAACGGCTCGGTGCGAAGCGCGCGGAAGAAGGCGCGTACGTGTGGCAGAAACTGATGAAGACGGGAGCGATCGTCAGCAATGGCACCGACGCGCCGGTGGAAGATGTCGACCCGATTGCGAACTACTACGCCACCGTGTCGCGCAAGACAAAAACCGGGCAGGTGTTCTACCCGGATCAGCGAATGAGCCGGATGGAAGCGCTCAAGTCGTACACGCTCAATCCGGCGTATGCGGCGTTCGAGGAATCATCGAAGGGATCGCTGAAGGTCGGAAAGCTCGCTGACATGACCGTGCTGTCGAAAGACATCACAGCGATTCCGGAGGATGAGATTCCGACCGCCCACGTTGTTTACACAGTCGTGGGCGGGAGGGTGCTATACAAGAAATAGGGGTTTCTTCAGCGGTCCGTCTGCATTCATTACTGCGCGTGGGGCCCCACCCCCACGCGCTCTCGCTCGCGGGCGCCGCTACGCGTCGCTTCCCTCCGGCCGCTCGCTCGGGCCGCAGGCGCCTTTTCCCTTTTGCCTTTTGCCTTTTCCCTTTTTACCGCGCCCCTACCGCTTTTTGTCGCCGGGGCGCGGGTTCCTGCTGTTGCGGCATATGGCGGCGAAACTGGTCGAAAAACCGGCTGCAGGCGCGGTGGAACCGGTCGGTCAGCTGACGGCCCACATCTCCCGGGACCGGACCGAGGCGATTCCACGACGCCTGCGCCGTGCGCACGTCTTCAGCCATTGCGCGCCATTTCGTTTCTTCTCCCGCCCGTCCACCGATGGTGTTGGCGGCCAGCGCTTCACGCAGCATCATTGCCAGCGCCTGCGATGAATTCGCCGGTGTCGCGGCGACGTCGGTGAGGAACCCTTCGACGCGCTCGCAGAGTTTCACCATCTTCTGACGATTGGCCTCGACGTCGAGCTCCGTGCCGCGGAACGCATCCGGATACGCGTCCAGCAGCCGCTCCAGCGCGGTCATGAACGCCGCGCTCAGTGGATCGGCGCCATGACGCACGACCGGCGTCGATTGATTCCATCGGTTGCGAAGCGATCGGACGCGTTCGAGCAGTGCCGTGTTCTCCATGGCGAGCGGCGGAGCCGGCGCGATGTCGGCGACGACTTCCGGCGCCTGCACGTCCGAGCTGTCGCTCTGGCCGGCGGGGGCAAGTGATTCGAGCTCGGCGACCAGCGCTTCCCGATCGGCCTGCTTGGCTTCGAGCTCGATCTGATCCCGGCGCTTGTATCGATCGAAGAACGTGTCGCAGGCGCCGCGGAATCGCTGCCACAACGCTTCCGATTTCGTGCGTCGGACCGGACCAACCGTCTTCCAGTCAGCCTGGAGGCGGCGGATTTCCGCGGCCGACTTCTCCCATTCCATCGACGTCGACAGTTGTTCGGCCCGTGCGCACAACGCTTCTTTTCGGGCCTGATTGGCGGCCCAGATCTCCTTCCGCTGCGCCAGGTCGGCGTTGCGCCGGGTAAAGAACGCATCGCACGCTTCGCGGAAACGCTTCCACGTGGTTCGCGTATCCTGCCGCGGCACCGGCCCGACGGCCTGCCATTCAGCTTGAAGTTTTTTCAGCGCCTCGGCGGTCTTGATCCAATCGCTCGATTGCGCCAGTCCCTCAGCGTTGGCGATGAGCGCCAGCTTCTTCTCGAGATTCGCTTTCCGCTCTTCACTGCGCATCGCGAAGAATTCACGCGCCTTCGCCTGGATCGGATCGGCCGCCTGACGGTAGCGATGCCAGAGCGCCTGCGCCTGTGCGCGCGGCGCCTCGGCCGCCTGCTTCCATCGCTCCTGGATTTCGTGAAGCTCGCGCGCCGCCTTTTCCACGTCGTCGGGCTTGACGCCTTCCGCCGTATCGAACCCGTACTTTGCCCGTAATGCTTCGGTTCTCGCGATCAGTTCCTCTTGCACGGCGGCATTCGCGAAACGTTTCCACTCGTCCATTTCGCGCAGCTCGTGGAGCTTCGGGGTCATCGCGCCTTGCGCCGCCTTCACCCGTTCGGCCAGCGTGTGCTGGTCGCGTTCAGGAAGCGCCGGCAACGTGTCGAGAGCCGTGCGGAGATCGCGCACGAGTCGATCCGCCTCGCGCAGCGTGAGATCTTCAGCGGTGGCTCGTATGGTGGCGCGCTCGATCAACTGGTCGACGCGCTGAACCTGCTGGCGAAGCGCGCGTTCCGCTGCGGCGCGGCGCTCCTCGGCGCGGAGGCGCACTCGCGCATCCGCCGCCGCATATCGCTCGGCGGCCACTGGATCGAATCCTTCCGATTTGGGCTCGAGCGATCGCCATTCCTGTTGCACGTTGTGCCACGCGGTCTCGTCGATCTGCGGCTCGGACGAAATCCGCTCGGCGTCGCTCGACAAAGCGCTCAACCGCGCGTGCACCTCTTCGCGGGCGAGATAGTTTCGATGCCGTTGTTCGGCGCGCCTGCACGCCTCCTCGAATCGCTCGCGCGTACGCTCGTCCTCGATTTCTTGCGTCGACGGTCCGGGCAATCCCTCCCATTCGCCGCGGGCTTTTTCGATCGCATCGAGCGCATGTTCTGCGTACGTGCTTTCCAGCCGTTCGCAAATCGCTTCGCGGCCACGCCGCGCCGCCGCGTCCTGCTCGCCGATCGCGCGCTTTTCCGCTTCTGCGCGCTCGTACGCCGCAATCGCGTTCCGCGCGGTTTCCAACTGGACGTCAAACTGCGCCGTCGTTTCTTGTTCGAGTTCGAATACAGGGTGTGAAGACATATCCCGCCATTCCGCTTCTGCTTCGGAGACCTGAGTGGCCGCGTCGCTCATCGACGGCGACGCTCCAATTGCTTCAATCTTTGCGAGCACTCTGCCAATCCTCTGCTGCCACGATTCGAGCGCCGCTTTCCTTGCGGCCTCAGCCTCTTCCATCTCCTGGACCAGCGCCCTCGCTCGTTTCACGACCGCTTTGCTCTTTGCCCGATTGATCAGCGCGTCGAGCGTTTCCCGGACATCCGGCGCGCTTGGATCGACAATTCGATCGACGGCGGCAACGCCGGCATCCTTGTGCTCCGTCTTCATCGCGACGTTCAACAGTTCTGCCGGTTCGGAGATTCGTCCCACTGCATCGAGCGCGGTCTGCGGATCGATTGCATGCCGGGCGATACTGCTCAACGCCTTCGAGTCGTGCACGCGTCCGAGTGACGCCGCACGGACCGTATCGTGCGGTGAAGACTTCGCGATCGTGGAGAAATGGCGCGGATCGTCGAGGCCGTCGAGTGCGAGCGCCGCATCGGCATCGGTCGCCGCCGGCGCAATCGCAATCTCCACCAGCCGATCGGCAAGGCGGCGTCGAAGCTCCGGGTCCTGTTCCGCTCGAGCCAGCCTGGCGAGCACCGTCACGTCGCCGACACGATCGACCGCCGCGTGCCGGACACGAGGGTCGGGATCCGAGCCGGCAAGCTCCTCGATCACGATGCGATGGTCTGGGTCGTCTGGGATTTCCGTCACCGCCGCGGCGCGGATTGCGGCGTCGGCGTGCTTCCATCGGGGCTGAGGCTTGAATCGGTCGAGGAAAGACATCGGGAGCCTTGCACCCGGATCGCGAAGAGCGAATTACGGAGCTGGTAATTCGCTCTTTCGATAACCGGAGTCGGTTAACCGCTCGATTCTTGTATGAGCCACTCGGCGATCTGTTCCCGCGACAGCCGGTGATCGTCGTTCAAGTGCACGATCATCGATGCCAGCGGCAGGCGCTTCGAGCAGCCCTGCGGACACTTTTTCGTCATCTCGTCCAGGCACCGGAACAGCCGTTCGAGATGATCCGGAATCAACTTTCCATGCTGGCGCGGGAGGTGATACACCCCCTCGTAAACCGCGCCCAGGGCGCACGAGCCACCCTTTTCGTCGAAATAGCTGCCGAAGCACTGCGGCCCCCGACTCGCGCCGACGCGGATGAATTCCGCGAGCTCGCGTTGCTCGCGTTGGAGTTCTGTCGCCATGGCGAATCTCCCCCGGCCCGCTGTGCGGGCCTTGCAAATGCGATTTACGTGCCGGACCGTGATTGTAGTTCAGCCGCAGGATTGACGCGTCTTATGAAGCAGACCTAACATTCGAGATCCATCGAGTTGAATCCGCGGCCCATGGAGTCGTATGCATCACTCTCTTAATCGTCGTCTTTTTGTGGTCCTTTTGTCGGCCTTTCTGGGGTGGACCAGCGCTGCGGAGGGCCGGATTGGCTATCCCCAGCGTCCGGCTGGGACCCCGCCGCCGGCGCAAAACCCGCCGGCCGGGACCAAGCCGGTTCAAGCGCCGCCCCTTCAGCCGTCTGCCGAGACGCCTGCACCGGGGAATCCCGTCGTCATCATGTCGACCTCGCTCGGCGACATCACCATCGAGCTCTTCAAGACCGAAGCGCCGGTCTCGGTTCAGAACTTCCTGCAATACGTCAACGACGGCTTTTACGGCGGGACCGTGTTTCACCGCGTGAAGAAGGGATTCATGATCCAGGGCGGCGGGTTTACGCCGGCGTTACAGGAGAAGCCGACGCGGCCGCCCATTCTGAATGAAGCGACCAACGGCCTGCACAACTCGCGCGGCACGATCGCGATGGCGCGTACGAGGAACCTCCGCAGTGCGACGTCGCAGTTCTACATCAACGTTGTCGACAACCGCGCCCTGGATCACACCGGCGAATCGCCGCTCGACTTCGGCTACGCCGTCTTCGGCCGCGTGCTGTCGGGAATGGACGTTGTCGATCGGATCGTCGCGGTCCCGACCACTTCGAAGGGACCGATGGATGATGTGCCGGTCGACGCCGTCATCATCAAGAGCGTCAAGGTGGCGAAGTAATCTGAAAGTGCTGATTGTTGATTGTTGATTGCTGATTGAAAGGCTTGCGATCTCGATCAGCAGTCAACCGTCAATCAGCAATCATCAATCAGAAATCAGCAATTTCAGTGACCCCGTTAGCGATCATCTTCCTCACCATTTTCGTGAACCTGGTGGGCTTCGGGATCATCATCCCGCTGCTGCCGTTCTATGCGCAGACGTTTGGGGCCTCTCCGATTGCGATTGGATTACTCTTCGCGTCGTTTTCTTTGAGCCAGCTGGTGGCGTCGCCGGTCCTCGGCGATCTTTCTGATCGCTGGGGCCGACGGCCCGTCTTGATCTTCAGCCTTCTCGGGACGGTGCTGAGCTTCGTGATGCTCGCGCTTGCGAACAATCTCTTCATGCTCTTCGCCGCCCGCATCGTCGACGGTTTGTCGGGTGGCAACATCACCACGGCGCGCGCTTACATTGCCGACGTGACCGCCGAGGAGAATCGCGCGAAAGCATTCGGCGTGCTCGGAGCGGCCTTCGGTCTCGGCTTCATCGTTGGTCCGGCGCTGGGCGCGGCGTTTTCACGCATTAGTTATACGGCGCCGATCTGGGCGGCGGCGGCGGTCACCCTGATTGCCACCGCGCTCGCATTTTTCTGGCTTCCAGAAACCGTGCATCGATCGCATGCCGGTGGCCGTTCACCATGGCGCGCCCTGGGCGACGCGTGGCGACTGCAACACCTTCGCGTCCTCTTCACCGTCGACTTCGTGTACTGGGCGGCGTTTGCCGTTTACCAGACGACGTTCGCGCTCTTCGGTGCCCGCCGATTCGGATTCGACGCGTCGCACACCGGATATTTATTGAGTGCCTTTGGTTTTCTTGGAGTGCTCGTTCAGGGCGCCATGGTCGGACCGGTGGTCAAAGCCATGGGCGAGCGCCAAACGTTGATGCTTGGCCTCGCGTCAGCCGCGATCGGCTGGGGCGGAAGCGCGCTGACCCACTCGCTGCCCGTGTTCGTGTTGATGCTCGTCCCAGGAGCGATCGGCATCGGGTTGTGCAATGCCACCTTGAGTTCGTTGATCAGCAAGTCGGCGCCGCCGCGTGAACAGGGTCGTGTTCAGGGCGCCGCGGGCGCGCTCGAGAGCCTGGGAAGAACGCTGGGACCGGTCTGGGGCAATGGCGCCTTGCAGCGGTTTGGTGAAGGGACGGCCTATGGCACGGCCGCTCTCGCGCTCATTGGTGCAGCGGCACTTGCCGTGACGTATCAGCAGCCCCCGCGGTCCATTGATGCGTGATCGCGCCGGGATGCGGTTTCCGGGATGCGGTGTCCGACAGCCCCAACATGAAATCCCTGGACCGGTTCAGCGCGCGAAGCGTTCGGAGCCCGGACCACGGATCCCGACTTGTTACGCTCGCGAAGCGAGCTCTCCTTCGAGGCGCGTGACCAGGTCATCGAGCTGTTCGATGACCGCCCGAACCGTGTCCGGCTGCGACAGATCGACACCCGCCTTCTTCAACTGCTCCATCGGATAGTCGTTGCCGCCCGAACCGAGCAGGGTCAGATAGCGATCGCGCGCCTCCGCGTTGCCGCCCATGATCTCGTGCGCCAGCCGCGCGGCCGATGCGAAACAGGTCGCATACTGGTAGACGTAGTAGGGCGAGTTGAAGAAATGCGGAATCCGCGCCCACGTGATCCCGGTCAGTGGATTCGTATCGACGGCGTTGCCGTAATAGTCCTTCAGAAGGTCGGCGTAGATGCCGGTCAGAATCTCCGACGTGATCGGTTGATCCTGTTCCGCAAGCCGGTGGGCCCGCAGTTCGTAATCGGCAAACATCACCTGGGTGAAGAACGTCCCGGTGATGTTGTCGATCGCGTGCTGCAGGAGCACGATCCGTTCGTCGGGATCGGTCGACCGCTTCAGCATGTATTCGAGCAGCAACGCCTCGCTCAGTGTGGACGGCACTTCCGCGACGAAGATCGTGTAGCTCGAATAGACGAATGGCTGCGCCTTGTGGGACAGGATGGTGTGCATCGAGTGCCCCATCTCGTGCGCCAGCGTGAACACGTCGTCGAGCGTGTCCGTGTAGTTGAGCAGCATGTAAGGATGCGTCCCGTAAACCGGAGCGGAATACGCACCCGATCGCTTGCCTTCGTTCTCGTACACATCAATCCAGCGGCCGGCAAATCCTTCGCTCATCCGCGCCTGGTACTCAGGGCCGAGCGAAGCAACTGAGCTGACGATCCAGTCGAGCACGTCGTCGTACGGGTACTTCTTGTCAAAGGTCACGAGCGGGATCGAAAAGTCGTAGACCTGATACGAACTGACGCCGAGCGCCTTCCGCCGCAGGCGATGGTAGCGACGCAACGGCTCGACACCGGCCCGGGTGGTCTCGATCAGGTTTTCGACGACCGACGGCGGGATGTTGTCGCCGTGGAGCGCGGCTTCGAGCGTGCTCTTGTAGCCTCGCGCTCGTGCCTGGAACCAGTCGCGCTGGCAGACACCGTTGTACAGCGAAGAATATGTATTGAGTGTCGTGCGATACGTCTCGTGCAGGGCCCGGAATGCCGCCTCGCGGTCCGACTGTTCCCGCCTGGTTGCAAGCAGCGCTCGATATTGCCCGTACGACACGGTGACCTGTTCCCCGGTCGACAGCGTGATCGTCGGAAACTTTGCATCCGCCGTCGAGAGCGCCCAGTACGCGTCGTTGGGCGAGGCAGAGAGACGGCTCGAGAGCGACATCAGCTTTTCGCCGGCTTCGTCGAGCACGTGTTCCTGTTGGCGATAGAGGTTCTCGATCGCGAATCGGTACAGCCGGAGCGGCTCGGATTGCGACATCCACCCGCGCACCGTTTCCAGCGGAATCGATAGCAGCTCGGGATTGAACCATGACTCCGCTTGCGCCAATCGCGCAAACAGGATCTGCACCTGCTGCCGCTTTGCGTTGATGCCGTTGTCGCGCTGATCTTCGTCGTACTGGAGTGACGGGTAGTACCAGACCTTATATGCGAGTTGTCCCAGCTCCTCAGACAAGCGGAACGCTTTGAGCAGCGCGTCGGCCCCTTCCGCCAGAGTGCCCTTCAGGGATGCGTATCGGTCGATGCCGCTTTCCAGCCGCTTGTAGCCGGCTTCCCACTCGTTCCAGTCCGGAAAAATGTCGGACAGGTTCCATTTGAACCGCTCGGGCACGTCTTCCCGGCGGCGGGTTCCTACCTGCGGTGGCTCTGGGGTCGCGACGTCAGAAGGGGCGTAAATAGTGAACGGGCGCATCTCCTCACTATACCTTCAACATCGGCCTGACAGTTTTTCAGACTTCCCTCACGACTCCTGACCCGGCGAAGCCCTATCGTCGAGGCATGGAGGATGTCATGACTCGAATCGGCCGCATCTCCGCCGTTGCGGTGTTCGCCGCTGGTCAGGCTGCTGTTGCGTCGGCCCAGAGCGTCCCCACATCCTTCAGGGACTTGCAGTTCCTGGTTGGGCCTGGAGATCGCGTCGTCGTGGTCGATGCGCGCGGCGTCCAGATGAAGGGGCGCATCTCGGAACTGGATGGGTCGACGCTGTCCATCAAGTCTGGCAAGGATGAACGGCGCTTCCGCGAGGACGATGTCGTGGTCATTCGGCAGCGGAACCATGACTCCGTTCTCAATGGAGTCATCATTGGCGCCGCCGTGGGAGCCGGCCTTGGACTTATCTCCGAGCTCAGCTGCAGCGCCATGGACGAGTACTGCCCTTATACAGGTATCGTGACCATCGGCGGCGCGATGTGGGGGACATTCGCTGGGGCCACGGTTGACCTGCTCCACCGGACCCCGCGCGACGTGTTCCGGCGGCGCGCCGATCCCGCTCCGAAGTCAGTGACCGTCGCCCCGCTCGTCGCCCGCCGCGGTGCTGGCGCACAGGTTGCGGTGCGCTGGTAGGCGCTCCGCGCAATGTTCCCGCCTCCGCTTTCAGCTTCGGCGAGGTCTCGCCGGAGCCTGCGGCGTAAGCGGACAATGTCCAATGTTCAATGTCCAATGTGTCGATCTCCATTGAGCATTGAACATTGAGCATTGAGCATTGAGGTTATAGTGCGTGCCACCCAGGAGGACTCGCATGGTGGCGCGCAAGAAGGACAGTGCACTTGGTCTGTGGCTCGAACGGTCTGCTTCAGCGGTGACGCACTGGACGGGAAGCACGAGCGCCTTCGCTCTTGCCTGCGGCATCATCGTCGTCTGGGGGTTGACCGGACCTCTCTTCAACTTCAACAACACCTGGCAGCTCGTCATCAATACCGGAACCACCATCGTCACGTTCCTGATGGTGTTTCTGATTCAGCGAACGCAAAACAAGGATTCGCTCGCGATCCATCTAAAGTTGAACGAGATCGTCGCGGCGCTCGAAGGGTCGAGCAATCGCTTGATCGACGTCGAGTCGCT
>Ga0075425_100004737_pt1 | contig 14080 bp, 13 predicted proteins | sample SoiMethybrSBSTD4_FD_75300 | JGI IMG/M metagenome (GOLD analysis project Ga0075425, IMG submission 75300) | Bulk soil microbial communities from a Populus tree surrounding site in Tennessee, USA - Soil MetaG P. TD hybrid SBSTD4 | ecosystem: Environmental > Terrestrial > Soil > Tree plantation...
ATGCACGACGAGACGCTGCCCGCGGAGGGCTACAAGACGGCGGCCTTCTGCTCGATGTGCGGGCCGAAGTTCTGCTCGATGAACGTGAGCGCGAACGCGATGGCCAAGCTGGAGCCCCTGGCGGAGGCGACGACGCCGTAGGACCGCTGGGACGTGCCGGCCTTCAGGGCGCGGCGGCCTGGTACATCACGTGTTCGAAGCCGTGGAACGGGACGAGCGGCCCCGGCCTGAAGCCGACACGCTCGGCCACCCGGCGTGACGGCTCGTTCACCGGCCGGATCAGCGAGATGAGCGCGGGGTAGCGCCAGCGCTCGAAGGCGGCGTCGCGCACGGCGAGGCCGGCCTCCGTCGCGTAGCCCTTTCCCCAGAACGGCCGGTGGAGCAGCCAGCCGACCTCCGGATGCCGCCGGCCTTCGACCTCCTGCATCGCGAGACCCACCTGGCCGAGCGGGGCGCCGTTCTCGCGGCTCAGGACCAGCCACAGCCCGTGGCCGTCGTCCGCGTAGCGCTGGCGCTGCCGGTCGAGCCAGGCCTGCGCTTCCGCGCGCGAGTGGACGTGAGGGTAGTACCGCATGACGTCCTTGTCCGCGAGCATCGCGGCCACGAAGTCGAGGTCGCCCGGCTCCATCTCGCGGAGGAGCAGGCGCGCGGTCTCCAGGACGGCGGGCACGACCGCGCTACTGGACGGTGATGCCGGCCGACTGCGCTTCCCTCTTGCCGAGCTCGTACTGCCGCACGGCTTCCGCGGCCTGGTCCTTGAGGAGCTGGCAGCGGGCGGCCGCGCTGGGATGGCGCAGCTCACCGGGCTTGAGATCGGGGCATTCGGCCGCGACCTGCGCGGTCAGGGCCTCCGCTCTCGCCTTGGCCGCGGCCACCTCGGCCTTCAGGCGCTGCTCCTGCTCGACGCGCTTGGCCTCCTCCGGGTCCGGGGTCGGGGAGGGCGAGGCGCTGGCCGCGGCCGCGGGTGCGGCGGCCGCAGGGGCGGCGGCGGCCGGTGGCGCGCCCGCCACGGCCCCGGCCGGAGCCGCGGCGGCGGGCGGCAGGGCGGCGGGCGGCAGGGCGGCGGGTGCGTCCGCCGGTCGTGCCGGCGCCAGCGTGACGTCCGCCGGGCTGGGCGACGGCGAAGGCGCCGGCTTGGATCCACAGGCCGCGAGCACGGCGGCCAGAGCCGCGATCGTGAGCGCCGAGCCGGCGGCGCGACGGAAGGAGCGATCCATGGTCAAGCCTCCCAAGGTGGTCATCGACTCAGTGCGCGCCCAGCAGGGCCTGCCAGCCGTTCGCGAACCGCGGCTGCAGCGTGAGGGGCGGCCGCTGAGCGGATTGCGCCCGCGCCTGCGCGGCCGCGGACGCGCTGCAGGATCCCGTGCGCAGGTACCGGAGCGCTTCGGCCAGCGAGGCTTCCGCGGAGTCGCCGAGCGGGTGCTCGAGGTCGTCCGCGGCCGGGCAATCGGGGGCGATGCCGTCGAAATAGCCGCCTTCCCCGCGCGCGTTCTGGGTGCTGAAGGCCACGGGGTAGAGGACCTTGTCGCAGAAGTTGTAGCCGTATTGGCCGACCGGCTTGCCGTAGCTGCGGTCGCCGACCGTCGTCACCGGGATGAACGGCCGCAGCCCGTTCCAGATGAGCTCGCTGGCCGACGCCGAGCCCCGCGTGTAGATCACGACCAGGCGGTCGAGGTTGAGGGCGTGGGCGGGGGCGTTCAAGCTCAGCGTGCTGTTCTTGCTCGTGTTCTTGTCGTTGTGCACGAACTGCACGAAGAGCTTGCCGTTCGTGCGCGAGCCCCCGATGAGGCTGGCCAGCTGCTGGGCCACGGAGACGAGCCCGCCCCCGTTGTAGCGCAGGTCCAGCACCAGCTCGTTCGCCCCCGCGCTCTCGAGCTGCGCGAAGGCCTGGTCGAGGGCGGCGGTGGCGGGGGTCACGAAGTTCCGGAAGTTGATGTAGCCCACGACGCGCCCGCCGCTGGCGAAGGTACGCGTGAGCGACGCCGTGGGGATGGTCACCGTGCGCTTGGTCATCTGCACGTCGTGGACGGTTCCGCCCACGTCGCGGAACTGCATGGTGGCCACCGTGCCCACGGTCGAAGGGCCGAAGATGGTGTTGATGTCGCCCGTGGAGACCAGGCTGGCCAGCGCGCGGCCGTTGACCACCAGGATGTGCGCGCCCCGCTCCAGTCCCGCTTCCGACGCCGGGCTGGCCGGATAGACCTCGGTGACGCGCCAGTCGTCGTTCGTGACCAGCGTGGTCGCGAAGCCGAAGCCGATGAACTGGCTGTCCGAGAAGAAGGCGTCGTTGGAGGCGCGGTCGGTGATGAAGCTGTAGGTGTGGTCCAGCGTCTTGTAGCGGACGGCCTCCAGGTAGGCGTCGGGGGACGCGAAGGACGCGGGGTCGGGGTCAGGCATGTCCTTGTACCAGTAGTAGATGTCGCGCATGGTCGTGCGCACGAACTGCACCCGTCCCAGGGTGGAGCAGTCCTGGAGGGCGTCCGTGACCGCCTGGGCGACGTCCGCGGGATTGCAGCCCCACGACCCGCCAGCCGTGACCGCGACGAGCGCGACGACACCGAGCAGTGCGACCCTTGAACGACCTCGCATGGTCCCTCCCCCGTCCTAAAAGGTACCACCACCGGCGGCGGGGGCCGCTACAATCGGGGTAGGAGCCCACCCATGCCTGTCGCCTTGACGGACGCCGAGATCCTGGACGCGGAGAGGCGCGCGCGCGCGGCCTTGCGTACGGCCCCGCCGACCCTGTCGCCGACGGATGCCCCGAACGTCTTCACACTGGAGGCGCAGCGCGAGGTCCTGGACTTCATCCGCGAGGTGGGCCCGCCCGCGGTCCTCCGCCTCGTCGAGGAGATCCGCCGCCTGCGCGCCGAGCAGGAGAAGCTGATCGGCCGGCTCCGCAACGTGGAGACCTGGAACACCGAGCCCTGAGCGACACCCGCCCTCGCGTCACCCCCCGGCCGAACCTGCGCGCACGCTTCGGCGCCTTCGTGACCGAGCAGGACCCGCACGCTCTCCCGCTCGCCCTCGACGCCTGGGGCGAGGCCGCCGTCCGCCTCCCGGACGAGCGCGAGCACGTCGCCTTCGACGCCATGCGGGCGCCCCTGCGCGAGGCGTTGCGGAAGCGCCTCGGACGCCCGGCGCCCCCCGGCCTCGCGGAGGCGACGCCGGGCGTGGACGCGGCTCAGCGCCTGGCCCGCGCGGGGGCCGACCTCGTCGAAGCCTGCGACGGCTTCCTGCGCCGCGAAGCCATCGCCGCGTCCCTCACCCCTGCGGAGCGGCGCGAGATCCTGCGCGGGATGGTCCTCACCCGCGCCATCGACAACCGGCTGAAGGCGTTCTTCACGGGCAGCGAGGTGCAGTACAAGGGCGTCGGCTTCCAGGGCAAGGGGTTCCGCTCCCTGGGCCAGGAGGCGATCTACGCCGCGCCCCTGCGCCTGCGGCGGGGATTCGCCCATCGCACCCCGGACGGGGCCTGGCGCGGCGACGTGATCGCGCCGCTCATCCGCGATCTGGGGGCGGTGCTGGCCATGCGGCCGGACGCGGAGACGGTACGGATGGTCCTCAGCGCCCAGATGGGCAAGTCGGGCCCGCCCATGGACGGACGCGACCTGCACGTCGGGGACTTCGGCTGGGGGATCCTGCCCGCGTCCGCGCCCCTCGGCATCTCCACCCTCACCATCGCCGGCGTCGCGATGGCGTTCGCGCGCGAAGACAGCGGCCGCGTGGCCGTGTCGTTCATCGGCGAAGGCGGCTCCTCGCTGGGCGAATGGCACGAAGCCATCAACCTCTGCGCCACCCATCGGCTGCCCGCCGTCTTCTGCGTGCAGAACAACCAGACCGCGCTCTCCACTCCCGTCGCCCACCAGTCCGCCGCGCGCGTGTTCGCGGACAAGGCGGCGGGCTACGGCGTTCCCGGGATCACGATCGACGGCACGGATCCGGAGGCGGTGGCGGCGGCCTTCGCCTGGTCGGCGGAGCGCGCGCGCGCCGGCCGCGGCCCCACCCTCGTCGAGCTCGTGGCCATGCGCATGTGCGGGCATGCTCACCACGACGACATGCTGTACCTCGGCAAGGATCCGGCGCCTTCGTGGTCGTACCCCGCGCTCTCCGAGCAGGGCTACGCCGATCCCATGGCCTACGCCTTCTGGGCGGGGCGCGACCCCATCACCGGATACGCCCGCCGCCTGGCCGCGGAGGGCACGATCGCGGAGGCCGACCTCTCCGCGCTGCAACGCGAGGCGGAAGCGATGGTGGAGGCGGAGGCGCGCCGGGTCGTCGAGGCGCCGTGGCCCGACGCCAACGTGGTGGGCGTAGGCGTGCTCGCGGGCGAACCGCCGCGGCGCCACGTCGAGGTCCTGGAGAAGCGGGACGCCACCCGCGCCGCCGCCCTCCCTCCGCTCGATCCGGGTCCACCCGCGGATCCACGCGGACGGACGTTCCTCGACGCGGTCACGCTCGGCGTCGGGGATGCCCTGCGCGCCGACCCGCGCGTGTTCGTCTACGGTGAGGACGTCGGCGGGAAATACGGCAACGCCTTCCTGCTCCTGCGTCCGCTCCTGAAGGAGTTCGGCGACCGGATCCTCAACTCGCCGCTGGCCGAGAGCGGCGTGCTCGGGGTCTGCATCGGGGCCGCCCTGGCGGGCCAGCGCCCCATCGGCGAGATGCAGTTCAACGACTTCGTGGCCAGCGGCTTCAACCAGCTCGTCAACAGCGCAGCCAAGATCCGCTACCGCTGGGGGGCGTCCGTGCCCATGGTGGTGCGCATGCCGTGGGGCGGATTACGCCACGCCGGGCCCTACCACAGCCAGAACACCGAACCCTGGTTCTACCGCACGCCCGGCCTCAAGATCGTGACCCCGTCCACGCCCCACGACGCGCGGGCGCTGATGGCGGCCGCGGTCGCGGACCCCGATCCCGTCCTCTACTACGAGCACATCGCGCTCTACCGCGACCCGCGGATCAAGCAGGCCCTGGGTGAGGAGGCGCCCCCGCGGCTGCCCATCGGGCAGGCCGCCCTCCGGAGGGCGGGCGCGGATCTCGGGATCATCTCCTACGGCGCCTACGTGCACGTCGCCCTGCGCGTGGCGGCGCGGCTGGCCACGGACGGCATCGAGGCGGCCGTCCTCGATCTGCGCAGCCTTGCCCCCCTCGACCGCGCCGCGGTGCTCGCGGTGGCGCGTCACACGGGGAAGGTGCTCGTGGTGCACGAGGACTCGCGCACGGGCGGCATCGGCGAGAGCCTGGCCGCCATCATCCAGGAAGAGGCCTTCGAGTATCTCGACGCGCCGGTGCGCGTGATGGGCGCGCTCGACACGCCCGTGCCGTATTCGCCGCCCCTGGAAGAGGCGTTCCTCCCCTCCGAGGCCCAGGTCGAGAAGGCGGCGCGGCTCCTGGCCGCGTTCTGAGCGCCGCGCTAGAAGCGAACGGTCCAGGACAGGCGGAAGCCCGTTCCCGTGTCCGTGGTCCTCGGCTGCGGCTTGAGGGTGACGAGGTCCACGGGCTGCCAGGTCTCGGAGCGGGCCAGGCGCGCGATGCCTGCCCCCAGGCCCGCGCCCCCCACGGTCAGCCCCGACATCCAGGCGACGCGCTCCCACGCGCCGACCTCGTGCCCGACGACCTCGCGCGTGATGAGGAACGACCCGGCGACGAGCCCGAGCGCGGCCCCGATGACGGCGCCGCGACGCACGTGCTGGTGGACATGGCGCACCTGGAGGCGCGAGGTGGTGGGGAGATCCACCAGCACTGCCTCCTCGCGGCCGGCGATGGTCAGCGTCGTGCCGGAGACGGCCACGACCGAGCCTTCGACGGAAGGATCTGGCGCCGTCGTCGTCCACACGCGCACGACGTCGCCGATGCGCAGGCGATGCGGCTCCATCATGCGCACGGCCTCCGGGATCGGCTTCTGCGCCCAGGCGGAGGGCGCGGCGGCGAGGAGAGCGGCGGCGAGCGCGCTCGCGCCGGCGGCGCGGCTCACTGCCATCCGAGCGTCCGGCCCTTGTTCTGCTCGTCGAGCCACTTCTTGAGGGGCGCGAAGTAGTCCAGGATCGCGGTGGCGTCGATCTGCCGCTCGCCCGTCATGGCGTAGAGCGCTTCCGGCCAGGGCCGGCTCTGTCCCATCGCCAGCATCTTGTCCAATTTCGCACCCACTTCCTTGTTGGCGTAGATCGAGCACTGGTGCAGGGGGCCCGTGAAGCCGGCCTCCCGGCAGGCCGCGCGATGGAACTGGAACTGCAGGATGTGGGCGAGGAAGTAGCGCATGTAGGGGACGTTGGCGGGGACATGGTACTTGGCCCCGGGGTCGAAGTCCGCCTCCGTGCGCGCCACCGGCGCGTCCACGCCCTGGTACTTGCGGCGCAGCTCCCACCAGGCCGCGTTGTAGCGCGCGGGCGGGACCTCGCCCGAGAACACCTTCCAGCGCCACTGGTCCACGAGCAGGCCGAAGGGCAGGAACGCGACCTTGTCCAGGGCCATCCGCATCAGGAACTCGAGGTCGCCCTCGTTGCCGGGCGGCGTGGCGAGGAGGCCGACCTTCTGCAGGTAGCCGGGAGTGACGGAGAGGGCGATGGTGTCGCCGATGGCCTCGTGGAACCCGTCGTTCGCGCCCTGACGGAACAGGAAGGGCTGGGTCCGATAGGCACGCTGGTAGAAGTTGTGCCCGAGCTCGTGGTGGATGGTGACGAAGTCCTCGCCGTTGATCTCGATGCACATCTTGATGCGCAGGTCCTGGTCGTTGTCCACGTCCCAGGCGCTGGCGTGGCAGACCACCTCGCGGTCCCGGGGCTTGACGAAGAGCGAGCGCTCCCAGAACGTCGCGGGCAGCGGCGCGAAGCCGAGCGAGGTGAAGAAGCGCTCGCCGTAGCGCACCATCTCCTTCTCGTCCACCTTCTTCGCCTTGAGCAGCTCCGTCAGGTCGTAGCCGGGACCGGCGGCGGGCACGCCCACGAGGGGATAGATGTTGCCCCACTGCTGGGCCCAGATGTTGCCCAGGAGGTGCGCCGGGATCGGCCCCTTTTCCGGCACCTTGCCCGGGTAGGCCTTGGCCAGCGACGCGCGCACGTGGGCGTGGAGGGCCTCGTAGAGCGGCCTCACCTGCGTCCAGAGCCGGTCCAGCTCGGCGGAGAACGCGTCGGCGGGCATGTCGTAGTTCGACCGCCAATAGGTGCCGAGGTTCGGATAGCCGAGGTCGCGCGCACCCTGGTTCGCGAGCACCACGAACCGCTCGTACTTCGGCTTCATGGGCGGGGAGATGCCATGCCAGCCGCGCCAGACGTCCAGCAGCTCGTCGTAGTTGCGGCTCTCGGCCATGATCTTCGTGACCGCGTTCACGTCCAGGCAGTCGGTGCCGTTCGCGCCTCGGCAGTACTTGCCCTTGCCGTACGTCCCCTCCATCCACTTGGTGATCTGGGTCAGCTCCGCCTGCTGCTTGGGATCGGCGGGCGCGGGCAGGGGGATGGCGGCGAGCTTGAGCAGCGTGAGCTTGCGACGCAGGTCGTCGGGCAGCGTCAGCTTGTCGTAGCGCGTGGCCGCCTTGGCCAGCTCCATCGTCTCCGCGATGAGGGCCTGGTTCGCATCGGCGGAGATCCGCTCCGTGTCGTCCGTGATGTGGGTCTGCGAGACCCAGTCCGCGCGGCTCTGGCGGTTGCTGAGGTCGAGGAGCCGGGACTCCGCCTGCTCGACGAACTGGCGGGCTTCGGCGGCATCGGGCGGGCCGGTGGCGTCCTTCATCGGAGACGAGCGCGTCACCTGCGCCCTCGCCGAGGGCGCGCACAGCAGCGCGGCGGCCAGGAGCGCCGCGCCGGGGGCCGTTCGAAGCATGCTAGCCTCCTCACCGGATGCCTGTCGGGTTGCACCATCCATCCTAAGTCAGAAGCCGACGGGCAAGGAGGATCGCGTGGGAAAGGATCGTCCGGACCACCATGACGCGGAGCTGGTGCTGCGCGTCTACGAGATGAGACGAGAGCCGGTCATGCGTCAGTCGCGGCACGAGATGATCTCCACCTTCTGGCCCAAGACCTACGACGACCTGGTGGCGGTGACGCGGCCGACCAACCCGCTCAACGCCGCCTACCGCCAGGTCGGCAGCTACTGGGAGATGGTGTACGGCATGGCGCGGCACGGCATCGTGCACGCGGACTACTTCCTGGAGAGCAACGGGGAAGGGATCTACCTGTTCGCCCGGGTGGCCCCGTACCTCGAGCGCTTCCGGGCCGAGATTTCGCCCGTCGCGTTCCGGAACGCGGAGTGGGTCGCGCGGGAGACGGAGACGGGACGCAAATTCTTCGAGGTCTTCACCGCGCGCGTCAAGAAGGCGCTGGAGGCGCGCTGAACCTCCGTTCGGGATCCGTTCTGCTTTTTCCACGATAACACCCGCTGCCCCATTCCACCGGTCGTCCGGCGGTGAGAGGCTGGTGACATGATCCATCGTCCCGTTCGTCTCCGGAGGGCGCTGCTCGCCCTCGTGGCCCTCTGCTGGGCGGGCGCCGGGGGCCTCGCAGCCGCCCAGGAGCCGCCCACGCCCACGCCGGAGCCGCCGGTCGCGGCACCCGCCACCGCACCGGAGCCTCCCGCGCCCGCCGCTTCACCCGAGCCCCCGAAAGCGGCCGGGCCCGACGCGCCGATCGTCGTCCGCGACCATCGCACCATCCGCAGCTTCCCGGCCAATCTCGGGCACAACATGATCGAGGTGTGGAAGCTCCCAAGCCTGACCCCGTTCCTGGTGGGGGGGAGCCTTACCTTCGCGTCGCTCGCCCTCGACGACAACGTCGTCGAGTACTTCGACAACCATCCCCACGAGACCTACGGGAACATCGGCAAGTACCTCGGCACCGGCGTCGTGGCGGTGGGCGTCTCCGCCGCCGTCCTCGGCTTCGGGCAGCGCGCGAACGGCGACCGGTTCCGCGCCGCCTCCTACGACATGGGACAGGCGGTGGTGGTCAACTTCCTCTACACGCTCGCGATCAAGGAGGCCGTCCGTCGTCCCCGGCCGGACGGCAGCGACAACCTCGCCTTCCCGTCCGGCCACGCGTCCAACGCGTTCGCCTGTGCCACGGTGTGGGCCGAGCAATACGGATGGAAGGGCGCCGTGCCCGGCTATCTCGCGGCCAGCTTCGTGGCCGGGTCACGGCTGGCCCTCAAGAAGCACCGGCTGAGCGACGTGGTGGGCGGCGCCACCCTGGGCGTGATCGTGGGCAGGAGCGTCGTCCGCTGGGACCGGAAGCCCTCGAGCAAGCCGATTCCCGAAAAACTGAAGGTGACGCTGGGTCCCGCGACCGCGCTCGACGGCTCCGGCCTCGGCCTCCGGGTCGACGTCGTCTTCTGACGATCGCGGAGCCGCCGTCCCATGCCTTCCGCTGACCCCGACCGCGTGCGCGTCGCCATCGTCGAGGACGACCGCGAGATGCGCGAGCTCCTGCGCGAGGCCCTCGGCCAGGAGGGCTACGCCGTCACCGCCGTGGGCAGCGGGGCGGCGGCCAGCGAGGCGGTGCGTGGCGGCGACCTGGACGCGGTCGTCCTTGACGTCTGGCTGCCCGACGCCGACGGCGTGGAGCTGTGCCGCGGCTGGCGCCGATCGGGGCTCCGCATCCCCATCCTCATGCTGACCGCGCGCACGGACGTGGCCTCCCGCGTCGCCGGCCTGGAAGCGGGCGCGGACGACTACCTGGGCAAGCCCTTCGCGCTGGCCGAGCTGCGCGCGCGGCTGAGCGCCCTCCTGCGCCGGGGGACGCGGCCGCTGCGCGGCGAGATCTTCCGGCGCGGGCCCGTCAGCGTCGACTTCGGTCGGCGCCAGGCCTGGGTGGGAGGGGAGGAGGTGGCCATCACCCGCCGCGAGCTTGAGGTCCTCGAGCGCCTCGCGGAGGCGGGCGGGCGCGCCGTCTCGCGCGACGACCTGCTCCAGGACGTGTGGGGAGAGGCCACGCGTGAGACCGCGGCCAGCCTGGAGGTCATGGTGGCGCGCCTGCGGCGGAAGCTCGAGCGCCCGGGCGGCAGCCCGATCGTGCGCACGGTGCGCGGCTACGGCTACGCCGTCGTGAGTGGAGAGGACGCGGAGTGAGCCGCCGCTCCATGGCCTCGCGCGTGACACGCGGGATGGCCGTGGTTGCGGCCGTGTCCGCGTTGATGCTGGCGGGGGCGGCGGCGGGGACGGCCTGGCTGCTCTGGGAGGCCGATCAACGGCAGCAGCTCCGCGACGAAGCCGATTCGCTGGCGGGCGCCGTCGATCGCGAGTCGCTGGAGGAGCACCTCTCCGCCGCGGACGCGGCGCCGGAGGCCCTGCGCGAGAGCGCGGTGCCCGGCGTGCGCGTCGAGGTGTGGACGGCGGCCGGCCTCGTCGCCGCGATCGGCACCGGCCCGGAGATCGGGCCGCAGGAGAGTGCGGCCCGCGACGCGGCCGCGGATTGGGTCGTGCACCGACGGACGCTGCGGGACGGCCTCGTGCTCGTCGTCGCGGCCCCCGCGAACTACGGGCGCCGCGCCCTGCGCGTCTTCGCCTTTTCGTTCCTCGTCGCCTCCCCGGTGTGCGTGGCCGTCGCCTTCGTGGTCGGACGCGCCGTGGCGCGCCGGGCCACCCGGCCCCTCATCGACCTGCAGGCACGCATCGGCGGTGTGCGCGTCCTGGAGCCGCTGCCGCCGCCCGAAGAAGGCGACGCGCCCGCGGAGGTGGCCGACCTCGAGGACGCGTTCCGCGGGCTTTGGACGCGCCTCGAGGGAACGGTGCGGCGCGAGCGCGACTTCGCCGCCAATGCCTCGCACGAGCTGCGGCTGCCCCTGGCCCGCATCCGCCTCCTGGCCGAGCGCGCGCGCGCCGGCTCCAGCCCGGATGGGCGCGCGGCCCTGGATGCCCAGGTCGAAGAGGTGGACCGGCTGGTGCGCGTGGTGGAGTCGCTGCTCGTCCTGGCCCGCGACACCTCGGCGGGCATCCCGCGCGGGGAGGCGGTGAACCTGGCCGACGTGGCCCGGCGCGTCACCGCGCGCGTGCTGGACGCCTCCGCGGGCGAGTGCCGCTTTCCGGACGAGGCGGTCGTGCGCGGCGACGAGGACCTCATCGAGATCGCGGTGCAGAACCTGCTCGAGAACGCGCGCAAGTTCGCGGTGGGGCCGGAGCCGGTGCGGGCCGTCCTCTCGGACGAAGGGGGGCGCGTGCGTCTCGAGGTGACGACACCGGGCGCGCACATCCCGGCCGCGCAGCGCGACCGACTGTTCGACCGCTTCTATCGCGCGCCCGAGGTGCGGGCCCAGAGCAATGGGCACGGACTGGGCCTCGCCCTGGCCCGGCACGTGGCCCGGCTCCACGGCGGGGACGTGCAGTGCGTCTCCAGCGAGTCCGAAGACGCCCGCTTCACCCTGCAGCTCCCGGCCTGGAGCGCCGACCAACCCCCGGCTGGTTGAACGGAACCCGAACATGATCGCGGCCGGCCGCCCCGGCCGCGCGCTTGCGTCTATCCTGAAATCGTTGAGACACCTGGTGGGGCTGTACGCCCGATCACTCCTGGTTCTACTCCTTTGGCCCGGGCTGGCCGCCGGGCAGACGCCCGCCCCGCCGACCCCGACCCCGTCTCCGTCCCCGTCCCCGTCCCCGTCCGTTGCGCCGATCTCGCTCGATGAGGCCCTGGCTCTCGCCCAGTCGAATCCCGCCATCAAGGCCGCCCGCCTGCGCCGCGCGGTGGACCAGGCCGGGATCGACATCGCCCGTGAGCGGCCGAACCCGGAAGCGCGCTACGAGCGCACCAACGAGCTTCCCCACGACGCCCTCAGCGTCGCCCAGCTCATCGAGCTCGGAGGCAAGCGCGGCCGTCGCATCGCCCTGGCCGAGGCCACCCTGCACACCGGCGAAGCGGAGCTGACCCAGACCGAGGCCGAGGTGACGGCCGAGGTCTATCTCGCCTTCTTCGGCCTGTCCGGGACGCAACGGCGTCTGGACGTCGCACGCGAGCTGCAACAGATCGCGGCGCGCGCGAGAGAGGCGGCCAGCGCCCGCTACGAGGTCGGCGACGTCTCGCGCCTCGACGTCCTCCAGGCCGACCTCGCGCTGTACCAGGCCGAGAACGACGCCGCCGCCGTGGAAGGCGAGCGGGCGGGGGCGCGGGCCGAGCTCAACGTCCTCATCGGCCGCGACGTCGCCGCGCCCACGGTGGCCACGGATCAAGGCGACGCCTCCGTCCCCGACCCCGCGGATGCCACGATGATCGCGCTCCAATCGAATGCCGCTCTCGCGGTGATCGACCGCCAGGTGGCGGAAGCGCAGGCGCGCGCGGCCCTGGCCCGCGCGCAGCAAGTCCCCGACCCGACGCTGGAGGGCACCGTCACCCACGGCGCGGAGTCGGAATTCACCTGGGGCTACCGCGCCGCGGTCGCGGTCGTGGTGCCTCTCTTCACGCGCCACAGCGCGGCCGTGCGCCAGGAAGAGGCCACGCTGGCCCTCACCCTCGCGCAGCGGGAGGCGATGGCCCAACGGATCCGTGGCGCGGTCGCCTCCGCGGCCTTCCGCGCCGCCTCCGCGCGCCAGCAGTACCTGCGTTACCGCGACGACATCCTGCCCAGGAGCAGGGAGGTGGAGGCCATGGCCCAGGAGTCGTATCGCGCCGGGCAGACCAACCTGGTCGCCCTCCTGCAGTCGCTGCAATCCGCGCGTGAGCTGCGCGCGAAGGCGCTGCAGGCGGCGGCCGATTTCGAGAACGCGCTGGCCTCGCTGCGCCAGGCCATGACGGCGCCGCCGAAATGAGCGCCTCCCGCCTCGCCGTCGCGCTCACCGCGGTCGCCCTCGTCGCCGCCTGCCACAAGGCGCCGCCCGAAGACGTGGCCACGACGGCGCCGGTGCCCGTCCAGGTGGAAGCCGCACATCTGGGCACCATCACCGCCTATGTCCGCGTCACCGGCCTCATCGAGCCCGCCCCCGGCGCGGACTGGACGGTGACGGCGCCGGACAAGGCCCGCGTGACCGAGATCCGCTTCGCCCCCGGCGACTACGTCCGCCAGGGCATGGTCGTCGCGCGCTTCGACGCCCCCCCCTTGCGTGCGGACGTGGCCACGCGCTCGAGCGAGCAGTCCCAGGCCCGCGCGCGCCTGGACAACGCGCGCAAGAACTTCGACCGGCTGGCCACGCTGCTGGAGAAGGGGATCGCCTCGCGCAAGGAAGTCGAAGACGCGCGCAAGGAGCTGCTCGACGCGGAGTCGGCCGTGCGCGAGTCCGGACAGACCCACGCCGCCGCCGTGGACCTGGCCGCGCGGGCCACGCCCATCGCGCCCTTCAGCGGCGTCGTGGCCGAGCGCTGGCACAACCCGGGCGACGTCATCGACGCAAGCGAGCACGTCCTGCGTGTCGTGGACCTCCGTCGTCTCCAGGTCACGGCCGCGGTGCCGGTGGCGGACGCCACTCGCGTCGTCGTCGGGCACACCGCGCGTGTGACCGTACCCGGGGGCGAAGGACGGGAGATCGCGGGGAAGGTCGTGGGCACGGCCGCGACCGTCGATCCCGCGACGGGCACCGCCGCCATCCGCGTGTCGGTGTCGGGAGCGCTGCCCGTGGGCACGCCCGTCGAGATCTCGATCGTGGCCGAGGAGCGGCCCAACGCGCTCATCGTGCCGGCGGCCGCCATCGTGCGGGAGGAGAACAAGACGACGGTGTTCGCGGTGGGCGCCGACAACAAGGCCCACCGCCGCGCGGTGGTGGTCGGCATCGTCTCCGCCGAGGAGGCCCAGATCGTGTCCGGCCTTCGCGAGGGCGAGAAGGTCGTGGTCAAGGGCCAGGACGAGCTGCCCGACGGTGCGACCGTCACCATCGAGGAAGCCGAAGAGTCCGAGCCCGCCGCGAAGGAGGAGACGGCCGGGGAGGCGCCGGCGGCCGGAGGGGCGCCCTCGCGGCCGGACAGCGGAGGTGAGGGGGCGCCCGCGACGGGACCGGCGAAGGCGCCGGCCGGATCGCCACCGCCCGCGGCGGCGACACGTCCCTCCGCGCATCCATGAACCCGGCCCGCGTCTCCTCGCGCCACGCGCGCGCCGTGCTGCTGGTGACCGCGCTGCTCGCCGCCGCCGGCTTCATCTCGCTGATGTCGCTGCCCAGCGACATCTACCCGCCGCTGAACTT
>Ga0075425_100004738_pt1 | contig 14076 bp, 8 predicted proteins | sample SoiMethybrSBSTD4_FD_75300 | JGI IMG/M metagenome (GOLD analysis project Ga0075425, IMG submission 75300) | Bulk soil microbial communities from a Populus tree surrounding site in Tennessee, USA - Soil MetaG P. TD hybrid SBSTD4 | ecosystem: Environmental > Terrestrial > Soil > Tree plantation...
TCGCGCGCGGGTGCCCCGAGCACTTGCGGCGTCAGCAGGGCGAGGTCGTACTGAGGCCGCGGAAGATCGCTGCGGCCGTATGCGACGCGCAGCGGCGTTCCCGTCCCGCGATACAGACGAATGCGGTACGACGGCAGCAGCAGCTGCGCCTTGTCGATCGGCAGCGGCGCGTTGTCCCCTTCGTCGACGACGACGAGCAGTGATGTGTCGTGCGGCGTGCGCAGGGTGATCGTCAGCGGCGCCGCCGGCCTGTCCTGATCGGCGTGCCGCCACTCCGCGATCGCCATCATGTCGAACCAGGGATCGCGCCGGCGCTCGTCGCGCTCGCGCTCTTCTCCAACCGTGATGCGCCGATCGAACACGCGCGCGCTCGTCGCGATCACGAGGCGTGCAGGCGGCAACCCCTCGACGGGAAACGTCAGTCGATAGACGCTTCGGCCGGATCGTGCGGGCGGCAGCGTCTTCGGTACTGACCCGAGCTTCTCGAACGGCACGGCGATCGACAACGGCTCCGGCAGCTGCTCGATCAAGTACGGGATCTGCCGATCGGCGTCGTCGACGACGCGAACGTCGCTGAACCGGCGGGCGGGACCGGTGCTGTGTGCGAGCGTATTCGCGTCGAACGCGACTGCAATCAATCCGGCGCTCCCTGCCGGCACCGTCCGCACGTATTTGAAAGCGCTCGTATCGAGTGACGCGCCGAAGGTCGGAAGCGGAGGCGCGACGCCTGGCGCGTTCTCTGCTTCCGCGCGCGCGCGCGGCTCGCCCCACGCCGCCTGCGGCACGGTGTGGATTTGAATTCGATCTCGTTCCGCTTCGATGTCGTACCGAGGCGTCGCGAGCGTGGTGTTTCCGTATCGTGCGGTCAGCCCGCTCGCCGGGGCTTCAACGTAGATCCACGGCAGATCCGCAAACACCGCTGTCACGCCGCGCAGATCGAGCGGCGGGTTGTCGCCGTCCTCGATCTCGAGGTCGAGCTGCGCTTCGGTCGGTGGGTCCATCGGAAGCCGAAGCGCGGACGCTGCCACATCGTCGCGGACGACGCGGCGGAGCGTCGATTGTCCGAGGAGCCGCGGCACGAGCTCGGTCCCGGTGAGCTGCGGCTGAAACACGCGCGCCTGGCGGAGGATGTGACCGCCGCTGGCGGGACTGGCAGGAACATCGAGATCGAGCGCGACGATCGGCAGATGCCCCGCCGGCAGATTGATGCGGAACCTGCTGAATCCCGGTTCGCTCGCGCGGCGCTCGAACACGAGCGCGGTCGTCAGCGGCGGCGGCGCGGCTGACTGCGGGAGCCGGCCCGCGGCGGCAGCCGGCGTCGAGCTGACGCGCGCGCTGTGGCTGTCGTCCCACGTCAATCGCAAATAACGGAACGTGCCCGGCGCGAAGCGCAGCTCGATCTGGCGCAGCCGCTCGTCAGGTAAATCGAAGAGCGTTCCGTCCGCGACGAGCGTCGTCCAATGCTGGCGATCGCCGCTGCCCTCGAGCCTCACGCGCTTCAAAAATGGCGCGGCGATCCCTTCGACGCGGAATCGATCGATCGTCAGCGGCTCGCCGAGATCGGCTTCGAAACCGCTCGTCTTGATCTTCTTGTCGTCGACCGACAGCACCGGCAGGATCGTCGCGTTCGTGTAGATCGGCTCGGGCAGCGGACCGCCGATGAGCAGGTAGCCGATCTCCGAGCCACCGGCATCGTACAAGCGAAGATCGCGCAGTCCACCGGAGAGGATCACGCTCCGCGCGCCCGTCTCCGGATCCCTCGAGCGGACGGTCGTCCGGAACGGCGACGCAGCCGCGAGCAGCGGCACGTCGATCGCGAGGCGCCGCGGCCCACTGCCGCTCGTGACGATCGGACGCTCGAATCGAAACGTGGCGGGCGCCGCCGTCTGCTGCGCTGTGACGGTCGCCGCGCCCGCGACGAGCGCGAGGGCCACGATCGTCGTGGCGGTTGTCCTCATGCGTGATCCCCTGCAGGATGCAAGACGAATTTCTGGAGCGCGAGCGCCACCAGCGACAGCGATATGGCGAGACCCGCGAGCGAACCAACACGGTACAAGCCGCCGAGCGATCCCGTGTCGTACAGGAACGCTTTGAAGGCCGTCACGGTAATCAACACCACCGCCGTGACGCGCGCCGGCCGATTGCGAAGGTAGATCCCTCCCGTCAGCAGCAGCATGCCGAACGCGAGCCAGCCGATCGTGTAGGTCAGATCCTGCGCGAGCGTGACGCCGAAGCGGAACGCGATCTCGCGTCCGGTCGCGTAGAAGTCAGCGATTTCAATGTTCAGCAGCATGAACAGCAGGATCACGGCGCCGGCCGGGAGCATGTACGATGCTCGCGGCAGCGACCGGATCTTGTCGTCGGTCTTCGACAACCACCAGGCCGCGGCAAACATCGAGACTGCGCAGATCGCGTATGTGTAGAGATACCAGTTGAACACGCGCAGTCCGCGCGGCTCGTAGACGAACACCGACGGGTTCATCGCGAGACGCACGAAGACGACGGCGAGCAGCGCGGCCGACCAGTACAAGAGTCCGCGATGCGGGATGCGACGATAGACCCAGGCGAGCGCGGCGCCTTCGAGCGCCCATCCGATCGTGATCCATTGGTGATTCAACTGCAGCGGGATTGCGATCGTGACGAACGCCAGCGCGGCGCCGGCAATCAGCGCGAGGCGAGCAAGATCGCGGGCGCCGTCCGGCTCCATGCGCAGCAACTGCCGCAGCAGCAGCGCCATGACCGCGCCCTCCGCGACGGGCACCGCACCGACGAAGAGACCGTACCCGCCCTGCAGCAGTGCTGTGCGCGCCGCGAAAAATGCGAATGCGCTGCCGGCGATCGCGGCGATATACGGATCGCGCGACGGACGTGCCCGCCGGCCGAGAACGAATGGATATCCAACGAACACCGCATACAAGACAACGGCAAGGACGAGAGATGACATCCACTCCGCGGGATTGCCGTAGTGATCGTGCCACGACGTCTGCACGTACCACGCAGTGACGACCGACGCCGGCGCGATCCAGTTCAACCGCGCGGTCCAGGCGACCGCAAAGATCAGCGCGATGTTCAGAGCCGACACCGCCGCGACGATGCCGATCGGCAGAGGATTCAGCCCACCGGGCGCTTCGCCGATCGTGAAGTTCGCGATGAACAGCGCGCAGATTGCGGCGGCCGCCGCCAGCGTCCACGATCCACGCTTTCGCATCGCGATGAACCACCCGAGCGCGTACGCGACGAGGATCTCGGTCGCGACGACGAATACCGGCGCCCATTGCGACCCGGCGGCACGCGCCCACGCGAGCAGCACGATCGACGCCGCGATCGTGCCCGCGGCGTGCAGCTCGCCGGAGCGGATCGCGAGTGACGCTGCGGTCAGTGCCAGCGTGAGCACCGTCAGCGCGCCGAACAACGGCCACGGCGGAATCGACCACCGCGGATCGATCGCGATCAACAGCAGGAACAGGTGTCCGAGCACTCCGAGATATGCACCATGGCGGAATCCGAATCGCGAGGCGTCGACATCGCTCCGGCCTCGCGTCGCCCGATGTCCCCACGCATGACCGGCGAGCATCGTCAGCGTCAGCGTGACGAGAAAGAGGAGCGACGGGAGGAGACCCGCGATCGCTGCGGCATCACTCCACCACACTGCGAGAACGAGCCACGATAATCCGCCGCCCACAACAGAGAGGGCCGGCAGCCCGCCGGCGGCGCTCTCGACGAACAGACCCGCATTCAGAGTTGCGACGAGGATCGCTAGACCCCAAAGCGCGGCGGCCGCGTGCGGACCTCCTGCGAGAAACAGGAGCAGCAGCAGGCTCGCGATCAGGACTGCTCCGCCTGCCCAGCGCGGCAGCATCGGTACGTCGGCGCGCCGCGCGATCAACGGCACGACGATATAGAGCGCGCCGAATGCGCCGTAGAGGACGAACGCGGCGGCAAGGTGATCCGCGGTGAGATGCGTCGCCGACCATGTCGCTTCCGCGACGGTCGCGAAGAAGGCGGCGACGTAGTACAGCGGGAACTCACGCCGTGCAAACGCCTGCCACGCGACGATCGCGAGGAGCGCCAACAACGGCGCAAACAGCGGCGCCGGCGCAGCCGCCGACGGCTCGATTCGTGCGATCGCGGCGAACACGGCGAACAAGACCGGCGCGGCGTAGATCGCGCGCGCTGACACACCAGGCAGGGGCCGATGGAATCGCCGCGCGCACACCGGTGCCAGGGCGAAGAACAGAATGAAAGCCGACACGAACGCCACGGCCGTCGCAAATGCACCGTGCGCGTAAGACACCGCGAGCCAGGTCGCAAACACCACCAGCGTCGCGGATGCGCCGAGCGCATGCGGCCACTCCTCGCCGCGCGCGATGGTGAGTGCAAGCAGACCCGCATTCACGATGAACAGAAAGCCAAACAGCAATCCCGGCTGCGATCCGTACGCGGGCACCGCGGCAAGGTACGCGGCGAAGGCGAGCGGCATCGACGCCGCGGCGAGGCTCGCGTTCGACACGCTGCGGCGTCCTCCTGCCGGCAACGGCGCGCTGAACACGATCGAGGCGAACCCGACGACCGAGAACACCAGGAAGAGGCCCATCGCGAGCGACAGCTGGCTCGCCGTGAGAAAACTGACGACCCAACCCCATTGATAGATCGTCGTGAACGCGACGCTGAGCAGCGTGAGGAGCGGCCATCGCTTCTTGTGCGCGACCCACGCGAGACCGATGTTCAGCAGCAGCAGATACGTGAAGAGCGGGATCGGCCGGTTCTCGCCGGTGGAGAGCAGGATCGGCGTCGCGAAGCCGCCGAGCAGACCGAGCACCGCGATGAACAACGACGCGCGCCGGATCGACAGCAGCACGGCGACGGCGGTGACGAGCGCCAGCAGCGCGAACGCAACGGCAGCGGGAATGAGATGCCAGATTGCGTGCGCGGCGAAGAAGGTCGAGAACAGAATCGCGATCGCGGCCGCGTCGAGCGCGTTCGCGGTGACCGGGTACTTGCGCGCCGCGCGCAGATCGCAGGCGACCAGCAGCGTGACACCGGTCAGCAGTCCGATGGCAACGCGGACCGGCGGCGCGAGCCAGCCGTGATCGATGGAATAACGCAGGAAGAACACCGCCGCGAGCACCAGCGCGACGCCGGCGACGGCGGAAAACATCTTGACGCCGATCAGCCGCTCCCAGTCGAACGGGGGCGGAGGCGGCGGCGTCCGCGACGGAACGGGCGGCGATGGCGGCGGCGTCCGCGGCGGTGGAGGCGTCGCATCGCGCGAAACAGCAGGCGTAACTGCGGCAGGCTTCGCGGCCCCAGGCGGAATCGCGGGCTTTGGGATCGGCGCCGGGGCCGGCGGTTTCGGCGGTGCGGGCGGTGCCGGAGCCGCGACTGTCGGCGCGGGCGCTGTTACGGTTCGCTGCGCCTTCTCGCTCCGTGCTTCGTCGACCCTCTTCGAAAGATCGGTGATCGTCCGGCGCTGCCGCTCGATTTCTTCCTCGAGCCGCGACATGCGCGTCAGCAGCCGGCTTTGCCGAATCAGGCTGACGATCGGCAGGATGAACGGCAGCGCCGCCAAGAAGATAAGGAACGGGATCACGCCATTACTGTAGTCGGCCCCGTCGAGGTTACTGGATAGCGCGCCCGCCGCCAATTACCTGCGGCTGCGCGAAATGGCGCGGGCGATCGTGTATAGGTATTCCTGTGTGGATCGCGATCGGGATCGCCATTGGCGTGCTCGTGCTTTCGCACACCGCTCCCGCGCCCTTCCTTTTTGACGTCATCGCCGGCGATCAAGCCGTCTGGCACATGCCGAAGCGATCGACGCCGACGGTCTATCTGACGTTCGACGACGGGCCGAATCCGACGACCACGCCGGATCTGCTCGACGTGCTGGCACACGAACAGGTCCACGCCACGTTTTTCCTGATCGATCGCAACATCACCGATCGGACGGCGCCGCTCGTGCGGCGTATCTTCGACGAGGGCCATGCCGTTGGAATCCACTCGCACACACGGAAGTACATGTTGATGTCGGCCGACGAATTCGCACGGACGGTCGCTGCCGCGGCTGAGCACATCGAGCAGGTCGCCGGCCACTCGCCGTGCGCGGCGTTTCGACCACACGCCGGCTGGCGCAGCTGGCAGATGTACTCGGGGCTTCGGACGATCGATTACCGAATGGTGGGATGGAGCTGGATGCTCTGGGATTGGAACTGGTTTCGCAAACGGACGGCGGACTCGGTGCTCAACCGCGTCCGCGACCGTATCTCCGACGGCGACATCGTCGTCATGCACGATGGCGACGAGTCGGCACCGTTCGCCGATCAACGCCACACCGTGGAAGCCATCGCGCGTCTGATTCCCGTTCTGCGCGCGAGAGGGCTCGAGTTCGGCACGATTTGCTGACGGGCTCAGCTCTGGGTTATTTGCCGCATCGAAAACAACACGCCATAGGCCCGGTTATTGCACCTCGTCTTTGTGATGCTGGGAGCAGTGCGCCCATCTGTGGCGTTGGCGACGGCGCTGATCGCGCTCGAATGCGCGCACACCGGGCTCGGCAAGGAGAGCGGCGGCGTCCGCATGGTGACGGCGGCGCAGCGCCTGGCTCTCATCCGTCACGCACAGGTGTGGCGGAAAACGGATGTCTCCGCCGTCGACATCAAAGCGGGACCGCAGTCAAAAGACACGTTCGCGCCGGACGCGACGATCACGTGCGACTACGCGAACGAGACCCTCGGCGGCCACACGCCGAAATTCGCCTGCGCGATCGACAAAGAAGATCATCTCAAGATCCGCTACGGGCGAAACAACGGCGAGGTGTACGCGGGCGTTGCCGCAACGCGGCTGCTGTGGGCGCTCGGGTTCGGCGCCGATGCGATGTACCCGGTGCACGTCGTGTGTCGTGGATGTCCCGATGCGATGAAACAGGAAGGTGAAGCGGGCCCGGGTTACATCCGCTTCGACATCGCCGCAATCGATCGCAAGATGCCGGGACAGGAAGTCGAGGCGCCGAGCGTCGGTGCCGGGTGGTCGTGGGAGGACCTCGATCTCGTCGACGAACGTGAAGGCGGCGCGCCGCTCGCGCATCGCGATGCGCTCAAGCTGCTCGCGGTGCTGGTGCAGCACACCGACAACAAACCCGATCAGCAGAAGCTGCTATGCCTCGGCGAACACGCGAAGCACGGCGACTGTCGCGAGCCGTTCATGATGGCCCACGATGTCGGGCAGACGTTCGGCGCGGCGAACCTGTTCAACCGCGGCTCCATCGGCAGCGTGAATCTGGAGCACTGGTCGCGCACGCCGGTGTGGAAGGATCCGATTCACTGCTTCGGGAACCTCGCGCCGTCGCAGACAGGCACGCTGAGCAATCCACACATTTCCGAAGCCGGCAGAAAATTTCTCGCCGACGAGCTGATGCAGCTCACCGACGCGCAGATTCGGGATTTATTTACGGTGGCGCGATTCGCCGACAAACCGGGGGGCTCGCCGGTGGACGCATGGGTGGCGGCGTTCAAACACAAACGCGAGGAGATCGCGTCAGCGACGTGTCACTGACGTGATCTCTCACGATCGTCGTCGCGCGATGTTTACTAGGGCGTCTGCTTTCTCTCCGGCACGTTCAACTGCTGCAGGTGCGTGACGATGTCCTGGCCCGATGTAGCGGGCTTCACGGCTCGGTCGATGTCCGCGATCTTGCCGCTTGGATCGATGTAGAACGTCCAGCGGCGCGCGAACTGCCGCTCGGGCGGCGCGTCCGCGGCGATCACGCCGTAGGCCTTCGCGACGTTCTTCTCGGGATCGGCGAGCATCGGAAAGTCGGCGTGCTCTTTCTCGGCGAACGCCTTGTTGTCTTGCAGAGTGTCGACGCTGACCATGAAATACCTCGTGTCGTATTTCCGAATCAGCCCACCGCTCTCACGGAGCGAGTTGCACTCCGCGGTTCAACCGGCGGTGAATGCCTTCGGAAACCACGCGAGCACCACCCACTGCCCTTTGAGATCTTTCAGGCTGTAGGTCTTGCCATCGGTCGCCGGCAGCGTGAAGTCGGGCGCGGGATCGCCCACCTTCAGCTCGGTTTGCGCCGCGGCGGGACTCGCGAGCAGGCCGCACGCGACGAACGCAAGCGGCAACAGCCATAACGCCTTCCTCATCTGGCCCCTCCAGTCGGGCGACACGAAGTCAACAGTCGACAGTTCACAGTCAACAGGTCTGTCGACTACCCGTCGACTGTCGACTGTTGACCTCGCATTCCCCTGCACGATAGCACAGGTAATGCTCCGTATAATCGACCGCGTGAAAACGCTTCTCGCGCTTGCGCTTGCCGCCACGTCGTTCGATCCGTCCTTCTACTCCGAGCTCCGCTGGCGGCACGTCGGACCGTTCCGCGGCGGCCGCACCGTCGGCGCGGCCGGCGTCGTGCAGCAGCCGAACGTGTTCTACGTCGGCGTGAACAACGGCGGCGTCTGGAAGACGACCGACTACGGCCACACGTGGTTTTCGATCTTCGACGATCAACCGACGCAATCGATCGGCACCGTCGCAGTCGCGCCGTCGGATCCGACCGTCGTCTACGTTGCGAGCGGCGAAGGGCTGCAGCGGCCCGATCTGTCGGTCGGCAACGGCATCTACAAATCGACCGACGCCGGGAGAACGTGGACGCACCTCGACGGATTCCGCGACGCGCGCCAGATCGGCGCCGTGCTCGTCGATCCGACCACGCCGGATCGATTGTTCGTGGCGGCGCTCGGTCATCCCTACGGACCGAATGAAGAACGTGGCGTGTTCCGATCGACCGACGGCGGCCGCACGTGGCAGAAGGTCCTCTACAAGGACGAGAACACCGGCGCGATCGATTTAGCGTTCGACCCGCGCAACGCGCAAATCGTGTACGCGGTCCTGTGGGCGGCGCGTCAGGCGCCGTGGGAATACAACAACGCGTATCTCGGATCGACGAGCGGTCTGTTCAAATCGACGGACGGCGGAGACACGTGGCAGCCGCTGACGCGCGGTCTGCCGACGGCGGCCGACGGTTTGAGCCGCATCGGGATTGGCGTCGCACCGAGCGATCCGAACCGAATCTACGCATGGGTGACGGCGAAGACCAACGCGCTGTATCGATCCGATGACGCCGGCGCGAGCTGGACGCGCACGAACGACGAAGCGCGCGTGTGGGGACGCGGTGAAGATTTTGCGTGCGTTCGCGTCGATCCGACCAACCCCGACATCGTCTTCGCCGCCAACACGTCGACCTACAAATCAATCGACGGCGGCCGCGCGTTCACCGCAATCAAAGGCGCGCCAGGCGGCGACGACTATCACACCATCTGGATCAATCCGGCGAACCACGACATCATCCTGATCGCCTCCGATCAGGGCGCGACGATCACGGTGAACGGCGGCGCAACGTGGAGCGACTGGTACAACCAGCCGACCGCGCAGATGTTCCACGTCACGGCAGACAACCGCTTCCCGTACTGGTTGTACGGCGGGCAGCAGGAAAGCGGATCGGCCGGCGTCGTCAGCCGCAGCGACTACGGCGAGATTACGTTTCGCGACTGGCATCCGGTCGGCGTGGAGGAGTACGGCTACGCGGCGCCCGATCCGCTGCATCCGGGGATCATCTACGGCGGCAAGGTGACGCGATTCGAAGAGCAGACCGGCGACGTGCAGAACGTCGGACCGGTCATCGTGCGGGACGGCACGCATCGCTTCGTCCGGACCGCGCCGATCATTTTCTCCCCGGCCGATCCGCACGTGCTGCTCTTCGGCCTCGAGGTCTTGTTCAAGACGACGAACGGCGGCCACAGCTGGACCGTGATCAGCCCGGACCTGTCGCGGAAAAATCCGGAGCTTCCGTCGACGCTCGGCATTTACGCGAGCGAGGCGGCCACACGCGAACATCGCGGCGTCATTTATTCGATTGGTCCATCGCCAATCGACGTGAACGTCATCTGGACCGGATCCGACGACGGCGCGGTGCACGTGACGAGAAACGGCGGCGCGAGCTGGAGCGACGTGACGCCGCCGGAGCTGACGGCGTGGAGCAAGGTGACGCAGATCGACGCGTCGCATTTCGATCGCGACACCGCGTACGTGTCGGTGTCGAGGTTCCGCGTCGACGATCTGACGCCGCTCGTGTTCCGCACGCACGACGGCGGAAAGAGCTGGACGAAGATCACGCGCGGCATGGCGCCCGACGCGCCGGCGAATGTGGTGCGTGAAGATCCCGAGGTGAAAGGCCTTCTCTACGCGGGCACCGAGCGCGACGTGTACGTCTCGTCCGATGACGGCGACGACTGGCAGCCGCTGACACTCAACCTGCCGCACTCGTCGGTCCGCGATCTCATCGTCCACGGTGACGATCTTGCGGTCGCGACGCACGGGCGCGGCTTCTGGATTCTCGACAACGTCACGCCGCTGCGGCAGTTGGCGCGCGACGCCCGTGCCAGTAGCGCGAGCCTTTCAGGCGAGCGATCATCATTCCTCTTCAAACCCCAGACCGCCTATCGCCTCCGCCGCAATCAGAACACCGACACGCCGCTGCCGCCGGAATTCCCCGCGGGCCGGAACCCGCCGAACGGCGCCATCATTGATTACTACCTCGCCGCGGAGGCGCAGCACGTCACGCTCGAAGTGTTCACCTCGTCCGGCACGCTCGTCCGCCGTTATTCGAGCGACGACAAGACGGAGGTCGTCGACGAAAAAGAACTCACCGTGACGACGTACTGGGTGCGGCCGCCGCAGACGCTGTCGACTGCTCGCGGCATGCACCGTTTCGTCTGGGATCTCCGTTACCCCACGCCCGGCTCGGTGCAGCGCGACCTGCCCATTTCCGCGATCTACCGCGACACGCCGCGCGAGCCGCTCGGGGTCCTCGCGGTGCCGGGAACCTATACCGTCACGCTCACGATCGACGGCACGTCGTCGTCTTCTCCGCTGATGCTGAAGATGGATCCCCGCGCGACGATCACCGCGGCAGTACTGTCGCAGCAGTTTGCGCTCGCGACGAAGATTGTCGATCTGATGAACCGGACGTTCGCGCCGCTGACCGGATCGCAGCCGCTCGACCCGGCGCTCAGAGCCGAGCTCACGGCCGTCAACACGGATCTCGCGACGGCATACGACGCCGTCGAAAGCACCGACCGCGCGCCAACCACGCAGGCCGCGCGCACCGTCAACGAACTCGAGCAGCGTGTGGCGAGGCTGCTCAAGTAGCGCGAGCCTTTCAGGCGAGCGACATTAGAGCAACCACGAAAACACGAAGATCCACGAAAAACACGAAGAAGACAATTTAAGTACAAACTAATCCCTGATCCCTAATCCCTCTAATCCCTAATCCCTAATCCCCAATCCCCAATCCCTTTCCGTCGTGCGTCTTCGTGTCTTCGTGGTTGCTTTAGTGCTCGTGAGGAGATGCCGTCTCCACGCGCGGACGGATCACACCGGTATCCCCTTCGATTGCGATGTGCGTGCCGAACGGCTGCGACAGCTTCTGCAGGCGCTCGAGGATCGCCCGTGCGACGGGCGGCGTCGCGAGGCGCGGAACGCCGCGATCGGCTCCGCGCGCGGTGTATCCGAGATCGACCGGTGTCAATCGGATCTCCGCCGCTCTCCCCTTGTCGAATCTCGTCGTGGTCACGACGCTCTGGTACCACACGTCGCCGCCGAAGGTGCGCGCGTTCCACATCGCGTTGAATTCGGCGTCGGTCGCCGATGCGGGATCCATCTTGTATTGCTCGTACAGATCGCTCGCCACCGGCTCGAGAAGATCGAGCTGGAAGATGAAATCACCCAGACTGTAGAAGATCGGTTTTCCCTTATAGATCTCGATGCCGCGGACCTGATGCGGTCCGTGTCCGATGAACTCGTCGGCGCCGGCGTCGATCACCTCGTGCGCCAGCGCTGGCAGGAAGTCGGCCGGCTCCTGACTCCAATTCCCCGGTTCGTGCGCGTGGATCGTTACGATGACGAAGTCGGACATCTGCTTCGCCTCGCGGACGGCCTTGAGGATCTCGCGCTCGTCGACCGGGTCCATCGTGTAGGTGAAGCCGCGATGATCACCAACCTTGTAGCGGACGCCGAACAGCTCGAGCTCGTCGGCCGATTCGCGCTCCGGAGGCCGGACCGAACCCGCCGGCTGCTCGTCGCGGATTTTCTTCAGCACGCGCAGCTCGTCGGCCGTCACGAACGAGGCGCGCGTCGTCCGCAGCGCGTTGACGCCGGGACGTCCCGGCGCCTGCCCGACCGGCGGCGCCGAGCGCGACAACGCCGTGAACGTCGAGGCAATCGAGATGAGCGCGACGCGTCCTTTGTCCGTGTCGTAATAGCGCGCCGCGCGTGCGGCGGCGCGGTGCTCGCCGACGCCGGCGTGCACGATGCCCGCTTCGTCGAGCAGCCGCGACGTGTTGCGCATGCCGTCGAGGCCCCAGTCGAGCGCGTGGTTGTTCGCGCGCGACATGACGTCGAAGCCGATTGCCTTCAGATCCTTCGGCACGAGCGGCGAGTCGATGATCCACACGCCGCCGAATTCGGCCTGCGGAACGGCCGTGAGGTGCGACGCGTCGAGCGCCGTCCCCTCGAAATTGCCGAACGCCACGTCGGCCTCGCGAATCAGCTTGCCGACCGGCGCAAAGCCGTTCGTCTGCGAGACGGGACGCGCCATGATGCAGTCGCCGACCGCTGCGACAGTGAATCCGTCGGCAACGCTCGTCGCGAGCTCGCGCTGCGCGTCGCGAGGCGGCGCCTGGGCCGACAGAACTGCGAGCCACAGCACGATAAGAGAACCGATCAGCCAACCGCGTCTCATGGAACTCCTCCGCAAGCGCGGCATTGTAGCTGCCCCATCACGTGTCGAGCGAAGGCTTTAGCCGGGCGGGCGCCTGCGGCATGGCACTTGCTGACCTCATGTATTGGAGAAGTGTCCTTGCGATTGCTTTGCACGATTCTTTCGGTAATTGCATTCTTTTCGGTGATCGGCGAGGACATCTCTGCCGCACACCGTGCGCTTCCGCGCACAGCCGCCACGCTCCCCACGCTGACGAGCGACACGCGTCTGCTCGTCATCGCGCCCCATCCAGACGATGAGGTGCTCGGCGCCGGCGGACTGATGCAGCAGGTGCGCGACGCAGGCGGCAGCGTGCGGGTCGTGTATCTCACCGACGGCGACGGCTATCCCGAGGGCGTCGTCATGGAGGAGTGGCGTCTGTCGGTGTCGAACTTCCGCCGCTACGGCCGGCAGCGCCAGGCGGAAGCGCGCGCCGCGCTGGTCACGCTTGGAATCGGCGAGCAGGCCGCAACGTTTCTCAGCTTTCCGGACCAGGGCCTCTGCAAACTGATCCGCGATTACTGGTCGGAGAAGCGCGCGGCGTACCGATCGCCGTACACCCGGCTCAATCGTCCGCCGACATCGGAGATTCTCGTTCCCGAGACCGAGTATCGCGGTGAAGATCTCACGCAGGAGCTCGCCGCCATCATCGGCGCGTTTCAGCCGACGATGATTGCGGTGCCGCGCAAGGAGGATCAGCATCCCGATCACTGCGCGGCGTGGTTCTTCCTCGCCGACGCGCTCGGCGACGTCCGCCGCGTCGAGCCCGGCTTTACGACCACGGTGCTGAACTACGTCGTGCACTTCAACGACTGGCCGTTCGAGGTGAACGTCAGCAGTCTCGGTCCGCCGCCGGGCCTTGGCGGCGGCGCCTCCGGATGGATCGAGGTGCCGCTGACGCCGTCGCAGATTCGCGCGAAGCGCCTCGCGCTGCATCGCTATCAGACCCAGGTCCACGCGATGGGGTGGTTTCTCGACGGCTTCGCGCGGTCGAACGAAATCTTCTCCGAGCCGGCGTCCACGCACGTGGTCCTGCCGCTCAAGCGCAGCCCCTGTTGTTGGTAATCCCACCGTCACTGCAGAATGTGCACGAGGCGTACACATTCTGCATTCTGAATTCCTCATTCTGAGCGACACGTTTTCGCCGTGAGCCGCCTCGATTCTCTCGACGTGTTCCGCGGCCTCACGATCGCGGCGATGATTCTGGTCAGCACGCCGGGCACGTGGAACGCGGTGTACCCCGCGCTCGAACATGCGGA
>Ga0075425_100004739_pt1 | contig 14076 bp, 13 predicted proteins | sample SoiMethybrSBSTD4_FD_75300 | JGI IMG/M metagenome (GOLD analysis project Ga0075425, IMG submission 75300) | Bulk soil microbial communities from a Populus tree surrounding site in Tennessee, USA - Soil MetaG P. TD hybrid SBSTD4 | ecosystem: Environmental > Terrestrial > Soil > Tree plantation...
GCGTCGAGGTCGGCATCGCCTACGACACGGACATCGGCGCCGCGCTGAAGGTGGTCGGCGAAGTCCTGGCGGCCAACCCGCACGTGCTCAAGGACCCGGCGCCGGGCTGCAGGGTCAAGCAGCTGGCCGATTCCTGCATCGACGTGGTCGCCGTGGGCTGGGTGCGGATCCCCGACTACGGCATGGTCGCCGGCGAGCTGAACCGCGCGCTGGTCGAGGCCTTCCGTGCCCGCGGCATCGCCATCCCGTTTCCGCAGCGCGAAGTGCGCTTGCTCACTTGAGCGCCCGGCGCAGCGCGGCGATCTCGCCGGCAACCGAAGGCGACCTGGGAAAACTGCGCTTCGCCTCGCGGTACCAGTAGCGCGCGTTCGGCAGGTCGCCCTCCATCAGGTGCGTGATGCCGTGCGCCCAGCAGGCGAGCGGCGAGGCCTCGTCCTCCTGGACGATCACGTGCGCCTTCTGCCAGTCGCCCCGCTCCATCCAGTCCAGGGCCGCGGCCAGCTCAGCCTTCGACAGGCAGCACCTCGATGCGATATTCATGGCGTAGCTTGCGCTTGAGCACCGGATCTTCAAGTTCCATGGTGAACTTCCCTGCCGGGCGGATGCCGCCCTTCGCCGCCAGTGTGCCGCAGAACATCGCGTAGCCCCTCTTCAGCGGATACCGCCCCATCAGGTCCTCCGGGGAGCGCATCGCGGTCACCGGGCCCTCCTGGTAAAGCGTCCCATCGGCCCACGAGCGCAGGACCAGCTTCTCCCAATGCGGCTTCACTTCCGCATAGAGCCACGATTTTTTGGAGACCGGCTTCTCGCACAATTGCTTCGACAGTGTCACGCCGATGGTCTCGGCCTTGCGGTCGGTGTGGTCGGAGCCCACGCAGACTCGCAGCTGGTTTTTCTCCTTGAAAAGAACAAATTCAATTTCGCCGCTGGTATCCGGACCCGAGACTTGAATCAAATCCGAAAAAACCAGCAGCTTCGCGGCCACCCGGTAGAAGATCGGCGTGGTCTTCGGCGGCTTGACGCCGATCTCCTCCAGCTCCCTGATGTGCTTGCGCAGCGCCGCCTCGTCGCGCCCGGTCCAGCCGGCGATGATCAGCTGGTCGACCTTCATGCGACTTTCTTGACCGATTTCTTCGCCGGAATGTCGTAGGTGGCCATCAGGTCGTCCACCTCCTTGTGGAACGCGGCCCACGGCGCCTCGCGGAAGCTGTGGTTGCGCACGATGAACGAGGCGCCGGCGTAGAACTTCTCGTACTGCAGGTGCCGGCCGGCGAACTCCGAGCCGATCAGGTCCCAGGCGAGCTTGTAGAGCTTCATGCGCTCCACCGCGCCGAGCTGCGGCGTCTGCCAGTAGGTCTCGAACAGCTTGCGCAGCTGCGGGTCGTGCATCACGCTCGCATCGGCGGGCATCTGGAAGATGCCGCCGCCGCACAGCTCGCGCAGCGCGTCGATGATCATCGAGTGGCTCTCGGTGCACCAGTTGAGCGCGGCGTACATGTAGCGCCGGTTGAAGGTCTTGAAGCCCTCGGGCCAGTCCTCGGCGTCCTGCAGCTGGCCGGCGATCATGCCGCCGAGCGCCGCCTCGAGGGCGGCGAAGCGACCCAGCACCTCGCGCACCGCTGGCACCTCGTTGGCGCCCGAAGCCTGCGCGATCTTGCTCGCCAAGCCGACGATCAGCTGCATCTTGGCGTGGAAGCGCACGTTGGACTGGTGGTTGCCGTAGCAATGCCCCGGTGTCCGGATATAGATTTCGCGCGCGAGGATGGCGTCGTTGTGCACGAACACGCGCTCCCAGGGCACTTTGACCCGATCGCACATCACCATCGAGTCGGTCTCGTCGAAGCGCCAGGCGAGCGGATTCTCGAACTCGCTCGGCGCGTGGCGCTCGAAGGGCTTCCTCGACCACAGCGTCAGGCCGGGCGCGCCCACCGGCACGGCGCAGGTCACCGACTCGGCGAGCTGATTGGGCGCCAGCGGCAGCAGGTTGCCGATCCAGATCTCGTTGGCGAACACCGCGCCGGTGGCGAGCATCTTCATGCCGCTCACCACCAGGCCGTCATCCTCCTCCGCCACCACGCGCAGCGACGGCACCGGGATGTTCTGCTTCTGGTAGAACTCGGGATTGCGCGCCGCCTGCGGCGGCAGAACCGCGTAGACGCTGTAGACGTCGTTGCGGCGCATGTGCTCGTAGTAGGCGAGCAGGTTTTTCTCGTACTGGCCGAACACCGACGGGTTCATCGCCATGCCGGTGACGAAGCTCGACACGTGATCCGGCGAACGCCCCAGAAGCCCGTGGGTCATTCGCGCAATGGCTTTATGAATTTCCGTTCTTTTTAAAAGATCCTCACTTGTCTTTGCGCGCAAAAAGTAACTGCTGTAGCGCTCCCCCTTCTCCTCGACACTGAGACCGGGATCGGCAGCCTTCATGTCGTAGATGGCGGCGACGGTGCGCGCGCCGTTGCGGAAGGCGGGATGCGTGGTGACGTCGTCTACCCGCTCCGCGCCGATGTAGACGACGCGGCCGTCCTTGATTTGCCGCAGATGCTCAGCGCCGGTCTTTAGCATGACCCGAAGTCTCGTAATAATGAATTTCATGAAGAATGCACCCACCCTTCGACGTGAAGGGTCCGTGGTGCACGCCCGGCGGCCGGCAGGCGTAGGTCGGCGCGAGGCACTGCTGCCCGCCCTTGCCTTGCTTGTCGTTGCCGACCACCAGGTCGCCCTGCACCACGTAGACCTCTTCCCAGTGGTCGTGCACGAAGGGCTCGGTGGAGAACGCGCCGGCATCGATCTTCAGCAGCCGGGTGCGGCTGCCCCGCTTCGCGGTTTCGTCGATGTCGGAGGCGAGGATCTTCTGCCAGAAGCCCGGCGGGTAGCCCTCCGGCCGTTCCCAGCCCGCGTTGACATCGACCTTGACGAACTCCATGTGCTGCTTCGGTTTCATGGCCGCCTCCACACTTCCTCGATTGCCATCCCCTGGTGCGTCACCGTGCCCTGGAAGGTCATGAAGCGCTTGAAATCCTCGCGCGCCTTGGCGCGCTCGCGCGACGCAAATGCGGCATTCATCGCTTCCAGCGAATCGAATTCCAGCTGCGCCATCAGCACCGCCTTGCCCCGGTTCACCGGGAACGGATCCTTCCAGTCGAGCGGCGTATGCAGCACCATGCGCCGCAGGCCCGGCCAGCTGGTCACCAGCGGCACGTGCTCGCGGCGATAGCGCTCGAGGAAGGCCGGCAGGTCCGCCACCGCGATGTCGTAGCGCACGAAGCAGGACACGCTCATGCCGCCTTCGCCTCGTGCGTCAGCAGCTCGATCATCGCCACCGCGCGGTCGCCGCTCGCCAGCAGGTCGCGCGCCAGTTCCCGCAACTGCTGAAATCGCTTCGCGTCCAGCCGCTCGAACAGCACATCGTTGATGCGGACCTGGAAAGGGGCCAGCCGCTCCAGCAGTTGAAGGCTCTTTCGATTCATTCGCAAAAGAACCTTCCGTCCGTCTGAGGGATCCGCGCCCTTCTCCAGAATTCCCTTCTGCACCAAGCCATTGGCCTCGATCGTGATGAAAGCCCCGGAGCGGTGCAGGCGCGCGGCCACCTCGCCGATCGGCAGGGCGTCGGCGCGGCTCACCAGCATCAGGATCTCGTATTGCACGCCGGAGATGCCGGCGATGGCGGCGAAGGCGTCGCGGCAGGCGTCGAGGCGGTGGCCGTAGGCGATCAGGTCGTGGATCAGGCCGCGGAACCCGGCGTCCGAGCCGCGCGACAGCAGCGCCGGGCGCGACACGGTGAGCGGGCGGCGGCTGCGCTTGCGGGGGCGGGCCATTGACCCGGGCCACTCTAGGACGCAGAATTACCTTTGTCAATTAGCTTTTCCGCCAAGGAGGATCGCCCATGCTGAAGCTCTATGGCCAGTACCGCTCGCGCGCCTTTCGCGTCGCCTGGCTGTGCAAGGAATCCAACATCCCCTACGAGCACGTCAACGTCACCGTCAACATCCCGGAGGCCGGCTGCAAGGAGGCCGCCTACGTCGCGCTCAATCCCAACGCGCGCGTGCCGACCATCGACGACGACGGCCTGGTGATGTGGGAGTCGGGCGCGATCAACCTCTACCTCGCCGAGAAGTACAAGAGCCCGCTGTGGCCTGCCGACGCCAAGGGCAAGGCGCGCATGCTGCAATGGGCCTTCTTCACCGCCAACGACATCGAGCAGAACATGGTCCTGGTGATGCTGCATCGCATGATGTTCCCGCCGGAAAAGCGCAATCCGGCGGTGGCCGACGACGCGGACGCCAAACTTCAGCCGCGACTCGCGGTCTTGGATTCGTTTTTACAAAAGAATAAATTTTTTGGAATCGATCGCTGGGACATGGCCGACTTCATGGTGGCGAGCGTGTGCTTCTCCTTCACCGCGATGAAGTACGACCTGTCCAAATACCCGCACTTCCAGAAATGGCTGCTGGCGAGCCTGGAGCGCCCGAAGGCGAAGGAAGCGATCGCGCTGCGCGGCTAGCGCCCGAGCGACAGCACGTACTGCGCCGCCGGCACCGGGCGGGCGAACAGGTAGCCCTGCGCCTGGTCGCAGCGCATCAGCATCAGGAACTTGGCCTGCTCCTCGGTCTCCACGCCCTCGGCGACGACGGTGAACTGGAGCATGTGCGCCATCTCGATGATGGCGCGCACGATGGTGGCGTCGCCGTGGTCCTCGAACATGTCCTTGATGAAGGAGCGGTCGATCTTCAGGGTGCTGACCGGGAAGCGCGTCAGGTAGGCCAGGCTCGAGTAGCCGGTGCCGAAGTCGTCGATGGCGATGCGCAGGCCGGATTCGCGCAGCGCGCGCATCATGCGGATGGCGTTGTCGGGGTTGTTCATCAGCTGGCTCTCGGTGATCTCCAGCTCGAGCAGCGCCGCGTCGACGCCGGACGCGGCGATCGCCGCGCGGATGCGCGTATCCAGGTCCGCGAGGCGGAACTGGCGCGCCGACAGGTTGACCGACACCGGCGGCGGGCGCAGCCCCGCCGCCTGCCACGCCTTGAGGTCCGCGCACACGCGCCCGAGGACCCATTCGCCCACCGGCACGATCAGCCCGGTCTCCTCCAGCACCGGGATGAATTCCACCGGCGGCACCGCGCCGCGCTCGGGGTGGTTCCAGCGCAGCAGCGCCTCGGCGCCGCAGATGCGGCGGTCGACCAGGCCGACCTTCGCCTGGTAGGCAAGCGTGAATTCCTCGCGCTCGACGGCGCGCCGCAGGTCGCTGCCGATCTGCGCGCGGGCGCGCGAGCGCTGGTTGATCTCGGCGGTGAAGAACTGGTAGGCGTTGCGCCCGGCCTGCTTGGCGCGGTACATGGCGGCGTCGGCCGCGCCGAGCAGCGCCTCGGCCGCCTCGCCGTCCCCGGGGTACACGGCGATGCCGACGCTGGCGGTAACGAACACTTCATGTCCGCCGAGGTCCACCGCGCGGGCCAGCTGGTCGATGACTTTCTGCGCTACCAGCGCCGCATCCTCGAACTGCGCCAGGTCCGACAGCACGATCGAGAACTCGTCGCCGCTGATGCGCGCCACCGTGTCGCCGGGCCGGATGCAGGCCTGCAGGCGCACCGCCACTTCCTTGAGCAGCGCGTCGCCGCCGGCGTGCCCCAGCGTGTCGTTGACCAGCTTGAACTCGTCCAGGTCGATGAACAGCACGCCGAGCGAGGTGCGCCGGCGCCGCGCCTGCACGATCATCTGCGCGAAGCGGTCGGCAAGCAGCGCCCGGTTCGGCAGCCCGGTCAGCGGATCGAATTGCGCCAGGTAGGACAGCTTGCTCTCGCTGTCGATGCGCTGCAGGCCGGCGGAGAGCACGCTCGCCACGGCGTCGAGGAAATTCATCTCCTCCTCGGCCAGCGCGCCGTCGCGGGCGAATCCGGCGCACAGCAGCCCGCGCGAGCCCTGGTCGCCGCGCACCGGGATCAACGCCACCCCGTGCTGCGCCCTGGCCCAAGGCGGCTGCAACTGGCCGCCGTTGGTGATGACGCTGGCGCCCGCGCGCAACGCGCGCAGCATTGGATCGCCGTCCTTGCATTTCACGACGCCGGACTCCGCCTGGGCTTCGGCCACGCCCACCAGCACGCGCTGCACCAGTTCGCCCTCGCCCGGCCCGGGCTCGAGATAGGCCACCGCGTCCCCGCCCAGCGCTTCCAGCGTGGTTTGCGCCGCTTCTGAGATCAGCTCCGCCGCATCGCGCTTGGCGAGCGCCGCCTGGCCGAAGCGCGCGATCCGCTCCTGGTAGCGCAGGTGCATCGCCTTGCGCTCCTCGGCGAGCCTGCGGTTGCTGATGTCGCGCGAGACGGTCACGATGATCCAGCCGTCGCCCTGGCGCAGCGCCCGGCGATAGAGCTCGGTCCAGCCGCGGCGTCCGTTGCCGGCGACATAGGTCGTCTCGGAGCGCATGCCGTCGTCGCCCGCGGCGATGACGGCGTCGTATTCCCGCTCGAGTTCGACGCGCGGCAGCCGCAGCAGATCATGGGGCGCCATGCCGACCAGCTGCTCGCGCGGGAAGCGCACGCCGCGGCAGGCCGCCGCGTTGACGTCCACGATCTTCATGCTGGCGCGATCGACCAGGTAGATGGCGTCCGCCGACATGTCCATGGCGGCGCGGAACCGGCGCAGCTCCTCCTCGCCGCGGCGCTGCTGCGTGATGTCGCGCGAGGTGCCGCGATAGCCGGCGGGGCGGCCCTGCTCGTCGTAGATCGGCTCGCCGTCGACGCTGATGTAGAAGCGCTGGCCCTGGCGATCCTGGTAGGCATATTCGACGCCGCGAAACGCCTCGTTGCGCGCCAGGCGGGCGCGATGCGCGGCCCAGTCGACCGAGCCCTCGACCACCCCGGGCAGCTCCCACGGCCGCTTGCCGAGGACGGCGCCGGCCGGCAGGTATTCGGACCCGGCGCCGCCGCGCCCTTCGAATTTCGTGAAGCGAAACTGCGCGTCCTGCTCCCAGTACCAGTCCGACGAGAGCTGGGTCAGGCTGCGGAAGCGCGCCTCGCTCTCGCGCAGGACGCGCTCGGCATCCTTGCGCCGCAGGAACTGCCCCAGCTGGCTGCCGACGACGCGCAGGGTCTGCAGCAGCTTGTCGTCCGGCGCGCGCACCGCGCTGCTTGAAATCATCAGCGCGCCGATGATGTTGCTTTCGAAGGAAACCGGAAACACGAATGCCCCGTGCACCCCGGCCCCGCGCGACGGGCCGGACTGCGCCACCCTTGGATCGTTGCTGACGTCGGCGACCCACAAGGGCTCGCCGGTCGCCCAGGCCTTCCCCACCAGGCCGACGCCGGGTCCGAACTCGAGGCCGCGCGAGCGCTCGATCAGCCCGGACAGCACCCTGCTCGCATCGCTCCACCCTTCACGAAACCGCATCACGCCCGCCGATTCGTCGTGATGGAAATACCTGCCGCTCTCCCACTTCTCCGACTCGCAGATCACGCGGATCACGCCGCGCAGCGCGTCGGAATCGGATTCCGCCTCGGCCAGGCACCGGGTCACCGCGTGCTCGAGCGCGATGCGCTGCTCCTCGCGCTTGCGCGCGGTGATCTCGGTGCCGACGCCGCGATAGCCGCGGAAGACGCCCGCGGCATCGAACATCGGCTCGCCGCTGACGCGGATCCAGACCTGCTCCCCCGCCTCGTTCAGGCGACCGAGGTCGAGGTCGCGGAACGGCCGTCGCGCCTCGAGGTCCGCCCGGTGCGCCGCCCAGTCCGCGTCGGACATGTTGAAATAGCGCTGCTCCCAGCGCCGCCGGCCGATCAGCCTCTCCTGGCCGAAGCTCAGGCGGGACGAGCTGGTGCCCGACACCGAGGTGAAGCGGTATTCGGCGTCCTGCTCCCAGTAGATGTCCGAGGACAGGTCGGTGAGGCTGCGGAAGCGCTCCTCGCTTTCGCGCAGCTTGCGCTTCGCCTTGCGCCGCAGCTTGTCGTGGCGGAATTTCTCCAGCGCGAAGGAAATATTGTCGGCGAGGCGCTGCAGCAGCGCGGTGAGCTCGTCGCCGAACGCGCCCTTCGCCTCGTGCTGCAGCCCGAACACGCCGGCCAGCTCGCCGGCGACGTGCAGCGGGAACACCGCGGCGGAGCCGATGGCGACGTTGCGCACCGGGCTGCGGCGGCCTTCGGTGCGCGGATCCGCGCCGAAATCGTTGCTGATCGCGGGACGGCCGGTGCGGCAGGCGTGGCCGATGAGGCCCTTGCCATCGGCCCGCGCGGCGTCGGCCGCCGCCGCGTCGCTTTCGATCAGCGCCGCCACCGGTCCGCTGGCCGCCACGCGGCTGAGTTTTTTCGTCGCCGCGTCGAGCAGGAACACGGTGCTGACCAGGAAGCCGCCGGCGTCCACGGCGATCCGGCAGGCCTGCTCGAACACCTGCTGCGGCGCATCGGCGCGCAGGATCGCCTCGTTGGCCGCGCCGAGGGCCGCGTACATCCGGCCGAGGTGCCGCAGGCGCTCCTCGCCCTCCTTGCGGGTGGTCACATCGTCGAGAATCGAGATCTCGTATTGCGGCACGCCGTCGGCGTCGCGCACCACGGCCACCGTCAGGTCGACCCACACCACGGCGCCGCTCTTGTGCCGGTAGCGCTTTTCGAACTGCACGGATTCCATCTCGCCGGCGCGCATCCGCGCGCGCTGCGCGTCGGTGACGTCGCGATCCTCCGCTTGCGACAGTTCCTTCACCGAGCGCCCCACCAGCTCTTCCGGCGCATAGCCGAGCATCTGGCACAGCTTGCGGTTGACCCGCAGGAAGCGGCCATCGAGGTCCACGTGCGCCATGCCGGAGCCGGCCCGCTCGAAGGTTTCGCGGAAGCGGCTCTCGCTGTCGCGCATCGCCTTCTCGACGGCGATGCGCTCGCGGATATCGCGCGAGATGGCGGCGATGATCCAGCGGCCGTCGGAGCGCAGCACGCGCCGCGTCGACTCGAAGGGCCGCATCGAGCCGTCCTTGCAGCGGTAGAAGCTGTTCATGCCCCCCGCGGTCGTAGGATCCGCGATCAGCCGGTCGTAGGCGCGCTCGAGCTCCTCGCGCGAGGCCGGTAGTACATCGTGCGGCCCCAGCGCCAGCAGCTCTTCGCGCGTGTAGCCCAGCAGGCGGCAGGCGGTGAGGTTGGCGTCGACGAAGCGCATCGACGCGCGGTCGATCAGGACGATGATGTCGGCCGATTCGTCCATCGCCAGCCGGAAGCGGCGCAGGTCCTCCTCGGCGCGCTTGGCGGCGGTGATGTCGGTGGCGATGCCGCGGTAGCCGCGGAAGCGGCCATCGGCGCCGAACACCGGCTCGCCGCTGGTGCTGACGTACTGCGACTCGCCGCTCGGCTGCGCGCGGACGCAGACGAAGTCGCGGAACGCCTTGCGCGCCGCGAGCAGCGCGCGATGCTCGTCCCAGCTGCCCGACAGCGGCATCACGCCCTCGCGCTCCCAGCGCCGCTTGCCGATGCCTTCGCTCGAATGGCTGCCCACGCCGTCGGCCGAGCGGCCCTCGAACACCGTGAAGCGCAGTTCCTCGTCCTGCTCCCAGTACCAGTCCGACGACAGCGCGATCAGGCGCCGGAAGCGCTCCTCGCTCTCGCGCAGCGAGCGATGGGTATTCGACTGGATCGCCGCAAGGCGCACCAGGCGCTCGAGCTCCGCCGCGGTGAGATCGTCCTTCGACAGGAAGTCGTACGCCCCGGCCTCCAGCGCGCCGGCGCGCAGCGCCGGGTCGCGAGCGCCGGTCAGGACGATCACCGGCTGGTCGCAATGCCGGCACAGCGCCTCGATGGTGGCAAAGCCCGAGGAGTCGGGCAGGCTGAGATCGGCGAGCACCAGGCCGAAGGATCCCGACCTGATCTTCTTCGTCGCCTCCTCGAGCGTCGTCGCCAGCTCCAGATGGGAGTCGACCAGCGACAGGCGCCTCAACTGCGTCTGGATCAGGTCGGCGAACGCCGCGTCATCCTCGACCAGCAGAATGCGTACCGGCTCGCGTTCCGTGGATTGACGGCGGCTGAGGTCGAGTTCGCGGTCCAATGCGGGCACCTTTCCGGGTGTTACGAGTATGCCCCGGCCCCCGCCGACTGACTGTCAGGGTTTTCTTACGAAGTGTGAAAAACGCGCCCTTGGGCAGTATCTATCGTAGTTATACGACACCCCGAAAGCCTAGAAATGCGCCATTCAAAGGCTCAGTTCCAGGCAGTACAGGCCGCCGGCATGGCGATCGACGGCGAAGACCACCCCGCGGTCGTCGACGAAGACGTCGTTGACCTGCGCCGTGCCGGCCGGCGCGCCGTTGGGCGCCGGCGGCACGAACCACGCCACCTCGCGCGGCGCGTAGGGGTCGGCAATGTCGTAGACCCGCACGCCGGCGTTGAAGAACGTCCCCAGCACGATGTTCTCGGAGCGCCAGGCGCCGGCCGACGGCGGATTCTCGTGGACGTTGTGCGCGCCGCAGCGCCCGCCGCGGTGCAGGTAGGGCGTGACGCCCGTGACCGGCAGCGTGGCGATGCTCACCGGATTTTTCTCGTCGCGCGCATCGAGCAGCCAGACCAGCTTTGGCCAGTCGATGCCGTCGTCCTGCACCGATTCGTCGGTCACCACCAGCAGGTCGCGGCCGAACAGCGGCAGCACCGTGTGCGCGAAGCCGTTGTACGGCGGCGAGTTGCGCCAGTTCGACACCAGCCGCGGCCGGCCGCGGTCGGCGATGTCGAGCACCATGATGCCGCCGTCGAGGTAGCCCAGATAGCAGCGGTCGGGCCGCTCGGGATAGACGTTGGTGTTGTGGGCGCGAAAGCCCATGTCGAAGGGCTTGGGCAGGCGCGCCGGCGGCGGCGCGTCGTCGCCGTCCATGGTGCCGGGCAGGTGCCAGCGCCCCACCGGCACGGGCTTCGACGGATTGCTCACGTCGACGATGCGGTACACCTGGTCGTCGTTCGGATGGCGCGGCTTGAGCTCCGGGTCAGAGCAGGACATGTGCACCGTCTTGCCGTCCATGAACCAGAGCTGGTGGCAGCCGCGCGACTGCGGCCCGGAAGCGTCGAAGCTCCCGATCGAGCGCGGCTTTTCCGGCGTGCTGATGTCGAACAGCTCGAAGCCCGCGGGCTTCAGGCCGCGCTTCGAGGTCTGGTAGGCCACCGCCATCAGGTCGCCCGAGACCTCGAGCGAATTGGAGCGCATCTGCGCGTGCGGCAGGTCGGTCTGCGTCACCACCTTCGGCGCGCGCGGGTCCGAGACGTCGACCGCGCTGAAGTTCTTCGGCGCGCTTTCGTGCGCCAGCCAGAGGATGCGCCGCCCGTCTCGCGCAAGCTGTAGCGACATGCCCTCGCCCATGCCGCCGTGGCCGTTGAGCGTGTTTTGCGAAAGCAATTTCATGTTCAGGGAATTCGTGTTTCGCGCCATGGGCCTAAGATATCATCTGCTCGCGATGCGATTGACCCGCGGTCTCGCCGTTTTCCTCCTCTGTTTCGCTGCCGGCGCCCAGGCGCAGAGCTGGCCGGCGAAGCCGGTGCGCATCGTCGTCGCCTACCCGCCCGGCGGCGGCATCGACGTCATGGCGCGCCAGATCGGCGAGCGGCTCACCGCCGCCTGGGGACAACCCGTGGTGGTGGAGAACAAGCCCGGCGCGAACACCATCCTGGCGACGGACACGGTGGCGAAATCCGCGCCCGACGGCACCACGGTGCTGATGACGACGGACGCGACCTTCTCCATCAATCCGCACCTCTACGCCAAGCTGCCCTTCGACACGCAGCGCGATTTCATCCCGGTCACGATGCTGGTGTTGCTGCAACAGATGCTGGTGGCCAACGCGAAGTTGCCTTTCAACAACCTTGAGGATCTGGTCAAGGCGGCAAAAGCAAAACCCGGTTCCATCAATTACGCCTCGTACGGCAGCGGCAGCCAGCCGCATCTGTCCGGCGAGATGCTGAAATTCAAGGCCGGCATCGACCTAGTGCATGTGCCCTACAAGGGCATCTCGCTTGCCGTGCCCGCGGTGATGGCCGGCGAGGTGCAGCTCACCTTCGCGGGCATTGCCACTTCCGCGCCGCAACTCAAGGCGGGACGGATCAAGGCGCTGGCGATCGGCGGCGCGAAGCGCTCGCCGCTGTTTCCCGAGGTGCCGACGTTCGCCGAGCTGGGCTATCCGGAAGTGGAAACCCACGCCTGGTTCGGGCTGTTTGTCCCGGCGGGATCGCCGCGCGAGGCGGTATCGAGGATTTATCAGGAAGCAAAGAAAATCGTCGACGATCCTGACTTCCGGCAAAAGCAGCTGGTCGACAAGGGCTACGAGCCGGTCGGCAGCTCGCCGGAGGAGTTCGCCAGATACATCGTCGCCGACCGCGAGAGCCGCGGCAGGGCCGTGAAGATCTCGGGCGCCAGGGCCGAATAACCAGGGAGAACCAAGCATGGCATCGAAAAGAGTCGCACTCGTCACCGGCGCCGGCAGCGGCATCGGCAAGTCCGCCGCCCTCGCGCTGCTGAAGGACGGCTACTGCGTCGGCCTGGTCGGGCGCCGCAAGGACCTGCTGGAAAAGACCGCCGCGGAATCGGGCGCCAAGGACCGGGCCCTGGTGCTGCCGGGGGATATCACGAAGGACGCCGTGGTCAAGGAGATCTTCTCAAAACTCAAATCCACCTGGGGCCGCCTGGACGTTCTGTTCAACAACGCCGGCATGGGCGCGCCGGCGGTGCCGATGGAGGACCTGCCGATCGAGAAATTCCGCGAGGTGGTGAACATCAACCTCGTCGCCATGTTCATGTGCACGCAGGAAGCGATCCGCATCATGAAGGCGCAGGAGCCGAAGGGCGGCCGCATCATCAACAACGGCTCGATCTCGGCGCACGCGCCGCGGCCGATGTCGGTGGCCTATACCTCGACCAAGCACGCCGTCACCGGGCTGACCAAGTGCATCTCGCTCGACGGGCGCAAGAACGACATCACCGCCAGCCAGATCGACATCGGCAACGCGCTCACCGAGCTCGCCGCGCGCATGGCGAGCGGCGTGCCGCAGGCCGACGGCTCGATCAAGCCCGAGCCGCTGATGGACGTGAAGCACGTCGGCGACGCGGTGCTGCACATGGCCAACCTGCCGCTCGACGTCAACGTGCAGTTCCTGACCATCATGGCCACCAAGATGCCCTTTGTCGGACGGGGATGAAGCGGGTTCTGGTTTTACTCGGATTGATTCCCTGTACGGCCTTTGCAGGAGATATTGACAAGGGAAGGCAGGTCGTCCTCGCCCGCGGCGACGGCAACTGCCTGCTGTGCCACGAGGTGCCGGGCGCCGAACGCCCGGCCGGCAACATCGGACCGTCCCTCGCAGGCATCGGCTCCCGGCTGCCGAAGAGCGACATCCGCGCGCGCATCACCGATGCCAGCCGCTTCAATGCCAAGACGGTGATGCCGCCCTACGGCCGCGCCATGGGGCTGCACGCCGTGGCGCCGCAGTACCGCGGCAAGCCGCTGCTGACGCCCGAGCAGATCGACGACGCGGCGGAATACCTGGCGACCCTGAAATGAAGCGCAGGGATCTGCTTGCCGTTCCCTTATTCGCCTTTCCGATAAGAATTTTTGCGCAAACTGCAAACGCGCATATCAGCACCACCGATCCCCTGGTGTTCTCCTTCACCAAGGGGCGCGACGTTCTCCCGGGAAAAGTGAAGATCGAGCTGCCGGCGCTCGCCGACAACGGGCACTCGGTGGCGATGACGGTGCGCGTGGACAGCCCGATGAATGCATCGCAGTACGTGAAGGCGGTGCACATGATCGCGGAGAAGAACCCGGTGCGCGACATGGCGGTGTTCTACTTCGGCCCGCTTTCGCCGCGCGCCGAGGTCGCGACGCGCATCCGCCTGAACGGCTCGCAGCGCCTGGTGGCGGTGGCCGAGCTTTCCGACGGCACTTTCTGGTCGGACGCCGTGCAGATCGAGGTGCGGGAAGCCGCCTGCACTGACGGCGGCTAGCGTGGCCCTCGCCCGCATCGCGCTTCCCGAGGGCGCCCGGCGCGGCGACGTGGTCGAAGTGCGCCTCGTCATCCAGCACCCGATGGAAACCGGCTTTCGCCGCGAAGGCGGCGAGCGCGTGAAGCGCAACGCCAT
>Ga0075425_100004740_pt1 | contig 14071 bp, 8 predicted proteins | sample SoiMethybrSBSTD4_FD_75300 | JGI IMG/M metagenome (GOLD analysis project Ga0075425, IMG submission 75300) | Bulk soil microbial communities from a Populus tree surrounding site in Tennessee, USA - Soil MetaG P. TD hybrid SBSTD4 | ecosystem: Environmental > Terrestrial > Soil > Tree plantation...
GTTCGATCGCACGCGACAGGCGATCGCCGGCGCAGACGAGGCAGTCATCAATGGGGTCGCCCGCGCGCAGTTCGCGGTCGCTCGTTCCGGCGCCATCGTCTATGCGTATACGGCCGCTGCCGACCCGGGCCGGCCTTCGTTGACCTGGATACCGTCAACGCAAGGCACAGTGTCCGCCGATTTGGCAGCGCTGTGGCAGCCGACGCTGGCTCCCGACGGCTCCCGAGTCGCAGGAATTAGCGGGGCCGACGTGTGGGTTGGCGATGTCCCGAGAGGCACGATGACGCGGCTGACGCATGGCGGAACGAACGTCAGCCCGGTGTGGAGCGGAGACGGCGCCAGCGTCTATTACGCAGCTGCGAATGGCGGCCCTTTCGAAACGTGGACGCGAGACAGCTCGGGTGCGTCGCCGGCGAAGCTGGTGCTGTCGGCTGTGGCTCGTCACCGGCATGCGTTCCCAACGTCCATCTCGCGCGACGGGCGACTGATGGCGTACACCGAAACCGGCGGCACCGGTCGTGGCGATATCAAAGTGGTGGCACTGTCGGGTGGGGCGGTGATCGCTGCGGTCGAGACGCCTTTTGACGAGACCAGCGGCGCGCTGTCGCCGGACGGGCGGCTACTTGCCTATCAGTCGGATGAATCGGGCCGGTGGGAGATCTACGTGCTGAAACTCGACGATCGCCACCGGGTTGCGATTTCCTTGTCCGGCGGACGGGAACCGGTCTGGTCTGCCGATGGCAACGCGCTCTTTTATCGGGCGCCGGACACGCTCATGCGCGTAGCCATTGACGCAATGGGCCAGCCGATTGGAGCGCCTGCCGCGATCCCTGCGCCCAGCGGCGTGGCGATAGCTGGCGTTGCGGCTGGCGAGAGGATCCTCGTACGGCGCTCGGGTGACCAGCCGTCCACACATGCCGCGCTGACGCTGGAATGGGCGCGCGATCTGCAGCGAATCCTGGGGCCGCCCACCACCGCTCTGCCGCGGTGAGTTGGCGGCAACGCATCTGCCGCGCCCGGCGCGCAGATCCCGCTCGATGTGCCGGCGCGCACGTACGCTGCGTCTGCGTACATCCGTGACAGCGCGCACGTTCACGCAGCAAACACGCCGGATTCTCCGCCTTCGGTCGCCTCGGTCACTGGCACGATTCACGCACGGCAGCGGGACGATGCTAGGATGGAGGCGCGATGACGCTCGATGAACTTCGGACAGAAATGCGGGACAGCTTCAAGAAAGTCGAGGAGCGATTCAACGAGAGCGATGACCGATTCAGCAAGATCGATGACCGGTTCAGCAAGATCGATGACCGATTGAATAAGATCGATGACCGATTCAAAGTAATCGATCATCGACTCGGGAGACTCCAAGCCGAACTCTTGAATGTCCGCGCCGAGATCAAGAGCGAAGCCGAGTCGACCCGCCGTCATTTCGACATCATGGTCGAAAAGATGGCCGACTCGGTGCAGATCGTCGCGGAAGCAACGGCTCACCATTCGTCGCGCCTCGACAAACACGAGACGCGCATCAAGCGGCTCGAGAAGCGCCGCGGCCAGTAGATTCGGGCTCTCTACTTCGCAGCGTCTGCGGTGCGATGCGCTTCAGCATCGCTTCCACATCATCTGGTTTGAATCCGAACGCTGACAGGCCTACCGCGCGTTGGTCGTGCGAATCCGCTCCAGTGCGGCGGCCATGGACGACACGCGGTCTAAATGGCTGGACGCGACATTCCGCATTTCACCCGGGTCGGCGTTCAAGTCGTACAGTTGCGGCACACTGTCATTCCCCAGCTCGGTGTTCGTCTCCTTATTGATCTTCTGCTTGTTGTTGGGCGCGATGTACTTCCAATTGCCCTGACGGAGTGATAGCGCCCCAGCCTCTTCCACCAATTCGCTCCGCCCGGTCTTGGACTTCCCGATCAGCGCGTTCAGAACATCTGTGCTGTCCGGCGCTGCCGGCGCCCTGAGTGCCTGCCCCGTTATCTTCGCGAACGACGCCAGCAAATCGACCTGAGATACGAGCGCAGCCGAAGTGCCTGGGGCGACGTGACCCGGCCAGCGCACGATGAAGGGCACTCGAGTGCCGCCTTCGAAGTTGCTGTACTTGCCGCCACGGAACGGACCCGCAGGCTTGTGGTTCCCGAGCTTCGCCACCGCGTCGTCCTGGTAGCCGTCGTCTACGACGGGCCCGTTATCGCTGGTGAAGATCAGCAGCGTGTTGCGCGTCAGGTTCAAGCGATCGAGCGTCGCGGCAATTTCTCCGACCGACCAGTCCGCCTCCAGGATGGCGTCGCCGCGCGGGCCCATCGAAGTCTTCCCGACGAAGCGAGGATTCGGCACTCGCGGCACGTGCGGATCGTGGGTGGCGAAGTACAGAAAAAACGGCTTGCTCCTGTTCGCCTCAATGAACGAAATCGCTTTGGCGGTGAAGGCGTCCGCCATGTCCTCGTCCTTCCACAGCGCGCCCCGGCCGCCCGTCATGTATCCGATGCGGCTGATGCCATTCACAATGGTTTGATCGTGGCCGTGGCTCGGATGCATCTTCAGCAGCTCGGGATGATCCTTCCCTGTCGGCCAGTCGCCGATCGGCTTGCCGTAGCTCACGCCGATCGGATCCGCAGCTTCAGCGCCAACCGCACGACGGTCTTCGATGTAGATGGTGGGTACGCGGTCACCGGTGGCCGCCATGATGAACGAGTAGTCGAACCCGACCGCGGTCGGACCCGGCGCAATGTCGCCGTTCCAGTCGGGACCTCCTCCCGGTCCGAGCCCAAGATGCCACTTGCCGACGACGCCGGTCGCGTAGCCGGCGCCCTTCAGCATTGAAGGCAGTGTCGTTCGGCCGGGCTGAACGATCAGAGCCGCGTTTCCGGGAAGAACGCCGGTGCCCGGTTTACGCCAGGCGTACTCGCCCGTCAGAAGCGCATACCGGGATGGCGTGCACGTCGCCGCTGTGGCGTGCGCGTCGGTAAAGCGCAGGCCTTCCCTCGCCAGACGATCGATGTTCTCTGTAGTCAGCGCGGTCGCGCCGTATGCCGAGACGTCGCCGTAACCGAGGTCGTCGGTCACAATGAGCACGATGTTTGGCTTCTCCTGACCACAGGCGCCAGGTGCAGACGCGAGCACCGTCGCAACGAGCCATATGAAGCAGCGCATTCGATTGGAGGTCATACGAGAACCCTATCCGGGTTCGCCGGTGCTTCCCGTCGATCCGTCGCTCGAGACGATCTCCCGGACGACCGCCTGCGGCCGTTGGTTGACCGTCAGGAACATCCGGCCAAGATATTCGCCGATCAATCCGAGCATGACCAGTTGTGTGCCTGAGAAGATCAGGAATGCCGACATCAGCCAGCCGAACCCGTAACCCGGACCGCGATTCACGAACCACAGCCAGAGCACGGCGAAAAACGCGACGAGTCCCAGCCCCGCGGTCGTGAGTCCGGCGAAGGTGGCGAGCCGCAGCGGCAACAGCGAGAAGTTCAGCCACGCGCTCAGCCACAGACGCAACAGCCTGCGCCATGTGTAACCGCTCTGCCCTTGACGTCGAGGCTCGTGCTCGACAATCAGGGATTCGATCCGCTGCGTGATCTGCAGGAGGAGTCCGTCAATGTAGGGATACGGACCGGCGTAGGAGACCACTTCACGAGCGGCGAACGCGCTGACGCAGCGGAAACTCGAGAGGTAGAACCCTGGAGGCTTGTCGAGCGCCCAATCGGTGAATCGGTTGGTCAACCAACTCCCGAAGTTCCGCCACAGCGAGTGCTGTTTCGTCTCGTAGTGTCCAAACACGACGTCCGCTCGGGTTGCCTTCGCATGTTGCCAGAGACGCACCGCCTCGCGCGGTGGATTCTGGCCGTCGTCGTCGAGGTTCACGATGTAAGCGCCGCGGGCGTGCCGCCAGCCGGTGAGCACGGCGTTGTGCTCGCCAAAATTCCGCGCGTGTTCGATGATGGTCAGCGGCACGCGGGCCGTACGTGCCAGTTCTCGGCAGACTTCCAACGTGTTGTCGGATCCGCCGTCGTTCACAAGGACGATCTCGTGGCCGCCTTCGACATCGAGCCGCTCGATATCGTGCACCAGCGCCGCGATCGTCGGCGCGGCGTTGTACATCGGAACGACGAAGCTGAGCGCCGGTGTCATCGGTTCGGATGCATGCTGCACTGACACGCAAGGGGCGTGGCAGGAGGACGCGTGACGAATTCTACAGGAAACTCTGCGCCGCCTTGATGCGCTGCTCGATTGGCGGATGACTGTGAAACAGCCAAAGAACGAGTCTGGACGGATGCTCCTCTGCGAGATTCTGCGTGCCCAGCCGCTTCATCGCGGAGATGAACGCCGCGGGCTGGCGTGTGAGCGTGATGGCAAAACGATCGGCACGGCGCTCGTTGCGGCGCGAGAACGCATTGACGAATGGCGTCGCGATCATCGTCAGCGCGCCACCGATGAGCACGAGCAGCGGCAACCCGGCGATATCCGACGCGCCGGTCAGGCCTAGACGCTCCCAGCCAACAGCGAGCACGACCGCGGCCGCATAGAACGCGGCGATGAGCAGGGCGGACTCCGCGGCGAAAGCCGCCAGGATGTCGTGGTGAACGTGATGACCGATCTCGTGTGCGAGGATGACCTCAATCTCGTCGTCCGAGTATTCCGCAAGGAGGGTGTCGGACACGAGAATCCGGCGGGTCGCTCCGGTTCCTACGAGCGCGGCGTTTGCGCGCCGGCTCTTCTCTCCCAGCGCCCACTCGTAAACACCCAACACAGGCACGCCCGCGCGCGTCGTCAGGGAAACAAGACGGTTCCGCAACGACTCACGAGCGAGCGGCGTAAATCTGTAAAACAACGGCAGGAGCAGAACCGGCGCCACGCGCGTAATCGCCGCGGTTGCCGCAATGAATGCCACGGCCGCGATCAGCCACCACCACGCCGTCGATAATCGAATCGCCAGATAGACGATCTCCGCACCGGCAACGCTCAGCGCGAGACCGAGAGCCGTTGCCTTGGCGTGGTCGCGCAGCCACACGCGAGGCGTTTCGAGCGACAGCCCATAGCGCCGCTCGAGCAGAAAGCCCTGATACCACGCCACCGGAAACGTGAACAGTTCATGCAAACCTGCCAGGATGATCACGAAGACCACCACCGCAAGTGGAGAGAACGACCCGGTGGCAGCGTGTGCAACCTGTCGAGCCCCGTTCGCGAGGACGGTCGAAAGACCGGAGGCAACGAGGCCACCAAGCAGCAGCGCGGACATCACGACCGATGCCACCGCGGACCGTCGTTTCAGCCGGTGATAACGCGAGGATTTATCTTCGTTCAATTCGAGCTTCCAGCTGCCAGCTAACAGCTTCCAGCTTCTGTTCCCAGATCCTTGAGACGATACCGCCGAATCGTCATGGCTGAAACTGCTAGCGACAACGGGAAACCGAGAGTCAAGTGCCCGAGGCGCTATCTGTCGCGCAAGTGCGGGGAGCTGGAAGCTGGAAGCTGGGAGCGTGCCATTCAGTTCAGCTGGACCGAGATCAGCTTCGATACGCCCGGCTCTTCCATCGTCACGCCGTACAAGCGATCGGCGATCTCCATGGTCTTGCGGTTGTGGGTGATGAGGATGAATTGTGTCTGCTCCTGCATGCCCTGCAGCATCTCGACGAACCGGCCGATGTTCGCATCGTCCAGCGGCGCGTCGATCTCGTCGAGCAGGCAAAAGGGACTCGGACGATATTTGAAGATGGCAAACATCAGGGCCATCGCGGTCAGAGCCTTTTCACCGCCCGAGAGGAGCTGGACGCTCTGGAGCCGTTTGCCGGGCGGCTGGGCGATGATATCTATCCCGCTCTCGAGCTGATCGCTCTCGTCAAGGAGGATCAGGCCGGCGCGCCCGCCGCCGAACAACGTCGTGAACGTCTGCTCGAAGTTCTGATTGATGACGGTGAACGCTTCTTTGAACCGCTCCTTCGTCGTCTTGTCGATACGGCGAATGGCTTCGCCGGTCGCGGCGATTGAGTCCACGAGGTCCTTGCGCTGCGCGGTCAGGAACGCATGCCGCGATTCGAGGTCATCGAACTGATCGATGGCCATCATGTTGACCGCCCCCATGCGCTCGATCTTCGCGCGCAGGTCGGTCACCATCTCGTCCGGAGTCATGACCCGGCTTGCGGCGGGCGCGGGTGCCGGCACGGTGGCTTCGGCGGCCGCATCGACCTCTCCCTCGATCTCCGCGGCGTCGGGGGCATCGTCCACCGGCTTGGGACCCGCGAGAAGCCCCTGCGCTTCGAGCTCCGCTACCTCCGCAGCCACCTCATCGAGCGAGGCCTGCACCGATTCGACGCAGGAAGAGGCAAGGTGCGCCAGATCGGATTCGGCGGTCGCGCGAGTCACCTCGAGCTGCGCGGCGTTCGCGCGAACGGTTTCAAGAGTCCGCCGCGCTTCGCGAATGCGCCCTTCAAGACCCTCGAACGCGGCACGGAGAGACTGTGACGCCTCGTCGGCGGTCCGCACGCGATCGCGAAGTTCGTCGAACGAGCGAAGCCCGGCGTCGAGCTTTGATTCCGAGGCGCCGATCGATTCAGCCAGTCCGGATCGACGTGCCTCCGTGCGCTGCAGATCGTCCCGGCGCGTCTGGATCCTCCCTTCGAGCTCGCTGGAGGATTCCTCGAGGCGCTGCACTTCCAGCGCAAGCGCACTCGAACGCTCGACAAGCGCTGCATGTGTGGCCTTGGCTTCAGACGTCCTCTCGGCCTGTGCCTGCATCGCCTCACGGGCTTCGAACAACCGGCGCTGCGCGGAGTTCAACAAGTCATCGGCCGTGCGCTGCTCGGCTTGAATGCGGGCGATGGATTCACGTGCCTCTTCGTGCCGCGCGTCTTGCGCGCGAAGCTCATCCTCGGCGGAGCGGCGCTCGGTCGCGATCTGGTCCTGCTTCCGGCGAATGCGTTCGATGGCCTCCGTGCCGTTTGCCATCTGCAGCTCGAATCCGACGCTGGATTTCTCGAGACGGTGCAGTTCACCCTGCAGCGAAAGGATCGACGACTCGGCGGTCGCGATGGAAACGTCGAGCGATGCAATCTCGTTCCGCAGACGCTGGACGACGGCGCCATCAACGGCGGCTCGCTCCCGGAGTTCCTTGATTTCACGGCGGGTCGTCAGGATTCCGCGAGCTTCGGCCCTGGTGCCTCCCTCGACGACCCAGGCACTGCGGAAGACCTCGCCTTCGAGCGTGACGATGGGCGCGCTCGACATCTCCGCTGCGCGTCGCGCCGACTCGAAGTCGCGAGCGATGGTGGTTGAGAGAAGCGCCGCGCGGATCGCGCCCTCGGCCGGTCCGCTGATCTTCACCACATCGAGCAGCGGTGTCAGATCTTCGGCGACGGCTGGTGCTGTACTTTCAGCCGCGGAACCGTCCGCCACCAGGAATCCGACCCGGCCCGCATCGTGCGTCTTGGCGAACCGCAAACCAGCGGCGACTGCATCATGTGACTGGACGACCACGTGCTGAAGCAGGTCACCCAGGCACGCCTCGACGGCTCGTTCGTACCCCTGGTCGACGTCCAGGTAGTCGGCTACGGATCCCATCTGGCCGACGTCGCCGTTCGATTCCGCGAGAACTCGCCGGGCACCGTCCCCATATTCGGCGCGAGCCGCGGCGAGCTCTTCGAGCGACGCCAGACGTGCGTGCAAGCCAGCGAGATCCTGTTCGCGGGCGCGCAGGTCGGCCAGCCGCGCGTCGCGATCGGCGCGCGCGCCGGCCAGCTCCGATTCACTCGCTGCGCGCGTGAGACGGAGCGCGTCCATGGCCTCGTGGCCGCGGCGCATGGCATTCTCCGCGTCGTTGCGATCCCCGGTCGCCCGGTCGGCCTCAATCTCGAGATCGGTGCGTTCGATTTCCAGGCGGCCAATCTGTTCGGCGATACGCGTCCGCGCCGCCGCGGCGTGTTCCATGGCATGCCTGAGCGCCGTGGCGGCGTTGACCGCCGCGAACACCTCGCTCCGTGCGGCCTCGACGTCCGCTTCGAGCCCTTCGATGTTCCGCTGGAGATCGCCGTACCTCGCCTCTTCGCCGCGCAGTGTGTCAGCGGCCGCTTCGCGTTCGGACAGCGCACGCGCTCCGGCCTCACGGCGGCTCGCCAGCTCCAGCCTGGCCGGCTCGCGCCGCGCGTCCAGCGCGCGGACCTCGGCTTCGATATCCGACGCGGTGGCCGCGAGCGATTCGACCTGCTGCTTGTCGAACGCGATCTGCTGTTGCAGCCGGCCGATCTCGAGTTCGTGCGCGTGCGCCGCTTCGCGCGCCGCGGTCGTCCGGCTGTCGGCCTCCGTCAACTCGAGGCGCAGCCGTTCGAGCATGGCCTCGACTTCGGCCACGTGAGCGGACGCTGCCGCCTCTCGCGCCCGCGCGTCTGCGAGCTCCGCGCGCGCCGATTCGATCGCCTCACCGAGCACGCGGTAGCGCTGCGCGAACTGCACTTTTTCCCAGCGCCGCAACTCTTCCCGCAGCCGGCGGTATCGACGCGCTTTCGCCGCCTGCCGCTTCAGCGTGCCGCGTTGTTTTTCCACTTCGAAGACGATGTCGTCGACACGGGTCAGGTTCTGCTGGGCCGCTTCGAGTTTCAACTCCGCCGCCCGCCGGCGGCTCTTGTACTTCGTGACCCCGGCGGCTTCTTCGATCAGCTGACGCCGATCGGTCGGACGAGCGCTCAGTATCTGCCCGATCTTTCCCTGTTCGATGACGGCGTAAGCCTTGATGCCGAGGCCGGCATCCATCAGGAGATCCTGGACGTCGCGCAGTCGAACTGATTCGCCGTCGATCAGATACTCGCTTTCGCCGGATCGATACAGCCGGCGCATGACCTCCACGTCGCGGACGATGAGCGGTTCCTCGTCGATCACGACGGCCGTTGTCGCCGCCACCGCGCCGCCGCCTTCGGCAAGCGCCGCCGCCACAACCGTCTCGCGCGGCTGGTTCCCGGGAACACGCGCGGCAACCCCTCCGAGTTTCAATCGGACTTCAGCCGCACCGGTCGGTTTCCTCGCGTCGCTGCCACCAAAGATCACGTCCTCCATGCGATCGCCGCGCAGGCTTTTGGCGCTCTGTTCTCCAAGCACCCACGTGAGGGCATCGACGACATTGCTCTTGCCGCACCCGTTGGGGCCGACAATTGCGGTGACGCCGTGATCGAACGTCAGTTCCGATCGATCCGGAAAACTTTTGAAGCCCGTGATCTCCAGGCGTTGAAGCCGCATAGCGGTGTAGTCCCTTCCCAAGGCTCGCACAGACGAAAAAAGCCGCTCCACTGGTCGCGGCGACAGGCCTCGACCGGGAAGCGGCTGGGTTCGCTTCGAAGACGTAATCTGTCCTGGAGGCCGTGACGTGACGACAAAAGACCGTACGGCCGTGTCCACACCCCACCCAAAGCGGGATGGCCCCTGGACCCGGCGAACGGGCGTCAGTCTAACAAGCCCCCATACCTAGGGGCAATACTAAAGTGCAACGCAAAATGTAGGGCCAAATGCCCTACAGCACGTTCAGTGTCCCTTGGAGTTCCGCGTCGACTTGGTCGCCGCCAACTCGATCAGGTGCTCCGCTTCGGGAAACTGCCCGAGCGCGAACTGCGCCTGGGGATCCTTCGCGATCAGATTGCGCCGCGCCTCTTCCATGCCGAACAGCGCCGAATCGATCTCGAAGTGAATCATCGCGCGAATGAAGGTGTCGTCTTTCGCGAAACTCTCCTCGTCGATCTTGACCTTGCGCGCCGCGATCGTGGACCTGAAGTCGGCGAGCATGGCGTCGTTCACGACGAACCCTTTCGCGATCGGCTTCTTGTTCTTGTTCGCATCGCTCAGCCGCGTGTCTCCTTCCGCGCGGAATTGATCCGCGAAGTTTGCGAACTCCTGGCGCGCAAACAGCAGACGGCCGAACCGCGTCGGATTGAAACCTTCCATGCCGGCGCCCACCACGAACTTGTCGGGCTCGATGCCGCCACCGCTGTACACCTTGCGTCCCGCATCGGTGAGTTTCAGATCGGAGGCCTTGTGCTGTCGCTCACCTGACGTCTGATCGCGAAGCGTGTAGGTGAGATACTCGTCGAAGGTGCCGTCCCACGGACGCTGAATCAACCGGCCGGATGGCGTGTAATACCGTCCGGTGGTCACCGCGACTCCCGCCTGATCGCTGATGGGATACACCGATTGCACGAGCGCCTTGCCGAACGTCGTCTCTCCAACGATGAGCGCGCGATCGTGATCCTGAAGAGCGCCGCTCACGATTTCAGAGGCGCTGGCGCTGTTTCGATTCACGAGCGTCACGACCGGCATGTGCGTGTACTGGCTCTGCTCCGTCGCCACGTAGTTCTGATTGGCATTCGGCACGCGGCCGCGCGTGTACACGATCATGTCGCCGCGCGGCAGGAAACGATTCGCAATCCGAATCGCCTGATCCAGCGCGCCGCCCGGGTTTTCACGAAGATCGAAGACGAGCCGCGTCATCCCGCTGGCCTGCAGCTTCTGCAGCGCATCGCCGAGCTCACGGTCGGACGTCTCTGTGAACTGATCGAGCTTCACGTACCCTGTGTCCTTGTCGATCATGAATGCCGCGCGGACGGTGGTGATGTTCACCTCGTCGCGCACGACGTCCATGTTGATCAGGCCGTCGTAGCCGCGCCGCTTGATGCTGACGTTGACGAGCGTGCCCTTCGGGCCCTTGAGTTTCTTGACGGCCTGGTCGGTCGTCCACCCTTTCATGTCGAGATCGCCGACCTTGGCGAGAATGTCTCCGCGGCGCAGACCCTTCTTGTAGGCGGGCGAGCCTTCGAAGATCGACATGACGGTGATGTCGCCGTCAATCGCCTGAATCGTGATCCCGAGTCCGTAGTAGCGCCCTTCCTGCCGTTCGCGCATCTGGGCGTACGATTTGGGATCGAAGAAGCTCGAATGCGGATCGAGCGTATGCAACATTCCGTCGATGGCGCTGTAAATCAGCCGGTCGGACGGCACATCGTCCACGTATTCCCGCTCAATCGCGTCGAGCGCGGAGGTGAAGACGCGATACTGCTGGCTGACTTCGTCCTGTCTGGCGAGCGCCCGGCTCCCGAAGAGCCCGCCCGCCAACGCCGACAACACGATCGCAAGAACTGCCACCGGCAAGAAACGGGGTTTTCGCATATTTGTCGATCGTAACAGACGAAGTATAGGTGGGGCAACGACTTCCGGGGACCCTCCCCTGCCCTTTGTCTTGACCAGCCGGGAGGCCGTTTCTATAATGCAGGGAGGGCCCGCGCGGGCCGAAACGACCGGTCGTTAACTCTCAGATATTCAAGGATTTCTATATGTTGGGTTCTATCGGGATGCCCGAGCTGATCATCATCTTCGTGATCGCGCTCATTATCTTCGGGCCCCGAAAACTGCCCGAGCTGGGCCGTTCGCTGGGCAAAAGTATCAACGAGTTCAAGCGTGCATCGAACGAGCTGAAAAACACGCTCGACGAAGAGATCCGCATCGAAGAGGAGCGCAGCTCCGACAGACAGCGCGCGCCTGAACCCGCACGTCCACAGCCGGTCGATAAGGACAAGCACAACGAGGACGATCAGAGTGTGCCGCGGCGGTCGGCCGGCGACGCTTAGACGATTCCATGGCGCTCGTGCCCTTTCCCGGCGCCGCGAAACCGGCGCCTGAAGACGACGACCGACAGATCCATCTGACCGACCCGGACGTCTTCGAGGACGCGGGCGCGAAGATGTCGTTTCTGGACCATCTTGATGAGCTCCGGAAGCGGCTGATTGCGTGCGTCTGGGGCCTGGTCGCCGGCTGCGCAATCGGCTTCATCTTCGTCCAGCGCATTCAGAACTTCATCTGGTTGCCGCTATATCGCGATCTGAGCGCAAGCCACGGCGTGAAGTTCATGTTCACGACCGGGTTCGAGCCCTTCATGCTGACCATGAAGATCGGCGCGCTCACCGGTCTCTTCATTGCGCTGCCCTTCGTCATCTGGCAGCTCTGGCTCTTCATCGCGCCAGGGTTGTATTCACACGAAAAGAGGATGGCGGTTCCCTTCGTCGTCTTCTGCACGCTGTTCTTCGTGCTGGGAGCAGCGTTCTCCCACTACGCGGCATTTCCGTGGACCTGGAAATTCTTTCTGGGATGGCAGACTGAATACATGGAGTTCCGACCATCGATCGAGGAGGTGTTCGGACTCTATGTGAAGATGATGCTCGGATTCGGGCTCATATTTCAGATGCCAACCGTCGTCTATTTTCTGGCGCGCATGGGAGTCGTCAGCGCCCGATTCCTGCTTCGCAACGCCAAGTACGCGGTTCTCGTCATCTTCATCGTCGCCGCCGTTGTCAGTCCCGGCACCGACGTCGTCTCACAGTGCCTGATGGCTTTTCCAATGCTGGCACTTTACGCTGTGAGCATCTTCGTCGCGTGGGCCTTTGCCAAACCGCGCAGTGCTGAGTAGCTGCGCGCACGACCCAATTTCAGGTCAGATCGTTCCGTGGTGCCGTTGACGCTTGAGATCCAAGTGCTACACTGGTCACTTGTAGAGGTCAGTTGCAGATGCTGAAGAGATTTCTCAAGACCATAGGACCGACAGGGTTGCTCTGTGCCGCGAGCGCATCGGCGTTCGCCCAGTCGACGACAGGGCAAACCGCGCAGACCGCAACACCCGCTGCCGCAGCGACTGAAACCCGTCCCGCCACGACGACGATCAACGGGGATACGGGGTTGTGGTTCGTACCGACGGGCGAGGTGCTGCCGGCGAAGAAGTGGTCGCTGAGCGCGTACCGGGTGAACTTCGATCGGGACCAGGGGTTTACGGACGTGTCGGACTGGCCGGTGACGTTTGCGTTCGGCGTGGCGGACCGCGCGGAGATCTTCGGCGCGTGGACGGTGGTGCGCCGGATCGATCGCGACGTGCGGCCGCTGTTCGTGTCGACCGAGCCGGTGGCGGGCGGCCTGGTGAACGAGCATCCGTTCGTGCGCCAGGGCTGGTCGGGCAACCAGCTCGGGGATCTGTGGCTGGGGGCGAAGATCAACCTGACGGCGCCGTGGCGGCAGCAGCCGGTCGCGCTCGCGGTGCGCGGGATGGTCAAAGTGCCGAGCGCCAAGACGGACAACGAGGGCGTGGGGACCGGGAAGCCGGACTTCGCGGTCGATGCGATCGTCAGCAAGGAAGTGAACGAGCGCGTCGAAGTGTCGGGGTATGGTGGGTTCATCGTGCGCGGGGATCCGGACAACATCGATCTGGCCAACGGGCTGCGATGGGGCTTTGGCGTGGGCGTGCCGTCGCGCAAGAGCCTGCGGTTCACCGCGGAACTGCACGGCGAACGCTATCTGAGTGATTCGGTCACGATCGCGAGCCCGCAGGCGACCCCGCTGCTGGCGGCGGATGGCACGGCGCCGCCGCTGACGACGACGCTGACCTCGCCAGTGGAGGCGACATTCGGGCTGACGTGGCAGGGGAAGAACGGCGTGTTTGCGGGCGCGGGGATCGGCTGGAACCTGAACATGAGCAGCCGGAGCCATTTCTTCAGCGGGTTCGAGGATCGGACGGGCGATGCGGCGGGCTGGCAGTTCCGGCTCGGCTATCACCCGGGGGTCCGGATCTATGTCCCGCCGGCCCCGCCGCCGCCGCCCCCGCCGCCGCCGCCGGTGGTGGCGCCGCAGCACACGCTGACGGTGCGGGCGCAGTGCAATCCGTGCACGGTGGAAGTCGGGCAGGTGTCGACGGTGACGGCGACGGCGATGGACTCGATTGGGTGCGCGGTGACGTATAGCTGGAGCGCGCCGACGGGGACGTTCTCGGATCGGACGGCGCGGCAGACGCCGTGGACGGCGCCGCAGCAGCCGGGGACGGTGCCGGCGACGGTGACGGTGACGTGCCCGCAGGACGGGAAGACGGCGAGCGACACGGTGAACATCCAGGTCACGGCGCGGCCGGTGCGGGAGTTCACGTTCGAAGACGTGCACTTTGACTTCGACCGGTATTCGCTGCGGCCGGAAGCGACGCGCGCGCTCGATGAAGCGATTGCGACGCTGCAGGCGAACCCGGATCTGAACATCGAGATCGAAGGGCACACCTGCAACATCG
>Ga0075425_100004742_pt1 | contig 14070 bp, 11 predicted proteins | sample SoiMethybrSBSTD4_FD_75300 | JGI IMG/M metagenome (GOLD analysis project Ga0075425, IMG submission 75300) | Bulk soil microbial communities from a Populus tree surrounding site in Tennessee, USA - Soil MetaG P. TD hybrid SBSTD4 | ecosystem: Environmental > Terrestrial > Soil > Tree plantation...
TTCAGTGCCTTGAAGTGGTCCGCGTCCACCACCGCCACGGTCAGCGCTTTGCCATAGCGCTGCGCCCGGCTCAGCTCCATCGCCAGCCGGTCGTCCACGTAGCCTCGATTGAACAATCCCGTCAACGGATCGCTGGTTGCCAGTTGCAGCAGCCGCTGGCTCCGCGACACCAGCGCGATGCTTAGCGCCGAAGCCGTCAACATCATGATGAGGCGCGAAATTTGTGCCGACCAGCTGAACATTCCATACGGAAACGGCGCGTACGCCGGGCTGTTCAAATCCCAATGCCGCGCCGCGAAATACACAATTGCAAAATATTCCACAAACGCCAGCAACCCCGCGGTGATGCAAATGCGTTTGTCGTAGCGCAGGCTGGTGCTGCCGATCGCCAGAAAGTATCCTTCAAAAATCACTTTGCTGTTCACCGCCGTGTGCGGCTGGTTCGTCAGGAGAAACAGCGCGAGAGCCGCCGTAATCAGCGTCACGTCGAAACTGCTGCTCACAAATCCCAACCACAACGGATTGAAACTTCGCGAAATCAGCAGGTACATGGTGACCGCGAGAACGAACGTACCGGCCGCCAGGCTCAGCCCTATCAGCCCTTCTTTCGTTTCTACTGGGAAAAAGAACAGCGAATTGATCGCCGGAATGACTAGCAACAGCGTGGCCAGCCCCAACCGGATCTTGGCCACTAACAACTCGCCCGCAATGCCAGCTTCCGCGAGCACCGGGTCTGGCCCGGTCCACAACCCTGCGATAGGTGATCTGACTTTCATGTCCTGCCGAATGCCCTGCAGCCGGGGGCCCGATGACCCCAATAAGCCCCAATAAGCGGCTTCGTAATCCGCGCCACGCCAACTCGCGCGTCAATACAAGATAAAAGGTCTCTGCACTTTTTCGTGAGCAGACATGCCAGAACCGTTCCAAAACGGCACTCCGGCATAGTCCACACCGAGGCTGTCGCTCCCACCGACAAGAGTCCCGCTCCGCTCTCTTTTGTCAGCCCTTTTTCCCCATGCCTTACGAGAAAGACTTATTGCACCGGACTTGTGCAAATACGTCCTTTATTCCCCTACCTGCTCCCGTAACTCCTTTAGATCCCGTACCTACGAAAGAGATGCCTCCTGCTTCTGTCTTCCATCGCTTCTTCGATTCCCCTCCTTACTTTCGGTTTTTCCTTACTTCATTGCGTCATTGCTTCCCCAGGAGTACGCTTTCCCTGTTTCGTCCCGCCCAAATTTCTTTCGGAGGTCGCACCATGGCTACCGCCACCACTGCCATTGAACCAACCGTAAAAGTCAGCGCCACCAAGTTGCTCATCAACAACAGATGGACAGACGCTGCGTCCGGCAAAACTTTTCCGACGATTAATCCAGCCACCGGTGAAACCATCGCCAACGTAGCCGAAGCCGATGCCGCCGACGTCGACAAAGCCGTTTCCGCCGCTCGGGCCGCTTTCGACAACGGCCCCTGGCGCAAGAAACTCACCGCTTCTCAGCGTGGCAACCTGATGTACAAGCTGGCCGACCTGATCGAAAAAAACGCCGACGAACTGGCGCAGCTCGAATCGCTCGACAACGGCAAGCCCTATCATGTCGCGCGAGCCGCCGATTTGCCGCTCACTATCGCTTGTTACCGCTACTACGCCGGCTGGGCCGACAAGAACCAGGGCAAAACCATTCCCGTGCAAGGCCGCTATTTCAGCTACACCAAGCACGAACCGGTCGGTGTTGTCGGGCAAATTATTCCGTGGAATTTCCCGCTGCTGATGCAGGCCTGGAAGCTCGGTCCCGCGCTCGCTTGCGGCTGCACTGTGGTGATGAAGCCCGCCGAGCAGACTCCGCTCTCCGCACTGCGTGTCGGCGAATTGATGCTCGAGGCAGGCTTCCCCGAAGGCGTCGTCAATCTGCTTCCCGGTTACGGACCGACCGCTGGCGCTGCGCTCTCTCGCCACATGGACGTGGATAAAGTGGCCTTCACCGGCTCCACCGAAGTTGGAAAAATTATTATGCGCAACGCGGCTGACACGAATCTAAAGCGCGTCACGCTCGAACTCGGCGGCAAGAGTCCCAATATCGTGTTTGCCGACTCCGATCTCGACAAGGCCATTGAAGGCTCGCACTTTGCTCTCTTCTTCAATCAGGGCCAGTGCTGCTGCGCAGGCTCGCGCACGTATGTCGAAGAAACGTGCTACGACGAGTTCGTGGAAAAATCCACCGCGCGCGCCAAGAAGCGCACCGTTGGCAATCCCTTCGACAAGAACACCGAACAAGGTCCGCAGGTGGACCAGGACCAGTTCAACAAAGTCATGGGCTACATCGAGGCCGGCAAGAGCGAAAAGGCAAAACTCACTGCGGGCGGCAACCGTGTCGGCAACAAAGGTTACTTCATCGAGCCCACTGTGTTTGCCGACGTGCAGGACACCATGAAGATCGCCCAGGAAGAGATCTTCGGCCCCGTCATGTCCATCCTGAAATTCAAGGACCTAGATGAAGTCGTCCAGCGCGCCAACAAAAACATCTACGGTCTAGCCGCCGCCGTCTGGACGCAGGACATCACCAAGGCTCACGCTATCGCCGACGGTGTCCGCGCCGGCACCGTCTGGGTGAACTGCTATGACGTCTTCGACGCCGCAGCCCCCTTCGGCGGATACAAGCAGTCCGGCATCGGACGCGAACTCGGCGAATATGGCCTGGCCAACTACACCGAAGTGAAAACCGTCACGGTCAAACTCTGACCGATCATCGTCGGGACGCAGCATGCTGCGCCTCATCCTGGCAAACTGCAAGCCGCCTTGCAAAGGGCAAGCGGTTCGCAAGGGCCACTCTGGCCCTAAACAAAGAGGCGCCGTCAGTTGTCCATTCCGAGTGGAACCGGAGCGAAGCTTCAGCGCCCGCGGTGACGGTAAAAGCGGTTCACTGATTTCATCAGTTTCCGCAACTCCTTGGTGCGTTGCGATCGAAGCGCTGCATCCTGTTTCGCTTCCAGAAACTGCTCTTCCCTTTCGAGTTTGTGAAAGTTCTCGACGCGTTCCGCGTCGAGAACTTCAGACGCCACGGCCGCGCGTACCGCGCAGCCGGGTTCGTTCTGATGCTTGCAGTCGCGGAACTTGCAGCACGCTGCAAGTTCCTGGATATCGCCGAAGGTGCGGCCGATTCCATCGGCCGCATCCCATAGCTGCAGCTCGCGCATTCCCGGCGTGTCGATCAGCACTGCACCACCGGGAACGAGCAGCATCTGCCGCGAAGTGGTCGTATGACGGCCGCGATCGTCGCCTTCACGCACCGCTTGCGTCGCAAGCGGTGAGCCGCCAAGCAAGGCATTGATGAGCGACGATTTGCCAACGCCAGAAGAACCGAGCAGAGCGGCCGTCAGGCCGCTCTGCTGCTGGAACGCTGGCGCCTCAGAGACTTCTGTCCCTGCTGCGCGGCAGCGCAGCAGGGCGCGGAGTTCGGCAATGCCGTCGCCGCGCGTAGCGCTGGTCAGCACGACGCGCGCACCCAAGGCGGTACTCTCCGCTTCGATCCGAAACGCTTCCGCGTCTTCGCATAGGTCGGCTTTGTTGAGTACGATGATGGGGCGCGCACCGCTATCCCAGGCGAGGGTCAGGTACCGCTCGATGCGGCGTGGATTGAACTCACGATTCAGCGAGCTGACCAGAAGCAGGACGTCCACATTGGCAGCAACGATCTGTTCTTCGATTTTGCGTCCAGCGATTTTACGCGCAAATTTACTCCTGCGTTGCAGGACGCGATGAATCGTGGCGCGGTTCTCGCGCTCCCGCGGCTGCGCGAGAACCCAATCGCCAACGGCGGGGAGATCGTCACGCGACACCGCCGCGTGCCTTAGCTTTCCGCTTAACTCCGCGCGGAATTCCCCGTGCTCGCAATAGATCCGGTACAGTTTGCGATTTTCTTCCGCGACCCGTGCCGGAACGAACTCACTTTCATGGGCGACTTGCTGTGAAAAGTATTCCGACCAACCCAACTCTTGTAATGAATACACTGCGAATCTCCTCTACTCGAACGATGTCGAACGGTTCGAGGGGCGTTCGACCTCAGATCGAACGGAAAAAGAAAGAGCGATGCCTCACTCCGAAGACTTCGTCCGGAATGACGAAATTGAGGTTGTAGGGTTCGCTAGAGAAGAGACACGGAGACGCGCTCATCCCATGTGGGGGTTACGGTTCGCACAGGCGCCTCCAGAAAGTTAGTGACTGCGCCGCTTGGAGCGGCACAGGAAGACTAACAGAAAATTGCGGTTGCCGACGCAAAATAGTTTTCCTCAAAAGGGCGGACACCCATAGAATCTCCGGCGTGAGCGTGACCATTCGCCAATACGAACCGCGCGATTTCGCTGCGATCTACAAGCTGGATCAGGCGTGCTTTCCGGCGGGCATTGCCTACTCCAAGATGATGTTGCGGTATTACCTTGCCCAACGCGGAGCGGAATGCTTAATCGCGATGGGCGATGGAAAGATTGCGGGATTCCTGATCAGCGAGGAAAATCCGCCACTCGGGCATATCATCACGCTGGACGTGGCGCAGTCGCATCGCAGGCAGGGCATCGGCACAGTGCTACTCGCGGAGAACGAAGCGCATATGGTATTTCGCGGAGTGCGTACTATCCTGCTGGAAACTGCAACGACAAATGAAGCGGGCATTGCGTTCTGGGAGCGGCACGGCTACCGTAGAGAAGCAGTTTTGAAAAACTACTATCCTGGCCGCCTGGATGCTTTTGAGATGCGCAAACTGCTTGGCGCGACCTCCAGGTCAAAAACGTAAGAGGCGGCGATTCTCGGAGCAAATCATTGAGCGATTACTTGTTGTCTGTCCTGCTCGGCATCATCGAGGGCCTTACGGAATTTCTGCCGGTCAGTTCCACGGCGCACCTGCGCATTGCCGAAGCATTGCTGCATATTGATCTCACCAGCGGGTACTGGAAGATGTACACGATCGTGATCCAGCTTGGCGCGATTCTCTGCCTGCCGGTGTATTTTCGTGAACGCATTGCGAATCTTTTGAAGACATTTCCGAACGGAGAGCGCGGCGACCGGACGGTTCTCACGCATCCGTTAAGCCTGGCCTGTGTAGCGTTCGTGGTTACGGCGATTCCGGCTTTCCTGCTCACGAAGACTATCGGCAAGCACCTGGAAAGCCTGGCCATCATGGGAACTTCGCTAGTGATCGGTGGGATTGTGATGTGGCTCGTGGACGCGCGCAATGCGAAGTCTGAGGCAGGCGGAGGGGGCGCACCGAATTCCCTGGTCCATACATGGCGGATGGAGGCGATGAGCCTCGGGCAGGCCGTGTGGATTGGCGCATGCCAAATTCTTTCAGCGGTCTTTCCGGGAACGTCGCGATCGATGTCGACGATTGCGGCGGGACAACTGGCCGGAATGTCGCGCTCGGCAGCGCTAGATTTTTCTTTTTTTCTTTCGATTCCTACGATGGTCGTGGCGACGTGTTATGACCTACTGAAGTCGCTGCGCGGCAAGGGCGAGAGCGCGATCGGAGTGTCGCACATCGACGGGCACGGCTGGATCGTCCTGGCCATCGGATTCGTAGTTTCCTTCATCGTGGCCTATGCGGCGGTGGCCTGGTTTCTGGCCTGGGTCCGTCGGCGCGGGTTTGCCCCGTTCGCGATCTACCGAATCATTGTAGGTAGCGCAGTGCTTGCCTGGGCCACGGGCCTGCTAAGGCTCTGAATTTTATGACTCCATAAGTTACGGCCCAGCGGACCACGACATCGCTGCATCGCAGGCAATGCCCGTTGTCTAGGGATTGGCATTTGAACACCTTGGGCGACAACTCTAGAGGCGGCGGTGATTTCGACGGGTTCGTTTGGTATGATTTGGGTGCTTTGCAGTTCCTCCACGCAGGCGGGTGGTAGCGCCTAACCGCTTGTGGCTCTCAGCCTTCCCCAAAAGTCTGAGGAGAATTTGTGCGCTTTCTGACACCAACCGGAAACAAGCGGCTCAACGAACTGATTGGATTTTTGTGCCTGACGATGGCGCTGCTGCTGGCGGCAGCACTTTTCACGTACTGGCCGGGAGACGCGTCGTTCAATGTATCGGCGTCGCGAGACGGGCAGGTTCATAACTTAATCGGCCCGTTCGGAGCATACACGTCGGATGCGATGTTTCAGCTGCTCGGATACTCGGCATTTCTGATACCGATGGCGGCGCTTTGGCTCGGGATCAAATGGTTTCGAAGCCGCGCCGTGCAGTCACAGAAGGCGACCCTATTCGGATACACCCTTCTATTGCTGTTTCTGCCTTCCTTGCTCGCACTGATCCACTTCCCCGATGTGCGGGGAGCAATTCCCTCAGGAGGAATGGCCGGAGCGTTACTCGCTGGCGCGTTGACGGCGGGGTTCAACAAAGCCGGAGCCTTGATCGTCACACTGGCATTACTGGTGACCGCGACGTTTTTGACGACCACGTTTTCGTTTGGGCGAGCGCACGCATGGGCAAGCGGGCCGCGCGGACCGATGGGAGCAGTGGACAAGCTGGGAGTTCTGCAGCGAGTGCAAGCACGCTGGCACGACTGGAGGGAGCGGCGGGAACAAGATCGGATGAGGCGACGGGTCGAAGCGAACCGGCTGGAAGGCCGCAAGCCGATCAAAGGGCAGTCCGGCAGTGCGGCAGCGTTGAATGACGTGCCAAAAACCATCGAACTGAATGACGAGAGTGACATCTTCAAATCGAAGACGGAAGAAGAAGATGAGGAGCAGGGTTCGGGGCGCAAAGCGCCGATTCTCTTCCTGAATCAGGACCACCCCGAAAAAGCGAAGAAATCGTCAGACCCGAAGATATCCAAGGGCAATGCGAACTACAAACTGCCCTCGGTGAGCCTGCTGCGCGAAGGTGAGCGTTCGCAGAAACTGGATGAGGATGAACTGAAAGAGCGCGCGCGAGCGATCGAGGAGAAATGCCTGGAATTTGATGTACAGGGCCGTGTGACACAAATCAATCCCGGACCTGTGGTGACGACATTCGAGTTCAAACCGGAAGCGGGGATCAAATACAGCAGGATTATCGGGCTGACGGAAGATTTGTGTCTGGCGCTGCAAGCCGAGTCCATTTTGATTGAGCGCATTCCTGGAAAATCCACGATTGGCATCGAAGTGCCGAACCTGAACCGGCAGACGATCGCGCTGCGCGAAATTATCGAGGCCCAGGAGTTTGTAGGTTCGCCCAGCAAGCTGACCCTGGCCATGGGGCGCGACCTGCACGGACGCATCCGCGTTACGGATCTGGCGAGCATGCCGCACCTGCTGATTGCAGGTTCGACGGGCACCGGCAAAAGCGTGTTTATCAACTCCTTGATGATGTCGATTCTGTATAAGGCTAGTCCTGACGATGTGAAGATGGTGCTGGTGGATCCGAAGCGGCTCGAATTGAATTTGTACGAGGGGATTCCGCACCTGATCGCGCCGGTGGTGACAGATCCCAAGGTGGCCTCGAATGTCCTGCGCAATGCCACGCGCGAAATGGAGAGCCGGCTGAAGCTGCTGGCGCAGCGAGGAGTACGCAACATCGACCAGTACAACCGGACGTTTCAGAAGCAGCAATCGCTTTCACTGTTTGAAAACGTAGAAGAGAGCGAGCACAAGCCGCTTCCCTACCTGGTGATCATCATTGACGAGCTGGCTGACTTGATGATGGTGGACACCAATAACGTGGAAGAGTCCATCACGCGGCTGGCTCAAATGGCGCGCGCGGTCGGCATTCACCTGATTCTGGCGACGCAGCGGCCGAGCGTGGACGTCATTACGGGATTGATCAAAGCGAACTTCCCTGCCCGCATATCGTTCCGCGTGGCCAGCAAGGTAGACTCGCGCACGATTCTGGATTCGAACGGTTCGGAATCGCTGCTGGGCAAAGGCGATATGCTGTACCTGCCGGCGGGATCGGCGCGGTTGCACCGCATTCACGGGCCCCTGGTGAGCGAAGATGAAATTGTGAGCGTGTGCGACTTCTGGAGACATCAGGCGCAGGCGAAGTACAACGAGCAGTTGCTGGAAGCGCCGAAGGACGAAAACGGCAAAGTGGAAAGCGGGGCAGAGAGCGGAGGCGGCGGAGAGGAAGCCGACGACGAACTTTACCAGGATGCGGTGCGCGTAGTTTGCGAGATGGGCCGTGCTTCGACTTCGACGCTGCAGCGGCGTTTGCGCATCGGCTACGGCCGCGCGGCGCATCTGATTGATTTGATGGAAAAGGATGGAATCGTCGGGCCGCCGGATGGAACGAGGCCGCGCGAAGTGCTGAAAGGAAAGAGCTGGATGAAGGAATTCGATGAATCCATGCAGTAAGAATGGCTAGAGTGCCGCGTACACAAAATCATTAAAATTCCTTAAAAAGAACCTTTCCCCACAAACACCTGTCCTTCGGTACAGTACTGTCCCACCCGACAGGTCTAAGTATGACCATCGGACACAATCTTCGCTCCTGTTCAGTAGATTCGCGGCGCGCTCGGCCCCTACCCTGTGTACGGTATGAACTCATACAGGACCGCTGCTTTTGCAATCCAAAATCGTTTTTGTGAAGTTTTTCAGCAAGCCTTTTTGAATAACACTCAACCCGGAGGTCCCTCCCGCCGGTTTTTTGCTTCGGCCACCATATTCTTCGCCGCCGCTACCCTGCTTACGGTGGGAGCAGCTAACACGCAAGCAGCTTCGCTTACTTCGACGCCGTCATCGGTGTCGTTTGGTACGGTCGCTGTGGGCAACAAGAACTCCCAGACTCTGGCCGTCAAAAATACCAACACGGCGAGCGTGACCGTCTCCAGCGCTTCGATCAGTGGGTCGGGATTCAGCATAAGCTCGCTGACAACGCCGTTCTCTTTGAGCGTGGGGGCGACGACCTATTTCACAATTGCATTCCGGCCAACCGCGTCGGGGACGTTTACCGGCAGTTTGACATTAAAAAACAGCAGCGGCATGGCACTGGTGACGGTTGCGCTAAGCGGTACAGGCTCGGGATCGACGAAGTCTCTTGTATCATCCACGTCTAACCTGAATTTCGGCAATGAAACGGTGGGACAGAGCACGACACTCGGCGTCGTGCTGATCAATACCGGGAATTCCAGTGTCACCATTTCAGGTGTAAGTATCTCCGGAACGGGCTATAGCGTGACGAGCGGCATCAGCGGGGCCACACTGGCCGCCGGACAAACTGCAACCATGAATATCGTGTTCGCGCCAAAAAGCACCGGCACGTTTACTGGAACGGTGACCGTCATCAGTAATGCGACAACCACCGCACCCGCGGTCGCCGTGAACGGAACTGGCATTAGCAGCACGAGCCATTCGGTCGCGCTCGGGTGGACGGCCAGCACGTCTTCGGGAGTTATAGGCTATAACGTATATCGTTCGACGATTTCGGGGACTTCGTACACGCGAATCAACTCGTCACCGACGGCATCGTTGAAGTACACGGATGGAAGCGTGGCGTCGGGCGGGACGTACTACTACGTAGTGTCAGCGGTAAGTTCAACCGGCGCAGAGGGTGCGCATTCCGCCCAGATCAAAGCCGTCATTCCGTAGTTCCCGTACTTCGCTGCGGGCACTTCTGCAGCATTTGCGCCAAGAAAGAATAGCGCCGGCGCCGGAAATTTGACTCGGCGCTGGACGCTCTCTAAACTATTAGAACTGTGTTGCTGCCGGGGTAGCTCATTGGTAGAGCGCCGCCCTGAAAAGGCGGGCGTAGCCAGTTCGATTCTGGCCCCCGGCACCATCCGAACGTCCGGCAGTGAGATTCCAGTCGCCGCTCAAGCTATAACCGCCATTTTCCGGCGTAACCCATATAGAATCGCAGTGTTTAGCCAACTCTGCCTTCGCTGCAATAGCGTTCTCGGCCGACAGATGCCGAAGGTCCATAAAGCGTTCGCGGATAAATTTCTCTATCTGCTCGAGCTTAATCGGAATTAATTCCTCACGGTTCGATAAAAGCCCGGCCTCCAGTTCCTCGAGCTCTCTCTCCCTCTTGGCGAGATTCTCCAATAGTGCTTTTGATGCGTTACCATGAGCCACGATGTCGGCCAAATTTTGTATTTCCACGCGCAGAACTTCGCGCCGCCGTTTTTGTTGCTCGATTTGGCTACGACCGGTACTCAATCGCTCGCGTAACTGTCTTCCGAATTCAGAGACAGCGAATCGGAGTACATCGTTATTAAGAACTTCGCGCTGTAGACCAGCCAAAACTTCCCGTTCAATGTCAATTCGCCGAAGGCGCATCGCGTTCGAACACGCTCCACGTTCATCATGAACCGGACAGCCGTACTTCCCGCAGTTCGACATGCCACGCCCGGACACGATCGTAAGCGCACCCCCACAAAAGCCGCATTTCAATAGTCCGGACAGGAAATATTTTGATGTAAACGACCGGCTACACAGTCCCTTCGGTAAACCGGTGCGAAAGTTGTTCTGAACTACGGCCAGACGTGCCTGAACTGCCTGCCAGAGATCCTCCGAGACTATTCGGAGTTCCTCAACCTTTCGTATCTTCCAGTCCAACCTCGGACGTTCCCTATGAACTCGCCTGCCCGTTTGGGGGTCGCGAATCTTGCGTGTTCGGTTCCAGATTTCTAAACCACGATACCGTTCATTCCGAAGCATGACTGAGAGGCAAGCTGGAGACCAAGAAGGATGCCGCTGTCCGTGACAAGGCATCGGTGGCGAAACTCCGCGGGCATTTAAAGCCTTGGCGATTGCACGAAGAGACAGGCCGGAAGCGTAGTCTCGGAATATCTGGCGAACCGTCTCTGCCTGCTCCGGTTCAACCTTCAGGCGCGATCCAATAATTTTCGGTCTGCCATAATGGTCCGTCTGAGTTGGATCATTTATCGCGGCGCTGATAAAGCCAAAACACCGACCACCGGTATGAAATCCGCGAATCGCAGCTCCTTCCATCCCGCGATGCGTCTTCTTTGCCAATTCCTTGATATACAGCGAGTCCACGATGCCATGGGTCGCCATAAGAATCTCTGCTTGCTCAGAATCCGTATCGATTCCCTGACTGACGAAGACAAGCCTGACTTCAGCAAAAGAGAGTTGCTCCGATATGCGGAGCGAATCGGAAATGCTGCGGCTCAGGCGGCTCGTATCATCTACGAGGACCGCGTCAAACGGGTGTTCGCGCGAGCATGCGGCGTCAAGCATTTGCCTAAGACCCTTTCTGGCATCTGTGGCTCCACTGGTCGCCTCATCGATGAATACGTAGCTTTCCAAGAATTCCCATCCTTTGTAAGCCGCGAACTCATAACACTTACGCAATTGGTCTTTAATCGAAAGGGGATTTTGCCGGTCGGTCGAATACCGTGCATAGGCTGCGCACTTCATTCTGGCGTCCTCCGGTCTTTTTCAAGGAATTCATCGACCAGAACCGGGATCAACACGTTCTCAACCCAACTTCGAACATCCAGTCTTATTCCAACGATCTCATTGACTGTGCCTTGCTGCTGGTGCGCCGGGAGCGTAACACAGTTATCTGTATCGGAAACCCCGAAATCGCCTGATCCGCGACGTCTCTGAACCGGCGTCCTGGCGAGTCCGCGTTCGGGTGCCCCGGCAACTGCTAGTTTTCGGTTACTTCGGGAGGGAGTAGGGTGATCTGCACAGACTACCTCAGAGCTCTCGCCAGCGAGAAGCGCGCCACCCGTGAATTGTTCTGGCTTGTAGGTCACGGGGGCGACTCGCGGAAAGCGCTGTATCGTGCAGCTTCATGTTCTGCCACCCGTAGACTGATTCGTCCCTCACGTTCGAGCTCGGAAAGCGATTGCCAGCCCTCATGCACGGTTACCAGCCGAACCTTGCAGAATGGACAGAACTGGCGCTCCAATTGCGTATCATCTCCAGGCTCGCGCAATTCCTTGATGCGATAGAACGCACCTCCAGTCGAAACACGCCGGGTCTTATGGAAAGCTCTTTCCAGCTCCGCGAGGCGCTCAGGCGTAGAACTTTCGATAAACTTCACGGGGTACTGCAATGCGTGGGCAAGGGCTTGCGGAAAACTCTTCAATTTGATCGAGACAAACCGTTGTTCGTAAGAAGCGAGCTGGGGCCACAATCTTTCGAGGCCGGAGTTGCGAATAAAACGCAGAAGCTCACGACGCCGATGTGAGTTTGCAATCCACACTACAGACCACAGCGCACTCAACTCTTTCATTTCTTGTGGGAGCCACGGGCCAAGGTATGCGCAGTGCGCATGAAGGTTGGTATTTCTTCCGCCGACTTCATCACACCGAACGACTCCGTACTCGCTACGCCTAATTCCCAATATCCGTTCTACCAAACGATAAAACTGACGCATTTTCGCGTGGAACTCCCTTACATCTAACGATGTGGGCATGCGACCTGTGTTTGGAATGGTGAAGTCGAGGCCCGCCGTCACCACTCGGCGTCCGCCGCGAATGCCCTCGCAAAGTAGTCCTTCAACTATAGGGGTGAGCGCGTTTTGCAACTTGGCAAACTGCACGCGAAATTGTTGCGGACCACAAAACGTACAATACTTTTCCCGACAAAAGTACGGCTCGAAAAATTTGCGATCGCAAGCACCACGATTCGTCTGGTGGTCAATTCGATGGCCAAGCCTGCCGCAGAGCACCAGCCTCTTCGCTTTACCCAACAGGCCCAAGCGGCCGAGGGCCAGAGCTTGGAAACGGCGATACTCGGACGCGCCATAGCGTATGGCCAGACTTTCGGGAGTATCCTCCGGCAAAATCGGCAACCTATTGCGGGGGTCTTGCGGGGGAGATTGGCGCGAGCCAAAGTAGTCACGGTAGCGGCTCTGTCGCCACCGTTCGAACGAAGAAATCTCTTCCGGATCGGCTATTGTCTCGTGCCTTGCCACACCGAACACGGCGTGGAATTTGCGTTTGCGCCTTTCGCGAAACCCTAAAACAAAATCGGGCGAATGCCACTTTCGTGCCGCAGCCGCGTCCGAATCGAATGGGACCGTGACGCTCAACGGGCACCGCCCCAGCACAGTTGCCCTGTATTCTCAAGTAAAGGAGTGTCGCTGCGATCCGGCTCGCATGCCGTAGCAAGAGCCGCCGATGCAGCACGATTAGTCGCGTCTATTGCGCGAAGTCGTCGATTCGTAGAATCGAGTGCGGCCAGGATTCGAGCGCCTGAGTCTTGAGAGAACTGGCTATGAAGGAAGCCCGCCTTCGGCGGGCTCAGGGGCTGCGCCCCTTCGCTCGCGCCAAAGCGCGGCCCGCTTCGCGGGCCGCTGGCGCTCGCTACCCCTGAAGAAAATCCCGCAAGGACTTGGATCGCTGCACCAAAAGTACAACCTGCTGCGTGCATCACGAGCTCGATGACGTCGCCGCCCGCGCCACAACCAAAGCACTTGAAAACCTGCCTTTTGGGCTGAACAAAAAATGAGGGATTGCGCTCTTGGTGCAACGGACACAAGCCGACAAACTGTTTGCCGATCCGCCGCAGTTTCGTCAGGCTACGGGCAACCTCCACAATGTCGGTGGTCGCTTTGACCTGAGTAGCGGTCAACACAAACGAGCGCGGCACGCTCACCACTAGGCCTCCGCCAGTACGACAACAGAGGTGCTACCGCAGAGCTGCTCGACCACGCGACCAGAGCTGCGCACGGCAACGGACTCGCGGCAGAATGGACAAATCTCCCTGCCTTTTGGTTGCCGCTTCTTGAAGCGTTTGACCACGTCACAGCACCCGAACCAAATAAGCAGGCCTTCCGGTCGGTGGTAGAAAAGAAATCCCTCTGACCGCGAAGGCGATGTGGAAATAGCGGTTGTTATAGCGCAGGAATTCTGCGACGATCGTTTCGTCAATTTGTTGTTTCCGTTTCTGCCCCTCGTTACCGCGGGGGGCTTTTTATTTAATTGCTCAATCCCGAAGGCGCGCCGAAACCTGACGAATGAGCCGTCGCAGGCCCGGTTTTAGTTCGGGTGGCGTCTTTGGGCTCGTTACCGCTGCGCGCCAACCCTTGAGCCTGAGAGCCAGATTGGTTTTGATTGTCTTGCCTGCCATTCGCCTCCTAGCCGTAGCTGTTGCCTAGTCTTGTGAAATACAGGAAAACCGGCGTTAAAA
>Ga0075425_100004743_pt1 | contig 14067 bp, 11 predicted proteins | sample SoiMethybrSBSTD4_FD_75300 | JGI IMG/M metagenome (GOLD analysis project Ga0075425, IMG submission 75300) | Bulk soil microbial communities from a Populus tree surrounding site in Tennessee, USA - Soil MetaG P. TD hybrid SBSTD4 | ecosystem: Environmental > Terrestrial > Soil > Tree plantation...
GTCTCAGCGGGGGAGCGCGCAGCGCCGGCCGAGCGATGGCCGCGAGCCCTTCCGGCCAAGGGATTCCCTGGCATCGCGTGGTGGGCTTCGGCGGAAAATTGCTCATCCGGGAACCTTACGCCAGCTTGCAGCGCAAGTTACTGGAAAGCGAAGGCGTGCAAATGACGGAACGCCGAGTGAACGTGAAGCTGCACGCCTGGACGCCGCCGAAAAAAACAGGGCCTAAGCCACGATCCAAGAAGCGGACTTCCCGCGATTGTTAGATTTCTTTACCCGGCAGAACTTCATCCGAAGCGGCGATGCGTGGCCCAATACTGCGGCCAGGACAGTCTCAAATTCCTGCACACCAGAATGTCGGGATGTTCGCGCGATTCCTCGTTGTCGACTCCCCAAGGATTCCCATTGTTCCCCGCCAGGACGCAACTCGCAAAGAGCTCTTGTGCTTCTTCCGGGTCGAAGCCTGTGAGAATCACGGTTTGCGGCAGCCGCGGGTCGTAGCCGCGATACCAGAAGGAGTTGGTGAGGCTCATGGTATGAGGAAGGCCGAGCGCCGGCCCGTACAAATTGAGTGCGCCTCCTTCTCCGTAGTTTCCCGCCAGAATTCCGGTTCTGGCACGCTCTTCCGGAGGCAGCGCGTTATATACCGCGGAGACCGAGCGAGCCAACTCCGGCCAGCCTATCTCTTCGCGAAATTGATCGTGTAGTTTGGCGGTTACTCTCCACACGCGAGAGCCGATCGGCGCAACCGGCAAGAGCAGGAGCGAAAAGCAAACCCCGGCGGCCAGGAGCGCGCTCCATTGCAGACCGTAGGCAAGTCGCGCACTCCGCGGCTGCCGGCGGTGCGCCCAGATTCCAAACATTACGCTGCCACCTGCGACCAGCATTGGATAGAGCGGCGCTGTGTAATAGGACCGCGATCCGGCGATGGCGAAAAGCAAAAACGTCAGCAGAAAGGTCCAACCGAGCAATCGAAACTGCGGCCCTTCGTTTTTCAGATCAGGGTTTTCAAGTGGCAACGCGGGAACCGGGCGGCGAAAGTAGAACCCTAGACCGAGCAAAGCCAGTGGCACGGTGACGAAGTTCAAGCAGACCAGCAGCTGCCCGATATAGAAATCCTTGTAGCGGCCTTGCCGCAGATCGCGCGCGTGGAGGTGCGAAAGGAAGTCCAGCGAGATGAACTGATGGCGCCCCTGCCAGACAACGTTCGGCAGAAAGATCAAGATAGAAAGAGCGACGCCGGCCCACAGCCATCCGCTCAGCAGGTGGCGCCGGATTGGAGTGAGCAGCACTGCGCCGACGATGCCGAGAGCCAGAAAACCGGCGGTGTAACGCGTCTCCATGCCGAGGCCCAGGGTTGCACCGATTGCCGGCCACCAGCGCGGGTTTTCAGATTTCGCAAGCCGCACCAGGAAATAGGTCGTGGCCACTCCCCATAAATAATCAAGCGACACGTACTGGAAAACTGCGCCCTGCGTAAGTGAAACCGGAGAGATTCCGGCAGCGCTGGCGGCCAGCACCTGAATCTGGCGGGTGCCGCCTAGTTCTTTCCCGATCAGACCGGCAAGGACCATCACGCCGCTAACGGCAACGGCAGCAAAAACCCGGAAGCCAATCAGCGATGTGCCAAACAAAGTGAGTTCGAGCCGCCCGATCAGCGGCGCGATAGGAGGGTATGGAACGAATCCACCCTCCAGGTGACGAGCGTCGTCCAACGTCTGCAGTTCGTCGCGGTGGAATCCGTACTGGCCGTTCGTGAGAACGTGAAAGAGTACTCGGGCACCAGCGATCAGCAGCAAGGCACCCAAGTCCGAACGCAGGAAATCCGCAATGCGCTTGCCCACACACCCCCGATCGAAACTGCTCAACCCGGTGCTAAATTCAACGCTGTCCTAAACAGGCGCTAAAGTCTACGCAAAGTATGCTTTGAGCGTTGATGAAATTTCTTGCTGCCAGCGCTCGTAAATTATGATGGAAGGCCGCCGGCAAGATTAAACCCAGCGACGGGAGCGCTGGCGCGCCATTTCCTGTAAACTTTCCCACACCCTATGGGCAATTCCGTTTTGCAGGTGGAAAACTTAACCAAGCGTTACGGCGACGTGCAGGCCGTGCGCGGGATCAGCTTTCAGGTGGCGGAAGGCGAGGTGTTTGGTCTGCTGGGGCCGAACGGCGCCGGAAAGACCAGCACCATAGAAATTCTGGAAGGGTTACGCGATGCCGACGGTGGCGCGGTTTCCGTTTGCGGCTATGATCCGCGAACCCAAAGCGACGAGCTGAAGCATGAAATCGGGGCCGCGCTGCAATCGACAGCATTGCCGGACAAATTAAAAGTAATGGAAGCACTGCGCCTGTTTGCGGGATTTTATAAGCGGCGAAAGAATCCCGAGGATTTGTTGAAGCGGTTTGGCCTGGAAGAAAAGCGCAACGCGTTTTACAGCCAACTGTCGGGCGGACAGAAGCAGAGGCTGGCCCTAGCGATTGCACTTATCAATGATCCTAAAGTGGTTTTTCTGGATGAGCCGACAGCCGGGCTGGACCCGCAAGTGCGGCGCGAAATTTACGACGTAATCGAAGAGCTGCGGCGCGACAAAAAGACCATCGTGCTGACCACGCACTATATTGAGGAAGCGGAGCGCCTCTGCGACCGCGTAGCAATTGTGGATCACGGTCAAATTATTGCCCAGGGCGCGCCACGCGAACTGAAGCAGGCTTCGGCGGATAAGACGCGGATTGAAGTGCGGCTGGCGCGGGAAGAATCGGAGCAGAGGCTCATGCTTCTGGAAGGTGTTTCAGACTGCCGCGCCTTGAACGGGTTGTACGTGCTGCATTGCCAGAGGCCGCCGCAAGCGATTGTTTCGCTCGTAAAGTATTTAGAGGCCCAGAACAACGAGTTGGTGGGGCTGGAAATTGCCACGCCTTCGCTGGAGGACGTATTCATCGAACTTACCGGAAGGAGGCTGCGCGATTGACCAACCTTCTGACATTGACGCGCATGCGCGTACGCCTGGCGCTGCGCAACAAAATGTTTTTCTTTTTCAGCATCATCATGCCGATAGGCTTCTTCTTTTTGTATTCGGGCGTATTCGCGAAAGGTGAGCCAATCGTCGTTGCGTATCTGCTCGGGCCGGTCCTGGGCTTGAACGTGATGGGTAGTTTCTGGGGCCTGAGCGCAACTCTGGTGACGTTCCGCGAACAAGGCATCCTGCGGCGGTTTCACGTTACGCCGGCCACCGCAACGGACATGCTGGTGTCCAGCATTCTCGCGAACTATGCACTGACGCTGCCTACGGTTATCACGGAGCTGCTGCTGGCGAAATTTCTGTTCCATGTGCCGAGTCTCGGCCACCTGGTTTCAATCTTTCTGCTGGTTTCCATCGGCACGGTTTCTTTTGGTTCGCTGGGGTTGGTGATTGCCAGCGTCACCAACACCATGCAAGAGACGCAGGTCCTGAACCAGTTGTTGTGGTTGCCGCTGATTTTTCTTTCCGGTGCGACCATTCCCTTTACGTCCTTGTCGAAGACCGTGCAGCACATCGCCTTGTTCCTTCCCGCGACCTACCTGGTACACGGGCTGAAAAATGCCATCATCAATGCATTTGGCCCGGCTAAGATCTTGCTGCCGCTGATTTCGCTTACTATGTGGTTCCTCCTTACGCTTTTTCTTTCTTCGCAACTTTTTCGCTGGGAACCCGAAGCTAAAATCGGCCGCCGCGCCAAGCTCTACGTTGCCGCTACCGCAATTCCCTTTCTTCTTCTTGGCGTTTGGGAGGCCCGTTACGGCCGGGTGATCGCGGAAGAGAAAGTGACGATGCAGCGTGTCGAAGATTCGGACAAGGCGGTAAAGCCGCGCAAGCCGAAAGACCAGGATCAGAGCACCGATCCGACCAGATTGGACGACTCGAGGCCGCAGCAATAGCGGAGGGCTTAACGACATAGTTCGCTGTGCGCCAAATTGGTTCTGGCCCTTCACACCTTTCAGAGCACACTGAGTTGACCGCTTCGCGGCCTGGCGTGAGAATTGAGCCTGCCCACAGCAAGGTGCGGTTGTCTACGCCGAGTGGATTTTCGCATTGAGAGGAACATTTATGCCGGTTCAGAAGACAGAAAAAATCTGGCACAACGGAAAATGGATCAAGTGGGACGATGCGAATATCCACGTGCTCTCGCATGTGGTGAGCTACGGCTCGGCCGTATTCGAAGGCATTCGCTGCTACGACACCAAGCAGGGCCCAGCAATTTTTCGGCTGCGCGAACACATGCAGCGGCTGACCAACTCCGCGAAGATTTATCGCATGGAGCTTCCCTTTTCGGCGGACGACCTCGGCAGCGTAGCTTGCGAACTGGTGCGCGAAAATAAACTGAATGCGTGCTACGTGAAACCGGTGGTGCTGCGCGGCTACGGCGAAGTGGGAGTGAATCCGCTGAACTCGCCAATCGAATGTTACATGGCGTGCTGGTCCTGGGGTGCGTATCTCGGTCCGGAAGCGCTGACCAAGGGCGTGGACATCGGCGTAAGCTCGTGGACGCGCATTGCGCCCAATACGTTGCCGGCCATGTCCAAGGCCGCGGCAAACTACATGAACTCGCAGCTGATTCGCATGGAGGCCACGTTCAACGGCTACGCGGAAGGGATTGCGCTCGATTCCGGCGGCCATGTGAGCGAAGGCTCCGGCATGAATGTGTTTCTGGCGCACGATGGCGTGCTGTATACGCCGCCTCTGGCGACCAGCATCCTGCCCGGCATCACGCGCGACACCGTGGCGAAAATGGCCCAAGATCTTGGGATCACCGTGAAAGAGACGGTTATTCCGCGCGAAATGTTGTACATCGTGGACGAAGTGTTTTTTGTGGGCACGGCGGTCGAAATCACACCGATCCGGTCGGTCGATCACATCCAGGTCGGCAAGGGCGTGGCCGGGCCGATTACCCGCAAGCTGCAGGAAGAGTTTTTCGCGATCACCAGCGGTAGCAAGCCCGATCGGCACAGCTGGCTCACCCCAGTGAATGCTCCGGTGGCCGCAGCCCGCTGACAGGGTGGAACCGCGATCGGCGAGCGGCCGACAGAAGAATCCAGTTTCACAGCAGTGCGGCTCGCGTTCTCCGCTCGCGGCTCTCTATTCGCTGCTCGGGTAATTGTTCTTTACCTCATTCTTTTTCTACTTGATTCCTCTTCCTCATCGCTTCTTTGTTAGAATCGCTCTCGTTCTTCTGCACACTGCCCTGGAGATGGATTTGTACAACTCGCCTCAAAAGCTGGCCGCAGAATTTCTTGGCACCTTCGCGTTTGTGTTTTTTTCCGCTGGAGCGGTTTGCGCGGACCGTTTCCTGCAAAGCGCCGGCGGCGGAATCCTGGGCATCGCGCTCACTGCCGGCTTGACGGTCGCCATTGTTTCCACGGCGCTGGGGCCGGTTTCCGGCGCGCAGTTTAATCCGGCCATCACCGTTGGCCTCTGGATCACCAAGCGCGTGAACACCATGGAAGCATTTGGCTATTGGATCGCGCAGATCTTGGGCGGAGTAGCCGCGGCGTTTTTGTTGAAGGCCATTTTGCCGCGCGACGAAGCCTGGCAGCCGGTGCTTGGCGGCACGCCCGATCTGGTTCGCGATTTCACGCGACTGCCGGCAATCGGCCTGGAAGCGTTGATCTCGTTTTTTCTGGTGTTCGTTTATTTCGCCACCCGGCCCGAGGAGGACACTGAGTCGCGCGCGCGCGCTGGATTCGCAGTGGGCCTGATCTATACGCTCGGAATTCTGGTGGCGGGTCCATTCACCGGAGCGGCGCTGAATCCCGCGCGGGCTTTTGGCCCGGCGCTGGCCAGCACGCATTGGGCAAATCAGGGAGTGTATTGGGTGGGTCCGCTTATTGGCGGGCTGGCCGGTCCGATTTACGACGCAATCTACGGCAAGAAGCAGCAGTAACGTTCGCAATTCTCAGCTGCGCCCGGTTCCAGGGCGTCCGTGGTCCACAAACTAGATCATCATCCCTGTCCCAACGCTCAGGGTAACTAGACGGCTACCCGGCCTGACGACTTGCTTGCTGGACCTAAGTGCCGATGCTACTTTCGCTGCAGGCCATCACGTACCACGACATTCTTGCTGAGCACGGAAAACTGAGAACCGAGAGCAATTCTCCATGGCACTGAGCATTGACGATCTCCTTCGCCGCGCGGTCGAACTGAAATCGTCCGACTTGCACTTGAAAGTCGGCAACCATCCTTATCTCCGCGTCGACGGTCTGCTGCAGCCCGTCACGGATGTGCCCCGCGTTACGCCGGAAGAGATGCTGTCCATGGCGTTCAGCATGATGACCAACCGGCAAAAACAAAAGTTCAAGGAAACCGCTGAATTGGATATGGCGTATGGCGTCGCCGGCCTGGGCCGTTTTCGCGTGAACGTGTTTCAGCAGCGCGGCAACGTCGGCATGGTATTGCGCGTTATTCCCACCAAGATTCGCACCGCCGACGAACTGAACCTGCCTCCGGTCATCAACAAAATCTGCGAAGAGCAGCGTGGCCTGGTGCTGGTTACGGGCACCACCGGTTCGGGCAAGTCCACCACGCTGGCCGCGATGATTGATCGGATCAACGCCAATCGCTCCGACCACCTGATTACTATCGAAGACCCCATCGAGTTCCTGCACCGCGACAAGCGCAGCTTCATTAACCAGCGCGAAGTGGAAGTGGACACGGCGAACTTCTCCACCGCGTTGCGGGCTGCCTTGCGTCAGGACCCGGACGTGATTCTGGTCGGCGAAATGCGCGACCTGGAAACGATTTCCACTGCGCTGCTGGCCGCGGAAACCGGCCATTTGGTTTTCTCGACATTGCACACCTTGGACGCTACGGAAACCATTCAGCGCATCATTGCAGTGTTTCCTCCACCGGAACAGAAGCAGATTCGTTTGCAGCTTGCCGCCACTCTGAAAGCCGTCGTGTCGCAGCGCCTGGTTCGCCGCGCGGACGATCAAGGCCGCGTGCCCGCCGTCGAAGTCATGGTTGCCACCGCGTACATCCGCGATTGCATCATTAACGCCGATAAAACCCGCCTGATCCACGACGCTATTGCCGCCGGTACCTCGCAGTACGGCATGCAGACCTTCGATCAGTCGCTCTTCGACCTCTACAGCAAGCAGCTGATCACGCTCGACGAAGCTCTCCTGCGGGCCTCCAACGCTGACGAATTCAAACTGCGCATCCAGGGTGTCCGCTCCGCCGCCGATGCCGCGCGCGAAGAAATGGAACGCCAGATGGCCGACTTCGAGCGCTTCGCCAGAAAATAACCCCGGTAGCCAATGGAATCCACAGTTGTGGCCGGAATCCTCCGAAAAAAAGGTGTGCCACAACCGGCATCAGGGACGCCTATCCTTGATCTCTTTGAGCCCGTCCCGCCCCCAGCCGATCGACTCCTAACAGGAAGATTTGCCCTGCCGTTTCTTACGTTTGTATCGCTGATTATTTTCACGGGTAACACTTACTTTCTAATCGTTCCATTCGGCTACCTTGCGATCGCAGTCATCGGAGTAGCGATCCACGAACTAGGCCACTTAATCGCTGGCTGGTCGGTAGGCATGAGGTTCGTTGGAGTCCAGGCCGGGCCGCTCGTCGCACATAACATTAACGGGACATGGGCGCTCAGGCTGCGGCCGGTGATTCACAGCGGACAAGCCATGATGAGCCTCGGTCGAATTCGCAGAATGCGCAAACGTCTCGCTGTTTTCATTGTCGGTGGACCGATTTCCAGCTTCGCAGCTGGCTTGCTTGCTTGTGCGCTCGGCGAGATGTATCGCGAATCTGATTTGACCGGCTGGACCACCTTCCTCGAGTTTTTTGGTGTTTTTTGCGTCGTTTTGGGCGTGCTCTCTTCGATTCCCTATTCCATCCGAGGTCACGGCAATGATGCCTTCCTGCTACGCAAACTGTGTTGCGACAGGAACAGTGCTATTAGCTTCATATCGGCGTATGCGTTAGAAAGCGCCATACGCAAAGCACCGATTGTTCCTGAATACCACGAGAAATGGAGCCGGCGGGCTACTGCGGAATCGACAGCGATACAGGCGCAGTTCGTTCGGGAATATGAGCTCTATCGAAAGGCCGAAGATTGCAGCGTCGCCGCCGAACACCTCGAAAAGTTATTTAGATATTCGCCTTGGATGGATGACGTTTTCAGAAATCACGTGATAGCGGAAGCTTTTGTCCATCACGCGTGCAGAAAACCTGATCGGCACAAAGCTGAAACCTGGTTCAAGAGACTCATCAGCGTCAACTGGTTTCACCCGATCGAGCGCGCACGAATTTCCATCGCGACTCTGTTCATCCGTGGAGACCACCCGCAGGCCATGGCTGAGCTTAGCGCCACCGTCGACTTCATTCATCGTCATGTGAACGGGCCAGCCTCGCGTGAAGTGGAAGCAGGGTGGCTCAAATGGCAGGATGACTTAGAAAGTCGCATCCAGGGTCGCCGCGCCGCCGACGCCGCGCGCGAATAGCGAGCGCCGCAAACACTTTTGCTGTCGCCAATCCGCCCCTTTAAGCCCCTATCTATTAAGAGTTTCCGTACCGGCGTACCAGTGGATTTTGCAGGCCGGGTGCGGCACAATCCGTACTGCCGGAGAACGGAGGCGCCTGCATCGTGACTGAGCTCGATCAGAGAACGAGAATGTCCAATTCCAGTTTCGGAATCTCTTTCCGCGAAAGATTCCACTTGAATTCTGCGCACCCGGACCTGCACAAGTGGATTTATGCCCTATGCGTGCCGTCGGCGGTCGTGGCCCTGAACGCTGTGTCGTACTATTTCGTCAACGGCGAAGAAGCCAGTGGCCGGCGTTCCGCGGCGCTGCATGGGCCGCCGACACCTACGCCGCTCCCTGGCTCTCCCTCATCGCTAACTTTGCGGGCAGCGTGCTTCTTTTGATGTTTGTGCGGCACAAGAGAGTTCGCAGGTCCACGAAGATTGCAACCGCGGCGATGCTGAGCGCGGCGTGGCTTTGCACGCTGATCGCCTTCCTGGTCGTCGAGTAATTCTTCGCTGAACACACCGCAACCTCGAGTGCGCATCGATCCGGGAGAAAGCGCAGCTTGCAGGTAAGCCACTTTACGCAACTATGTTCTTCTTCTATGCTCTCTTCGTTTCAAATAGCGCCCGCTCGGAGGTCACCGTGTCCAGCCATTTGCTGCAAGAATGTCTCCCCGATCGCCGCAGCTTTCTGAGGTTCACCGCGGCTTTCGCCGCCAGCGCCTCCGCGCTGCCCCTGTTTTCGGAGCCCGCAGCCGCTCAGGACAACGATGCTTGGATCATCGGACCGCAACCCGGCTATTCGCCCAGCGTCGGCACGCTCGTCTCGATGCTGGCTTTCACCCGCACGCAGGTGCTGCACTCGGTCAAAGGCATGTCCGTCGCGGACCTCGATTGGCTGATCGACGGCAAAGCCAACTCCATCGGAGCGCTCCTCAACCACCTCGCCGCGACGGACGCCTTCTACCACGCCAACGTGTTTGGCGGTTTCAGCTGGGAGAAAATTCCTGACGATGTGAAGAAGAAATGGGAAGTCCCGATGAACCTGGGCGAACCGGCGCGCAAAGCCATAAAAGGCAACAGCCTCGACTACTACTTCGGGCTGCTGAATACCACGCGTGAAGCCACGCTCGCCGAATTAAAGAAGAAAGACGACAAATGGCTCGCCGTCATGGACACGGACGCCGGCGCCAACAACTTCGCCAAATGGTTCCACGTAGCCGAACACGAATCCAATCACAACGGCCAGATCAAATTCCTGAAGGGCCGCCTCCCCGGCGCCAAGCCTTCCAGCGAGTAGCACCAAAGACAAAATCGCGCGCCTGGGTACGGTAGGTTGCACGACTTCCTGTCCGCAGTTTGTCGTTCTCTGCTATCTTCATCTCGTGTTTTCCCGTTCCCGTCCGCGTCAGCTCGAAACCGAAGAAGAACTCTACGATGTCGCTCTTCGCGCGCTGATGCGTCGCGCGCACTCCGTGCAGGAAATGCAAAAGAAGCTTTCGCACTACACGCGCAACGAGCTGCTGGTTCGTGTGGTGATGGCTCGCCTCAAAGAAAACGGCCAGCTGGACGACGCGCGCTACGCCCAGCAGTTCGCACGTAACCGTACGCAATCCCGCAAGCAGGGCCAGTTCCGCATCGCCCGCGAACTGCGCACCCGCGGCGTTGCCGATGCCGACATCGACTCGGCGCTGGAAACCTCAGCCGCCGAATCTGATCCCGCCGCCATGGTGCGCCAGCGCATCGAACGCAAACTCAAGTCAAGCCGTGGCGAACTTGACGGCAAGAAGATCGCCTCTATCTACGGTTCTCTACTACGCGCCGGCTTCCCTTCCGATGTCATCCGCCGCGAACTCAAACGCCTCACGAGCGAGGAGGTTCCTGAAGCCGACAGCGCTTCCGACCAATGACCTCAAGCGATTTCTGGCCACCGGCGGGCTTTGCGATTCGGGCGTTCTTTCTCGGCCTGGCACCTAGCCAGCGGGCACGCGGGAAAGCCACCAACCATCTCCAGCGAACCAGCAGGACTTGTCGGGCGCCGTGTCGCGGCGCAGTGACCGCACAAGGCGCGCGTCCCCGCGCCGAAAGGCTTGCGACAATTCCGCAGCTTTCTTTTCGCCGCTTGCGCCGATGCACGGAATAAAAGCCGCTCTGCAAAGGAATCTCGCGTGATACCCCTGTTGTGCTGCCCGTGCAACCAGCAGCATTCCACCCATATCCTCGATGCTGTCCAGCCGGCTCGTCAGCGGAAACAGCAGCCGTCCGCCCGGCCGCAAGGCGTCGAGCCAGGTATCCAGAGGTGCCGTCGCGCCTGCGTTCACGTAAACGATGTCGCAGTCCGGCGTCCGTCCCTCCGCTCCCGACCGGTTTAGGACTTCCACGTTCGGCCGGTCGCGCAGATTCTCCGTCGCGCGTAGTGCCAGATCTTCCTCGATTTCATAAGCGATCACCTCGCCGCTCGGCCCTGCCATTTGACTCAGCACCGCAGTGTAGTAGCCCGTTCCAGCGCCGATCTGCACGATCCTCTCTCCTTCCTTCGCATCGAGCGCGGCGATACACAGCGCATGCAAACTCGGCTGGCCATTGTTGATGTGGCGTTCCGGTGCCAGCGCTACCAGCACATCCTGGTACAGGAAGGCGGGATCGTCGGTCGGGGTCTGCAAGAGCCCGGAAGCGGTGTAAATCTTCCACGGCCCAGGTCCCACGAACTGTTCCCGAGGAATGCAAGCAAAGGCCGCGACGAGTCGTGGATTCTCGGGTAGCCCGGCCGTAATCAACTGTGCATAACAGGCCCGGTGTGCTTCTAGATTTCCCACGAACGCTTTCTCCGGCTTCATGCTTTAGCAGATGCTGTCCGGCCTCAGACCCGGTGCAAAGACTGTCGCGCTACACAACCAACTGCTGGCTCGCGTCGCGATGGCGCGCCTCCGCTGGAGATCTTCGCCGCCGAATCCGACTCTGCGGCCATGGTACGCCACCGTGTCCAACGCTAGCTAAAATCCCAACGCGGCGGAATAAAGGACAAAAAAATTGCATCTATCTACGGTTCGCTGCTCCGCTCAGGCTCAACGAACAACAAGCTAATCAGCTCATCGATTCCAGCCAGACTCTGCTCGGCCAAGCCAGCGCCTGCGCTGCGAATCTTGCAGCCTGCGCGAACTAAACACTCGATTGCCTGCCGGCGCCGACCTCCCCGGCGCTGACAGTTTCCGTGGGGCGAATGGGTTTCTAACCCGTTGCCCCATTTTCATGCACCCGGATTCTTTTGACTTGCCATGCATCCAAAATCATTGGACTTTACGTCCTTTGCTGGCCACCGTTACGATTCCGTGCGTTGGTTTCCCCGAGGTAGCACTGGCTTCCGCCGGTGCGCAGTGTCGGGCACTACCCGGGGGTGCACCCGTTCGGACCGCGCTTGTCGCGTTCGCCACTTTCTTCCGGGGTCTGCGATAATGATTTCCTCCAACTTCTCTCGTGCGAGGTCAGCTTGACGGTCGAAAGCACAAAGACAAAATTCTGGTCAGGAAACGAGATTCGCGAGACCTTTCTCAAGTTCTTTGAATCCAAAGGCCATCGGCGCGTGCGCAGCAGCTCCCTGGTTCCCCACGGCGATCCCACGCTGCTCTTTACCAACGCTGGGATGAACCAGTTCAAGGACGTTTTCCTTGGCCTCGAAAAGCGCGACTACACACGTGCCACCACCGCGCAGAAATGCGTGCGCGCCGGCGGCAAGCACAATGACCTGGAAAATGTCGGCTTTACCAAGCGCCACCACACATTTTTTGAAATGATGGGCAATTTTTCCTTTGGCGACTATTTCAAAAAGGACGCCATTGCCTACGCCTGGGAACTGGTCACTTCGCCTGAGTGGTACGGCATCGCCAAGGACAAACTCTACATCACGGTGTTTGGTGGAGCGGAAGTTTCGCCGGGCAATAAGCTTGGTGTGGATGAGGAAGCGAAAACTTTTTGGCTCGGACAAAACGTCCCGGCCGAGCGCATCGTCCCTATTCCCGGATTGAAAGATAACTTCTGGGCCATGGGAGATGCCGGGCCGTGCGGCCCGTGCAGCGAAATCCATTACGACATGGGACCGGAAGCTTCCGAGCAGGGACACGCCGACTGCCACTTTCCCTGCGACTGCGGGCGCTACGTCGAAATCTGGAATCTGGTTTTCATGCAGTTCAACCGCGACGCCAGCGGCACGCTCACTCCCCTGCCAAAGCCCTGCGTGGACACCGGAATGGGCCTTGAGCGCGTCGCCGCCGTACTGCAGGGTGTCATCTCCAACTACGACACCGATCTCTTCACGGGTTTACTGAAGAAGGCCTGGGTAGCAACAGGCGAACCCCTCATCGAAGACGCCCTTGCGGACGCATCGCTCCGAATAATTGCAGACCACTCTCGCGCTACGGCCTTCTTGATTACAGACGGTGTAGTGCCCTCCAATGATGGCCGTGGTTATGTGCTACGAAAGATCATGCGACGAGCAATTAGGCACGGTCGACTGATAGGAGCGACGAAGCCATTCGTCGCAGAGATGGTAAACACTGTTAGAGAACAGCTGGGTCGAGCATATCCAGAGCTCCTGGAACCGTCCGCGAGCCGCGTACCGGAAATCGTGCTGGCGGAGGAAAGCAGGTTTAACAGTACGCTCACAGTTGGTCTAGGCAGGTTGGATAACCTCATTTTCCAAATTGTGACAGAAGAATTTAAGCGGAGTCGTCAAGCTTTCGATGAGAAGACGGCCAGATCTGTAGATGAGATCCTGAATCTTCCGGGCAGGACTGAGATCGAAGCGGCCCGCGCGGTCCTTCAGTTTTTTGCCAAAATCCCGAGACAACTGATCCTGCCGGGAGCCCAGGCCTTTCGTTTGTATGACACCTACGGTTTGCCAAGAGATTTCATCTTAGATACGACCCGAGACCTCGGACTGCAGTTTGACGAAGTCGGGTTCGAGGATGCGATGGAGGAACAGAGGGCAAAGGCGCGGGCTTCGTGGAAGGGCGCGCATAAGGAAGCGGCGAACCCGGCTTATGCAAGAATCGCTGAGACTTACAAAACCGAGCCGGGCTTTTATTACGGCACGCACGCCAAAGACTGCCGGATTGAAGCCATCATCACAAAATCGGGCGCGGTCAACGAACTGAAAGCCGGGGAGTCAGGCGAAGTCGTGCTGGATCGCACGGCCATCTACGCGGAATCCGGCGGACAGATTTACGACACCGGTGCGCTTTATAACGACTCTGAGACGCAGTTGCTCGCCGAAGTTTCCGGCGCGTACTATCCAGTTACGGGATTGGTCGCGCATCGCGTTACGGCGAAAGAGGATCTCCACATTGGTGATCGCGTCGCGGTTGTGGCCGACGCCGACCGCCGCGCTCGCGTGATGCGCAATCACACCGGCACACACCTGGTTCATGCCGCGCTGCGCAATATTCTAGGTACGCATGTGAAGCAGGCCGGTTCGCTGAACGCCCCCGACCGGCTGCGCTTTGATTTTTCGCACTTCGCGCCGGTGGATGCCGAAGAGCTGCGCGACATCGAGCAGCAAGTGAA
>Ga0075425_100004744_pt1 | contig 14065 bp, 10 predicted proteins | sample SoiMethybrSBSTD4_FD_75300 | JGI IMG/M metagenome (GOLD analysis project Ga0075425, IMG submission 75300) | Bulk soil microbial communities from a Populus tree surrounding site in Tennessee, USA - Soil MetaG P. TD hybrid SBSTD4 | ecosystem: Environmental > Terrestrial > Soil > Tree plantation...
GACGACGAACCTCGAGAAGATCTACGCGAATCCGAAGCTCGACAACAAGGGAAAGATGATCTCGATGTCGACGGAGACGGACCGCACGCTCTTCTTCGACTTCATGCCGATGGAGCTCGGGACGATCGCCGGTCAGAAGGTCCGCGTGCAGCTCTACACGGTGCCCGGCCAGGTGTTCTACGACGCGACCCGCAAGCTCGTGCTGCGCGGCGCGGACGGTGTGGTGTTCGTCGCGGACTCGCAGAACACGATGCGCGACTCGAACGTCGACAGCCTCGAGAATCTGAAGACGAACCTCCGTTTGAATCGCATCGATCCGGACAAGGTCGCGCTCGTGTTCCAGTACAACAAGCGCGATCTGCCGAGCGCGGACACGGTCGAGGACATGAGCGCCTATCTTCACCCCGGCGCCTCGCCGGTCGTCGAAGCCTCGGCGATCAACGGCACCGGCGTGACAGCGACCCTGCGCGCCGCGGTGGCGAAGATTCTCGACAACCTGAAGAACAACGTCGATACGACGCTCTACGATCAGCCGGAGCTCGCGGCGCCGGACATGTCGGCGCGGTCGGGCGTCACGTCGAGCTCTGCGGGAACGCCAAAGCTTTCGATGAAGACCGAAAGGCCGGCTGCGCCGCCGCCGGTCGCGCCCCCGCCGGTGATGGAATCGCCGTTCATGGCGCCGACCGTCGACGTGTTCGAGGACGTCGCAACGGTCGATTTCGAACCGGAGGCCGATCCGTTTGGCAGCGTCGCGGTCGCGGAGCCTGAAATCGAGCCGATGCTCACCGTCGACGATCCGTTCGCAACGCCTGCGGCGGAGATTCACGACGCGGGCGCCGAGCGCGCCGAGATCGAGGAGCTCCTCGCCAACACGCGCGGGATCATCGCCTCGCTCGAGGCGGCCATCGAGCGCGCGAAAGAAAACGAGCGGGTGCTCGTCGCGAAACTGCACGGATGACCTGGTACCAGGAGTGGTTCGGCGAGGAGTACCTCGAGCTCTACTCCTATCGCGATGAGCACGAGGCGCGGCAGCAGGTCGCGTTTCTGAAGGATCAGCTCGGACTCGTCCGCGGGCCGCTTCTCGATCTCGCGTGCGGCATGGGCCGCCACATGCAGGAGCTCCGCACGCTTGGATTTCATCCCGTCGGCTGCGATCTCTCGTACGTGCTGCTCCGCGCGGGTGATCGCGAGTACGGCCCGATGCCGATCACACGCGCGGACATGCGCGCGCTGCCGTTCTGCGATGGCGTGTTCCAGGCGCTCGCGAATTTCTTCACCAGCTTCGGCTACTTCGCGACGGCGGAGGAGAACCTGCAGGTCGTGCGGGAGATGTCGCGCGTGCTCGACAGCGGCGCGTCGTTTCTCTTCGATTACCTCAACGTCCATCGCGAGCTGGACAAGCTCGTGCAAAGCGAAACCCGCACGACCCCCCTCGGCGAAGTGAAGATCGAGCGCTGGTTCGACGCATCTGACCGCTCCTTCAACAAACGCATGACGATCGGTGACAAACGCTACCTCGAGCGGGTCCGCGGCTACGATCTCGACGAGATTTCTGCGATGTTCGCGTCGTGCAATCTGATCATTCGCTCGGCCTTCGGCGATTTCGACGGCTCGACGTTCAATCACACCTCCCCTCGCCTGATCCTCGTGGGGAGCAAAGCGCGATGAATTTCACCGTGCCGCTGGCGAAGTATCCGGGCATGAATCGGTTCGTGCTCGACTGGCTCGGCGGGGATGAGCGGTTTCTGCCGCGAGTGGGCGAGTGGGCGAGTGGGCGAGTGGGCGAGAGGAATGCCGCACTCGCCGACGCCCTCATCAAATCGAACAAGCACTGGGGTCTCTTCGTCCGCGACGACGTCGAGCGCTGGGTGAACGGCGGTGTCGCGCTGATCGCGGGCCAGCAGGTCGGATTCGCCGGCGGTCCGCTCTACACGATCGCGAAGATCGCCTCGCTCGTGAAGATGAAGCGCGACCTCGAGGCGAAGGGCACGCCCGCGACGGTGTTCTTCTGGCTCGCGACCGAGGATCACGACTTCGATGAGGTGGCGACGCTGAACGTCCCGGTGAGCGCCCTCGGCGCGGACAAGGACGTCAATCGCCAGCTCGACCTGGTCTGTATTCGCGCGATCCGAACGGTCAGCGCACACGCTGCCGTCGGATCGCTGCCGGTGCCGGAGGCGCTGGTCGCGCAACTGATGGCGTTGCACGACATCGAGCGCCCGGCGTGGCTGCGCGAGGGAATCACCTTTCGCGATTCCTTCGCTGAACTGATCGCCGAGGTTTTTCCGAAGGAGGTCGTCCTCGTCGACGCGCTCCTTCCCGAATTGCGACGCGCCGGCGCGCCGCTGTTCGCGAAAATCCGCGAGAAACGCGACGACATTCAACGCGCGCTGCGCGATCGCTCGAAGGAGCTCGAAGGTGCGGGATACAAGCCGCAGGTCGAGCCCGCGCACGACGGTGAATACACGCTGCTCTTTCACATCGATGACGACGGCACGCGTAAGCCTTCGATGGATGGCGTTTCCACTTCAGCGTTGACGCGACCGCTGCTCCAGGATTTCGTCTTCCAGCCGAACGTGTTCCTCGGCGGTCCGGCCGAGGTCGCGTACTACGCGCAGATCGCGCCGCTTTACGAAATGCTCGGCATCGCGATGCCGCGCGTCGCGTTGCGCGGCCATCTCCTCGCCGCGCCGAAACGCATCGCGCGCTTCATCGAGCGCTTCGACATCGCGCCGGAGTCGATCTTCACGAGCGCGGACGCGATCCTCACGGAAAAAGAACCGGACGGCGTCGCGCGCATTCGCGAGCTGACGCGCGAGGGCCGCGAGGCGCTGATGACGCGCGTCGAATCGATCGGCCAGCTCGCGCTGCCCGCGGATCATTCGCTCGCGGGATCGATTCAGCGCTCGATCGGACATCTCGAATATCACTTCGACAAACTCGCCGAGCGGGCGATCAAAGGTCTCGTGCGGAAGGACAAAGAACGCCTCGCCGCGACGCGCGAGCTCGTCGCGACGCTCTACCCCGACCGCTACGTGCAGGATCGCGTCGTGGGCTGGTTCTCGTACTGGCTGCGTTACGGTTCGGCCATGACCGATGCGATGATCGCGAACGTCGAGCCCGATGCCGCTGTTTTCAGGATTGTGGGACTCTAACGAATGTTGTCAGTTGTCGGTTGTCCGTTGTCCGGACAGCAGCTCTGACAACCGACAACCGGACAACTGACAACCTATGCAACCAGTCGACGTTCTCTTTTTCGCCGCGCATCCCGATGACACCGAGCTCTCGGCGGGCGGCACGCTCGCGAAGATGGTCCGTGACGGTCTTCGCGTCGGCATGATCGATCTCACGCGCGGCGAGATGGGCACCCGCGGCACGCCGCAGACGCGCCAGCGCGAAGCCGCCCGCTCCGCGAAAATCCTCGGCGCCTCCTTTCGCGAGCAGCTCGATTTCGGCGATGGCGGTCTGCGCACCGGACGCGATGAAGAGCTGCAGGTGATCGAGGCCGTTCGCCGATGTCGTCCGCGCGTCGTCTTCGTTTCGTATCCGGATGAGCGCCATCCCGATCACGAGCGCACCGGCCGCGTCGTGACCGACGCGTCGTTTTACGCGGGGCTCAAGGCGCTGAGCACCGGCCTTCCGGCGCATCGTCCGCAGGCGGTCGTGTACTACCTCCAGAACTATCCGATTCCGCCGTCGTTCGTCGTCGACGTCTCGAAGACATGGAAGACGAAGATGCGCGCGATCTACGCGTACAAATCGCAGTTCCACGATCCGAAGTCGAAGGAGCCGGCGACGTTCATCTCCTCGCCGAAGTTCCTCGACATGATCGAAGCGCGCGGCAAACACTACGGCGCGCTGATCGGCGCGACGTACGGCGAGGCCTTCGTGACGAAACAGCCGCCGCGCGTGGATGACGTGGTCGCGGCGTACCGGGAGAGGGAACCGTGATCGGATGGCGGATGGCAGATGGCGGATGGCAGCGCAAACCACTGCGCTCATCCGCCATCCGCCATCCGCCATCCGCCATCTGAATCATGCGCATCGGCATCACCTGCTACCCCACCTTCGGCGGCTCCGGCGTCGTCGCGACGGAACTCGGGCTCGCGCTCGCGAAGCGCGGCGACGAGGTGCACTTCATCAGCTACGCGCTGCCGTCGCGGCTCAACATCCTGCACGAGCGCGTGCACTTCCATGAGGTCACGGTCACGTCGTATCCGCTGTTCGACCCGTATCCGCCGTACACGCTCGCGCTGGCGACGAAGATGGCCGAGGTCGCGGCGTACGAGAAGCTGGACGTGCTGCATGTGCATTACGCGATTCCTCACGCGATCAGCGCGCATCTCGCGAAACAGATCCTGCACAGCGATCTGAAAGTCGTCACGACGCTGCACGGCACCGACATCACGCTCGTCGGACGCGACGCGAGCTATCTGCCCATCACGAAATTCGGCATCGAAGTGTCGGACGGCGTCAGCGCGGTCTCGACGTGGCTGAAGAACGAGACCGTGAAGAATTTCGATACGGCGAAGGAGATCGACGTCATTCCGAACTTCGTCGATCCGTCGCGTTTTCGCCGGAGTCACAGCGCGTACTGCCAGGTGTTCGGCGCGCCGGACGACAAGCTTCTCTGCCACGTCTCGAACTTCCGTCCCGTGAAGCGCGTGATGGACGTGATGCAGGTCTTCGCACGCGTCGCGCGCGAGATTCCGAGCCGTCTGATCATGATCGGCGACGGTCCCGATCGCTCGAAGGCCGAAGCCTTCGCTCGCGAGCAGGATCTTCGCGACCGCGTCTACTTCCTCGGCAGCGTTCCGAATCTCGAGGAAGTCGTCGGCTCCGCGGATGTCTTCCTCCTGCCGTCGGAGCACGAGTCGTTCGGCATGGCCGCGCTCGAAGCGCTCGCGTGCGAGGTGCCGGTCATCGCGACGCGCGCCGGAGGTCTTCCGGAAGTCATCGACGACGGCGAGACGGGATTTCTGCTGCCGGTCGGCGACGTCGGCGGCATGGCCGCGCGCGCGATCGAGATCCTTCGCAATGACGCGCTCGGCGCGCAGATGGGCGAGCGCGCGCGTCGCGTGGCGATCGACCGTTTCGACGAGGAGAAGATCGTCCCGATGTACCGCGCGATGTACGAACGGGTGTTGAATGGCGGCTGATGCGCGCCGTCGTGTACGACACCTACGGCGGTCCTGACGTTCTCCGGATCGAGGACGTCGAAACGCCGGTTCCGCGCGAGAACGAAGTGCGGATTCGCGTGCGCGCGGCGTCCGTGAATCCGCTGGACTGGCACTTCATGCGCGGCGAGCCGCGCCTGATGCGCATCATGACCGGCATCGGCAAACCGAAGACGGGACGCCTCGGCGTCGACGTCGCGGGCACGGTCGAAGGCACCGGCGCGGAGGTGTTCGGCGCCGCTCGCGGGGCGTTCGCTGAGTTTGCGTGCGCCAGGGAATCCGACATCGCCGCGAAACCGGACGGCGTTTCGTTCGAGGAAGCGGCTGCGACACCGGTTGCCGCGTCAACGGCGCTGCAGGCTCTCCGCGACAAGGCGCGTCTCCGCGCGGGACAGAAGGTGTTGATCAACGGCGCGGCGGGTGGCGTGGGAACGTTCGCGGTGCAGATCGCGAAGTCGTTCGGCGCGAACGTCACCGGCGTCTGCAGCACGCGCAACGTCGAGATGGTGCGATCGATCGGCTGCGATCGCGTCATCGATTACACGCGCGAGGATTTCATCGCAGGCAGCGAGCGATACGACGTCGTTCTCGACTGCATCGGCAATCACTCGCTGCGTGCGTTCATCCGAGTTCTGGAACGCAACGGTGTCTACGTGCAGATCGGCGGTCCGCCCGGGAAATGGATCGAGCCGATGGGCCGCATCGTTCAGATGCTCCTGTTGTCGCCGTTCGTGAAACCGAAGTTGTCGATGTTCGTGGCCAAGGTCACCAGGGACGATCTCGCCGCGATCGGCTCGCTCCTGGCAAGCGGGAAAGCGCGGTCCGTGATCGATCGAACGTACACGTTGAGCGAGCTTCCGCAGGCGATTGCGTACGTGGAGGAAGGGCACGCGCGAGGGAAAGTGGTGATCAAAGTGTAGGAGCGCCGGCTTCCAGCCGGCCGTTCCGCCGGCGTCTCGCCGGCCAGAGGACCAACGCCGGCTGGAAGCCGGCGAAACGGCCGGCTGGAAGCCGGCGCTCCGGCGCTCTCGCGCTAAGGCTCGGCCCTTAGTCCTCCCGCCGGGCGGCGATCGCCGTAGATCTCGCGATAGCGCGCATACGAATTCATCACCTTCGTGACGTAGTGCTTCGTCTCGTCGAAGTTGATGGCGGCGAGGAGGTAGTCGTCGCCGGGCGCGGCCTGCAGGCGCGTCCACTGCGCGACCTGCTTCGGGCCGGCGTTGTACGCTGCGGCGACGGCGTAATGGTTGCCGTCGAACTGTCCCTGCAATTCCTGGAGGTACTTCGCGCCGAGCCTGATGATCACGCGCGGGTCGTACAAATCCTCGGGCGACAGATCGACGAGACCGGCGTCGCGACCGATGTCGCGCGCGGTCGTGATGATGAATTGCAAAAGACCGCGCGCGGCGGCCTGCGATTTCGCGCGCGGGTTGAAACGCGATTCCTCGCGCATGATCGCCAGCAGAAGGTCCGGATCGGTGTCGTACTTCTCCGCGTCGCTCGCGATCGCGTCGTGGAAGTAGCGTGGATAGAGCAGCTCGCGCACGACGAGCGGCAGCAGGTCGGGCACGAAGTCCTGCGGCACGCGCTTCATCATCACTTCGATCGCGTAGATCGACTCGCGCGATGCACCGCCGCGATTCAGGGCGAGCGAGCGAGTGAGCGCGTCGCGCTCCGGAGCGAGCGGCCAGCGCTGCTCGATCGCATCGGTGGCCTCGTCGTCGAGGCCCATGGCCATGAGTGTCATCCCGACTTCGCTCGCGTTGACATTTGGGAATCGCGGCCCCGCCTCCGGCTGCAGTTCGAGCACGGCGCGATATGCCGGCAACTCGCGATAGATCGACGCGAGGCGCTGGAGTTGCGCCGCACGGTCGCGCGACGAAAGCAGAATGCGATCGGTTTGCACCTGCTTCGCGACGACGAACTGCTTCAACGCGATCAGGTTCGTGACCTGAGCCTCGCGCACCGCGAGCTCGTGCGCGAGGCGCGGCGCCATTGCGGCCGAGTCGAGCCGCTCCCGGGCGAGATACGCGTAGTGCGTCGGCACGCGCGACCGCAGCACGGTCAGGTATTCGCGAAACGATGCGGAGGGATTGCGCGACTCGAGCGCGCGGGCGCGCCAGTACGCGAATTCGGCTTCGTCGTAGTCGTCGAGCAGATTGCGCGGGACCGAGTTCAGCACGGAGACTGCCTGGCCGAGGTTGCCCACCGCGTATGCGAGCGACGCCTCGACGAGAGCGCGCTCCTTCGGCGCGATCTTGCGAATCAGCGCGAGATCGCTCGCCGCTTCGGCGACGCGCTTCGCATGCAGGCGCGTGCGGATGCGCTGCGTGATCGCGACGGTGGTCGCCTCGAACTTTCCCGGCACCGCGATCGCGGCGGTCATCAACTGCTCGGCGCGCGCGTCGTCGCCGCGAAGCTGCGCCGCTCGCGCGGCGTGCCAGAGGAATGCGCACTTTTGTTCGGGCTTCTTCGTCGCGTTCGCGCCGCGAAGGTACGTGCGCTCCGCCTCCGCGAACTGCTCGCTGCCGAAGTAGGAGCGGCCAAGGGAGAACTCGAGATCGTCGGAGTAGACCTTCGCGAGAGCCATCTTCAGGACGGCGATCGCGCGATCGAAACGGCGATGCGACTGAAAGGTCTCGCCGAGGCGGGCGAGCTGCTGGGGGTTGAGTCGATTGAGGATCTCGGGATGATCGAGCGCGACCGCGGCGCGGTCCGCCGCGTCGTCGGTCGTTCCGGCGTTGAGCAGCGCCAGCGCTTCGGCCGGCGATTGGATGAGTCGCGCTCGGAGATCGCGGGACGGCCCCAGCTTCGTCGCGAACGCGCGGAGCCGTGCCGGATTCGACTCGAGATATTCGACCTCGTCCTCGATCGCTTCGTCGCGATGCGGCGAGCTTGGATATTCGAAGATGAGCGTCTGCCGCGTGCGGCTCGCGGCCTCGCCTTCCTCGATCTCCGACTGCTGGTACAGCGCGAGCGGACGAAACGGATTTCCCTTCGCGAGGAACGGCGCGAGCTTCTTGGCCGCGGCGTCGTCTTCGTCGTTTTCGATCAGCGCTCGCGCGTGAAGGTAGCCGAGGGACCAGCGGGCGTAGAGATCGGGATGCTGCGTTTCGATTTGCGCGAGCAGGTCCGCGAGATCGTCAGGAGGAAGGCGTCTGAAGGTATCCGTCCACTGCTCGACCGGCGGGATGCCTTTCGCCGGAGCTGGAGCGACGCGCGAAACGGTCGTTCGAAAGACGCGCCGCCGACGGACGCGCTGACGGGTGACGATCACCGCGAGCAAAGCGATGAGGGCGAGAATCGCTAGCGCGATCGTCAGCGCGCGTTTCGACAAGTGCTGAGTCCTGAGTGCTGAGTGCTGATCCTGAGCAGAAGGACCCTCAGAACTCAGGACCCAGCACTCAGGACTGATTTTCGGCGAGCGTGCCCGAGAGAATCGCCTGCGGCGCTCGCCTCACGATCTCCGCTCGTGCAATCGCGTAGCCAAGGATCGCGTCGACGAGCACGCGCCGGCCGTCGCGCGAGAGGAGGATCAGCACGCGCTTCCGGACCTCGCGAATCTCCACGATGTCTTCCCAGCGCATCCAGTGGCCGTGTTTGCCGAACACCTTCAGCATACGGTTCTCGTACTTCACGCCCAGCTCGCTGAAGTAAATGTGATCGCCGTACTGCAGGATCATCGCGGCGACCGTCGCCAGAAACAACAGAACGAGCCCGACGATCGGCAGAACCTCGTAGTCGTACGGGTGGTACGAGAGGTAGGTGAAAAACAGCGCCGCCGATGCGAAGGCCGCCGCGCAGGAGAAGATCCGCTGCACGGGCGTGCGCTCGAAGATCAGGATTTTGTCGTCGGTCATCAGTTGTCGGTTGTCAGTTGTCCGTTGTCGGTGGACGGTATCGATTATTTCGCGATTGCTCTGACAACCGACAACCGATCACCGACAACCCAGTACAATCCCGCCCCTTATGCGCTGGAGCCGTTACTTCATCAACACACTTCGGGAAGTCCCCGCCGACGCGGACGTCATCAGCCAGAAACTGATGATGCGCGCCGGCATGATCCGCAAGGTCGCGGCCGGGATCTACACCTACCTGCCGCTCGGACTGCGCGCCGTTCAGAAGCTCGAGACCATCGTCCGCCAGGAGATGAATGCCGCCGGCGCGACGGAGCTGCTCATGCCGGCGATCCAGCCCGCCGAGCTGTGGATGGAGTCGCGCCGCTGGCAGCAGTACGGGAAGGAGCTCCTGCGCATCAAGGATCGCCACGACCGCGATTTCGTCTTCGGTCCCACGCACGAGGAAGTCATCACCGACACCGTTCGCGACGCGATCAGCTCGTATCGTCAGCTCCCGATCAACCTCTATCAGATCCAGACGAAGTTCCGCGATGAAGTGCGCCCGCGCTTCGGTCTCATGCGCGGCCGCGAATTCATCATGAAGGATGCCTATTCGTTTCATTCGAGCCGCGAATCGCTCGACGAAACCTACGAGGCGATGCGCGACGCCTACAGCAAGATTTTCCATCGCTGTGCGTTAGACCACGTACCGGTCGAAGCCGATACCGGAAACATCGGCGGATCGGCATCGCACGAGTTCATGGTCCTCGCGCAGTCCGGCGAGGACGCGGTCGTGAGCTGTCCGAACTGCCGCTACGGCGCGAACGTCGAGAAGGCGACTTCCAAGTTCTTCGACGACGAGGTCGAGCCGCCGCCGTCCGACGCGATCGTCGAGATGCACACGCCGGGCACGCAGACCATCGATGACGTCGGGAAGTTTCTCGGACGCCCGACCTCGGCGCTCGTGAAAACGCTCGTCTTCGACACCGACCAGGGCGCGGTCATGGTCCTCGTGCGCGGCGATCGCGAAGGCAACGAGATCAAAATCAAGAACCACCTCGGCGCCGAATGGATGGAGATGATCGGCGAGGCGCGATTCGAGGAGGCGACGGGCGGTCCGGTCGGCTACTGCGGACCGGTCGGAACGAAGTGCGCGCGCGTGCTGGCGGACTATTCGCTGCGCGGACGCAAGCGCTGGGTCGTCGGCGGCAACAAAAAGGACATGCACCTCGACTACGCCGTGCCCGGCCGCGATTTTCCCGAGCCCGAGTACGGCGACTTCACGACCGTGCTCGCCGGCGATCCCTGCGTGCGCTGCGGCACGAAGCTCGAGATCAATCGCGGCATCGAAGTCGGTCACATCTTCAAGCTCGGCACGAAGTACAGCGAATCGATGCACTGCGATTACCTCGACGAAAAGGGCGACCGCGTGCCGATGATCATGGGCTGCTACGGCCTCGGCGTCGGACGCACCGTCGCGGCGGCCGTCGAGCAGAGTCACGATGACGACGGCATCATCTGGCCGATTCCGATCGCGCCGTTCGAGGTCGTCGTGACCTCGGTCGGCAAAGACGAAAACGTTCTCCGCACCGCGACCGACGTTTACGAAAAGCTCGTCGCCGCCGGCATCGACGTTTTGTTCGACGACCGCGACGAGCGTCCGGGCGTGAAGTTCAAGGATGCGGATCTGATCGGATTCCCGCTGCGCATCGCCGTCGGAGCGAAGAGCCTCGCCAACGGACAGATCGAGTGGAGCTCGCGCAAAGCACCGCGCGAGAAGCTGCTCGGCGCACCGGCGGACGTGATCAACACGGTGGTCGAGCAGGTGCGCACGGCGCGGGTGTGAAGCAGTCACACAGTCGCACAGTCTCACGGTCGCACAGAGCCTCTGTGAGACTTTGCGACTGTGAGACTCTGCGATTCTGCGACCAGGTCACGCGCGGGCGCGAGCAGTCGCACTGGGCTCCTGTGAGACTTTGCGACTGTGAGACTCTGCGACTATCCTTCCCCCATGCGCACAAGAGTCGTTGCACTTCTGATCGTCCTCACCGCGTTGCCCGCGGTTGCCCAGAACGTCGACATCGAGTCGCTTTCGGGCCTGCAGTTCAACTTCGGCAATCCCGGCGCGCGCTCGCTCGGCATGGGCGGCGCGTTTCTCGGACTTGCGGATGACGCCTCCGCCGCGGAAGCGAATCCCGCCGGTCTGACCATCCTCCGCAAGAAGGAGATCTCGCTCGAGGCTCGCAATTACGCCGAGGCGCAGGTCTTCTCGACGAGCGGAACGTTTCCGGACGTCGTGCGGACGGAGTTCATCCATCACAGCGACGCCGCGGTGGTGACCTTCGGCAGCTTCGTCTGGCCGATCAAAAACAAATTCACCATCGGCGCCTACTTCCACGAGCCGCTGCGCAATCAGGGCGGCGGCTTCGTCGCGCCGCATCGCAACGACTTCACCGGCCTGTTCGACACGCGCACGCCGAACTTCTTCCTCGCGAACAACGGCACCTCGCCGATCACCGAGGCGCAGTGCCGCGCGCTGCAGAAGACAAACCCGTCCGCGTGCGTCGAGTACCGCATCAATCCGTTCATCTCCGCGCTCGACACTCGGCTGCGCACGTGGGGCATCGCCGGCGCGTGGCAGATCCACCCGAAGTTCTCGATCGGCGCGACGGCGCGTTATCAGGAGTTCGAGGAAGCGGCGTTCACGTATCGCTTCTCGCAGCCCGAGGACGGATTCATTCCGCAATCGATCTCCGTGCAGACGACGGGGAGTGCGAAGGGGACGCAGATCGAAGTCGAGCCGGCGACCGACATCACGTTCTCGGCCGGATTCAAGTGGGCGCCGACCGACAAGCTGAGCTTCGGCGGCGTTTACAAGAAGGGCCCGAGCTACGACGCGCCGACGTTCGCCGCGGCGGACGTGACGAACTGGGAGTACGTGAAGATCGCCGAGACCACGTTCCACATGCCCGACATCGCCGGCCTCGGCGTGTCGTTCCGTCCGCGTCCCGAGCTGACGGTCAATCTCGACGCGGTGCACGTGAAGTATTCGAATCTCGTCGATGACTTCCAGCCGACGATCGCGGCGGTCGACGACGTTCGCTCCTCGTTCGTCGCCGACGACGTCACCGAGATGCACCTCGGCGTCGAGTATTTGTTCCCGACGAAGATCCCGTTCGCGATCCGCGGCGGTTACTTCCGCGATCCGTCGCACTCGATCGAGTGGCGCGGCCCGCTCGATCGTTTCGAGTACATCGCCGAGGCGCTGCTCTTCCCGACCGGCGAGACCCAGAACCATCTCTCGATCGGAGCGGGCCTCGCGTGGTCGCGCTTCCAGCTCGACGCGGCGTACGACACCTGCGATCTGTACAAAGTGGGATCGCTGTCGTTCGTGACGCGGTTCTAGAACCCCCGTCATCCTGAGGCGCGAAGACGCCGAAGGACCTCTTCAACCAAACAGTTGGCGTAGAAGAGGTCCTTCGCTTCGCTCAGGATGACGAATCACGACTCAACTCCTCCAACCCCACGTCCATCAACTCGAACCTCTCCCATCCGCGAAAGTCGTAATGCCACCATTCGGATGGGAGAGGATCGAAGCCGTGGCGGGTCATGACGTCGCGCAGCCTCGCGCGATTCGCGATCTGTTCCGCGGGAAGATCGTTGAAGTCGTGCCGCGCACGCGGCGTGAAGTCGTCGTAAGGCGTCGGCATCGCCAGCTCGTCGCCGCTGCCCAGGTCGATCAGCGTGAGGTCGACCGCCGCGCCGCGATTGTGGCGTGATCCCTTCGCGGGATCGGCGACGAAGTCGGGATTGCGGATCGGCTCCCACATCGCGACCGTCACGCGATACGGCCGGTAGCCATCGAACACCTTGATGCCGAGGCCTTCCTTCGCGAGCTCGGTCTGCACGTCGCGCAATGCCTGCGCGGCCGGCGCGCGCAGAAACGCCTTCGCGATGGGATAGAGCGGGCGCTTCATGAAGTTGTTCGCGGTCGCATAGCGGATGTCGCGCGGAATGCCAATCGAAGCGAGATCGACGAGACGCTTGTCGGAATCGCGCTGCGCGATTCGTTCATAAGTGCCGAGATCGGCGACAACGGCAAGGCCGTAATGATTCTTCGGGATGCCGACCGCGCTCGCGCAGGCGACGAGGAGGAGAGCGATGAGAGCGTTCCGACGCATAGTGCGATCGTAACCCCAACGACATATCTCCGCTTTTCCACGCAGAGGCGTCCGTGACCGTTCGTGCGGTCGTTCACCTGCACGCCGGAGGCGTGTCAGGTGCAACGAAGGGGTCACGCAGCTGAGCACCCGAACCTTGCGATGCCGCGGACATATCTAAAGACGAGATCAGCAATCCAATAGTCGTCGGCGAAACTCTAAGTTAGCCAGACGGACGACGAGTTTGCGAACACCGGCTACCGTCTTTGTGAATCACGCGGTGGTGCCTGGTCCACTGTCGCGGTTCTACGATAGAATCGACGTCGTTATGAGGCACGAATGACAGTCTGTATCGCGGCCGTGTTTGAAGACAGCAATCGGATCATTGCTGTAACCGACTCGCGAATTTCTTCGGATGAGCAGTCGGCCGAGGGCGTAGCGAAGTTGTTCTTTCTACCACGTAAGAGATGGGCGGTCATGTTTGCTGGCGATGTGCGTTCGGCGACGTCGCTCGTTGAGCGCATCCGGGCAGACATGCCGAGGGAGCACGATTTGAATGTCGATGCGTTTATTCAAATCTGTGAAACCGCGTACCGAACCGAACTGCTAAAGGGCGTCGAAACAGAGATACTTCTGCCGTTTGGGATGTCCCGTCACGAGTTCCTAACCACCGGCCGGCAGTGCTTCGGCGACCAGCGTTTTGATAATCTCGTGGAGCGAATATCACAAGCCAGTCTCGGGGTAGAATTGCTCTGCGCGGGTTTTGACGACCGAGGCTATCCACACCTGTTGGAAGTTACGGCCGCGGGCGCGATTGTTCGATGCTCGCATTTGCCATTTCACGCTATTGGAAGCGGAGCTCTTATGGCTCTGACGTCTTTGTACCCAC
>Ga0075425_100004745_pt1 | contig 14065 bp, 15 predicted proteins | sample SoiMethybrSBSTD4_FD_75300 | JGI IMG/M metagenome (GOLD analysis project Ga0075425, IMG submission 75300) | Bulk soil microbial communities from a Populus tree surrounding site in Tennessee, USA - Soil MetaG P. TD hybrid SBSTD4 | ecosystem: Environmental > Terrestrial > Soil > Tree plantation...
GCAGAAGGCAGAATGCAGAAGGCAGAATGCAGAAGTGAGAGACCGTCATCCTGAGCCGCGGAGACGGCGAAGGACCTCTTCTACGCTGCCGTCTCGCCGAGGAGATCCCTCGACTACGCTCGGGATGACGCGTCGTCGCGCGTCACATGCCGCCCGCGGTCATCGCGCGTCCCTGCGTCACGCGGAGCTTCTGACCCGGATGCAGTTTCGCGTTCTTCGAGAGGTCGTTGAGATCGCGAAGCTCGGCGGCGGTGAGGCCGTGGCGTTTCGCGATCGAGAAGAGCGTGTCGCCTTTCTTCACCGCGTAAAACACGTCTTCGTCATCGTGATGGGCGAGGAGGGTGCCGAGCTCGCGGGCGCGGACGGGGAGGTAAATCGATTCGCCGGCGCGCACGGAATCGATGTCGTTCATGGCGAGGATCGTCTCCGGCTTCGTGCCGATCGCACGCGCGAGGCGTTTGATCGTGTCGCCCCTGCGCAGCGTGAAGGAACAGACGGAGATGTACGCGTCGCCCTCACGCATCGTTCGCGCGCGCGACGCGACCGCTTCGACGGCCTGCGACGGCACGCGCACGGTGGAGCGTCCCGGCGGGAGCATGCCGCGACGGACCGCGGGATTCATTTCCTCGAGCGTGTCGGTGTCGACGCCCGCAACTTCGGCGACGTAACGCAACGACACTGGTCCCTCGACTTCCACGCGCTTCCCTTCGATGTCTTCCGGTTTGCCGAGCTCGAATCCGTACGTCGCGGGATCGCTCGCGATGAGCAGCGTCGCGTAGAACGTCGGCACGTAGCCGCGCGTCTCCTTCGGCAGCGCCGCGAGATCGAGCAGTTCCCAGAACGTCGACACGCCCGCGTCTTCGAGTGCGCGCCGCACGCGACCCGGTCCCGCGTTGTACGCGGCCAGGGCGAGCGGCCAGTCATCGAACATGCGATGGAGGTCCTTCAGATACTTCGCCGCCGCGCGCGTCGATCGTTCCGGATCGGCGCGCTCGTCGATCCACCAGTCGACGCGCAGTCCGTATTCGCGCGCGGTCTCGGGCATGAACTGCCAGATACCGTGCGCGCCGGCGCGCGACGTGAGCGTCGGCGTGTACGCGCTCTCGATGACCGGGAGATAGGCGAGACCCTTCGGCAGGTCGTTGTCCTCGAGGGCCTTGTCGATGACTTTGCGATAACGGCCGGAGCGGAGCAGCGACGTCTGGATGCTGTCCTTCATGTCGACCGTGAAGAGGCGCAGGGCGGAGTCGATCGTGCGATGCTCGGGAATCTCGATCGATGCCGCGGCTTCGACGTCGACGACCGGAATGTCGGGAGTGGGTGAATCGGAGCGCGTGAGGATTCGGGTGTACGCGTCCTGGAGCTCTTTCTGGAACTCCTGGGCGTCGATCTGCGTACGTGCGGCGACGACCGGAGCGGGCGGAGCAACCTTCGGAGCGGGAGTGGTCGCGCAGGCGACCGAATACAAAGCAACTGCCGTCAGCAACAATCCGTTGCGCATCGCAACACCCCCTCGCATCCCGCTCTGGCCGCGAATTACGCCAGATCGATTTTGAGATTGACCGACAGACTTTGAACGTCGGCAGTGTCGCCGAGATCGACGTGCTGATCCCGGGTCTCGATCACCCCTTGTTCTGCGTCTTCGAAGGAAAGGGTAACACGCACCGATTTGGCGCGCGGCAGGAGGTCGGACGGGACGCTGAGGTTTACCGTTCTGTTGATGTCGCGCTTCGGTCGCGGCAGCGCGAGATCCGCGATGGAGATGTCCTTCTTCGCCGGTTTCGCGGAGACGCCGCTCGTGTTCGTGGCGCGCTTGCGCAGCGCCTCGAGCTCCGCCATCACGTCGACCGACGAGCGCACCTTCACGGTCTTCGGTGGCGCGACTTTCTGCGGTTTCTCCGTGCGATTGAAATCGATCTCCGGCTCGACTGCCTTCGCGACTTCCGGCTGCGGCACTTCGGCAACCGGCTCCACCGGCGGCGCCGCGACCGGCGCCTCGGCGATGCTTCCCGCGCCGACGTTCGCTGTCGCAGTGAGCGTGTCGGGAACGATCTCCTCGCTCGACTCGAGCTCTTCGACTTCTTCTTCGATCTGCTGCGCGATCGTTGCCGCCACAGTCGGCTGCGCGGCCTCGGCCTGCGGCGCAAACGCGCCGATGGCCTGCGTTGCGTTCGGCGGCAGCGGTGTCGCGGCAACGGTCCGCGTCGGAAGGTTCTCGTTCGACTGCACTCGGAATTGCGCGACGCGCGACGGCGCGGATCGCACCGGGTCCTCGCCGGTCATGCGACGGCGCAGCGTGCGCAGCGTCAGCTTCGAGATGAGCTTCAGCGTTTCGAACACGCCGATGCCGCTCGCGGCGACCGCTTCGGTGTGCTCGAACTTCATGTCCGGATCGAGCCGATCGAGCATCTCGCCGACCGGTGCGATGTTCGGAAGGTCGCGTTTGTTGAGCTGAATGACGACGGGAAGGTCATCGAGATCGAGACCGATCTCGGCGAGGTTCTCGCGCAGGTTCCGGAAGCTGTCGGCGTTCCCGTCGAGGGCGGCCTGCTGCGAGTCGGCGACGAACACGATGCCGTCGACGCCCTTCAGCACGAGCTTGCGCGTCGTGTTGTAGAAGACCTGACCCGGAACGGTGTAGAGCTGCAGGCGGGTCTTGAACCCGCCGATCACGCCGACGTCGATCGGCAGCAGATCGAAGAAGAGCGTGCGGTCGGTCTCGGTCTCGAGGCTGACCATTTCGCCGCGGCTCTGAGGCGAGGTCTTCGTGTAGATGTGGTGGAGGTTGGTGGTCTTCCCACAGAGGCCCGGACCGTAATAGACGATCTTCGCGGCCATCTGCATCGTCGCGTAATTGAAGAAGACCATCGAGTTAGCCCTGTCGAGGCGGGTGATCGTAGCACCCGCTACGAATCGCTAGCAAGGATCGGTCCGGCGATCTCAGCCGCCAGAAGTTCATAGATTGCCGCGAGTTGCGGCTCGTCACGCAGCGCCGTGAGATGGCGCCGCAGGACTTCGACGTCGCGCCGCGCCGCCGGTCCGGTGAATCGCTTTTCGTCGTGATGCCTCCGCCAGTTTTCGATCGCCGAATGCGCGAGCGCGACGAGGTCATCGCGCACGTCGTCGACGCCGGCCTTCGTCATCAGCCGCTCCGCGATGTCGATCGCCGCGGCGACGTAGTTCGCGCCGAACACCGCCGCCGCGTGGTAGAGCGTTTTCTGTTCGGGCGCGATCTCGATGAATCGCGCGTCTGCCGCGGCGGCGATCAGCTTCGCGGTATGCCGATGCGCTCCTTCGAACACGAGCGTCGTGCCGCGCAGATCAGACGGCTCGCCGAGGGGCGGAAGCGATTTCAAAGGATGGAGCGAGAAGCCGTCGCGCAGCGCGTTCATCGAGCCGCTCGCGTGAAAGAGGATCGCGTCGGTCGCGGGAACCATCGTCGCGACTTCGCGAATGGCGCGATCGCTCACGCCGATCAGCAGCAACTCCGATTCGGCGGCGAGATCGGACAGATCGCGTCGCGCCGTTTCGAGGAGCTCCGCGATGTGACTGTGCGATTCGTCGCGCAGCCAGATACCGGAGATCGGCCAGCCCATCCGCTGCCACGTCGTTCCGAAGGCCCATGCGGCGCGACCGCCGCCGAGGATGCCGAGGCGCACGGCATGAGTCTAGTCCCACGGTCGCACAGGATGACAGTCGCACAGTCGCACAGACTGCCAGTCGCAGAGGAGACCGTCGCGGACGGACGTCCTGTGAGACTGCGAGCCTGTGAGACTGTGCGACTCGTACAATGCCGCCGTGCGTTACCTGGCTCTTCTCATGGTTCTCGCGACGTCCGCCCTCGCCGCCCCTCCCTCGACCTGCAAACTTTCCGGCGAGTACGAGCGCGCACTCTGCTCGTATCAGAAGCGCGCGTTCGCGGATGCCGAGGTTGGATTCCGGACGATCGTCGATCGCGGCGAGCACGATCCGCAGACCATCCGTTCGATGTACTTCCTCGCGCGGACGCTGATGAAAACGGGCCGCTGGGACGAGGCCAGCACGCTGCTCATCAGAATCTACTCGCTCGACAAGCCGTTCTACGACGCATGGTCGTGCGACTATCTCCTCGGCGAGTGTCGCAAGGCGACGGGAAAAGGATGAAAGGCATGAGGCATGAGGTATGGGGCATGAGTGTGGCCGAGCGAAGCACTCATGCCTCATGCCTCATGCCCCATGCCTCGTAGGCGATGGCCCAGCAGTCTCAATTCGAATTACGTCGCAAGCTCCTCCAGCTCGAGGCGCTGTACGACGTCGGTCGCGCGCTGAACACGCTGCGGCCCGAGGATGAGCTTCTCGAGGAATTGATGCACCGCGCGGTCGCGGTGCTCGATGCGATGATGGGCTTCGTCTTTTCCTTCGACGACAAGCTCAACATCCAGACGCTCTTCACGTTCGAGATCGAGGTGCCCGCGCCGGAGTTGTTTCTGACGGAGCCGCCGATCAAGCAAGTCATCGCGTCGCGCGAGCCGATGATGCTCACCGTTTCGAAGTTTCTCGGCGGCGAGGGGAGCGATCTGCTGATCGCGCCGATGATCGCCGGCGACGCCATCGTCGGCGTGATCGGCGTCGGCGGGAAGGAAGTGCGCGGCGCGAAGACGGGAAGCTTCATCGAGGACGACCTGCGATTCCTCTCGTCGCTCGCAGCTGTTGGTGGTGCGGCCGTCGACAACACTCGGCGGTTCCATCGTTTGAACATGGTCCGCGAGACGCTCGAGGACGAGAACCGCGCGCTCAAGCAGCGCATGCTGCGCGACTACTCCGACCGTTTGATGGTCGGCGACTCGCCGAAGATGCAGCGCGTGATCGATCTCGTCGCGCGCGTGGCGGACAGCCAGGCGAGCGTGATCATTCGCGGCGAGTCGGGCACCGGCAAGGAAATGGTGGCGCGTCTCATCCACGGCAACTCGCCGCGCAGGGACGGGCCGTTTGTCGCGATCAACTGCGCGGCGCTGCCCGAGACGCTGCTCGAGTCGGAGCTGTTCGGCATCGAGCGCGGCGTCGCGACCGGCGTCGAAGCACGTCCCGGCAAGTTCGAGCTCGCCAAGGGCGGAACGATCTTCCTCGACGAGATCGGCGACATCCCGCTGACGCTCCAGGCGAAGCTCCTGCGCGTTCTGCAGGAGCGCGAGGTCGAGAAGCTCGGCGGGCGCCGCCGCATCCCGGTCGACGTGCGCATCCTCTCCGCGACGCATCGCAATCTCGAGGAGATGATCGAGCGCAGCGAATTCCGTCAGGACCTCTACTATCGTTTGAAGGTCGTCGAGATCACCCTGCCGCCGTTGCGCGACCGCAAGGACGACATTCCGAAGCTCGTCCGCTTCTTCCTCGACAAGTACGGGAAGCGCGAAGGCCTGCGCGACGTCCGCATCACCCAGGAGGCCCTGCAGAAGCTGATGCGCTATCCGTTCCCCGGCAACGTGCGCGAGCTCGAGAACCTCATCGAGGGCGCGCTCGCCCTCACGACCGACCCGGTCATCGATCCGGGCGACCTCCTGCTGCCGGAATCGGCGACAGGCAGCGACGCGCGGGAGCTGTCCGGCGACATGCCGACGCTCGACGAGCTCGAAGCGCGCTACATCATGCAGGTCCTCGCGTTCACGAAGGGAAATGTCTCCAAAGCGGCGAAGATCCTCGGCGTCAATCGGGCGACGCTGCACCGGAAGCGTGACGAGCTGTCGCAAAAAACGACAACTGACGCAAATTGGGACATTCACTAGTAAACATCTGAAAAAGAGCATGTTGGTGGTGCGCAAGAGAGTTGAAACCTTGCGTTGTCGCAAATTGCAACAGTGACGAACCTCATTCACAAATCGCCTCGCTTGTGTAAACTACGCAGCGTCAGAAACTTAGGAGAGAGTGAGCTGAGCCGGCACGGGTGGCAGTCGCGTTGCTCAAGGGATGCCCCGACAACAAAGGGGGGCACCACCCATGACCAACTTCGTGCAGACCCGCACCAGCCGCTTCGAAGCCGTTCTTTCGGCGCAGTACGCGCTGCCGGCGATTCTGACGGTCAACACCGTGGCGCTTTTCGCGCTCGATCGCCTCGGCGGCATCCCGAACTGGATCAAAGCCGCCGCGGCCCTCTTCCTCTCCTTCTGACATCTCCGCTCAGGATCACCGTGTAATGAACATGACCGCCGAGCGGCAGATGGAGCTGACTCTCCCCATGGTCCCGGACATCGAGATCGCGGCCGCGCGTGCGGCGGGCAATCTCGCGAGGGAGATGGGGATGAGCTCGGATTCGATCGATGAGATGGCTCACGCCATCATCGAGGCCTGCATCAACGCTCGCGAGCACTCCGGTAGCGCGGACCGCCGCATCTATGTAAGATTCGTCGGCACCTCACCAGGCAACGGCACGCCGCGCATCGACGTCTGGATCACGGACCACGGCAAGGGTTTCAGCGTCAACGACGCCCGCTCACGCCGCAGCCAGCTGGGCGCGGTCCACAAGCGCGGCTGGGGTCTCTCGATCATCGAAGCGCACATGGACGAGGTGGAAATCTCCACCAATGAAGACGGCACGACGATTCACATGGTCAAGTACGAGAAACAGTCATGACTGACGAATTGCGAGTCTCGGTCGAGCGCCGCGACAACGGCGCGATCCTCTACACGAAGGGGTACATCAACAACGTCGGCGGCGAGGAGATCGCCAACCGCGCGTACGAGTTGATGGAGGAAGACGTGAGAACGCTCCTGCTCAACCTCCGCGAAACGAAGATCGTCAATTCGATCGGCATCAGCATCCTCATCGAGATCATCGAGAAGATGATGGAAAAGGGCGGCCGCATCGCCTTCTGCTGCCTCACGCCGGTCATCCACAAGACCTTCCAGATCATGGGTCTCGCGAATTACGCGACGATCTTCGACAGCGAGGAGACGGCTCTGCAGGAGCTCGCGCTGCAGTAGTTCCCGGGGCCTGCGGTTTCTCATCCCGCCGCGATATCCTCCTTTTCTCATGCCCCTCGTCTACCGTTTCGCCGACTTCCTGCACGAGCTGCAGCAGATCGACAGGGTTGCGCCAGCGACGCAGGGCCGGATGATCCTCGAGGCGTTCACGCGCCACACGCCGTTCGGCATCGGCGCGCTCTATCTGCGCGACGGCCGCGGCGCCGAGACGCAGATGCGTCTCGCGGCGAAGTCGCAGTGCGTCGCGCCGGAGATCCTCGATCCGCATGCGCGAGCCGAGGATGCGCTGCAGCCGTCGCCGGCGATCGTCGTGGCGCTGCAGACGCCGCGCGAATCCCTCGGCATCCTCGCCCTCTCGGCGAGCGCGGACACGAATGACGAAGACGTCGCGCTCGTGAAGGCCGCGGCGGCGTTCCTCAGCACGATGATCACGAATCAGCGGCTGCTGCAGGAAACGCGCGAGGGCGACTTCCAGCTCAAGTACCGCCTGTGGGAGCTCGAGTCGCTGTACGACATCGGTCTCTCGATCGCGTCGACGCTGAACGTCGAGGACCTCGCCGACGAGATCCTCTTCCGCATGATCTCGCTGACGAACGCGCGCCGTGCGGCGCTCTATCTGCGCGACGGCTCGGGGTTCCGGCTCTATCGCGCGTTCGGCGATGTGCGCGAGGGCTTCCTCGAGGACGAGCTCGCGGCACAACTCATTCGCGAGGGAACGCCGCTCACGTTCGAGGGCGACGCGAACTGCCTGTTCCCCGATTGCGGGACGTTCGTCGCGGTTCCGATCAAGGGCAGCAGCGACGCGGTGATCGGCGTGCTCGCGGCCGCGGATCGCGAGACTCGGGAAGGCGGCATCGCGCCGTTCGAAGCGAACGAGCTGCGTCTGCTCGCGCTCTTCGCGAATCAGGTCGCGATCGCGCTGGAAAACGCGCGTCTGCACCGCGAGGCGCTCGAGAAGCAGGCCATGGAGCGCGACCTCGAGCTCGCCGCGACGATCCAGCGCGACATTCTTCCGAAGGCCATCCCGACGATCGAAGGGATCGAGATCGCCGCGTTCTCGCGATCGGCGCGACAGGTCGGCGGCGACTATCACGCGTTCTTCGAGCGCGACGGCGTCGTGACGGCGCTCGTCGCGGACGTCGCCGGCAAGTCGATGCCCGCGGCGCTGCTCGTGTCCGCTCTTCATGCGGTGGTTCAGCTGCTGTTCGCCGAAGGCCGCGAGCTCGCGGAGATCGCAACGGAAGTGAATCGACACATCCATCGCTGGTCGGCGGAGAACAAGTTCATCACCGCGGTGCTCGTGGCGATCGATCGCGACGCGGAGCTGATCCGCTACGTGAATGCGGGCCATAATCCCGCGTACCTGCTCAACAACGGCGAGATCGAGCAGATGCGCTCGCACGGTCTGCCGATCGGCATCCTGCCGACAACGCGCTACGCGACGCAGGCGCGGCCGTTCCCCGCCGGATCGACGGTCGTGCTCTACAGCGACGGCATCACCGAGGCGGAGAACACGGCCGGCGAGGAGTTCGAGAACGACCGGCTCGAGGCCGTGCTCCGCGAAACGCGCGGCCAGACTCCGGACGTGATTCGCGATCGCATCACCGCGGCGGTCGACGCATTCGTCGGAGACGCGCCGCAAAAGGACGACCAGACGCTGGTCGTGCTGCGGCGCGCGTAGCTATTTCCGCAGAAATCCTGCGATCCGCTGCGCCGATTCTTCCGACTGAAAACACTCGATCTGCAGTTGCGTCTCGAGATCGAGCTGCGCGGCGAGGTCGTTGCGCTCCGAATCGCGCAATGCGCGCTTGATCCCTCCGATCGACATCGGCGGCGCGGCTGCGAATGTGCGCGCGAGCTCCATCGCATCGCTCGCGATTCGATCGATCATTCCGATTTGCAGCGCCTCGTCCGCGCTGATCATCCGTCCGGTCATCATCATCTCCAGCGCGCGCGAGCGTCCGACGAGCCGAGGAAGAAGCCAGGTGCCGCCCCAGTCGGGGACGAGTCCGATCTTCACGAATGCCTGTCCGAGCTTCGCCTCACTCGATGCGATGCGGTAATCGCACGCGAGCGCGAGGTTGCAGCCCGCGCCGGCGGCGACGCCGTTGACCCAGGCGATCACCGGCTGCGCCATCGTCGCGATCTGGAGAATCACTTCGCGGCCGGCGTCGAGCAGGCGGCGAAAGGACTCGACGTCGCCGCGCTTCTGCAGCTCGCTCATGTACTCGACGTCGCCTCCCGCGCAGAACGCGCGCCCCGCGCCGGTGATCACCACGACGCGCCCCGTCGCGGTGCGGAGCGCGTGAAGCAGATCCTCGCGCATCGTGCCGGCGAAGGCGTTCAGCTTCTCCGGACGGTTGAGCGTGATGGTCGTGATGTGGTTCTCTGTGCTGCTTTCGATGAAAGACATCCGAAGAGTTTATCGGCGGCCGTACTTCTTCGAGCTGTGCGTCCTCGCGAATTTCATCGCGGTGCTGATCTTCATGAACCGCAGCCGTTTTCTCGTCGAGCCGATCGTTCTGAAGTGCGCCGCGTTCACCTTCAACATCGCGCTGCAGGCCGTCGCCGGCGTCATCGTGCGCTCCGTCGTCGCGCTCGTGCGCCGCGAGCGCGCCTACTTCCGGATCATCCGCTCCGCCGCGTGGCTGACTGACACGCTGCGGATCGTTGTCTTCAGCGCCATCGCGTTCTTCACGTACGCGTGGATCAAGCTCACGGTGCCGCTCTATCACCCGGTGCTCTTCGATCAGCAGCTCTGGGATCTCGATCAGAAACTCCTCGGCGGCCTCTCGCCGAACATCCTGTTTCTCGATCTCCTGCGCAATCGCGGCGCGCTGCGCGTGATCGACTGGTCGTACGCGAACATCTTCATGATCAGCGTGGCTATTGCGATGGCCTACTTCCTGTCCGATGCGAGCCGTCGCGTGCGCATCGCGTTCGCGAACGGTCACGTCACGCTCTGGCTCGCCGGCGCGTGGCTCTATCTCGTCGTTCCCTCCCTCGGGCCCGCGTACCGCTTTCCCGACGTCTGGCTCGTGCATGAGCACGTGCTCGCGCGAACGCAGTCGCTGCAGGCGATGCTGATGCGCAACTACCAGAGCGTTCTGCGCGCCGCGAGCGGGCGGCCGGCGGGGCCGATCAGCATCATCTTCGGCATCGCGGCGTTTCCGAGCATGCACGTCGCGTTTCAAACGTTCGTGTTTCTCTGGATGCGCCGGCTCTGGAAATCGGGCGAGGTGCTCTTCGGCATTTTCGTGTTCGCGATTTTTCTCGGATCGATCATCACCGGATGGCATTACCTGATCGACGGCATCGCCGGGATCGTGCTGGCCGTGCTCTGCTATGTCGCGTTTGCGCGCGCTGCAAAGCTGAAGCACTGGATCGCAATTAAGCGGCGTCTCGGAGCGTTTTTTCGCACATGGCATCTCTCGGCGCTGTGCTCGAACAGCGCACCACGGAAGGCGAGCTCTACGAAAAGCTCGAGAACAACGCGGTTCGCTGTTTCTCGTGCGGACATCGCTGCAAAATCCTGAACGGCCTCAAGGGCATCTGCAAAGTTCGCTACAACGAAGACGGCGTGCTGAAGGTGCCGCGCGGCTACGTCGCCGCGCTGCAGGTCGATCCGATCGAGAAGAAGCCGTTTTTCCACGCTTATCCCGGCGCGCTTGCGCTGTCGTTCGGCATGCTCGGCTGCGATTACCACTGCGGCTACTGCCAGAACTGGGTCACCTCGCAGGCGCTCCGCGATCCGATGGCCATCGCCGCGCCGATGGACGTCGAGCCTGCCGATCTCGTGAAGCTCGCGAAGAAGCACGGCGCGAAGGTCGTCACGTCGACGTACAACGAACCGCTGATCACCTCCGAATGGGCCGTCGAGGTTTTCCGCGAAGCAAAGCAGGCGGGACTCGTCTGCTCGTACGTGTCGAACGGAAACGGAACGGCCGAGGTGCTGGACTACATCGCGCCGTACGTCGATCTCTACAAGATCGATCTCAAGGGATTCACCGACGCCCATTACCGCGACCTCGGCGGCACGCTGAAGCCGGTGCTCGAAACGATTCGCGGTCTGAAGCAGCGCGGCATCTGGCTCGAGATCGTCACGCTCGTGATTCCCGGCTTCAACGATTCGGATGAGGAGCTGACGAACATCGCGGAGTTTCTCGTCAGCGTCGATCCCGACATCCCGTGGCACATCACCGCGTACCACGAGGACTACAAGATGACGAATCCCGCGACGACCGCCGCGCATCTGCTGCGCGCGTACGACATCGGCAAACGCGCGGGACTGCGCTACATCTATCCGGGCAACATTCCGGGCGGCTTCGGCGACAAGGAAGGAACGCACTGCCCGACGTGCGACGCGCTCGTCGTCGGTCGCACGGGATTCCGCGTGACGTCGTTCCGATTGATTGACGGCAAGTGTCCCGACTGCGGCACGGCAGTGCCTGGTGTGTGGGGCGATCGCGCGGATGTTGGTCGCAGCGGGATTCCGCGAGCGATCCGAATTTCATGAGAGGGCGGAGCGCAGAGGGCGGATGGCAGAAGCCGGCCGGGTTTTTGTTTCCGCCGACTGCCCTCTGCGCTCTGCCGTCTGTTAATGTTCGCGCCCGTTGATGGAAGGGTTCGTTGACATCGGAGCGGTTGAAGACGTTCCGATCGGGAAGTCGAAGGCCTGTGTCGTCGAGGGGCGCACGATCGCGCTGCATCACACCGCGGGCGGGTTCTTCGCGACCGACAACACCTGTCCGCATCGTGGCGGGCCGCTCGCAGAGGGGGATTTGTTGGCGAATGAGATCGTCTGTCCGTGGCACTTCTGGGGATTCGACGTCGCGAGCGGCGTGTGCGTCGGGAATCCCGACATCGCGATCGCGACGCACGAGGTGCGCGTCGAAGGCGACCGCCTGATGGTGAGGATCGCGTGAATCCGAAACCTCTTCGCCAGGTCGACCTGTTCGCCAGCGCGGGCAGGCTCGAGGCGTTGTATCGCGAGCTGCAGGATCCCGATGGCGTCGCGGTGATCTGTCATCCGCTGCCGAGCGGCGGCGGCACGCTGCACAACAAGGTCGTCTTCCGCGCCGCGCGCGGGCTCGAGAACGCGAACGTCGCGACGCTGCGCTTCAACTTTCGTGGCGTCGGCACGAGCGGCGGGAAGTTCGAAGGCGGCGAGGGAGAACAGGACGACGTCGTCGCCGCGATCAACTGGGTGCGGCGCAAGCATCCCGACAAGAAGCTCTTCGTCGGAGGTTTTTCGTTCGGCGCGTGGGTCGCGAGCCGCGTCGCGTGCGAGACGCCCGATGTCCACGGCATGTTTCTAATCGGGACCCCGGTCGACAAATACGACTTCGGACATCTCCGCCACTGCGAGCGTCCGATCCTCTTCATTCACGGCACGCAGGACGAGTACGGCAACGCCGAAAAGCTCGAGAAGCTCGCGCAGACCGTCCGCAACGCGGAGAGTGTGATCGTCACCGGCGCGGACCACTTCTTCACCAAGCAGTTGGAAGCGGTGGAGGAGACGATGCGCGAGTGGGCGCTGGAGCTGCTCGGCACCTAACGATATCTGGCTGGGAAGTCTTGACTTTTATGGCGATACGCCATAAGTTGACTCCGTTGCCTGTGGTGCTCCGGCCCCCTTCTCCTGGCGTGAAATCTCCTTCTCCTGTTGGCGCGCTTCCTGGCCGGGGCACTTCAGGCGGCGTCGTTCAGCGCCGCGCGAAGCCATCGTAAACCGTGCAGCGTCCGCGTGCCGTGCCACGTGAAGAGGTGACCGGGAAACGGACCGATGACGCGCACGCCGTCGAGATCCGCCGCGTCGCCTTCCGAAAAGAGATACGGCTCGTCCGGCAGAAACACGACGTCCGGTTTTTTCGCGAGCACTTCTTCGACGTCCATCGCCGGATAGCGCTCGCGATCCGCGAGCACGTTCAAGCCGCCGCCCGCTTCGACGAGTCGTGAGACGTACGTATCGCCGCCGCACCACATCCACGGTTTCTTCCAGATCGGACAGGCGAATGTGAATGGACGTCGCGGCATCGATCGCCACGCATCCTCGATCTCGCGTGCGAGGTCGTTCGCCTTCTGACGGCGATCGTGCAGCTCGCCGAGCTGTTCGATCAGCGCGACGACGTCCTCGACGCTCTTCGGCTCGCTGACGAACACCGGCGCGAACGGCGAGATCGCGTCCGCATGCTTGCGGAGGTTCTCCTCGAGGTTCATGTGCACGAGATCCGGCGCGAGCGTTTGGATCTCGTCGACGCACGGATTTTTCGTCCCCCCGACGCGCGGCAGCGCGAGGCCGGGCGGGAAGATGCAGAAGTCGGTGATGGCGATGACGGAGTCGCCCGCGCCGATGTCGAACAGCGTCTCCGTCAGCGATGGAACGAGCGAGATGACGCGCTGCGGCGTTTCGTGAAAGTCGCGGCCGAAGAGATCGCGAACCACGTCAGCGAATCAGCTTCCTGTATTTCGGATCGAGTGCGTCGATCAGGCCGTCGCCGAGGAAGTTCAATCCCATCACGGCGAGCATGATCGCGATGCCAGGATAAATCGCGAGATGACTCGCGAGCTCGAGATAGCGCCGTCCGGAGGTGAGCATCGCGCCCCACGACGGCGTCGGCGGCTGCACACCCAGGCCGAGAAACGACAGCGCCGCCTCGGAAAGAATCGTCCCCGCGAGGCCGAGCGTGGCGAGCACGATCACCGGATTGATGACGTTCGGCAGCACGTGCAGCAGGATCACCCGCGGTGATTTCGCGCCGAGCGCTTTCGCCGCGGTGACGTACTCCATCTCTCGAACTTTGAGCACCTGGCCGCGCGTGAGGCGCGCGTAGCCGACCCACGCGGTCGTCGCCAGCGCGAGGATGACGTTGTTCAAACTCGGACCGAGGACCGCGACGAGCGCGATCGCGAGAAGAATGCCGGGGAAGGCGAGGAGGATGTCGCACAGACGCATGACCGCGATGTCGACCGCGCCGCCGAAATAACCGGCCATCGCGCCGAGCGAGACGCCGATGATCGACGCGATCAGCACGACGCTGAATCCGACGCGCAGCGACACGCGCGCGCCCCAGATGATGCGCGAGAGGACGTCGCGTCCGAGGTCGTCGAG
>Ga0075425_100004748_pt1 | contig 14060 bp, 9 predicted proteins | sample SoiMethybrSBSTD4_FD_75300 | JGI IMG/M metagenome (GOLD analysis project Ga0075425, IMG submission 75300) | Bulk soil microbial communities from a Populus tree surrounding site in Tennessee, USA - Soil MetaG P. TD hybrid SBSTD4 | ecosystem: Environmental > Terrestrial > Soil > Tree plantation...
TCCTGTACTTCACCGTAATTGAGCCCCTCCCCCTCCTGTGTCACAGTCCAAATGTGACCATTGCGGCCTTTTTCCTCTTCGGACTCGTCATCGGCAGCTTTCTCAACGTCTGCATCACGCGGATTCCAGAAGGCACGTCCATCGTGTCCCCACGTTCCCGCTGCCCGCACTGCGCAACCCGCATCAAACCGTACGACAACGTCCCGGTCATCAGTTGGCTCGCGCTGGGCGGCAAATGTCGCCACTGCCTCGCCCCGATTTCGCCCATGTATCCGGCGGTCGAACTCGTCACGGCGCTCCTTTTTGTGGCCTGCTACCTGTGCTTTGGCCTTTCCCTGCCCGCCCTGAAGTGGATCTTCTTTACTTGTATCGTTATCGTTCTGGTGGTCACCGATTTCCGCGAACGAATCCTCCCCGATGTCGTGAACTGGTTCGGCGTCGGCCTTGGCCTCGTCTTTGCCGCCTACGTGCCTCCGGTTGACGGCGTCGCTCCCATGTTGCTACATCGCTACATCGCGCTGCCTCGCTGGACTTCCGGCGTCCTTGACGCCATTCTCGGCGCGCTTTTTTGCGGCGGGCTGCTCTGGCTCACCGCCTGGCTCTACAAAGTCATTCGCCACCGCGACGGCATGGGCTTCGGCGACGTCAAAATGATGTTCATGGTCGGCACGTTCTTCGGACTTCGCGGCGCCTTCCTCACCATACTTCTTGGCACTTTTCTCGGTACGATCGTCGGCCTTTCCGTCATTGGCTTCCTTTTCGCCTCGGGATGGAAAAAATCCCTGGCCGAACGCGCCAGCCAAATGGGACTCGGTGGCGTCGCCGCCATCCGCTTGGCAATCGCCAGCCGCTATCAATTGCCGCTTGGTTCCTTCCTCGGCGTGGCGGCGCTGCTAGTGACCTTCTTTAGCCCCTGGACGCTCTCGCGCTGCGCCCTCTTCTTCGGCTAGGTCTTCGGCCATGGTAGCCCCTCTTCTAACGCTCGCCCTTCCCCGCCAGCAAGCCGCACTGCCGTATCCTTGGCTGTTTTTTGCGATGACCGGGATCATTTTCCTCGGCATCCTTGTCGTAACCATCGTCCTCTTGCGCCGTCTTATGGCGGGCACGGCGAGGGGCAAACCCACCGAAAAAGATCCAGTCCCCCGCGCGGACAACGAACCGGCTTTCATGACTGCCAGCATGCAGGCCGTCATTCAAAGGCTGCGCGAGCAGGAAAAGGAACTCGAACGCCTTCATAAAATCGAACGTGACCGCGCAGAAAGCACGGCCCGCTTCAGCGAAGAAGTCACCCGCAATATGCCGGCTGGATTGCTCGTCGTCGGCGCGAACGGACTCATCTCCAGTTCAAACCCCGCCGCCGAACAGGCTCTGGGCATCAAAGCACTCGCTTTCCGCCGCTACAGCGAAGTTCTGGGCGAATCCAGCAAGCTTTCCGCCCTCATCGAACAATGCCTCAATGACGGCAGCATCTTCCGGCGCGATCAAGCCGCTCACACCGCGCCCGATGGCACGCACCGCGAACTCGGCGTGACCATCTCTCCGATTCGTCGCGGACAAGAAAAAGCTACCGGCGCCATCTGCCTTCTCAGTGATCTCACCGAACTCGCCGCGCTCCAAAAGCAGATGCAGCTGCGTGAAAATCTCGCGGCGCTTGGCGAACTCTCTGCCGGCATCGCCCACGAATTCAAAAACGCCCTGGCCACCATTTCCGGCTACGCCCAGATGATTCACTCCGATCCCAGTGCTTCGGACACATCCGAAAACGCCGGCAAAATCCTCGACCAGACCCGCAACGTCACTCACGTCGTTACCGAATTCCTGCGCTACGCCCGTCCCCTCGATATCTCTGCCGAACCCGTAGCACTCGCCCCGCTCGTGGACCGCGCGGTCGCCGAAATCCGTGAACTTTTCCCGCAGGTGCAAATCCATATCGAAGGAAAGTTCGACGATGTCGCCGGCGATGACGGCCTTCTTCGCCAGGTGCTGCTGAATTTGGTGCGCAACGCCGCTGAAGCTTCCCTGGCGTCATCCGCTCAACCAGAGGTCACCGTTCGTGGCGAAGTCTCCGGCGCATCCTCCGAGCTTTCTCAGCGCATCGTGGTTCGTGACAACGGCCCGGGTATCGCTCCCGAGGCCCTCCCCAAACTCTTCCTTCCCTTTTTCACGACCAAGGCCAACGGCACTGGCCTGGGCCTGGCGATCGTACAGAAGATACTCTTGCAGCACGGTGGTCAGATCGAGGCGCACAACCGCGCGGCAGGTGGCGCGGAGTTTGTCGCTCGACAGGGCGCGGAGTTTGTCGCTCGACAGGGCGCGGAGTTTATTGTTTCGCTACCCGTCATCCGTCAGGTTCCCGAGGCAGTAGAATCAAAAGAGGTCGCCATCTAAGCAAATAGGGGCGTATGCGCCCCGGAGGCTCCATCATGCGTCCGATCCGAACACTCATCGCCGTCGCGTTCGCGCTGGTACTTAGTTCCGCTGCGACGCGCGCCCAGGAGCAGTCTTCTACCGGCGACCCGGTGGCCGACGCCGCCCGCAAGGCTCGCGAACAAAAGAAAGTTGCTCCCAAACCGAAAAAGGTCTTTACTGACGACGACGTCAAACCAGCTGACGTACCAGCGCCCACTCCGTCCGCGGCCACCCCTAGTCCCGAAGAACAGACGGAACAAGCAAAATTGGTAAAACCGCAAGCCGCCTCACAATCCGAGGCCGACAAGGAAGATCCCAACTCCGAGAAGGCCTGGCGCCAGCGCTTTGCCGACCAGCACAAAAAAATCTCTGACGCCGAACTCGAACTCGACGTACTGGAGCGCGAACTGCAAAAGTCCGACGTGCAGTATTACTCCGATCCGCAGAAGGCGATGAACGAGCAGCTCACGCGCAAGGAAATCAACGACAAGACCGCCAAGATCGAAGCCAAGAAACAGCAGATCGCAGGTCTAAAACAGCAGCTCAGCGACATGGAAGACCAGCTTCGTGCCAGCGGCGGCGACTCCGGTTGGGCCCGCTAGTTCGAATCACACTTGCAAAGCTTCTCTATGGAACCTCTCCTCCTCGTCGAAGACAAGAATGAACTCCGCGCCATGCTGCGCAAGGCGCTCGAGCGCAATGGTCACTCCGTCGACGAGGCCTCCGACGGTTCCGCCGCTATCCAAAAGCTTCGCAACAGGCGCTACCAAATGGTTCTCACCGACCTGAAAATGCCCGGCGCTTCCGGCTTGGACGTCCTGCGCGAATCCAAGCAGGCGGACGCCACCATTCCCGTCATTCTACTAACTGCTTTTGGGTCAGTTGACGAAGCTGTTTCGGCCATGAAAGAAGGCGCTTTCGATTTCATTCAGAAACCCGTCGACCTCGACCACCTCAAGCTGCTCGTCGAGCGGGCCACACGCCAGCAGGAGCTCCTCCGCGAAAATCTCGTCCTTCGCGAAGAATTCGCCTCTCGCTACGGCTTTCCCCGCATCGTCGGCGAATCGCCCGCCTTGCGCTCCGTCAGCCAGCAGCTCCAGAGAGTGGCCGCCACTGAAGCCACCGTCCTTCTCCTCGGCGAAAGTGGCACTGGCAAGGAACTCTTCGCCCGCGCCATTCACCACATTTCCGATCGCCGCGATCAGCCTTTTATCGCGCTCAATTGCGCCGCTATCCCCGAAAGCCTCGTTGAAAACGAACTCTTCGGCCATGAGAAAGGTGCGTTCACCGGCGCCGGCAACCGTAAAGTTGGAAAAATCGAACTCGCCCAGCGCGGCACTCTCTTCCTTGACGAAATCGGCGAACTTCCTCTCGCCAGCCAGGCTAAGCTCCTTCGCGTTCTCGAAGAGCGCCGTTTCGAGCGCGTCGGCGGCACTCAATCCATTGACGTTGACGTCCGCATCGTCGTCGCCACGAACCGCGACTTGGCCGACCGCATACGCGAAAAGCTTTTCCGCGAAGATCTCTACTTCCGCATCTCCGCTGTGCCGCTCACCATTCCGCCCCTGCGTGAACGCGGCGACGATATCGGCATTCTCGCCGATCACTTCCTGGAAAAATTCAGCCGCGAACTCGGCAAGCCGCCGCTTAAGCTGGACGCCGAAGCTCGCCGCCGTCTTCGCGAATACTCTTGGCCCGGCAATGTTCGCGAACTGCAGAACGCTCTCGAACGAGCTGTCATCCTCGCCGACGGTCCCGAGATCGGCCAGGAACTCATCCTCTGTAAGCCCGCCGCCGTCATGGCCGAGAATGCGCCCGTCAACTTGGTTCCCGACGCGTTTTCCTGGGAAGGCAGCTTCGATGAAGTGACGGCACGCGCCCAGCTCCACGTCGAGCGCATCTTGATCGAGAATGCTCTGAAAGAATCTCGCTGGAACAAAACTCGAGCAGCCGAAAGGCTGGGCATCACGCCCAAAACCCTTCTAGCCAAAATGCGCGCCACCGGTTTGGAAGCGAAGGAAAACTAACGCGCGCGGTTTTGCCGTTCTATGTAGCAGCGGCTTTACGTCGCTGTCGCTTGGCGGAGGACTTACGACGGTTTCATTCCCGTGTGCAGCGCCACTGTTCCACCCGTCCATACCCGCGCCTGAATGCCGCCGAAACCGTTCCGCTGCATGAGCTCAGTCAACTCCTCCGGCCGCAAAAACTTCGACACCGACGACGGCAGATACGTATACGCCGCCCGGTCCCCAGAAATAATTCCGCCGAGTCGCGGCAGCACGGAGCGGAAATACCAGCGGTACAAATCGCCAAACCATCCCGGCTTCGGCTCCGTAAATTCGAGAATCGCAGCCGTCCCGTCAGGCTTCAGCACTCGCCGGATTTCCCGCAACCCCGTCTCATAGTTCGCCAGATTGCGAAATCCAAAGGCTGTAGCCACCAAATCAAAAGACTCATTCGCAAACGGCAGCTGCAGCGCGTCCGACTCGATAAAAGGAATCTTCCAAGGGGATAATTTATTCCCCTGCTCCGCAGCGCTCTTTTCTTCCGCACGCACCAGCATCGGATGCGCGAAGTCCGCTCCCCACAACCTTCCTCGCGCCTTCCGCTGCAGCGCAAACGCCAGATCGCCTGTGCCGCAGCACAAATCCAGAATCAGGGCATCTTGCCGATCCAGAATCGGCTGCAAGATTCGCGCCGTCCGCGCGCGCCACAGCCGATCCATCTGCAGCGACAGCAGGTGATTCAACAGGTCGTAGCGCGGCGCGATCTTGGTAAACATCTCGCGCACTTTGCGCGAAGCATCCGCCTCGCCCGACGCGCCTTCTGGCCGCGTCCCGGCGCTCACCCCTTTGCGCACCGCCGCTTCACTCATGCGACACCGCTTCTGCCTTGGCTACCCGCGGCGTCATTCGCAGCACCATTTCCAACTTTTGCAGATCGCGCGCCTCGTACGTAGCCGCCTTCCCGATTCTTCCTGTCAGCACAAAGCGTAACTTCCCCGCGCGGGCCTTCTTGTCCGATCCCATCAGCTCGATCAACTTCTTCGGTGCAATGCGCGGCCACTCCGGCAACTTCCCCATGCGTCGCACCAACGAAATGATTCGCGCCGCATCGCCCGCAGGTGTCTCTCCCGTTTCGTGCCCGTACAGCGCGGCTGCCATCATCCCCCATGCCACCGCCTCACCGTGCTGATATTTCCGGTAGCCTGTCGCACTCTCCAGCGCATGCCCGAACGTGTGCCCAAAATTCAGAATTTCGCGCGGCCCCGACTCTCGCTCATCCCTGCTTACAACTTGCGCCTTAATCTCTACCGATCGCGTAATCAGATACTCCAACGAGCGGGCATCGCGCGCCAACACTTTCTCGAAATTCCTCTGCAAAAATCCAAATAGCTTCGCGTCCGCGATCACTCCGTACTTGATCGCTTCCGCCAATCCCCCGCGAAACTCCCGCTGCGGCAGCGTCTTCAAAACGTTCCCGTCCACCATCACCAGCTTCGGTGGATAGAACGCTCCCACCAGGTTCTTGCCTTCCGGCAGATTCACTCCCGTTTTCCCGCCGATCGCGCTGTCGGTCTGCGCCACGAGCGTCGTCGGCACTTGCACCAGGGCCACTCCGCGGAGGTAACTCGCCGCCGCAAATCCCGCCACGTCCCCTACGACACCGCCGCCCACCGCAACTACCACACAGCGCCTGTCAGCTCCCGCCTTCACCAAACTTCGCGCAATTGTTGCGACGCTACGCAAATTCTTAGCCGCTTCCGCGTCATTGAACTTGTGCACCTGCGCGTTCACGCCGCGAAGCCCGCGAAGCACTTGCTTTCCAACTGCGGTCCAAACCTTTGACGAAGTCACAACCTGCACGCTGGAGAATTTTCCGACGCGCTGGAGTTCCGCACCCAGCCGCGCAAGCGAACCTGCTCCGCACACCACGGAGTAGCTTCCCGCGGAAGACTTCACCAAAATTCGCTTCATTCGTGGCATCGGATTCATTCAAACTTTAACATACGCTTGCTTCCGGCCCGCCTTCGCGGCTGCGCATGAACTCCCCAAATGCCCGTGTTACCATAATTTGCTGCTGCCGATACCGCAATGAACTCTGTCCAGAAGACCTATCACGCTGACTACGCCGTCGTGGGCTCCGGCGTCGCAGGGCTTCGAGCCGCCATCGAGCTCAGTTCCGCTGGCACTGTACTCGTCCTGGCAAAATCCGATCTCAGCGAATCTGCGACCGCCTACGCGCAAGGCGGCATCGCTGTTGCCCTTAGTGATGAAGACGAGATCGGCCTCCACGAACAGGACACCATCGCAGCCGGCGATGGTCTCTGCCAGCCCGAATCCGTCGCACTGCTGGTCGAAGAAGGCCCCCGGTACATCACGCAGCTCATCGAATGGGGCACGGAATTCGATCGTTCCGGCACCAAGCTTGCCTTCACGCGCGAAGCCGCGCACAGCCGCTCGCGCATTCTCCACGCTCACGGCGACTCCACCGGTCGCGAAATCAGCCGCGCGCTTCTCGCCCGCGCTCATGCATTGCCGCATCTTCACCTTCGTGCCCATGCTTTCACCACCGGCTTGATTCTGGAAAACGGCCGCGTGGTCGGCTTGCGCTTTCTTGACGAGACCGACGGCTCTCTGCACGAAGTCCGCGCTGGCGCAGTCCTGCTCGCCACTGGCGGCCTCGGCCAGCTCTATCGCGAAACGACCAATCCCGCGGTAGCTACGGGCGACGGCATGGCCATCGCTTACGAAGCCGGTGCTGTTCTTTCCGATATGGAGTTTGTGCAGTTCCATCCGACGGCCCTCGCCATCAAGGGCGCGCCGCGCTTCCTGCTTTCCGAAGCGCTGCGTGGTGAAGGCGGCATCCTCCGCAATATCGACCTCGAACGCTTCATGAAGCGCTATGCCGAGGCACAGGAACTTGCGCCGCGTGATGTCGTGGCTCGCGCGATCGTCAGCGAAATGCACCGTACGCACGCTGAACATGTCTATCTCGACATGACCGCCAAATCGGCCGAGTTCTTGCAAAAGCGTTTTCCGCGCATTTATTCGACGTGCCTGAGTTATGGCCTTGATCTCGCGACCGATATGGCACCAGTCTGCCCCGCCGCGCACTACATGATGGGCGGCGTGAAAAGCGATCTTTGCGGACGCACTTCACTCCCCGGACTCTACGCTGCCGGCGAAACGGCGGACACAGGAGTCCACGGAGCGAATCGCCTAGCCAGCAATTCCCTTCTGGAGGGCCTGGTTTTCGGCGCTCGCGCCGGCGAAGCAATGAGCAAAGATGCCCCCGCTCTAAAGCACAAATCAGCGCCCTTGCCGGGCGCGCTTGCGCCCAAACCCGGCAATTCAACCCCCGGAACGTTGCCAGCTCATCCGGAAACGCCCCCTCCGTCTGCGCAGCTCACGCAACTACGCGACCTGATGTGGCGGCACGTGGGAATCCTGCGTAATGGCAAAGAACTTGCCGCCGCGCTTGAGTCTCTGAAAAAGATGGAACTGCCGAATGCCGCTCACGCCGGAGGACCCGCGCAGAACCAACTCTCAGCTGCAAGCGCCGAAGGGGCGCACGGCCGCACAACCTCAACCGCGCTTGCGGCCGCTAGCAGACGCGAGCACTGCGCGCGCGCCGACCACGAAGTTGTAAATCTTCACACTCTCGCCACACTGATCACGCGATCTGCTTTGGCCCGAGAGGAATCCCGCGGCAGCCATTACCGCTCCGATTTTCCCTATCGCGACGACGATGCTTTCCAGAAGCACTCGCTCATTCAGCACGGGAAAGATGTCACGTTCGAATCGTGACCTTTGAGCGCCGAGAGTTGCCCCGCCACGCGTTGCGTTACAACGTCCGGATGATCTGATCGAATGCGGTTTTGTCGCGCGGCAACAGTAGGGCGCGTCAAGACGGAAGCAAAGCCAAAAATGAATGGCTATTGGCGGCGAGCAGTTTCCGTTGTGGTGGAGGGAGCAATCACGGATGAAGACAGACGAGATACAGAGCCCGGTGGGGGCGTAGGAGCGGCAACGCCGGCGGTTTGCGAGCCCAGCCCGAGTCTCTGCAGTGTCAATGCGTCCAGTCGGCCTGTTGGGTTCAGCCCGTGCGCCGCCTGAAACCTGCGCGTCGCCGCCGCTGTGTCGTCATCCCACTTGCCGTTGGGCATTCCTGTAAACGAACCATCTTTGGCAAGCGCGGCTTGGATTTCAATTACGCGGTCGGGGGTCGGAGCCTTTTGTCCAGGCTGCCTGCGTGAACGGCCGATAGTCCTCTTCCCCGCCCGCGACGAGGAGCTGCCTCGAGCCGACGACTTAACCGTCGATCCGGAAGCCGATTTCCTGAGCGATGAACTCTTAGCCGCCGTCGTTTTGGGCGGAGCCGCGGCTTTATTCGGTGAAGCCTTCGCCGCAGAATTCTTGGCCGTCGGCGTCGTCGCCTTCGACGCAGCGGGCTTCTTCTTGGCCGTGCCTTTGGACTGTGCGGAGCTTGCCGGCACACCCAGCCCCACTGCGCTGAGCAGCAGGAGAAATGCTGGGAGTGCCGGACGAAGGTTTCGCTTCATTGTGGTTTCTCGGGGCTTCTCTTCTACGCCATTTATCGGCCGTTGTCCATTGACCTTTATTGGGCGTTCTCCGACGGAACTACGCCCGGCAGAAACACGGTCAGGATGCGGTCGCTGTCTTGTCTGCGGAGAACCTTGAACACCACGTTGTCGCCGGGCTTCAGCTTGCCGATTACTGTCTTGTATTCGGCAACGGAAGTCACGGGCTGGCGGTTCACCTCGGCGATCACATCGCCGCGCGTGAAGTTCAGGTCGTCACCGAAACTGGCAGGATCCACGTCCACAACGAGTACGCCCTTCTGACCTTCCATTCCGACGCGCGAAGCACGCTCTGGCGTCAGATTCTCGACGCGCAGACCGAATTCAGCCGGCTGGCTGTCGTTCAGCGAATCGCTTTGCCGCGAGGCGGAGTTCGGGAATACGCGAGTGCGATCTTCCACAAGCGCCGCGGTTTCCTTCGTCTGGCGGTCGCGTACGTAGCCGATTTTGACCTTGCTGCCGATCGGCGCCTGTGCAATTGGATTGACGAGGTCGTTGCCAGTCTTCACGGCTTGCCCGTTGACGCTGGTGATGACGTCGCCGCCCTTCAATCCGGCCTTTTCCGCCGGGCTGCCCGGCTCAACACCCATAATCACAACGCCGTTCGGTGCACCAAGTTCCTTCAGCGTGATGGCATTAGTGCCCAGCTCTTCCTGGAAGCTCACGCCTATGGAGCCGCGCGTAACGCGCCCTTGCTGAACCAGCTGGTTGTAAACGTTGATCGCAACGGTGGAGGGCAGCGCAAAGCCCACCCCTTCGTAGCCGCGGCTGCCGGTTATGATCGCCGTATTGATGCCGATCACTTCGCCGGCAAGGTCCACCAGCGGCCCGCCGGAGTTGCCGGGGTTGATCGCCGCATCGGTCTGCAAGAATTTCTGGAACTGCCGCCCCACACCGCCGCGATCCTTCGCGCTGACGATGCCGGCGGTAACCGTCGCGTTCAAGCCAAACGGGCTTCCAATCGCGAGCACCCAGTCGCCTACCTGTACGCCGTCGGAATTACCCAGCTTGGCCACGGGCAGCTCTTTGTTGCCTGCATCAATCTTGATCACCGCCAGGTCGGTCTCTTCATCCGTACCGATCACCTTGGCGTTGTACCGCTGCGTGCTGCCGTTTAGCTGCACCTGGATCTTGGTGGCCTGCTCCACGACGTGGTTGTTCGTGAGAATGAAGCCCTTGCGGTCCACGATCACGCCAGAACCCAGGCTGCGCTCGGCAGCGGGAGGCGCATCCTGCCCGCCGCGGCCGTCGAAGAACCGGTCAAAGAAATCTTGCATCGGGTCGTCCTGATCGCCATTTGGATTCGGCACTTGACGACGCTTTCTATTCAGAGATTGTCGCTTTTCGAGTACCTGTGTCGTTGAGACATTCACGACAGCAGGCTCAACACGATTCACAATGGATGCAAAACTATTCGAGGACGGGATGGCGTCCGGCAGGGGTAGCGGAGTCGCTCCTTTGCCTGCGAACGTCATGGTCTTCATGGCGGAGGTGTGGCCCGAAACGATCGTGCCGATCAAAATGCCGACTACCAGGGTCAGCGCGACGAACAAGCCGGCCACGGCTTTTTCGCGCCGCACCCACCCCAACATAGCCCAGGTCTTACCCTTTTCCGGTTCACCCATTTCTAAAACTCCTGTCTTTCTCTCCGCCGCCAATTCTCTCGCGGACCGCACCCTTTTCCCAATCAGTATAACACTGTGACTTTCCCAGAGTTGCCCAGCGCGAAGTTCAGCCTGCGCTGGAAAACACACTGGCCTTTCGGCCGGGGTGGCTTTGGAGGCGATGTAAACTCACTCTTACCACTCTCTACTTTGACGCAGGAATGGGCAATTTTGTTGTTAGCGGCTGCGGTCATTTATAAGCGTTATTGACAAAACCCTAGCGAGCTGCACAGGCCCCGCACGCGCTTGCTTTGGCTAGGATAATTCCGGTGTTTGCGGTATTCCCTTAATCCTCAAGTTAGCTCAACGCTGCACCGTGACACTGATGCTGGTCGGGTGACTAAGGCCGCCGGAAACTCCGGTGATCGTGACCGTGAACGTTCCGATATTGGTTTTATTGCTGGTGGCCAATGTTAGCGTGCTCGAATTGACTGTCGGATTGGGGCTGAACGATGCGCTCATGCCCTTGCGCAGGCCGGAGGCTGAGAACGCAACGCTGCCGCTGAAACCGTTCGACGGTACGATGCTGATCGTAGCCGAGCCGGTGGCCCCGCGCTTGATGCTCAGGCCGGTGGGCGAAGCGGCGAGCGCAAAGTTCGGCGCGGCGGTCACCGCAAGAGAGACCGTCGTGGAATTGGCCAGGTTGCCGCTAACCCCCTTGATGGTGACGGTGAAAGTTCCCGGAGCAGCGGAAGCGTTCGCCGTGAACGTGGCAATACTCGTACTCGCCGTGCTGCTTGGGTTGAAAGACACTGTCACGCCGGCGGGCAGCCCGGAAGCCAACAAACTGACGCTGCCACTGAAGCCGTTTTGTGAAGTGACTCCGACCGTAACGCTGTTGCTGCTCCCCTGAACAACACCCACGCTATTCGGCGTCGCGGAAAGGGTGAAGCTGCCGGGCGGCGGGCTAGAGGTCGGCCAGTTGTTAACTAAATTCGTGGCGTTGATGGTGCCAATGCCGGTTGCGAAGTCCCAGCCGTTCGAAGTTCCGTAGGCGGGCGCGAACGAATTGTTGGAAGTGGATAACACGCCGACGGATCCGCCGCCCAGAAAACAACTGGGACCAACGCAATCCACATCCATATCGCCCTGGGTCACGTCATAAAAAATGCAGTTTGCCGCGACTCCGGCCCCGTTTGAAGAATTGCAGGAGGCGTTGCCGCTCGCGCCGTATTCCGCGGCAGCAAGCTGGTAATAAATCGGCGCAGGATTCCCCTGCGGCCCGCCGGCCTTTTGATTGATCAGTGCCTGAATGCCAGCCATGATCGGCGAAGCAAACGAAGTCCCACCTGCGCCCGACCACGCGCTCGGGTCGCCTCCGCAGGAAGCTCCGCCGCCCGAGATGTCGGACCAACAGAAAACATAGTAGTGGCTCCACAGTCCGTCCGCGGCAAACAGTGACACGTCCGGTGTGTCACGCACGCCGTCGCTGGGATTGCCGAGCACCACTTGCCAGGAAGGCTTGGCCCACCCCGCGCACGAACCGCTGACAACTCCCGCTGTAGACGGCGTTCCTGTTGCGCACTGGCTTGGCCCGCCGCCTCCTGCGACCGTGGTCAGCAGCAGGAAGCCCAGGAAGGGGTCGTTGCAGAGACTCGCGGGGCCGTAGGTCGGGCTATAGCCGAAGTACGCCGAAACAAGTTCACCCGCGCAAGAGTCATTCCATGGAATTTCCGGAATGTAGGAAGCGGCCGAGCCGAACGTAGGCGTGTTTGTGGAATTCCAGTAGTTCAGATTCGTGCCTGTGAAAGTGTCGCTGAAGTCTGTACCGCCAACAGCGACGTTATAGGGAGTCGAAGCGAAAGCATTGACGCCGATACCATGAGTCGCTTCGGCGGCGCTGTTGTCGCAGCCAGCGGCCCCGCTGTCCCCTGCCGCGACGAAGACCGAGATGCCCAACGCGACGGCTTGCTGGTAGGCCGCATTGTAAGCGGCGTTGGCGGTTGCCCCATTCACTGTTTCGCATTGGCCATAGCTAATGCTGACAATTGAAGGAGGCGCGTTACTGTTGATCAGATTCTCTAAGGCGATAAGACCACCGAACGTGGTGCTAGTGTCGGCGCAGGCGGCCATTTGTATGGACGCACTCGGAGCAGCAGCGCTGGCCCATTCCGCATCGAGAATCGCCTCGGCGTCATTCGGTGCGAAGACGCCTGGCGGGTTGCAATTATTCGTACCGCTCGACGGGACCGGATGCACGGAAGAAAAAGAAGCCTCTGAGTAGGCAGACAAGCCGAGAACTGAGCGAAACGTCGTCCAATCGTTGGCGGTGTATACGTCCGTGTCTTCGATCAGCGTGATGGTTTGGCCCTGGCCGGAAATGCCAGCGCCAAAAAGAGGATTCAGGTTGTAGATCGTGGCGAGGTCAGCAGGAACTACGGCGTATGTATCGCCGAAGAGGCCTCCGATCGTGAACTCGGGGCGCGGCTTGCGCAACCGATGCATGGGACGCGGACGAAAGTCATGTAGCGAGACGACACCAGAGACTAGAGAGGCGAGCGCAGCGGGAATGCGCGGCTCGCTCATGTTCGCTATGTGCAGCTCGTTCTTCACGGCAAGGTAATGCACTTCCGTCTGGAAGGCACGGCGAATTTGCCCGGCCGTTCCAGAAAAATCGATGAGCATTCCGGAGGGATAAACGACATTGACCTGGAAGCCTTGCGAGCGCAGCCACGCGGTCACCGCATCGAGATCGGATGGGGCAGCGCCATATCGCGCGCCAAACTCCTGTGCTGTCAGCCAACGATGGAAGTTGGGGGAGCCCTTTGTTTGCAGCCCTTCGATGAATTGCTGCAGTGCTGCTTCTTGTTCGGAGGAACGCCTCAACAGCAGCAGCATATGCTGCATGGGAAGCGAGTCAGCCACGCGGCCGCGGTCGTTATGCGGCGCGGCTTCGGGGCGCACGTTTCCTGCAAGGGCGACATGGCCCGGCGCATTCACTTGGGCAGCGGAATAAGATGCAAAGAGGAACAGGACGATGAGAGCGGAGGCGGAAGCGAATCCCAGTTTACCGTTCACGGACCCTCCCTAAGCAGACTTTTTCGGCTTGACCACGCGGAACGCTGGCAAACGATAAACCGTTGATAGCAGAACTTTACGACGGGTGGGAACGGTCCCAACGGACAGTTTTGGGTCAGCCGTCTCGAAGGTCCAGCGACTATCCGGGCCAAACTCGCGTGCCCCCGCTCGTGCCCGAGTCAAAACGAAATCTTGGAGGAGACCTATTGACAACCGGGTGGCTACCTGTCATTAATGAAGGAGCCGCTTGCTGCGGCGAAACGTGGCGATTTAGGGCGACTTGCTCCACGTAAAAAACTGCTAAAGAGCTGGTAGAGTTTCTCGAAAGATTTTGAGACCCTCCTGCACTCTTTGGCACGGAGGGC
>Ga0075425_100004750_pt1 | contig 14057 bp, 14 predicted proteins | sample SoiMethybrSBSTD4_FD_75300 | JGI IMG/M metagenome (GOLD analysis project Ga0075425, IMG submission 75300) | Bulk soil microbial communities from a Populus tree surrounding site in Tennessee, USA - Soil MetaG P. TD hybrid SBSTD4 | ecosystem: Environmental > Terrestrial > Soil > Tree plantation...
AATACGGCGTGGCCATCGACGTGACGGCGCGCAAGGTGCTAGCCGAGGACACCGCCGCGCTCCGCGCGGCGCGGCGGGCCGGCGGGCCTTAGCCCAAATGATTCACGAGGGCCGCACGTGTGATCGGGGTGGGTGGCGGCGGGGGCGGGGGAGCGCTCCGGCGGAGTGGGACCCCCGAAGCCTGTGCGCAGCCCGGAGGGCTGCGATTCAGGCGAGTGGGTGACGCAGCCGGAGCGCTCCCCCGCCCCCGACGACGGGCCCCGACCCGCCTCGCGCTCCGCGGGTTCGTGAATAATCCAAGCTAGGAGGCCGGCGTCCGATCGTACTTCAGCACGCGCACCTTCTCGAGGGTGACGAGCCCGCCGCGCATCATCCGGTCCACCTCGGGCAGCACGCTGTCCACGTGCTCCTGGGTGTCCACCACCTCGATGACCAGGGGCAGGTCGGCGGAGAGGCGGAGGATGTTCGCGGTGTGGACGACGGAGTCGGCGCCGAAGCCCGCCACGCCGCGGAGCACGGTCGCTCCCGCCAGCCCGCGTGCGGAGCATCTCGACGATGGCCGCGTGCAAGGGGCGATGCTGCCAGCGATCGCTCTCCCCGATGAAGATCCGCATGAGGACTTGCTCGCCGTCGAGCTTGCGCATGGCTAGAGCCCTCCCTTCCATCCCACCACGATCCGGCCCAGCGCAAGCCCGAGCGCGCACACCGCGAGACAGAGACCGGTGGTGAGTACGACGTTCAGGAGCGCGGAGAGCCACGAGCCTTCCTCGACCAAGCGCAGCGTCTCGTAGGAGAAGCTCGAGTAGGTCGTGAAGCCGCCCATGACGCCGATGGTAAGCACGAGCCGCATCGTGTCGGAAATGGCCAGCGTGGTCAGCCCGACCTGCTGGATGAAGCCGATGAGAAGGGAACCCGTGACGTTGACCACCAGGGTGCCGTAGGGAAACTCCGTGCCCCACCAGCGCGCGGCGAGCCCGCCCACCCCGTAGCGGGCGGCGGTGCCCACGGCGCCGCCCAGGCAGATCAGGAGGAAGCGCATGCCGGCGACGTCAGCCGACGGTCGGCCGCCGATCCGCCCAGGGATGCGCGGCCTCGAAGGCCGCGGAGGCGGCCAGCACCGCGCGCTCCGCGAAGCGACGGCCCACGATCTGCAGCCCCACAGGCAGGCCGCTCGCCGTCAAGCCCACGGGCACGGTGGCCGCGGGCTGGCCTGTCAGATTGAAGGGGAAGCAGAAGGGCAGCCAGCCGAGCGGCGAGACGGGCTCGCCGTCGATCTCGGTGACGGCGGGACGCGCCACGGGAAACGCGGGCACCGCCACGGTGGGCGTGATGAGCAGATCGAAGCGCGCGAGGAAGCGCTGCACCTCCGTCCACAGCTCGGCGCGGCGTCGGGCGGCCTCGAGATACTGGTCGATGGTGATCGTGCTCCCGTGCTTGAGCACGGCCACGAAGCTCCGGTCGAGCAGCTCGGCGCTGTCGGCGAGGCGATCTCGCCACGCGGCGTGCGTCTCGGCGGGACCGATGGTGCGGAATATCTCCTCCGGATTCTCCCAGCCGGGGGAGATGACCTCTACGTGGCAGCCGAGTTCCTCGAAGGCGCCTGCCGCCGTCGCGCACAGCTCCGCGACTTCGGGATCCACCCGCGCATAGCCGAGATCGGCCGACCAGCCAATGCTAAGGCCTTCGAGCCCCGCGTCGCAGGCGGAGAGGAACGGTGGACCGCCGTCAGCTGGCAGCGAGTAGCGATCGCGCTCGTCCGGCCCCGCGAGTACATCGAGCATGAGGGCGGCATCGCGCACGGTGCGCGTCATGGGACCCGTGACGGAGAAGTCGCGCCAGCCGGGGAAGCCCGGCCCGTGCGGCACGCGGCCGAAGGACGGCTTGAGCCCGTAGATCCCGCAGAACGAGGCCGGAATGCGGATCGATCCGCCGCCGTCCGTGCCGAGGGCGAGGGGTCCCAGTCCGGTCGCCGCGGCCGCCGCCGCCCCGCCGCTCGAGCCGCCCGGAGTCAGCGCGGAGTTCCACGGATTGCGCGTGATGCCGAAGAGCGGGCTGTCCGTGACTCCCTTGTGGCCGAACTCCGGCGTGGCGGTCTTCCCGAGGATGATCGCTCCCGCACCCTTGAGCCGCTCCACGGCGACCGCGTCCTCCTCGGGCACGTGGTCCGCGAAGAGCCGCGAGCCGCCCGTGGTCAGGACGCGACGAGTGAACACGAGGTCCTTCACCGATACGGGCACGCCGTGGAGAGGGCCCAGCTCCTCGCCCGTCATCACCGATACCTCGGCAGCCTGGGCATTGTCGCGCGCGTCGTCGGCGGTGAGGGTGCAGAAGCAGTTGAGGACGGGGTTGACGCGCTCGATGCGCGCCAGCACCGCATCCATCACCTCCACCGGCGAGACCTTGTGAGCGCGAATGAGAGCGGCGAGCTCGAAAGCGGGCAGCCAGCAGAGATCGTCGGAGGCCATCAGGGGGCGCCGTTGAGCCGGGCCACGGTGATATCCACCTGCTGCAGCCCGGTGCCCTCGGTGACGGTGATGCGGCAGTAGTCGTGGCCCTTGCTGAATTCCACCCACACGCCGGGGAATTTCTCCGGGTTGACGAAGCGCTCGCTCTTGGTCTCCGTCCACCCCGCCCCGCGCAGGAGGCTCCGCGCCTCGCTCAGGGTGGCGTCCACGTCCGACTCCGCGAAGTACACGATCTTGCCCGCCGTCACCTTGGGCGACTGGATGACCACGGACTCACGGGTCTGCGGCCGCCACCCCGCGGGCACGGGAATGTCGGCGAAGGGCTGGTTCGACGGCGCGCCGCCCGCCGCGCAGGCGGCGCAGAGGAGGGCGGCGGCGATCACGAGAGCGCGCACGCGCGAATTGTATCGTCTCATCTGCTCGGAAGGCGATCGGATTTCCCGCGACCCGACCGGGCGATCACGTCTCCCCGAGCGCGCGGGCCAGGCGCGTCCGGATGTCGGCCCAGGCGGTGTCCACGTCGGCCGTGGTGGGCGGGCGGGTGGCGGCGATCTCGCGGATCCGGTCGTAGATCTGATGCTTGCCCCAGTCGCGCACGGCGGGCGGCACGCTCTCGAGGACACGCTGGGCGGCATCCTGGATGGCGGGCGTCCAGGTTCGCTCCATCTCTGCCCGCCGCGCGCCGAAGTCGAACAGCCCGTTGGACGGCGCGGGCATGGCCGCGCGCAGCCGCGCGGTGGCCGCCGCATCGACCTCGCCGTCGACCAGCGCGACCCCGTACGCGTCGCGGGCGCGCTCGGCGCTGAGGAACCCTGCGCGCACGTCCGCCCGCACCGCCTCCGGATCACGGCGGCGCGGATCGCCGTGCCCGCCTCCGCTCGGCGAGAAGAAGCTGACCACGTCACCCGGCTCCAGGTGCAGCACGTCGACCTTGCCGATGTCGCGGGCGCGAGGCGTGTCGCGATTGACCACGCAGCTGCCCGGGGTGCCGGCCCGGCCGCCCGCCACGCCCCACGGCTCGAGGCTGCATCGCTCCATCCCGCGCGCCGTCACGATGGCGTGCGGGTGGAACACCTGGAAGTCGAGCCGGACGGCCAGCCCGCCGCGGTGCTCTCCCGCTCCCCCGGTGTCGGGGATCAGGTGATAGCGGCGCATGACGATCGGCACCTCGGCCTCGATGCTCTCGACCGGCGTGTTCCGCAGGAAGCCGGAGGTCGAGTCCGCGCCGCCGAGCCCGTCCATCCCGGGCCGGCCGCCGCCCCCGCCGAGCATGGGCTCGACGACCTGGACCTGGCGCTGGCCGGTCAAGAGATCCAGCGTCGAGGCCACCACCGGCGAGATGCCTCCGGCAGGCGCGGCGGGGACGCGGCCGGGAAGCGCCTGGGCAAGCGCGCCCAGGACCGCGTCGAAGACTCGCAGCACGGTTCCGTAGCGCACGCCGATGGGCGACGGGAAGAGCGCGTTGACGAGACAGCCCGGGGGCGCCGTCACCCGCACCGGCCGCAGGATGCTCGAGGCCTTGGGGATGCCCGGATCCTCGGTGACGATGTAGGCGTTGATGGCCTGGCACAGGAAGGGATGCGTCACCCCGTTCGTCGCGATGTTCAGGGCCGAGCTCACCTGTGGATCCGTGCCCGTGAAGTCGAGATGGATCGAGTCGCCCTCGATGGTCAGGGCGACCTGGATCCGCACCGGCACCTCGGAGCGGAGGTCGTCCTCCATGTACTCGGTGAATCGATAGGTGCCGTCGGGAATCTTCCGGATCGCCGCGCGCGCCCGCTGCTCCGTATAGTCGAGGACGGCGTCGATGCCCTCGAGCACGGTGGCGAGGCCGAACTTGCCGATCATCTCCTGGATGCGCCGGTCGCACGAGCTGACCGCGGCCACCATCGCCTTGATGTCGCCCCAGTTGACCTCGGGGATGCGGCAGTTGTCGGAGATCAGGTTCTTGACGTCTTCCTGGAGGACGCCGGCGCGGAAGAGCTTGGTGGGGCGGAGCCGCAACCCTTCCTGGAAGATCTCCGTCGCCCGCGGCCACACGCTCGCCGGCACCGCGCCGCCGATGTCGGAGGAGTGGACGAAGGCGTAGCCCCAGCAGATGATGCGCCCGTCATGGAAGATCGGACGGAGGATGTGGACGTCGGGCAGATGGGTGCACAAGGGGCCCGACAGATACGCGTCGTTGCAGATGATGATGTCGCCCTCGTCGTAGTGGTCGAAGTAGGCGAGGGTGTGGGCCATGTTGAGCCCGAGATACGACGAGGCGCCCAGGTTCCAAGGATACGCGACGTACTCCCCGCCCGTCGACACCAGCCCCGTCGAGAAGTCCGCCGTTTCCTTCACGAAGGTGGCGTAGGCGGTGCGCTCCATGATCCGCGCCATGTCCTCCACCACCGCCTGGTAGTGGTTGCGCAGGATCTCCAGGGTGACCCGGTCGATGGCCATCTAGCGCCCCTCGATCACGAGGTTGCCGAAGGCGTCGACGGAGGCGCGGAAGCCCGCGGGCACCAGCGTCGTCGTGTCCTCTTGCTCGACGATGGCCGGGCCATCGAGGTGCTGGCCGGCGAGGAGGTCGCGACGATGGTACACGGCCGCGTCGTAGCGCTGCTTCCGGTAGTGGATGGAGCGACGGCCGGCCAGCTTCGCCGCGCCCTGCCCCGCCGGCACAGCCTTGAGCTCGGGCTTCGGCGTGGCGCCGGTGATGGTGGCGCGCAGATCGATCAGCTCCACGTCGGCGCCGCGGTCGGCGTGGGCGTAGAGGAGCTCGTGCCGGTCGTGGAAGGCCGCCCGCAAGCGCTCGGTGCCCGCCTCGTCGAGCCACGGCGGTTCGATCGGCACCTCGATCTGGAAGGCCTGGCCCACGTAGCGGAGGTCGGCGCTGTAGGCGATGGCGCTCGTCGCCACGGCGGGCGCCTCCTCGGTGAGCCAGCGCCGGGCCCGCGCCGTCAGCTCCGCGCACTCCGCGGCGAGGAGCTTGCCCGAGATAGTGGAGAGCTTGCGGTGAATCGTCTTCACGTAGTCGCTCTTGAGGTCGGCCATCATCGCGCCCTGGGCGCAGAGGGTGCCGGGAGAGGGCGGCACGATGACGCGCGGGATGTGGAACTCCTGGGCGAGGAAACAGGCCTCGATGGGCCCGGCGCCGCCGAAGGCCACGAGGGCGAAATCGCGCGGGTCGAGGCCGTGCCGGGCCAGCACGTTCGAGAAGGCCGCGTACATGTTGGCGGTGGCGACCTCGATCACCGCCTCCGCCGTCGCCTCCACGTCGAGGCCGAGCGCCTCGCCGAGCGGCCGCATGGCCAGCGCGGCCTTGTCGGGATGGAGGCGGAGCCGTCCGCCCACGAAGTTGTCGGGGTTGAGGAAGCCGCAGAGGAGGAAGGCATCGGAGAGCGCCGGCTCGGTGGCGCCGCGGCCGTAGCAGGCGGGCCCCGGCTCGGCGCCGGCGCTCCGCGGCCCGACCTTCAGCACACCGACAGAATCGAGCCAGGCGATCGACCCGCCGCCCGCTCCGATCGACGACACGCCCACCACCGGCATGACGATCGGGAAGTCGCCGACAATCTCGTCGGTCGAGTACACGGGCTGACCGTCTCGCACGAGCGCGATGTCCGCGCTGGTCCCGCCCATGTCGAAGGTGATCAGGTCACGGTAACCCGCGCGCACGCACACGGCCGTGGCTCCGATGACGCCCGAGGCGGGGCCCGAGAGCATGGTCTCCGCCGTGGCCTGGCGCGCGTCCCGTGCCGTGGTTACCCCGCCGTTCGACTTCGTGATGTAGAGCGGCACGCGCACGCCCGCCTCGCCGAGCTCGCGCTCGAGCCGCCCCAGGTACTGATCCACCCGGGGCCGTACGTAGGCGCTCAGGATCGCCACCATCGTGCGCTCGTACTCACGGATCTGCGGCCAGACCTCGTGCGAGCAGGTGACGTGCAAGCTGGGGAGGCGCTCAGCCAGCACTTTCCGCGCCTCGGCCTCGTGCGCGGGCGTGCGGTACGCGTTGACGAACGAGACGACCAGCGCCTCGGCGCCTTCCCGCTCGACGAGCCGCGCCGCCTCGCGGAGTAGCCCCTCGTGATCGAGCTCCGTATCCACGGTGCCGTCGGCGAGGATGCGCTCGGTCACCTCCGCCACGCGGTAGCGCGGGATCAGGGGGAGAGGACGCGTGGCCGTGAAGTTCACCGGGCTGGCGAGCCGGAGCCGCTGGATCTCGAGCAGGTCGCCGAAGCCGGCGGTGACCAGGAGCCCGAGCGAGGCGCCGTTGCGCTGGATGACGGTGTTGACGGCGATCGTCGTGCCGTGGACGAGGTAGGCGACCGCGGCGGGATCGAGGCCACGCTCGCTTACGAGGGCCAGGACGCCTTCGAGGACACCGCGGGCGGGATCGCCGGGCACGGTGGGGGACTTGAAGCTGGTGAGCTCGCCCGAGGTCTCGTCGAGGATGCTGAAGTCGGTGAAGGTACCGCCGATGTCGATGCCGAGCCGGTAGGGTCCGTTGGTCACGCGCCATGCTAGCCACGGACTGCGGCAGGGTCAAGGCCCGGGACGCCTCCTCGCCCCGAAGTCCCCCTCACCCTGCCCTCCCCCCGAAACGGGAGAGGGATCTGAGGAGCACGCGCCGTCGTCATCATCCCTCTCCCCCACCGGGGGAGAGGGCAGGGTGAGGGGCTCGCACGGTGAGGGCGCCCCCGCAGCTCTCGAGGCCACGAGGTATACTCGCCAGACCATGCGCATCACCTCCCTCACGCCGATGCTGGTCGACGTCCCGCTCAGGAGCGCCGTGCACGGGGTGCACGGCACGACGGCGGTGCAGCGCAGCGTGCTCGTCCGCGTCACGACGGACGAGGGGATCGAGGGCTGGGGCAACGTCGATCCAACGCCGGGCTACTCGCTCGTGTCCGCTGGCGACATCCGCGACACCGTCGAGCGTCTCTCCCCCGCCCTCGTCAGGGCCGATCCGTTCAACCTTCACCGCGCGCTCGCCGTCATGGATCGCGAGACCGCGGAGGGCTTCGAGGCCAAGGCCGCCATCGAGATGGCGCTCCTCGACGTGAAGGGGCGAGCGCTCGATCTTCCCGTCCATTCCCTGCTCGGCGGCGCCCTCGGGCACGAGGTGACGCTCAACGCATGGATCGGCACGGTGCCTCCCGAGCAGGCCGCGCGAGAGGCTGCCGAGTGGCTGCAGCGCGGCTTCGTCACCGCGAAGATCAAGGTCTCGGGTGCCGGTCCGGAGGGCGTGGCGCGCGTCGCCGCCGTGAGCGCGCAAGTCGGCAACCGCATGGCCCTGCGCGTGGACTTCAACGAGAGCCTGACCCTCGGCGAGGCGCTCGCGTTCATCCCGCGGCTCGAGCCCTACGCCTTGACCCTCGTGGAGCAGCCGATCGTCCGCACGGACCTCGCCGGCCTCGCCCAGATCCGCCGCAGCATCGCCATCCCGCTCATGGCCGACGAGAGCGTGACCGGCCCGGCCTCGCTGATCGAGATCATCCGCCGGGACGCCGCGGACATCGTGAAGGTCAAGGTGATGAAGCAGGGCGGTCTCCTGCGCACCCAGCAGATGATCGAGTGCGCCGCTGCCGCCGGCCTCCGCGTCGTTATCGGGCACGGCTTCGGCCTCACCCTCTCGACCCTCGCCGAGGCGGCGGTGGCCGCTACGTCCCCCGCCGTGATGCCGGGGTGCGAAGCGGTGGGGCCGTTGAAGATGGCGGGGGACGTGGTCAGGGATCCGGTACACCTCGAGACCGGCGTCCTGCGGCTCGCCGATGCGCCCGGGCTGGGCGCCACCGTCGATTCCGATGCGCTCAAGCGCTATCGGGTCGAGCCGTAGCTCGTCTTCGTCCGGCGCCTGACGCCACGCCTTGAAGCGCGCCGGCTGCATGTATCATCGTCGAGTCCATGGACCCGGCCATCCGCCCCCGTCTGCGCGCCTGGCTCGACCGCTCCGAGATCGTCGCGCTCGATCCGCCCCGCATCGAAGCCCTCGCGCGCGCGCTCGACGACGCGGACCCTCCCGTGCGCGTCGAACGGTGGGGAACGGTGGTGGGCTACGAGGCGGGACCGCCGCGGCGACGGCTCGTCCAGTTCGACCGGCACGGCCACCTGATCGCGGCCTGCCGCTGGGCCATCGACGGATCGCTCGCGTGGGCGCGCTGCCGCGCCGCGGACGGGCGATGGATCGGCGTCGAGCCCGGAGCGGGCGACCATCGCGTGTGGGGGCGCTCCGATCGCGTGTGGCAGCTGGACGGCGCGGAGCCTTGGCGGCCCGTGGAGATGCTCAGCGTCTTTCGCGCTCTCGATTGGGTTCGGCTCGATCACATACCGCCGCTCGCCGAGCCGCGCCGGTTGCCCGCGGGGGCAGGCAGCGCCGTGCTGAACCTCCTCGCCGCCCTCATGAAGGACCAGGGCCTCGCGCGGACACGCTATCGCGGCCCCTTTCCCACGGAGCAGCTCTTCACCGCGCTGCTCGAGAGCTTCCGCCACGATCCGACCCAGGCCCTTCCCCTCGAGCGCTTCCTCGCCGACGGTGGGCTCGACTGGCTGCCCGCGCCCCACGAGAGCCACCAGGTGGCGCCGTGGGTCACCGTCCAGCTCCGTCAGCACATCGACAAAGTGGTGGCGGACGGCGTCACCTTCTATCGCCTGGAGTGGCAGGGCATCAAGCGTCGCGAGCCGCGCGTGATCCGTGACGACGGCGAGCGCGTGATCTGCTCGCTGTGGGCTTTGGGCGGCCCGCTCGAGGATCGCCTCGTTCTCGACGGCTCCGGCGAGATCCTCGAGGCGCCTCCCCCGAAGGCCCGCGAGATTCCCCCCGCGCCCCTTCCTCCCGTCTGGAATCGGGCTCTCGGCGACCTGATCGCGCGCGAGAGCGCACCGGCCCTCGCGTCTTCGATCGTGGACGTGCTCGCGGGCATCGAGCTCGAGTGGGGCGCGGTGCCCGGCGACCTCATGCGGGCGTGGGAGAAGCGCATCCGCCTGAGCGCCGACCTCCGCGACGCGGCGACCGCCTCGCTCCGGAGCGCCGAGCCGGGGCGCGAGCGGGCGGAGCAAGCGCTGCGCTTCGTGCTCGAGGTGGCCCGCCTGCTCGGGTCCGAGGTGCGGGGACGCGCCCAGGCACTGCTGGAGGCGCTGCCCGGAGAGGAGCAGGCGCGACGGCTGGAGGCGCCGGAGCGGGAACCCGAGGCGCTCGACGAATCCGTCGGGCGCCTGATCGCGCTCCTCGCCCGCTAGCCTCTACGCGTGCTTGGCGGAAAGGATGAGCCAGGCGTTGAGGCCGATGAACGCGCTCACCGAGATCAGCGAGAGCAGGATGTAGGACACGTAGACGATCTCCTGCCGGCCCAGCCCCCGACCCCGCGCCAGCCGCTTCCACAGCGGCGCGCGCACGAAGTGCATGGATTCCTGCGCCAGCCTCGGCATGCCCACCGCGTCCTCGAGCACGTGATAGCCGTCCATCTCGAGGAACGAGAAAGGGTAGATGCAGATCAGGAACGATTGCAGCTGCAGCACCGCGGAGGCGGCGACGCAGGCCTGAAGCAGCCCCGGGGTGAGATTGTCGGCCCAGATCACCCCGAGCAGGCCCAGGACGAGGTGCACGGTGGGACCGGCCAGCGCATTGACCACGCGGGCCCGCCGCGAGGCCATGAAGAGATCGGTCACGTCGGCGTAGAAGGTCGGCACCACGAGGTGATGGACGATGAAGCCCACTTCCTTCACGCGCCGCCCGTAGTGGACGCACGCGAGCGCGTGCACGAGCTGGTGGAGGGCCACCGTCAGGAAGAAGGCGAGCTTCAGCGCGATGATGGCCACGATGGCGTGATGGCCCAGGGCCGAGCTGATCGCGCCCAGACTGTCCCACAGGCGGAGGAGGGAGCGGATGCCGACGGCGGTGAGGATGCCGAGCCCGACCACCGCCATGGGTGTGAAGAGGAACCAGCCGCCGTAGCGATGGATGCGCTCGAAGAGATCGTTCCAGCGCCGGCTCGAGACGTTGAGGCGCTCGATGGCGTGGAGGGTGGCCGCCATGGCCCGGGCGGCGGGATTGCGCCGGTTGCGTGCCAGGATCTCGCGGAGACGCGACATGGGCCGCAGGGTGAGGAGATCCGCGAGGAGGAGCTTGTTCATGAGCTGCGGGATCTTCTCGAAGTCGAACGAGCCGTAGCGCATGACGTAGGCCACGGCAATGTCCTGCATGCTGGCGCGGCCGTCCATCTGCTCCCACAGGAAGCGCTCTTCCTCGTCGAGGAGGAGATAGTTCTCCGTCTTGCGACTCTTCAGCACGTAGCTCTTGGTGCCGGGCACGCCCGCGGGAAGCTGGGCGAGCTCCCACTGCGCGTCGGGCAGCCGTTGCGGACGGAGCTGGAGATAGGCGCCCGGGCTCGAGATCTCCCGTGTCTCGAAGCTCTCCCCATCCTCGGAGCGGATGAGGAGATTGAGGGTGGCGGGCGGGCGCCGCGGCGCCCCCGGGGCGCCGACCTGGGTGCGCGGAGCGGGCTCGCTCATGCCGGTGGCCCCGCGGACTTGCGCTCAGCGTCGAGCCCGGTGGCTTCGAGGCCCCAGCGCGTCACTTCGCGCACGAGATCGCTCGCCGCATCGAGGCGGCGGATCAGCACGCGGACCATCTCCTGGAAGAAGCGAGCGGCGTCGCGCGGGTTGGCGTCGATGAACTCGTTGACGCTCACGCGATCGAGGGCGAGGAGCTGGGTCTCCACGTCGGCCTGGATGGTGGCCGTCCGCTTCGGCTCGTCCCCGAACACACTCATCTCTCCGAAGATAGCGCCCGGCTCCAGCCGGCTCAAAATCTGTTCGACGCGTCCGCTCACCTTCTTGGAGACGAGGATGGCGCCCGTGCGGATGAAGAACATCTCTTCGCCGGGATCGCCCTCGCGGAAGAGGACCTCGCCCTTGCGAAGCCGACGCTCGCGCAGGCGGGGCCAGAGGGCGGCGAGCTGCTCTTCGTCCAGATCACGCAGGAGATCGACCTGGCGGAGGAAGGCGATATCGGCCGGCTTGGCCACGGCTCCTATCCCCCGCTACATGGCCCAGCGCTTCATCATGACCGTCTTGACGGACCGGAGGCGTTCAGCGGTGGGGACTTGCCCTTCCCGTCCCACCGCCTGGAGCACCAGGTTGTGCTCATCGGCGGACAGCGTGTAGTCGGCCAGCACCGCCGTGGGATCACGGACGAGATCGGCGAGGAAATCCGGATCGGTCATGATCCGTCCGACCAGATCACGGAAGCCTTGAGCCTCCATACGCCCCCTTGGATCAGTGGTGACCCCGGCGGGATTCGAACCCGCGGTCTCGACCTTGAAAGGGTCGCGTCCTGGGCCAGGCTAGACGACGGGGTCTAAACCGCTGTCACTGCATGTGAAACAGACATCTGAGATTAGCAGAGGCGCCCGGGTATGACAAGGTAGACAGCCCCCGCCGGAGGCGGGTGGCGCAAAAACGAGTGGTTTCAGGTCAGCGGAACGTAGTCGTACTCGCCAATTCCCTGCAAAACCAGGAAGGTAGCGGAGGTGTCGCCCCCGTTGGTCACGAGGTGTGGGCGGCCCGGCCGGACGGCATAGGTCTCTCCCGGGCCCAGCCGGATCTCTTCCTTGGGGTCGCGGACGAAGATGCGGAGGCGGCCTTCGATCACGTAGAAGGTGTCCTGGATGTTGCTGTGATAGTGCCAGGGCACCTGCTGCTTCGGCCCGATCTGGAGCTCGGAAATGTGGAAGCCCGGACGCTCCGCGTGGCGGGCGCGACGTTCGACCTCGTAGAGTCCGCTCGAATCCTTCACCGCGGCGCCGGCGGGGGTCATCGGGGACTCGCCTTCCTGGACATCATGGACTGAATGACGCCGACGATCAGGAGGGCGATGCCGACCAGCAAGGGGGTCCAGTAGCTTGGAATGCGCAGCTCGTGTCTGAGCACGACGAACAGCCCGACCAGGGTGACGATCAATCCCGCCAGGAGCAGCTTGTTTGGCCTCATCGCCGCCCTCCTTGTGGGGTGAAGAGTCCCACCGCGCGGTCCGTGAAGTCAAGGCTGCTCGAGAAGCCGGTTGACCTTGTTCCGGCCCCTCTGACAGGATCGACGCATGATGCTCGAGGCGTCGGCCGCGTGAGCCTCCCGGGAAAGCTCGGCAAGGCCTGGCGGCGCCTGTCCGCCCTCTCCACTTCGGGGGACCGGCTCGCGCGCATCGAGTCGCAGATGGGCGCGACCCTCAACCGGCTCGAGCCGCTGCTCGCTCGCGCCCAGCTCGATCGGGAGCTGGAGAAGATCGCACGCGTCGATCCCAAGCGCCTCGAGCTCCACGGATTCCGCGCGCTGTCCCAGTACGACGCCGACGGGATCCTCGCGGAGATCTTCCGGCGCATCGGCGAGGAGCATCGGAGCTTCGTGGAGTTCGGCACGGGCGACGGGCTGGAGAACAACACCGCCTATCTCCTGGGCCAGGGCTGGCGTGGGCTCTGGCTCGAGGGCGACGAGACGATGCACCAGGCCCAGCTTCGCAACTATCCGGCGGCGATCGAGGCGGGCCGCCTCCGCTGCGTGCGCAGCTTCCTCACGCGCGAGAACATCAACGAGGTCATCCGCAGCGCCGGCTCCTCCGGCCCCATCGATCTTCTCTCCGTCGACATCGACGGCAACGACTATCACCTCTGGGAAGCGCTCACGGTGGTGGAGCCGCGGGTGGTGGTGGCGGAGTACAACGCCTATGTGCCGCCCCCGCTCCGTTGGGTCATGGCCTACAACCCCACCTACGAGTGGGACCAGCGGAGCACGTACTTCGGCGCATCGCTGGCCTCTTTCGAGGCGCTGGCCAAGCGTAAGGGGCTCCGGCTCGTCGGCTGCGACATCGTGGGGCTGAATGCCTTCTTCGTGCGGGAGGATCTCTGCGGCGATCGCTTCTCCCCCGGCGACTCGCGGACCTTCTGGCGCCCGCGCAGCTGGTGGCTCGATCGCGCCTTCGCCAGCCCGCCCGTCCCCTTCGGGCGCCCCTACGAGGAGCGGTAGCTCAGGGGCAGCGCGAAGCACCCCTCTGATCACGACGGCTTGTTGTGGCCATACGATGCGGTGACGGCGGAAAGCCGTCCGCGGGAAAAGAGCAGGTTCACGCAGACGCGGGCACTCTTGGCGCGCTTTGGTGGCTCACACCGCCAGATACGCCTGGCGTACCTGCTCATCGGCGAGAAACTCCGCCATCGAGCCCTGGTAGCGCACCATGCCCTTCTCGAGAATGTAGACGCGGTCGCCCAGCTCGCTGACGAAGCGGACGTTCTGCTCGGCGAGCACGATGGTGAGGCCGCTCTGCTTGAGGTGCGCGAGCTGCTCCCGGAGCGTCTCCACCACCAGCGGCGCCAGGCCCTCTGACGGCTCGTCGAGGAGCAGGATGGCCGGGTTGCCCATCAGCGTGCGGGCGATCGTGAGCATCTGCTGTTCACCGCCGCTCAGCGTACCGCCGAGCTGACGCCGGCGCTGGGCCAGAATGGGAAAGAGAGTGAACACGCGGTCGATGGTCCAGGAGCTGGCCGCGCCATTGCCCCAGGTGCGCCGCGCGACCTCCAGGTTCTCGTACACCGTCAGGTTGGGAAACACGCGCCGGTCCTC
>Ga0075425_100004752_pt1 | contig 14054 bp, 7 predicted proteins | sample SoiMethybrSBSTD4_FD_75300 | JGI IMG/M metagenome (GOLD analysis project Ga0075425, IMG submission 75300) | Bulk soil microbial communities from a Populus tree surrounding site in Tennessee, USA - Soil MetaG P. TD hybrid SBSTD4 | ecosystem: Environmental > Terrestrial > Soil > Tree plantation...
GCCCGTCGGCTCTCCATCAGAGGCGCATACACCGCTGCTTTCATCTGCTGAGCTGCAAACGTCAACACAGCCAGTCGGTTGTTTGCGATCGGAATAAATCGAAGCGTGCGCATCGTCGATGGTGTGTGGAATACCGCAGCGGTAGGGAGATGAATCGCGACCGGCCGTCCAACGGCCCAGCCGGTCAGCCATCCTTCGACGCTGGAGTGATCGGCGACAAATCGACCCTCGAGAAAACCTATGCCGGCGACACGACCCGAACCAGATTCGATCGTGACGATGTGCGTGCGACTTCCGTCGTAGGCCGTACAGGCGAGTCCGCCATGCGCCAGGACGTCCGGCAGGCAGGCGACGTCCAGCTTCGAATCGTACGAGCTCCGCTCGCCGTGCTCACCAATGGTGCTGAAATGGGATACCTGTCGCGCCGACATGTAGAGAATCATCGGCGCCAACGTCGATCGCGAAGACAGCGTCCGTGACAACAGGCCCGGCTCGTACCGCGTCTCGTGAACGAGCGCCTCCGATCCCGAAGACGTCATGGCGTCGACATAGCCTTCACGATCGTGCTCGAGGGACCACCGCTTCTCTTCGAAATCAGATCCGTCGACCCTGCCGCCGATGCGGACGATAGTGTCCTCACCGTCCCATCCGATGAGCGACCAGCGCCTGGTGGCGAGATTGAGCGACAGCGCCGGCTCCGAGACATTTTCAATTTCACGTCGCCAGATGACTTCGGAAGAACCCGCGAATCTCTCCGCTTGCACCACGGCCGAATGGCCCTGAGAGGTTACGCTCAACAACTCATCGTCACTCACAAACCTGACACCGTCCGCTTTCCTCGAACTGAGTGTTCCGCCGACGCGTCCAACCTGGACCTCGCCGGTCATGTCCCTATCATTGTTGGTGCTCGAGACGGCGACATACTCGGCGCTTGGAGAGAGTGCGATGCCCAGCGTGTTCGATGGAACATCGAGCGCAACGATTGGGGTTGTGTCGAGCGAGACCCAGCGAAGAGGTCGCGTATGGAGGAGAAAAGGGTCGGTCCCGAATCGATCGAGAAATGATGTCGATGCGATCGATGTCATCACCGCGGCGGCGAGCACCGTCGCCAATGCCGCGATCCGGTCGCGCCGACCTGTCGAACAGAACAGCACCCCGGCGAGCGCGACGAGTAACACCGTTGCGGAGGGCAAACTGCGGGCACTGCGGTGGAGGTCGACGATGGTCAATCCCTGCGACATGATTGCTGCGATGCAGAGCGCGGCTGCGACCGCGAGCACCATGGTGTACTTTCGAGTGCCGTCGCGCGGGTGGTGCCTGACGCTCCAGGCTAAACCGAAGAAGAAGAGGCCGAGTACCGTCAGCGGGATCCACAATTCGGTGAGATTGCTTTCGCTGACATCACGAAGCACGAACGCGGCGGTCGTCAATGTCGCGAGGCCAGCGCCCACGAACATCGGCATCGTCGGCTTCGCCCACGTGAGCAGTGTCACGAGCGCCATTCCGAGCTGGGCGAACGACAGCACGATCGTGAAGGTGGCCAGCAGCACGATTCGTCGAATGTCCGGGCTGAGAGTCAGCCCGACTCGCGGCGGCGGCGGGTCGGCCAGCTTGCCATCGATGCTGTCGAGTACTCCCTGGACCTTTGCGACGTCGGCGTCCTGCAGCGCCAGTTCCCACCGACGCCCGGCGGGACCTACGGCGACGAGCCGCGTCGATCGCCCGGTTGCGACGTCGACGCGCAGCTCCGTCAGGTGCGAGTACGACAGCGTATACGCGATGCCGTCCTGATCGATCCACTTCAAGCCTGACGCATCGAACGTCGCGCTTGAACGAGCGTCGGCGCTCGAGAATGCGTGCGTTGTCGTCAACGTGCCAGGTTCGGAGCCGGCAGCTTTGCGGATGTCGCGAATACGGCGGGCAAGGCTTGGATGCGTTGCCGCCTGTTCGGTGCGATTGTCGAGCCGACGCGGCAGCCGCGCAATGGTGTACAGCTTCGTCAGTCCGCTAATGAACGCGTCCGGGTTACCGGTGAGCCTGACCGCCTTGAGGTCGCACATTGTTTCCTGCCGCTGTTTTCCTCGCGCACGGAGCGCCAGCGACACGATGATCAGCGAGAGCCACAGCAGCGTCGCGATCAGCCCCCATCCGCTACCAAAAACCCGGGCGACCGGTCCGGCGGCGACGGCAGCAGCAATCAATAGATAGTTGACGGTGCTCAAACGACGCAGGAGTGCCGGCGTATAGTGATCGAAGTGTGCGAGCTCGTGGGCGGCGACCCCACGGATCTCTTCGCGATCGAACCGCTCGAGAAGTGTTTCGGTGAACAGCACCGATGAACCACGGAGCGAGGGAAGCGCGAGGGCGTTCGCGATGACGCCGCCGCCGAGCGGGATGCACTCGAAGCGAACGTTCGGCAGCTCGCACTCTTGTGCGAGCGCGCGGCAATCGTCGAGCACATCTCCTTCGGGCAGGGGCTGCGACCGCAAAGACCAGCGAAGAACATCGGCATAGCGAATGTTCCAGGCGACGACTACGCAGCCGAGCGGCAGGCCGTAGAGCCAGTCGTGCTCTCCGCCAAAGGCCGCCATTTCCGGAAGTGCGGCCAGAGTGAGCCAAAATCCAAACACGCCAACGACACTTCGCGGATAGAAAAGGCAGTACGAAAGGAAGCTCCACGTTTCGTTGTACAGCGCGCGCCGGAGAGGATAGGCGGCTGCCAGCAGACCCGCATACGAGATCAGAAAACCTGCGATGATCTGAACGGCCACGGGCCCACCCGACAGCACCGCGGTGCACGACAGGACGGTCATCCCCAGGCTGAACACAACGCCAATCCGTCGTCGATGACCGGCGAGGAGCTCGGGGAGTGCAGGATCGGCGATTCGCCGAATGAGCCGATAACCCAGGACCCAGGAGACGGCGCCAGGCAGCAGCGCGATGGTCAGGACAACGAGATACGCGACCTTTGGGGAAACGAACATAGATTGTGCGGTCAGGTGGATTGGGCAAGCGTCATGCCCGGCAGTCGGCGGTCGAGCGGCCGCCGAACGTGTTGGTGAGCCTTCGTTTAGCAGTCGTCATCCGCAAGTTGCGCGGAATTTCAGTGGCCCAAAACGGGAGGATGATTACGAAACCGTCGCCATCGATTTACCCCTGTCTCCTCGTCCGTGTTTTTTGGCGCCACACGAATGGCCGGGAGTAATCTTGGACGTCATCTGAAAGGATTTCTATGCAGGTCGCGGAATTGTTCGATGACGTGCAGCGGGATGTGCGTCTGGCGTTTCGGAGTTTTCGTGGGTCTCCGATCGTCGGCCTTGCGGCCGTCGCATCGCTCGCCCTCGGGATTGGTGCAAACACGGCGATCTTTTCGGTCATCAACAGCCTGTTGCTCCGCCAGCTGCCGGTCAGAGATCCGGCGACGCTCGTGCTCCTCAGCGACAGCCGGTACGACCATGTTCGCGCGTGGAGCTACCCGGTCTGGGCCGAGATTCATCGTCGCTCCGAGTTATTCGAACGGAGCGCGGCGTGGTCCTACGCGCGGCTCAATCTTGCAACCGGAGGGGAAGCGGACCTCATCGACGGCGTCCTGGCGAGTGGTTCCTTTTTTGAGACGTTTGGTGTGCCACCGTTCGTTGGCCGCACGTTTTCCGATGCCGATGATGCCAGGGGTGGAGGGGCCGCTGGTGCGGTTGCCGTCATTAGCTACGGGTTATGGCAGGCGCGATTCGGCGCGGCGCCTGATGTTCTGGGGCGCTCTCTGACGATTGAAGGTGTGCCGTACACCATCGTGGGCGTGACGCCAGCCACTTTCACCGGACCCGAGATCGGCCGCACGTTCGACGTCATCGTGCCGCTCGAAACCGAGCCGCGGCTTCGCGGGGCAGACTCATTTCTCGACAACAGCGGCGTCACGTTTCTGACAATCGTGGCGCGACTCCGCGCAGATCAGTCTATCGACCGTGCGACCGCGGCGGCCCGCGCGGTTCAGCCACAGATCCGCGAAGCGACACTGGGTGACATCGGTCAGTTCGGCAGCCGCGATGCTGTCGATCGTTATTTGAAAGCACCGTTTGTTCTCAGCCCTGGTGCGACCGGCTATTCCGGCGCGCGCGATCTTCGCGTCCTGTATCAGCGTCCGCTCCTGGCGCTGATGGGGATCGTCGTCCTGCTGCTGCTGATCGCCTGCGTCAATGTGGCGAATCTGCTCGTCGCGCGCGCGATTGCGAGAAGACATGAACTGAGCGTCCGGCTTGCGATCGGCGCGACTCGCGCTCGCCTGATCAGACAACTGCTGATTGAAGTCGCTGTGCTTTATGGGCTCGGCGCCGCCGGCGGGTTGGTGATCGCCCAGTGGAGCAGCCGTGCGCTGGTTCAGCAGCTTTCAACGCCGGGCAACGCGATCTTTCTCGATCTCTCTCTGGACGGCCGGGTGCTCGCCTTCACGATCGTGGTCACCGTCGTGACGACACTGCTGTTTGGCAGCGCGCCCGCATTTCGCGCTGCCCGGGTTGCGCCGATCGAAGCGCTCAAACGCCGCGGACGAAGCGGTCAAGGGGGGATGCCGGCTGCGTTGTCCGGCTCTCTGATCGTCGTGCAGGTTGCGCTGTCGCTCATTCTCGTCTTTGCTGCCGGGTTGTTCGTGCGCTCGTTCGTGTCTCTCAGCGCCCGTTCGCTCGGATTCGAACCAGCAAAGGTCGCGATCGTCAACATCAATAGCCATCGAAGTACGAGTACGCCAGCGGAGCGGCTCGCCCTTTACGACCGCGTTCGCGAAGCGGTCCGGGCCCTTCCGGATGTGGACGGCGCGGCCTTGTCACTCACCGTTCCTGTTGGCGGCCGCCAGTTCACGCCGTTGGTAGAGATCAGCGGTGTGGCAGATACGCGCGGGCCGGTATGGGCGAACCTCATTTCGCCGGGATGGTTTGAAACGCTTGGCATCCCGAAGATCGCGGGACGCGATCTCTCGGATGCGGACCGCGCCGGGACGACGCGGGTAGCGGTGGTGAACGAATCGTTCGTTCGGAAATTTGCATCCGACAGAAACCCGATTGGCGTCACGCTGACCTTGTATCCACATACTCGTCTGGCATTGGGGCCGATCGAGATCGTTGGCGTCGTGGGAGATGCAGTCTATTCGTCGCTCCGCGACCCCGTGCCGCCAACCTTCTATGTCCCGTTCGCGCAATTCGACCACCTGGCGAATTTGGGAATTCGTGAAATCAACTTGAATTTCCGATCGCGGACCGGTTCGCCGATGCAGTTGTCGAAGAGCGTCTCGACCGCCATCACGACTGTCGAACCGAACCTCTCGCTGACCTTCAGTCCTCTGCTTGGCCGCGTCAGTGCCGCTCTGACGCAGGAACGCGTTGTCGCCAAGCTGTCGGCGTGCGTGAGTGTCCTGGCGCTGCTGCTCGCCGGTCTCGGCCTTTATGGCGTCGCCGTTGAGGCGGCCGCGAGCCGGCGCACGGAGATCGGTATTCGCATGGCGCTCGGAGCGACGGGAGCGCGAATCATGTCGCTGATGTTCAAGCGCGCATTCGTGCCCGTTGTCGCAGGCATCGCGGTCGGCATGGTGATCAGCCTGTGGGCCGCGAAACTGGTGGCGTCCCTGCTCTACGGTGTCGAATCTCGTGATATTGGAACGCTCACTCTTGCAGTCGCTGTTCTTGTGACCGTTGCCGGATTCGCAACCTGGCTCCCGGCACGTCGGGCGGCACGCAGCGAGCCGAGCGTCGTGCTGCACGAGACGTAAGGCCAACCGAGAGTTTCACCGCCCCGCGGAAACAGGCCGGCAATCACGGTCACGGGAGGGGACGCTCACATCGCGGAGCCGTCCGCTCCCTTACCGTAAAACGCCGGTTTGCCGTCACGCCACGGGCAGTTCTGTTGCCGTCGTTCGATGCGTTCTTTCAGCGTGACAGTGTCGAGGCCGCTTCCTGCGCGATAATCGCGTGGACAGCCTTCGTCGGATGGATGCCGTCCCAGAACAGGAACTCGTCTGGACGATCGCAGGTAAACGGTGCGATGTTCGGAGTCACACATGGCGACGTGACGTCTATCAACCCGAATGCCGCAGGGTCGGCAACGATGTCGTTGAGGAGTCGATAGGCATCGAGGCGCACGATCCTGATTCCGGGTAGTTTCCGGAGGTCGTCGACCGCACCGTCAAGCGCTGTGTTGAACGCTCGTGAGAGGCCCATGGCGAGTTGGACCGCACCAGGGCGCAGATGGTCGAACGTGTGGATTGCCGGTGTCAGTCCGACGTCCGGTGCGCGCCAGACGATAAAGCTTCTCGCGCCGGCCGCATAGAGCCGTCCGATGTTGCTGCCGATCGAGATGACGGCGGCCTGCAGAATTGGGCCGCTGCCGTTCGGATACGCGACCAGTGCATCGCGGATGTCATTGCCCCCCATTTCAATCGTGTACAACGCGTCTGACGGGGCCGTGTGGTTGACCTGCTGGAGAAATGCCTCCACCTGCGCCGACAGGTTTACATTTACGCCATCTTCGTAGGCTCGCGCACCCCCGACCGCGTAGTTTGTCGAGCCGCCGGAATCCTGGAACGACGGCCGCACGCTGCCAGCGAGCCCGACAGAGCGTGCGAACTGCTCGATCCACGTGGCGCCATTGCTGAAGTGGTGCCCCCCACGCGCATATGGCGCGCTGGGAACGAGGAGCGGATCCAGCAAATAGTCGGGCGGCGTATTCGTCCCTCCGCGGAGAGCGAAGGCGTTACCCGGATCCGACAAGCTGGCGCCGAACACCACGATGCGATCAAAGGGGGCGGTCGCCGTGGTGTCCACGCTAGCCGTCAAGACGGCCAGCAGGCTGAGGACTCCGACTGAGGTGCTCTTCCACGCTCTCATGATGTTCCTCCTGAACAGCGCAGCGACTTCTGCGCTCGTGAGGTAATTCAGGAGAATCGGGGAGAGGTTACAGCCCGCGTGTCGAGTCGGACTGAATCCGGACCGTTTGAAGCAGATGTGCGAGCGCAGCGAACCCGGCGAGATCAGCGGCGGCAAGAGCGACGCGATCCTCTGCGGCGGACATCAGAGGCGTGAGGCCGAAGTCCAAAAGACGAGCGCGGCCAGAATTTGTGTCGACGATCACGTTTCCTGGCACGATTGAGCCATGGGCGAGGCCGTGGCCGTGGGCTCGTTCCGTCAGCGCGATGAGCGGCGCGAGGCGATCAACTGCCTCGTGCGGATCGAGTCGGCCGGACCTGACACGATCGAGTATCGGAACGCCGCGGCTGAACTCCGTCAACACCGATGGGCAGCCGGTTGCATCGAGCCTCGCGGCGAGCGGCCGGTCCACGTCCTGCGCCGCCCACGCGTCGAGCGCGCGCTGAAGCCGATCAAATCGCACGAGGAATCCCGAGCCGGCCTGCCGGCGCCAAATCTTCAATCTCAGGAGCCGCGCGGGCGGGCCTTCGCTCTTCACGAGAAAGACGCAGGTCGACGTCGTTTTGCCGAGAGCCAGTTGAAGCATCAGCCGCTTCTCATCTGCGCTTCGCTCTTGTGGCACATCGACAATCGCGTCTTCGAGCAAGCAGGCTGCACAGAACCCGCGGTGGATCGCAGCCCTTGGGTGACGTCCGCATGTCATAGCACGCGCTACCGGCCAACGGAGCGAATGAGCTCGCGCATCTCATCCTCGACGTCGTCAGGGTCCGTAACCGTATCGCTAACTTCAGTCCGGAGGATGCTTCCAAAGCGTTGCCGCAACCGATGAACCGCCACCTTCACAGCGCCTTCGGTGAGACCGAGTTCGGCGGCGACCACCTTGTACGGCGGCAACTCGCTGTCGTCGGTCAGGTAGGGTATGAGCGCATTCGCCTCCGCCTGTTTGCCCGCGTGATCGCATTCCTCGCGCAAGAGGCGAAGTGCTCGATCGAGCGTAATAGTGGCCCACTTGCGATCGAACACGCGCTCGGGTGTGTCGTCGTTGCGGCGTTCGAGCGCATAGGTGCGTTCCGCGTCCTCGAAATCGAGAGCGAGGTGCGGATGCCCGCCTCCGCGCTTTGCCGACACAGCGCGCTCGTGCTCGTTGATGACGAATCGCTTCAATGCGGTGAGCAGGAACGCGCGGAAGCGACCGCGCGCCGGATCCGCTGTGCGGATACTCTGGCGTTCGAGCAAACGCGCGAAGAAGCCCTGGGTGAGATCCTGCGCGACGTCGGCGGTGTACCCCCGCCCTCGCAGGTAGCCGTAGAGCGGCGCCCAATAGATCTGACAGAGCTCGGCGAGGGCTGCGTCGGCGCTCGCGTTAGATCGATGACCAGCCGCTTTCACCATTGTCCAGCGAGTCGTTGCGAACCTGCCCTCGGCGGTCACAGCAGGACCTGCTCGCACGCGTCGAGGAATCGAAGCGCGTCGGCCGGGCGAAGAACTCGCTCGGTCGAGAACGCTGTCCGGAAGAAACTGGCCGCAGCTTCGGATAAAAGGGGCATCTGTTGTCCATCAACGATCGCCGCCAGATCAGTCATCGTCTGATCGCTGCCGAGGATCACTTTGCGGCGGAACGGGTGCGCGGCGGTGAGCATCTCGTACGCGATCACGCTGAGGGCCCAGACGTCCCAACCGGGACTCGCGTCGTCGCCTGCGACTTGTTCGGGCGCCATATAGTCGAGGGTCCCAATGAGCAGACCGGCGCTGCTGTCAGGGGCCATCTCCACAAACGGTTGTGCGTTGAAGGCCTTTGCCAGACCGAAGTCGAGCACTTTCGGCACGACACCGTTCGCGTGACGCTGGAGGAAGATGTTTTCCGGCTTGAGGTCCCGGTGCACTAGGCCCTGGCCGTGGGCGGCGCTCAGCGCGGAGCAAACTCCCCGCAGGATGTGAAGCACTTCTGGAGCGTTGAGCGGAACATCGGCCGCGAGGCGCTGGCGCAACGTGTCTCCCTCGAGCAGTTCCATCACCAGGAACGGCCGCTGATGCCGATCGATCCCGAAGTCGTAGACGCGAACGACGTGAGGATGGGCGAACCTCGCGGCGGAGCGGGCTTCCTGCCGAAAGCGGCTAATCAGATCGAGAGGTCCCGCGACAGTGTCGCGAATCAATTTCACTGCGACCGGACGTTCGAGGACAATGTCTGTACCGGCGTAAACGGTGCCCATTCCTCCGCGGCCAAGCCGACGCTCGAGACGGTAGCGTCCATTCAGCAGGCGGGAGCCGCTGATGGCTGTCAGCCGGCGATTGTCGTATGGGCAGAGGGCCCCGCCAGCGTCAAAGCATCGCCCGCAGCTTTCGCACTCAGCGAATGTGTGCCCATCGCCCGACGAGCGCTCCAGAAGCAGCGCGACTGCGTGCGCGATGGTAACCAGCAGGTCGAGATCCTCCTGGTTGTACGGCTCTTCCGAACGTCGGGGGCCGAGGGCGAGCAGGCCGAGCGGGAGATCGTCCGACAGCTGACTGGAGATAGGAACCAGCAGCTCGATGCCCTGTTCCCTCAACAGCGCGCGCTCTTCCATCGGAAGCTGGTGCCGCACCCACGCGGTATCGCCGAGGGTGAGGGCGAGCGGCTTTCGCAGCACCGATAACACACCAATGATCGCCAGCGACGCGGGAAGCGGCGCCTGAGTTCGATCCTCTGAAGAGCCCACCGAGGAACCGGCGGGCACCGCCGCAAATATCGATTCGCCGGGTACGTAGCCGAGCACGCTGACGAATTCGGGATGCAGCGCCTCGTCGATCCGGTGAACGACGGTCGGCGCGATGGCATCGAAGTTCGCGGCTCGGGTGATTTCCTCCGCGATGCTCCGAAGCAGCCGCTGCGCATCGTATCGTTCGCGGAAGAACCGCCGGTCTACGCCGTTCAACCAGCGCTCACGGTAGCTGCGCGCAACAAGGAGTGCGGCGCCCACCAGGCTGAACAACCACCACCGCGAACGGACCACCGCCAGCAGGGGTAAATCGCGGTGCATGATCACATCGAGCACGAGCAGTGTGGCGAGCGCCGGAATCAGGGCATCGACAAATCCCCGGGCCAGCGCATACCGAAGCCCCTGCCTGACGATGAGGCTCACGTCGAAGAGCCGGTGACGCAGAATCGCGTAGGCAAACGAAGCCGGGACGGCGAGGAACACGAGCGCCAGCCCGGCGAGCGCGCCGCTGGCAAAAATGTCTGCTCCTGGATTGCGCCAGTGGCCGATGACGATCGCGGCTCCGGCACCGCCGCCGACGATGGCGCCGGTCATCAGCACGCTGATGCGCCGCTTTTCCGTCAACGTCTCGGCCCATTGCCTCTGCGCCAGCAACACCACGACCGCCAGGGCGGCATAGATCGCGTTGATGGCGAACACCGCCGTCAGCCAGTCCGCCACTCCCGTCGGCGGTCCGAGATCCTGCAGGATGCGATGCCAGGCGTAGACGTGCCAGCCGACGACGAGCGCCGCGGGCGCAAGAGCGAGGGCGAGCGTCGTAGTGGACCAGACTCGCCGCGGGAACACGACAAAGAAGGCCAAAAGCAAGGGTCCGACGGCAGCGCTTGTCGCGAACGGTATCCACAGGAGGGTTGCGAGAATCGGCGGCACCGCGTGCCAGAAGGCGGCCAGCCGTATCGGCAGCGCAAGTGAGACGGTGGCAAGCGACGCGAGCAACATCGCACCGAGCAGGGCAGGGGTCTCAGAATGACGCTTGAAGGCGACCACGAGCGCGAGCGCCAGCGTGATGACTTGCGCCAGACGAAATGTCAGCAGAGGGGGCCGGAGCGGACCCGACTCCCATTCCCGGACGCCGGATCGAAGCAGCAGGCTCAACGCCAAGACCTGGCCGTCGCGCTCGACCTCGAGGTGGACAGGTTTTGACGGATCAAGATGGACCTTAACGCGTTGCCAGTCGGCGGGGCTTTGGAGCACCTGCTGGTTGGCGCGTCGTAGTCGGTCGCCGGTCCGCAAGCCCGCCCGCGCCCCGATCGACTCCGGTTGCAGTTGATCGACGATTACGCCTCTGGGTTCGAAGATCGGCACGAAACCAAAGGGCGAGACTTTCCAGATGTCGCAGGTGACGAGAAGTGCCAGGTATCCGACGTACGCCAATCCCACTACGGCGATCGCCAACTGCGCGGGTGGGCGCGTACGATAGCGACCTTCCAGCCGCGTCGGCTGTAGGTCACGGTCTGTGGGCAAGAGCTACTGCGCCTCCGGTTGAATGCAGACCGACTCAAGGCGCGAGATAACTGCCTTGGCTCACAACCTTTCAGGTTAAGCTGAACTATACACCCGCCCGTAACCTTTCGGGTCCCTTCCTGAAGTACCACGTGAACGACGTCACGGCATTCGAGCGTCGCGGCTGCCAAGGAGAGTCACATGACCAGTCGCTGCACGTGGATCTTGGGAATAGGGCTGTCCATAAGCGCATGCGGAGGGAGCCCGAACGCCCCCTCCACGGTCGCGCCGGGTGACGGCATTACCATTTATGAGCATCCCAAATTCAGGGGTAATTCAATGGTTCTGACTGCTGATGTCGAGGATCTCGATGATCTTCACGACGGATGTTACAAAGGGACCGGCCTCGGTTCGCACGTCAATTTCGACGACTGCATCTCGTCGATCAGAATTCCTCAGGGGTTTAGCGTGACGGTGTACGAAGATCCGCGCTACAGGGGAAAGTCGGTGACCTTCACTGCAGACGTAGCAGACCTGGACGACGTCCAGGGGCCATGCGGCGACGATTTTGATGACTGCATCTCATCGATCCGGATCCGTCGTCGTTGAAGGGCCGATCTCTTCATTTATTACTTACACTGATATTACTTACCTAGTGAGGGCAGCCGGTTCAGATTCCGGCGGAGGATCGGACCTCATCAGGACGCAGAATAGCCTACACTAGGGCCCCATGTTGTACGTGTTCGTGCGTGGCTCGCAGCGAAAAACCTGCGAAACGCGTCTGAGCGCTGACGGCAACGGTTACGAGCTGGTCGTCGCGGAGGACGGCGTCGAGCGCGTCGATCGGTATACATCCATGGAACGGCTGCTTGCCCGCGAGCACGAGTTGCTGCAAGCGTGGCGCGCGCAGGGATGGATCGAGCCTCCGGCCAAGCACTGAGGGCGTTCTCTGCCCTAGCACCTCAGCCCGTCCGCAAGGTCGCCCCCGCGCCTTTGTCCGGTATAATTTACTCTCGGTTGGTCTGCCTTTGGGAGGGTGCGTGCGGGCGGTTTTTGCAGCCTTTATCCTGTTCTTTGCGCTGGCCGTCGCCGGCTCCGCACAACGTGCGCAGCAGGGCGCGATTCCTCCGGTCGCACCCCTGCCGCAGCCCTCGGCCCCTACACCAGATCCGAAAGAACCCGTCGCTCCAAAAGAAACGGTTACGGGATTTGACAACGTGGTTCGTCCGTTCGTTGTCGAAAATTGCATTCCTTGCCACGGTTACAAGAAACAGAAGAACGGTCTCAACCTCGAATCATTCGAGAATGCCGCCTCGTTGACCGACGATCACGATCGCTGGTCCGAGGTCGTCAAGAAGCTTCGCGCGCGCGAGATGCCGCCGGAAGAAGAGCCCCAACCACCTGAACATCAACGGCAGGCCGTGGCCGGTTGGTTGGCCAAAGAGCTCGACCGGATCGACAAGGCGACCCCGCCCGATCCAGGGCGCGTCACGGCTCGCCGGCTCAATCGCACCGAATACAACAACACGGTTCGCGACCTTCTGGGCGTCGACGTCCGACCGGCGGACGATTTTCCGCAGGACGATGCCGGGTATGGGTTCGACAACATTGCCGACGTGCTTTCGCTGTCGCCGGTGTTGATGGAGAAGTACGTGAGCGCCGCCGACAAGATCACACGGAGGGCGCTCTTCGGTCCGCCGGTCATGAAGCCGACGCTAACGCGTCTGCGATCGGACGGCCGCCGCGTCCGCGACGCGAAGACGTTCCCCGGACAGTACGACGTGACCGGACTGAGTTTTCCAAACGCCTTTCACGCGATGTATCGCGTGCCGGCGGACGGTGAGTATGTGATTCGGGCGGCGCTGGCCGGCCTCCGGCCGGCCGGATCCGAGGCGATTGCCGTCACGTTGTGGATCGATGATCGGCTGGTCCAAACCATCCCGTTCGATTCTGAGCGATCCGCGACCTTCAACGACGATCGCCAGGACTTCGGCGGGCAGATGGTCGAGTTCAAAGCGCAATTGACCTCGGGGGATCGTCACCTTGCGGTCGCCATCCCCCGCATCTTCGAAGGCTTGCCGCCACGCTACGACGGACCGAATCCGTCGACGCGCCCGGTCCCTCCGCCGCGTGAATTCAAACCGCCGCCAAACGCGACGCCGGAACGCATCGCGCAGTTGCGCAAGACGTTCGACGACACGCAAGCCGAGCTGGCGAAGATCCCGATGAACGGCGTCCGCATCAACACGCTCGACATCGGCGGACCCTACGCGCAGACGACCGGGCCGACGCGCGCCAGCCTTCAGAAGATTTACACCTGCGGCCATCTCACCGGGACACATACGCCGGCCTGCGCCCGGCGCATCGTCACGGATTTCGCGCGCCGTGCGTTCCGCCGGCCGGTGACGGTCCAGGAGCTGACACCGTACATCAAGCTCACCGAGGCGGCGGAGAAGGAGGAAGGCTCTCTCGCGGAAGGTCTCGCGGTTGGTCTTCAAGCGATCCTCGTCTCGCCGGACTTTCTCTTCAGGATCGAGCGCGATCGCGCGAACACGCGCCCCGGCGCCGCGGCGCACTATCCGATTTCGCAGCACGAACTGGCGACGCGGCTTGCGTACTTCCTGTGGTCGAGCATGCCGGACGCGTCGCTGCGTCGCGCGGCCGACACGGGGACGCTGCGCAATCCCGCCGTCCTGACGGCCCAGGTTCGCCGCATGCTGCGCGATCCACGATCCAGCGCCCTGGCGGAAAACTTCGGCGGCCAGTGGCTCCAGTTCCGCGCGCTCGAGTCGGTCACGCGCGACCGCGATCGGTACCCCGATTTCGAAGACTATCTCCGGTTCTCGATGCGCCGCGAGACAGAGCTGTTTATCGAAGATGTGATTCAGCACGATCGGAAGGTGCTCGATTTCATCGACGGGAAGTACAGCTTCGTCAACGAACG
>Ga0075425_100004753_pt1 | contig 14053 bp, 16 predicted proteins | sample SoiMethybrSBSTD4_FD_75300 | JGI IMG/M metagenome (GOLD analysis project Ga0075425, IMG submission 75300) | Bulk soil microbial communities from a Populus tree surrounding site in Tennessee, USA - Soil MetaG P. TD hybrid SBSTD4 | ecosystem: Environmental > Terrestrial > Soil > Tree plantation...
GCGGGGCGCGACCAGAAGGACTTCCTCCTCGAAGTGATCGGGCCGCCGCGGGTGGTCAGCCCCGAGGCTCTCAAGGACACCTGGAATCACGGCGAGTCGCCCGAGCGGTATCCCGTGGACACGGGCCGCCTCCGCCGGGTGGTGGAGACGGCGGCCAAGGAAGCCGGCTGGGGGCGCAAGCTGCCCAAGGGCCGCGGCCTCGGCATCGCCGCGCACTACAGCTTCGTGAGCTACGTCGCCTCGGTGGTGGAGGTCGCCGTCGACAAGGACGGCGCGATCACCATCCCGCGCGTGGACATCGCGGTGGACTGCGGCGCCACCGTGAATCCCGACCGCGTGCGGGCGCAGATGCAGGGCGCCTGTGTCATGGGAGTGAGCGTGGCCACCCTCGGTGAGATGAGCTTCAAGGACGGCCGCGCCGTGCAGGACAACTTCCACACCTACGAGATCACGCGCATGGCCGCCGCGCCCAAGGAGATCCGGGTGCACATCATTCCGGGGGATTACGGCAAGCCGATGGGCGGCGTGGGTGAGCCGGGCGTGCCGCCGGTGCCGCCCGCTCTCTGCAACGCCATCTTCGCGGCCACGGGCAAGCGCATCCGCAACCTGCCCATCCGCGATCAGCTCAAGGCCTGAGCGAAGCGGTACAAGGGGGCGGCGTGGGCCCGGGCTCACGCCGCCCCTCTTCTCCCTCGCCCCCACAGGGGAGAGGGCAGGGTGAGGGGGTCCCTAGACGGTGACCCGGATGCCTTTCCGGTAGAGCGCCCACATCGCCGCGAGCCACAGCAGCACATTCCCGAGCGCCCACGCGAGCGAGGCGGCCGCCGGCTGGAGCCACGGCGCAAAGAGATGATCGTACAGCACGGCCTGGAGCGTGCGCGATTGGCCGGCATCAGGCACGTGCACCCGCGCGAGCGCGATGGCCAGGAGCGTGGAGAGGAAGAAGACGGCGAGGGCGTTGACGCCCAGGATGACGAACGGCGTCGTCCACCACGTGGAGCCCTTGTCCTCGATCAGCCAGAAGCAGGCGGCCAGCACGAGCAGGGCTGCTCCCGCCGTGAACACCGCGTAGGAGCTGGTCCAGAGCGCCTTGTTGATGGGAAAGAGCCGACTCCAGGCAAGGCCGATCACGACGCCGGCGCCGCCGCTCCACGCGAGGCCCTTCACTGCCGCCCTCATCGAGGGCGCCGCCTGCACGAACCGGCCTGTGAGGACACCGAAGAGCGTGGTGGCGACGGCGGGCAACGTGCTGAGGATGCCCTCGGGATCGTAGACGCGCCCGAGACGCCAGATGTGCGGACCCAGCAGCGCCCGGTCCATCCACGCGGCGAGGTTGCCTTCCTTGCCGAGGTCGCCGGCGCCGAAGCCCGGCACGGGGACGAGGGTCAGAAGCGCCCAGTAGCCGAACAGCGTGGCGGCGGCCACCGTCGCCTGCGTGCGCCACTCCGTGAACGCGAAGAGGAGCGCGGCGACCAGATAGCAGACGGCGATGCGCTGCAGCACCCCGGGAATGCGGATGGTGGCGAGGTCGGGATTCGACACCGCGTGGAGGACGAGCCCGAGCGCGAAGATGATCGCCGAGCGCCGCAGGAGGCGCGGGACGAGACGTCCGGGTCGCGGATCTGCCTCGAGTCGGCGGCCGAGGGCGAGGGGAATGGCCACGCCGACGATGAAGAGGAAGAACGGGAAGATGAGATCGGTCGGCGTCCAGCCGTGCCAGTCGGCATGACGGAGCGGCGCGTAGATGGCGCCCCAGGTCCCGGGATTGTTGACGAGGACCATGCCGGCCACGGTGAGCCCGCGGAAGACGTCGATGGAGAGGATGCGCCGGTCCGCCACGCTCTCAGTGTAGCGCCGGGAGCCTTTTGACCCGCCATTCGCCATCTGGCAGGATCGCCGCCCAGGAGGGACGCCATGCCGAAGAAAGAGATCGTTCGAGTCGAGAAGATGGCCGCGACCAATCCCAACCTCTCGCTGGCCACGCGGTTCGGCAACCTCGTCTTCGTGGCGGGCCAGACGGGCCGGCATCCCGTCACCGGCGAGGTCGGCAAGGATATCCGGGAGCAGACGCGCAACGTCCTCGAGCGGATCAAGATAATCCTGGCCGCCGCGGGCACGTCACTCGACAACGTGCTCACGGTGACCACGCATCTTACCAAACGCGAGGATCTGGCCCCGTACAACGAGGAGTACGGCCGCTACTTCCCCGACAACAAACCCGCCCGCACCACCGTGGAAGTGATGCTGAACTCGCCGGATCTCCTCGTGGAGATCACCGTTACCGCCTGCATCCCCGATTGAGATGGGGAGGTCCCCGCCTGCGCACCGAACCGCCGGCGGGTTGCCTGGCCAAGCGAGCACTTGGTGCCGTTCTCCTGCAAGGGCCGGGGGTCTGGAACTGGGCTGGCATCGGCTCTTCGGGGGGCCAGCGTCTGAGAATGGCAGCTTACGTCATGGGGACGGGGACCACGAGGGGGGCAACCGCTGCCGGAGGGGGCTAGTGTTGTCTACGCTCTGACGCTTGGCTAACGGCGTAGCACTTTCCGGCCCACAACGAAACTCAGGGAGGGAAGGTACATGTTGACGAAAACAATCCTAGCAACCACGGTCGCCATCGGCGGCCTGCTTGCTGCCACCTCTCCCGTAAATGCTGCCGGCTACACCTTCGCCCAATTCGACGTGCCCGGCGCAACCCAAACGACGCCGTTTGGCATCAACGATGTGGGACAGATCGTTTTGGTTCTTCATTGACAGCACGGGAGTCCACGGCTTCCTCGACATCGGTGGCAGCTTCACCACCATCGACGTGCCCGGCGCGGCTTTTGGTACGGCGGCCTCTGGCATCAACAATCCGGGACAAATCGTTGGGATTTTTAGTGGGGATCCTATGTTAGACCAGCGCGGATTTCTTTATAGCGGCGGGAGCTTCACCCTACTCGATGTGCCCGGCGCAACCCAGACGGCGCCCACTGGCATCAACGATGCCGGACGGATCGTCGGCGCCTTCATCGACATCACGGGAGAACACGGCTTCCTGGCTACGCCCGTCTCGGCGGTGCCCGAAGCGTCCACCATAGCCCTCCTTGGCGTCGGGGCAATCGGACTGGGCTTATTTCGTCGGCGATCGACAGCGCGCTTCCCGACGACGGCCGCGCCTCGGAGAACATTAAAAGTCCCGGTGAACTGTCCGACGACTGTGCCAAGGCAAGGCCGACGCCTCAACCAGCCCCGTCCGAGACCGCCTGTTATGTTGTCTGTGCTCTATGCTCGCTCCTCCCCCTGGAAGGAGTGGTCAAATTGTCGACCGACCCGATGGCCGCTCGCCCCGCATTGCGCCTGCCTTTCTCGTAGAACCGCTGCGAAGCCGACAGAGTGATAGACTGTCGTGCGTTCTTCGCTGGCACGGGGGGTAGTGCTCCTCGTCGCACCGCTTGCAGCCGAACTGAACATTGCGTCAACCTCGAGGAAGTCGATCATGCCGGCGACGGCTTCTTCGTGGCCTTCGGGGCAGCCCGCCCGGCGATCGAGTGCGGCGTGGCCATTCAGCGCACGCTCCTCGATCACCGCCGGAGACAGGGCTTCGCCCCACAGGTGCGCATAGGGATTCATGCCGCGCCGGCGCAGAAGCACGACGGCGCGTATCGCGGGAAGGGGGTGCATGCCGCGGCCCGCGAGATTTTGGCGAGCTGCGACACGATCGAGTCCGCACCGCCGGGTATTACGCTCTCAACCCCGCGCACGGTGACGCTCAAGGGGCTCTGGGAGCCGCTCGAGGTCGTCACCCTCGGCTGGCGGTGACGCTCGTGGCGCGTACAGGCGCCGGGCATTGAGCTCGAAGTCTTCGCAAGCGCGGGGCCCTAAAGAGGGGGTCGCTGCTTGCCCAAGCGGCATGAGGCTGACCATGGGGATAGTTGTTCAAAAACAACATCAGGCCCACGATCACGTGTCCGCGATTGTTGTCCGGCCGAGCACACCAAGCCAGGCGATGCGTCACATACATCCCCTTTTGCGTTTGCCGCGCACGATCGGCAATCGGGCAGTCCAGCGGTTGCTGCAGGCTGATGGTGAAGAACGCCAAGCGGGCGTGATCAGCGCAACATCGGTGCGCCGGGTTCACCTTCTGCTTGGCCAACCGCTCTTTGATGGCAAACCCCGAGGAGGGGACAAGAAGCCTGAAACGAAGAGGCCCGAGAAGAAGACCGAGCCGGAAAAGCCGCTGGACCGTGGACCTTGCGACGTCAAGTGCGGGACCTCTGGAGGACCCTTTGGCAACACCGAGTGTGAACTCGACCTCAAGTCGGGGCTTCTGACCGGGAAGGTGACGAAGGAGGTCTTCGACAAGAATCCGTGCACGCAGCCTTGCGTGGAGGTGCATGAAGGTGTGCACGCGAAGAAGATCGCGCCCATATGCGCCGCCGCGAAGAAATGCCTGGACGCGGCAGGCAGTGATTACGGAAAGCAGAGCAAGTGCCTCGATAAATTCGAAGCTGACATGAATGCCCTGACATTCAGTACCGAATGCGCCGCCTACACAGCAGAGGAAGCGTGCCTTCATCAGAGGGCGAAGAAAGTTGAGTGCAAGAGCGCTGAGGGGAAGAAGCGATGGAACGAGCAGATGAAAATGGTGACGTGCTATAAGGAGTGCTTCTGCAAGAAGTGAAGGATTCGCCCAAGCCGGTTGTGGGTCGTCTCCTGACTCACGCGTTGGCTCTCACCTCCTCCTCGTGTTCCTCTTCCTCGAGGTCGGCCACTGGTTTGGGCTTGCGCCCGAGCAGGCCGGCCTTCTTCTTCTCCCGCAACCGGTAGCTGTCCCCCTTGATGTATCCTCCTCATGTCCCAGGGATGGGAGTCCACGGACGGGGCGGGCGCCGCCGAGGGCATTGAAGTTGGCTATCCTCAAGAACGGCTGGCTCGATGGGGTGACCTACGGCGCTCCGGCGCGTGCCGCCTGGCTTGGCGTGACGAGTTACCTGGATGCGAACGCCAACCTACGTGGGGTGTGCGTAGGGACGGGTGGCGCCAGATCCCAGAACGTGCTCACGAGCGATCCGGCTGAGCAGCTAAAGTACTATTTCGATCGCCCTCGACAGGTCGGCGACTTTCATGGTCAAGCTCCCATTGTCTGGTGCGCTTCCCCTCTTCTCCGGTAAACTCATTTCCGCGCGAGGTGACCATGCGAACCCTCATGCAGCGACCCCCCACAGACGCGGCTGTGAGGCACGCCCGCTCCGGCCCGGCACCGTTGGGCAGCGGCTCAGCTCTTTTGCGATTGCAGCGCGCCGTCGGCAACCGAGCATTGCAAAGGGCGCTGCTCGGCGAAGACGACGAGCTCGTTCAGACTTCTCGGCGAGCACATAGGGAAGGCGCGCGCCGGCAGGTCTCGACGCCGTCGACTGTGTCTAGCGGCGGGCCCGCCAAGTTGCAGCGCGACACACCGGAGCGCGACGTCCCGAAAGGGAAGTCGTGGACAGGCGCCGCCAAGGAGTGCGGCACCGACTTCTGCACGCCTTTGTCGTCCGAGATGAATGCCCATGTCCGCCGGACCAAATTCTGGCCCGCGCTCAAGTCGGCCATCGGCATCGCGGTGAGCCATCGCGTGGTGCCGGTCTGGAACACGTGGGCGATGGGCGGCAGCTCGCTCCAGGACTTCACGGGCGATTTCGGCGCGGATTTTACCGCGTCTCCCACCACGACCACCACGACCAACTTTCTCGTGAGGAGTATCAAGTCCAAGCTCACCAGCAGCCCGCCGGCCATCCCTTCGGCAGGGTCGGTGAAGCTCGACATCCCCATGCTGATTCCCGCTGAAGTCAAAGCCATCGACACGCCCGGGGATGCGCACGAAATGAATTTCGACATTCCAGGCGACATACCCGGCAATCTTGCCGGGGGCATCGGCAAGGATCAAGCGGCCAATCCGGTCGGCAAGACTCCGTCGCCGCAGGACGATCAGCGTATTGCAAGAGGGGAGGTCAAGGTGACGGACGCTGGCCCCAGTTTCATCATCAAGATCGACCTCAACTACACGGTCAAAGACACCGTTGACCTCTGCCCAGGCAACTGCGGCTCGCGGAGGGAACAGGTGGCAACCATCCAAATGTCGAGATGGGAAGCGACCGGCATCTCCGGCGACGTACCCTATACCGTGGACTTTCCGGCGCCTTTCGTGCTGACCCCGCCCTTCGCCATCCCCAAGCCGGCGCCTCCTGCGCCGGCTCCAGGGCCCGCGCCTACGCCGTGAGCGGCTAGCGCCGCGAGCGGGCCAGCCTTCACGACACCGCGGCGGGGTTCTGTACGGCGGGGGTCGATTTCTTCTTCGCGAGTCGCTGCCTCACGCGGTCGGCCACCAAGTAAAACGATGGCACCACGAGGAAGCTCAGCGCAGTCGATGGCGTTAAACCTCCAAGACGACGGTTGCACTCGCATCTTCGTAAACTCGAACACGAGGAGACAAAACCATGATCAAGGTCAGCGTGATGTACCCCAATACCCCCGGGGCTCGATTCGACCACGAGTACTACCGGGACAAGCATATGCCGCTCGTAAAGAAGAGGCTAGGCGACGCCTGCAAGTCCTACACGGTGGACAAAGGACTCGCGGGGGGAGCCCCGGGTGCGCCGGCCACCTACGTTGGCATGTGCCACATCTTCTGTGACTCGGTCGAGGCGTTTCAGGCCGCTTTCGGCCCGCACGCGAAGGAGATCATGGCGGACATTCCGAACTACACCGATCTGTCGCCCGTGATCCAGATCAGCGAAGTCGTTGTTGGCTGAATTCGACGACGAGGTTTTGCTCGTCAATCGAGCCGAGATCACGCAGCGCCCGTATTGGGTCCCGCCACAGGCCGTCTGCGAGTTCAGCGGGCTGGGATGTAGTACTCGAGATAGCCGGCGACGGCCTTCTTGAGGTCCTCGTACTCCGGTGAGGTACGGACGACGCTCGTGGATCGGCGGGTGGGCTGATCGAGCAATCCTAGTTCTCTGGAGGGGAGTCCGGCGGCCCCGCCTGGTCTGTGCCAAGGCAGGAGCCGACGCCTCAACCCGCCCCGTCCGAGAACGCCTGTAATGTTGTCCATGCTCCCAGGGGGCTGACGGCCGTCCCGAACTGCACCCCCACGGTGAGCCCGCCGAACGCGGCGCCACGCTGCTCCGCGGGGTCGATCTCGGCGCCGAGCGCATAGGCGAGCATGATCGCCCCGCCGAGACAGAGCGCGACCAGCGTGCGGAGGAGGAGCAACGCCGACCAGCGGGGGCCATGGCGGCACAGAGCGGACCACCGGCCAGAAGCCCGAACATCAGCAGGCGGCTCGTTGGCATGCCGTGCGACAGCAAGCCGCTCGTCCCCGGCGATCTTGACGCCGCGGTCACCTTGCGCGCCGACGGGGCGGCGCAGCGTCGTGATCGCCGGGGACGAGCGGGGCATCCTGCGGATCGGCACGGTGTTTGTGGGTCAGGCGCGGGGTCAGCGTCAAGGGCGCGGCCAGCACGGGCAGACGGGGAGCCGCGGCGCGGTCAGGAGCCGGCCTCAGGCCGGGAGAGCGAGCAGCGTTGAGTTCGCGGTCACTCCGAAATAATCGGGGCTAAGGCGAAATGGCCCGCCGGCGTCGCCTCACCCGACGCGGCTTGACTTCCGCAAGGCCGTCACCATAAGGTCATCCCGTCTCTCCCGTTAAGCGTGGTGGAGTCGATGCGACTCGGTCGGGACAGTCGCACCGGCCTAACGTAAGAGGAGGGGAGCATGCCGACCAGACGCAAGGGCACCCGCAGAGCGCGACGGACCGTTGGGTCCAGGCTTGAATCACCTACGATGCCGCCACGGCCGCTGGAGGGAAACATTGCGGATAGGCGAGCCCGGTTTCAACGGTTCACACGGTCCGCCGTAGGCGAGCCTGGATCCGAGCGCGTCTTTCTCGCCTCGAAGCTGGAGATGTTGCGCTCGCATCCGAGCTTCAGCCCCGCGGAGCGCCTCGAGGCGGAGGCCGCGATCGCGCGGACGCTGGGAATCAACACCGTGGACGTCGTGCGGGCCATCGCGACGCGGAAGAGAAAGACGCCCCCGGTTCCCGGAGGGGTAGGCTACGGGATGTTCTACACGAGTGGATTCCGCACGGCGTTCGCCCGCGGGACGTCGTTTTACTATGAGATCGTCTGCCCACATCAGCCAGGGGGGAATGTCAACACCTGGCTGTACCTCACCGCGACAAACCGCGCGCAGAAAGGCGTGGAAGCGTTCGTCTCGTACCAGGGACAGAACGACACGCGGTTCAAGGTCTTCGATTGGGCGCGCTCGGATCAGTGGCAGACGAACATCCCATTCTCGAACTTGACCTCGTACCTGCGGAGCACGGTCGCTCACGGCTGGGGCCTGCAGGTGCTCCTCGTCTGGAACAGCACCTTCGAGATCGGCGTCAACCGATGGCGCAACGAGGTGCTCCTCCACAATCGCGTCACCAACGGATGGGATCTCGTCTACCGATACGACTACACGTCCACGACCGCGGAGCAGACGAGCGGCTGGCCCGGTAGCTGGGGACCGATTGTCGAAACGTTCCAGAACAGTTACCAGAACACCAGGTGGCTGGGCTTTCTCAACACCATGTTGATCGCGCGCAACGCAGCCGGTCAATGGGGCAACTGGGGTGTCCTCACGGCCAGCCAAAGCACCATCCGGAACGACAACCAGGGATTCTCACCTTTGTTCCTCGACCCCAACTACTCGTTTGTGGTGAGGAGCTGAGCTGCGCGTCGAGAGGAGCCATTATATGAGCAGGAAGCGTCCTCCGCCGCCGCACGGCGGCAAGATCGTTGATCGCCGCGCCGAGTTCGAGCGGATCTCGCGACGGTCGCCGCGCGATCTACAAGCCGAGCGCGCATTCATCGAGAGCAAGAAGCGACTTGTGCGCACGGATCCGAACCTGAGCGATGAGGAGAAGCAGCGAGCCCTCGCCGACCTCGAACAAAAGCTCCGTCCCCCACGGCGATGAGCCGAAAGCAGATGATCGGCGGAACGAGATCGTAGACCGTTCCCAGCGCTTCTCTCGATGGATCGGCGGGTCACTGTGCCAAGGCAAGAGCCGACGCCTCAACCAGCCCCGTCCGAGAACGCCCGTTATGTTGTCTATGCTCCGCATCTGACCAAGCGCGCGGACCTGGCCCCGTACAACGAGGAGTGCAGCCGCTACTTCCCCGACAACAAGCCGGCCCGCACCACCGTGGAAGTGATGCTGAAGTCACCGGACCTCCTCGTGGAGATCACGGTCACCGCCTGTATCCCGGACTGAGCGCAGGGAGACCTCGCATGGCCATTCGACTCGAGCGGCAGGACGCGGTGGCGACGATCGTCATGGACCGGCCCGAAGCGCGGAACGCCGTGGACGGTCCCGCGGCGCGCGCGCTCGTTGAAGCTTTCCGGGAGTTCGAGCACGACGATCGCCTGCGCGTGGCCGTGCTCTGGGGCGCGGGCGGCACGTTCTGTGCCGGTGCCGACCTCAAGGCGCGCGGCACTGAGCGCGGGCTCAGACTCGCGCCCGGCGGCGATGGGCCCATGGGGCCGAGCCGCATGGCATTCAGCAAGCCCACCATCGCTGCCGTCGAGGGATACGCGGTTGCGGGCGGGCTCGAGCTAGCGCTGATGTGCGACCTGCGCGTGGCCGCGGAGACGGCGATCTTCGGTGTCTTCTGCCGGCGCTGGGGCGTGCCGCTCCTCGACGGCGGCACGGTGCGTCTCCCGCGCCTGATCGGGCTGTCGCGAGCCCTCGACATGATCTTGACCGGACGCCCGGTCGATGCGCGCGAGGCGCTCGCCTTCGGGCTCGCGAACCGGGTGGTGCCGGCAGGACACGCGCGTGAGGAAGCGGAGAGCCTGGCGAGGAGCATTGCCGCGTTCCCGCCGTACTGCGTGCGGAGCGATCGGCGGTCGGCTTGGGAAGGAATCGACCTGTCTCTTGCGGAGGCGCTCGCCAACGAGTTTACGCTCGGCAAGGCGACCCACGATACCGGCGAGAGCCAGGCAGGCGCCCGGCGCTTCGCCGAGGGCGCCGGGCGTCATGGCCGCTTCTGACCTACGCCCTCCTCATCGTGCGGGGCGCGTCCCCCCGTAGGCCTCGCTGGGCCCGACGCGGCTGTCCTCGAAGATGAGCCGGGCGCGCTTCTCGACGACCCCGGCCCAGTTCGCCAGCGAGGTCGGTGACCACTCGGCGTCGGGGCGGGGCTCGTCGTCGAAGTTGCCCGTGGTGTCGACCCCGCGTACGAGCATGCCGGCCTGCCGGACGCGCGGCGGCTTGGCCCAGGTCGGGAACATCTCCACGAGGAGGAGGAAGCGCCGGTCAGGTCCGTGATTCGTCGCGGAGCCATGCACGAGCGAGTTGTCGAACATCACCATCTCACCCGGCTGGAGCGCAAAGTCCACCGCCAGTGATTCGTCGAACGGCTCCGTGATGTACTGCCCCTTGGCCAGGATGCTCCGGGGATCGTCGCTTTCCTCGTGGCGCAGGATGCCCCACTTGTGCGAGCCCGGGATGCCGCGCAGACATCCCTGCCGGACGCCACACTCCGACAGTGCCAACCCGCCCAGCACCACGGGCAGGGCCGCGCCGTAGGCCGAGTCCTGATGCCAGCCGGCGAAGGTCTCGCCGTCGGGCTGCTTGACCCGCCAGGCCATGCTCCAGCAGCGGAGGTTGGGTCCGATCAGGTCCTCGAAGATATCGAGGATGTGGCGATCCTCGGCGATCTCCAGCACCCATGGGCAGAGCAGGTGCGACTTCGTCTTCATCTTCTTGATGTCGGGGACGCGTCGCTCGAGCGCTTCGAAGCGCTCGCGATAGTGGCGTGCGCGCTCCGCGCTCATCGCCCGGACCGGCGAGAGACACCCGTTCCGCTCGAAGGTCTTGATCTGCGCTTCCGTCAGCACCTTGGGCATGTCGTCTCCTCTGCCGCCCGGGCGGGTCACGTGACCGGGATGTCTTGAGCGGGCGGCCTGCGCCAGCATACTCCGTGAACGAACCCGACGCTCGGCCACCTCCTGAACAGGGAACGCGGGCTGGTCAGGCGGCGGCCGTCTCGCGTCGCGGCCCCAGCCGGGCCAGCGTGAGGGCCACCGGAGCGATGGCGAGGAAGGCCATCAGGCTGTTGACGGCGATGGCCGGCGCCACCCCGATGCCGCTGGCGAGGAAGCCCACCCACAGCGTGCCCAGCGGCTGGGTGCCGATGCACGCGGAGAGAATGCCCATGGCGCCGCCCCGCCGCTCCTCGGGCGCGGCGAGGAGCACCAGGGTGCTCTGCATGGTGGCGAAGCCAGACTCGGCCAGCCCGATCAGCACGAGGAGCACGACGCAGACCCAGCGCCAGCGCGCTCCCGTGAAGACGGTGAGGAGGAGCGGGGCCACGAGGACGGCGGAGACGAAGAGACGGCGATGGGCGACGAAGCCGCGCCGCCAAGCGATGACGAGAGCGCCCAGCAGCGAGCCGAGCCCGTCCGCGGCCACCAGGGCGCCCAGCCACTCCGGACCCGCCCGCAGCACGTCGCGCGAGAACACCGCGAGCATGTGCTGGTAGGGGAAGAGCAGCACGTTCATGAGCACGGTGATGATGAGGACGGCGCGCACGGTGGGCTCCTGCCACGCCGCGCGCACGCCCGCGCCCAGGCTCGCCGTCACCGAGGCGGAGGTACGCGGCGCCGCCGCGCCGATGCGCGGGCCCACCCCGAGGGAAACGGAGAGCCCCGTGGCGTAGAGCATGACGAGGGCCCCGAAGCAGGCGGCGGGGCCCGAGTGCGCGAGGCCCACGCCGGCCAGCACGGGGCCGACCATCTTGGCGAGCTGCATGGACACCGTCTCGAGCGAGATGGCGGTCGCGACGCGACCCGGACCGACCAGCGCGTAGAGGGCCGTGCGGCGCGCGGGGAAGTCGAGGGCCCACAGGAGGCCGAAGAGCGCCTCGAGGCCGACGAGCGGGGCGTAGCCGCCGCGACCGGTGGCGAAGACCAGGAGGAGGGCGAGGCCCGTCACCACGCCGAGCGACTGGGTGCAGAGGAGCACGCGCCCGCGATGAATGCGATCGGCGACCACGCCCGCGAAAGGACCGAAGGCCATCATGGGCGCCGAGCGCACGAACACCGCGAGCCCCACCATGAAGGGCGAGCCGGTGAGCGAAAGCGCGAGCCAGCCCAGCACCACCAGGTCCATCCAGCGGGCGGTGTTGACGCAGAAGCCGGAGATCCAGAGCCGCCGGTAGGCGCTCTCGCCGAGGATGTCCGTGAAGGGAGGGCCGGCTACCGTCGAGCCCGCGCGCGACGCGACGCGAAGGCTCAGTAGTCGGATCCCCGCTTCGCCGCCCCCGGCGCGGCCTTGGCCGTCTCGATGGTGGGGGCCTTGGCATCCTTCTGATGCGCCCACGGCCCGACATACCCGCCCGACCAGTCCGGCGGGATCTCGCACGGGCGCGGGTCGTGATGGGCCCAGCGCGCCGGCTTGCCGCGGACGATCATGCCCTCGTAGCGATTGGCGAGAGGATTGGGGCGATAGGGGAAGGCGTCCGCCGACGAGTAGACGTTGAGGAGAAAGGGCCGGCCGCGCGGCGAGTCGTTGCGCGCGGAGCCGTGCACGGTGCGGCAGTTGAGGATCACGAGCGTGCCCGCGGGACCGGTGAGGTAGTCGCGCTGCTCGGGCCCCGCCCACGCGAGCTTCTCCTCGGGGATGCTGAGCACCCAGCGCCCGCTCTCGTCGTACATGCTGTAGAGCTCGCGCTGGTGGCTGCCCTTGATCACGATGAGCGGCCCCTGCGCGAGCTCGCAGTCCTCGAGGTAGAGGCCCATGGTCACCGGCGAGTAGTTGGTGTGGGGCCACGCGTTGATGTCGTGGTGCCACTTGAAGTCCTGGCCGCCCCGCGCCCACTTGAAGTTGAGCTTGGCGTGATAGAACTTCACGTCGGGCCCGCACACGTCCGCGGTCGCATCCGCCACCGGCGACTCCGAGGCGAACTCCCAGAAGGCGGGATGGTGCTCCACGGGATTCGACAGACGTCGCAGACGCGGCTGGTCGGCGGTGTGGCCGTCCTCGAGGACGAAGCCCTGCTCCGACCGGGTCAGGGGACGGGAGCGCTCGACCATCTCGGCGGAGGCGGCGCGCAGCCGGTCGAGCCAGGGCTGTCCGATGGCGTTCTCGACCACCACGTAGCCGTTGTCGAAGTAGTAGCGGCGCTGCTCGGGGGTGAGCACCCGGGCGGGATGCGAGAGGATGTCTTCCGGCGTCATTGCCTGTCTCCCTTCTGAGCGACGATCGACGCGCCGATCCTGCCAGAGGCCGCGCGGGCAGTCAAACTTGACGCCGTCTGCACTCGCGCGGCACTATCGCGGGCGATGTCGCGGCCTCTCGATCATCGGCGTCGCTGATCGTGGCATCCAGCTCCCGCCGTCAGGGCCTCTTCGCCCTCGTCACCGTCGTGCTCGCCTGGGGCTTCACCTGGCCCGTGAACAAGGTGGTGCTGGCCACCCTCTCCCCACTCTGGGCGGTGACGCTGCGCTCGGCCATCGCCACCATCGCTCTCTTCGCCCTCCAGGCGATGGGGGGGCGGGTGACGCGGCCGCCGCGGGGCGATCTCCCTGTGCTCGTCAGCATCACGCTGCTCCACATGATCGGCTTCAACCTCCTCGCGAGCTGGGGGCTCGGGCTCGTGCCCACGGGCCGCACGGTGGTGCTCGCCTACACCACGCCGCTCTGGGTGACGCCGGCCTCCGCGCTGCTCCTGGGCGAGCCGCTCACCGGCCGGCGGATGCTCGGCGTCGTCATGGGGCTCGCGGGCCTGGTGTCGCTCTTCAACCCGCTCACCTTCGACTGGAGCGACCGGCGGATCGTCCTCGGCAATCTCGCCGTCCTGCTCGCCGCGCTCCTCTGGGCCTCCAGCATCGTGCACATCCGGGCGCATCGCTGGATGTCCACGCCCTTCGTGCTGATCCCGTGGGAGACGCTGCTCGCCTCCGTGATCCTCGCGCCCATCGCCCTGGCTACGGGCCCGCCGCCTCGAGTCGACTGGAGTCCGACCTTCGTGGGTCTCCTCCT
>Ga0075425_100004754_pt1 | contig 14053 bp, 9 predicted proteins | sample SoiMethybrSBSTD4_FD_75300 | JGI IMG/M metagenome (GOLD analysis project Ga0075425, IMG submission 75300) | Bulk soil microbial communities from a Populus tree surrounding site in Tennessee, USA - Soil MetaG P. TD hybrid SBSTD4 | ecosystem: Environmental > Terrestrial > Soil > Tree plantation...
CGCCTCCATGTAGCTCTGAGGTTGTTGTTGAAACGTATCGATCTGCACAGTCGTGTATCCCGCCTTGTGCGCGTACTGCCAGATGGTGGGCTGGCGGCGCCACAGCCCGCGCGTGTCCGGCAGCTGGGACTTCTGCAGCCCGATGCGCAGGATCAACCGCGTTGCCGCGGAGCAATTCGTGGCGGAGATGGCGGTGCCGTAGTTGGCGAGGATGTCGCGGGCGCGGCCGAGGGCCGGGGTGTTGTCGTACCTCGGATCGTTGATGCCGAGATAGTCTCCCCTGACACTCTCGTCGACGATCATGACGATCTTCTTGAACGTCGGCCGCAGCGGCCGCGCATATTCGACCGGCGACCGGTCGACCTCCTGCGACGGGGCGGAGCGCAGCACCATCGCCAGCTGCGCGGGGACGGCGTACGGCGAGGGCAGGGCCTCCGTCGCGCCGCGACTGACGAAGACGACGGCCACGACCGAGCCGAGGGCGACGATCGGGACGATCGCCCAACGCGAGCGGAGCGCCCACCGGCCGGCAGGCGGCAGCAGGAATGCCGCGGCCAGCATCGCCACCAGCACGGCCCTGCTGAGGACCGTGTCTTCATACGTGGACAATGCCCCAGAGGCTTCCATCCGCTCCCGCCACAGAGTCCGCATCATGTCGAGCGTCGTGTGTTGACCGGACACGCCGACGATGATCTGGTCGAGCAGGAAGCCGAGCAGGAAGAGACCGGTCAGCCCCGCCCGGATCCGGCCATCGCGCAGCAGGGGGACGACCACGAGCCCCGTGATGCACACCGCGACGATGGCGAGGTACAGCGCGAGCCAGCCCCAGCGGCCGGCGGCGATCGACAGACCAGCTTCGCGGGCCACCGCGGCCGACCACGCCCACGGCGCGGTCGCCAACACCAGCGCCACTGCCACGAGCTTCAGCGGCATCGACGACGCCGCGGCGGCCGAGCGACCGTGGACGAATGCTCGTGCCCTTGCCGTCCCCGGTACGGACGGCAGGAGCCCAGCCACACGCAGCGACGCCCAGCCGACGATGATCAACGCAATGGACAACCCGGCCGCGGCCGACGGCGAGAGCATCGCGCGGCCGCGGATGCTATAGCTGCGTCCATCGGAGCGTGGGTCCGTGTGACCCGGCGTAGAGAAGTAGAGCACGTCCCCCCAGTGGGAGAAGGCCCCACTGCCCTCGCGCCTGATCACATCGTGCATGGTGTGCGCGGGCCCCAGAGCCCGCCCGTCGCGGAGCACCGCCAGCCGCGACCGCGTCGGATGCTCGTTGGAGTCGCCAGGCAGCCGGTACCCGGGCCACACGAGCGTCGGGAGGGCGACCTGATAGGCTCGGCCGCTCTCGGGCCGCACGTCACGCGGGTCGATCGGACGCTCCATCACCGGCCGCCACAACAGCAGACCGAGGAGCAGCAGATCGACGGCCACGAGCACCGGCCACCCGAGCCGACGTGGACGCAACATGCCGCGGACGCTCACTCCGAAGAAGCTGTCGACCTCTTCACGTGGCTCGACGTGAGCGGCCGGGATGGTATATATGCGATGCGGCGACGGCGTCGACACGGCATGGCGGGGTGATTCTAGCTCGAACGTCTCGGATGGAACACGGCACCACCGTTGCGATCATGCAGCCGTACTTCATCCCCTACGCGGGATACTTTCGCCTGTTCGCGGCGAGCGACCTCTTCGTCATCTACGATTGCGTGCAGTTCCCGCGACGCGGCTGGGTCCATCGTAACCGTCTGGTGACCCGAGCCGGGTCCGAGCGCTGGCTGACGTTGCCGATCGAGCGCACGGCTCAGCAGACGCTGATCCGGGATCTGCGCTTCGCGCCGGACGCCGCCCTGACCCTGGCCGAGCGGTTGCGCGAGTTTGCGCTGACGCCCAGGGATCCCGCCGCGGTGGCGCCGCTCATCGACGCGCTGCGGAGCGTGGACGGCCATCCCGTCGATTACCTGGAAAGATTGCTGCACGCGATCGTCGGCTACCTCGGCCTGCGCTGGAACGTGATCCGCTCCACGACGCTCGGTGTCCCCCCATCGCTCCGTGGACAGGACCGCATCATCGAGATCACCCGACGTGTCGGCGGGACGCGCTACGTCAACGCGTCGGGCGGCCGCGGCCTCTACACCGCCGAGGCCTTCACCGCGGCCGGCGTGGAGCTGACGTTCCTCTCGGACTACGCGGGGCCGCGGTCGTCGATCCTCACGCGCGTGCTCGGTGAGGATCGCGACGCCGTCGTCGCGGAGATCCTGGGCGGGCTGCCGGAACGCTGAGAGCTCGCGCAACGTCCCCGGAAGCCGAGCGCGATCAGCGCACGGTCAGCGCGTTGCTCATGGCGAGCGTCGAGTAGCCGTTGTTCGCGAGGAGACGGAGCTCGTACGTGCCCGGGGTGAGCCCGCTCGGTATCCGGAAGGCGCACGAGCCGGTGGCGGCCGCCGCGGTCGGCGCCTGCATGCAGCTCACGTACATCCAGGCGATGTACGCGGTATTCGCGGTGCCGGGCACGTAGAGACCCACCCAGTCCAGCGAGCTCGGGCTCGAGATGCCGCTCCACGTCACGCTCACGCTGCCGCCCGGAGCAACCGTGCTCGGGCTCGCGCTGAGGCTGGATCCGGTCGGCGCGCCGACCGTGATGGCCTGACTCGTGGCCAGGCGGGTGTACCCGTCGCTGGCGAGCAGCCGCAGCTCGTAGGTGCCCGGCGGCAGCGTAGGCGGGATCGTGAACGCGCACGATCCCGCCGAGGCCGCGGCGCCCGGCGTGTGCGAGCAGCTCACGTACTGCCACGCGAGATACGCCGTGTTCGCGCTGCCCGGCGCATAGAGCCCGATCCAGTCGGTCGTCGTCGCGCCCGCGATCGCGCTCCACGCCGCCGTGACGCTGCCGCCGGCCGCGACCGTGGTCGGGCTCGCGTCGACGGTCGGGCCGCTGCCCGTGGCGACGGTCAGCGAGTTGCTCTTGGCGAGCCGCGTGTACCCGTTCCTCGCGAGGAGCCGCAGCTCGTACGTCCCCGGCGCCACCGAGCTCGGAATGACGAAGCTGCAGCTGCCGGCCGCCGCCGCCGCGCCCGGCGTTCGCGAGCAGCTGACATAGATCCACGTCAGGTACGCGGCGTCCGTGGCCCCCGGCGTATAGAGACCGATCCAGTCCGTGTTGTTCGGGCCCGCGATGCCGCTCCATGTGGCGGTGACGCTCGTGCCGGCGGGGGCCGCGCTCGGGCTGGCGGTGAGACTCGCCGCGCCCGAGCCGCCGCCGCCGGCGACGTTCACGGGCAGCGTCGCCGTGGCCGTCTGACCGCCCATGGTCACGGACGCGGTGAGCGTGTGCGGCCCCGGCGTCGCCGTCGTCGTGTCCCACGTGTACCAGAGCGTCGTGCCGGTGATCGTCTGGCTCGTGAGCACGGCGCCGTCCACGGACAGCGTGACCGTCTTCGGCTGGCCCCACGCCGCCGTCGTGGACAGCCCCACGGACTGGCCGCCGCTCACGGACGCACCGGCCGCCGGATAGCTGAACGACACCGAGAAGCTGGCCGGCGGGGGCGCCTCGTTGCTCACCGTCACCGTCCGTGACGTCGTGCCGACGCCGCCCGCGGAGTCGGTCACGATCGCGTTCAGCGTGTGCGCGCCGTTGGCCACCGTCGTGGTGTTCCAGCTGAAGCTCGGGCTCGACCCGCTGTACACCGCCGTCCCGTCGACCTTGATCTGGTAGCTGTAGCCCGTGCCGGTACCGCCGCCGGCCGCGACCGTCACCGTCGTCGTCCCGCTCACCGTCGCCCCGCTCGCGGGGTTCGTGAACGACACGCTGGGGCCGCCGGACGGCGGCGGCGTGTCCGTGCCCGCACCGTTGACGACGTAGATCCGCGCCTCGTACGGCCCGAAGACGTCGTTCCACGACGCGCCGCTGATCGCGTACGTCTGGCCGGTCTTCGACTCCTTGACGCTCGTCGGCGCGCTCTGCCAGGTGAAGGTCACGGGCTGGGACTGGTTCGTGTAGTTGTACGCGAACACGTAGCCCACGCCGTTGACGACCTTCGTCCGCGTCCGCACGTTGGCCGCTCCCGCGAGAAGCCCGCCGGACTTCGACGTGTCTCCGGCCTGCAGCGCGGCCAGCTCCGCCTGGTACCACTGGATTCGCGAGTAGAGCCACTCCACGGCGATGTTGTGCTGCAGCTGCGAGATACGTCCGGCCACCGGATCAGTGAACCGCGTGGAGTTGCCGACCAGCGACCCGTCCGCCGCCGGCGCCACCAGCGCGGGCTCCAGTCCGGCCAGCTCGGTCGTGAGCTGCCGCAGGTAGCCCATCGACGTGCTCACCGTGGCCGCATCGAGCTGGCGCAGGCCGTTGACCCCGATGTCCCACCAGAAGAGCCCCTGCGCACCCTCGACGATCGCCATCACCGCGTGGGCGCGCAGCTCGGACGCGGTCGGCATCCGCGAGTCGCTCGTGAACTTGAAGAACTGCAGCACGGTCCAGACCGGGCGACTCGCTCCTGCCGCCGTCGCCAGCTTGGACGTGAAGTCGGCGACGATGAAGTGCGTGTACCCGGCGCTGGGCTCCCGCCCGTACAGCGGATAGGGATCCGTCCCCATGATGTCCATCGCGTTCTTCCACAGCGACGGATCGCGATAGCCGGCCGCGAGGGTCGCGCCGAAGGTCAGGCCCTGCGGATCCCACGCCTTGAGCTGCTGGTGATGCTGCGTCGTCTCGGCAATGAGGGCGTCCTCGCACTCGTCCATGATGTAGTAGCCCAGGGCCGCCGGATGCTGCGCGTACTGCTGGACGTAGGTCTGATCCATGATCGAGAACGATCCCGCCCCATACCGCGTCCAGCTGCCCGCATCGAAGCAGTTGCCCGTCTGCAGGTACATGAGACCGTGGCCGTGCAAGACGTCGAGCAACGCCGTCGTCGGCCCGATCGGCATCCCGCCGAGGTGATAGTTCAGGTACACGTTCAGCGGGATCCCCTGCAGACCGCGGGCCCCGGAGGCCGAGAAGATCTGGCTTTCCCACGCGGCCGGGTCGCTTGAGTACCCGCCGCCGGAGTCGTACACGCCCAGCACGAATCGCGGCGTGCCGTGCATGAGCACGTGCCCGCTCGCATCGATGCCGCCTCGGGTTTGCGCCTGCGCCGCCGGTGCCGCGGCGGCGGCCACGATCACGATGCCCATGACGAACGATCCCCAACGCCCCATCGGTCCCCCGGATCCCGCGCCGCAATCCACGGCGTGTTTTACATTGTGACGAAAATGTTTCCGGGGGTCGGTTCTGGGCAACGAATGGGCCAGGCCTCATGGACACGCTATGTATCGATCGAACATAGGGTTGACGATTTTTCATTGACCGTGCGGTCGTTTGTCGGGTGACGGCAACGGCAGCGGTGCGACAGATCGTCACGGCGTACTGGAACGGCCTCGAACCGGCGGGATGAAGGCGTGCGCCGGCGGTCAGCGCTGACCGCCGGCGGGCGCGCGCGTCAATTCACGGTCATCGGGTTGCTGGTCGCGAGCCCCGTGTAGCCGTTGTTCGAGAGCAGGCGCAGCTCGTACGTGCCCGGCGTGAGCGTCCCCGGGATCGTGAACGGACACGACCCGGCCGCCATCGCCGCCCCCGGCGTCTGCGAGCAGCTCACATAGACCCACGCGATGTACGCGGTGTTCGCGGCGCCGGGCATGTACAGACCGATCCAGTCCGTCGTCGTCGGGCTCGGGATCGCGCTCCATGTCGCGGTCACGCTGCCGCCGGCCACCACCGTCGGCGGGCTCGCGCTGAGCCCCGGCCCCGCCGTCGTCACCGTCAGCGCGCCGCTCGTGGCCAGCCGCGTGAACCCGTTGTTGGCGAGCAGGCGCAGCTCGTACGTCCCTGGCGTCATGCCGCTCGGTATCGTGAACGCGCACGAGCCCGCCGCCATCGCCGCCCCCGCCATCTGCGAGCAGCTCACGTAGATCCACGCCAGGTACGCCGTGTTCGCGGCCCCGGGCATGTAGAGGCCGATCCAGTCCGTGGTCGTCGGGCTCGCGATCCCGCTCCACGTGGCCGTCACGCTGCCGCCGGCCGGCACCGACGTCGGGGCGACGCCCAGTGTTGGGCCCGTCACCGTGAAGTTGTTGCTGGTGGCGAGCAGCGTGTAGCCGTTGTTCGACAGCAGGCGCAGCTGGTACGTGCCTGGCGTGAGCCCTCCGGGAATCGCCAACGCGCACGACCCGGACGCCATCGCGCTGCCCGGCGTCTGCGTGCAGCTCACGTAGACCCAGGCGATGTACGCGGTGTTCGCCGCGCCGGGCGCGTAGAGCCCGATCCAGTCGGTCGTCGTCGGGCTGGGGATCCCGCTCCACGTCGCCGTCACGCTGGCGCCGGCCACGACCGAGCTGGGACTCGCGCTCAGCGTCGGTCCGACCCCGGTCACCGTGAAGTTGTTGCTGGTGGCGAGCAGCGTGAAGCCGTTGTTGGACAGCAGACGTAGCTCGTACGTCCCCGGCGTGAGCCCGCCAGGAATCGGGAACGCGCACGATCCGGACGCCATCGCGCTGCCTGGCGTCTGCGAGCAGCTCACGTAGATCCACGCCAGGTACGCGGTGTTGGCGGTCCCCGGCACGTAGAGACCGATCCAGTCCGTCGTGGTCGGGCTGGGGATCCCGCTCCACGTCGCGGTCACGCTCCCGCCGGCAGCCACTGAGCCGGGGGTCGCGCTGAGCGTCGCGGCGGGCGGCGGCGTGCACGTCGGAATCTTGAACGAGCCGATGCGCGTGTTCCAGCTGGCTGGCGACGTGGTCGCGTAGTACTCGCCCGTGTACCAGAACGTGCAGTCGTCCGCGGGATCGATCGTCATCGCGCTGTAGTCGCCCCAGCGATGGAAGCCGTTCGTCTGCACACCGCCGCCGCTGACCAGCGTGGCTTCCGCCTCGAGGGTCCCCGCCGCGGCGCCGGCCAGCCGGGTCGCGTATCGCAGGGACGGGTTCAGGGTCCCGCTCGTGACGCTGTACCCGAGCGCGATGTTGCCGCTCGCGTCCATACCGATGCTGCCCATGAATCGATGATGGGCGTCGGGGGCGTGGGTGCCTTCCTGGAAGAGCGTCCAGTTCCCCCCGCCGGTCTTGCGCAGCTCGAACCAGCGGATCCCGGCGTGACCGCCGCCGACGTCGACCGTGAAGTTGCCGACGACCGCCTCGTGCGTCCCCATGTTGCGGTAGAAGAAGCGCCACATCGGCCACTCCGAGATGGCGTCGATCGTCTCGCCGGGCGGCGGCTGCGGAAGGCACGCCGTGATGAAGTGGCCGCAGACGGTGTAGTTGAAGGGCGTGATCGGGACGGAGGGAAGCGCCGTGAACGTCGAGTTCGCGGGCGTCGCGAAGTCGGCGTGGAAGGCATACAGGTCGAGGCGGTCGACGCCGCCGGTGCTCCAGAACGCCGAGTCCGTGAAGGTATAGAAGTAATTGGGCGAGCCGGCCGGCGGCGCGGCGCCCTTCGAGTCGCTCGGGAGAAGGAAGTTCTTGTGAGCCAGGAACCGGATGACCGACGCCGAGAGGCCCTGCAGCATGCGGGCGCGGTCGAGCGCGTAGACGCCGACGTCGGTGTTGGGGACGGTCCCCTCCTCGTTCGTCGACACGTAATAGCCGTCGGGCCACACGCCGATCTTGAAGTAATCGGGAAAGACGGGCACCGCGAAGTCGTAGAGGAAGTAAGCTCCGGTGGGGTTGGCCGTCTGTGACACCGCCACGCACAGGTGAAAGCCCGCCGCCCCCCCGGGCACCGCGAACTGGCTCAGGAGCCAGCGGTCGGCGAGGCGATCGTAGACGACGACGGGATCGCCGTCGTTTGTCGTCGCGCAGGGACTGCTCGGAAGGCCCGCGAACAGCTGGTTGATGCTGGTCGGACCCGACAGCAGAACGCCGCTCTTGCTGTAGACGGCGAACCGCGTGTTCACCATCTGCACGTAGTGATTCGGACCGACGTCACCGATGGGGTCCGGCGGCACCAGCCCGGCCGCGGAGATGCCGTCGAAGCTCTGGAGCACCGCCGGCGTCCGCTCCGCCGCGGCCGGTGCCGTTGCACCCTCTGCGAGCCGATCGGGCACGCGGGGCCTGGGAAACGGAAGCGGGACGGGCTGCCCACGGCGTGGATTGATCTGCACGGGCGGTCCCACGACTGCCGGAGCGGCGACGGGCAGCCGATGGACTTCGGCGCTCACGCCCACCGCAACTGCCTGGCCCACGAACGGCCCCTGGATGTCGTCCGGGACCGCTTGGCCCCACGCCGCGGTCGGCGCGACGTGACCCGCGGCCGTCAGTAGCACGACGACCGCCCACCGCAGGGTCCACGCTCCGCGTGTGATGGCGAACGTCCGGAGCGTCGTCAGAGGAGCTCGGCGATCGCCCGCCCAACATCGACGGTGGACGCCGTCCCACCGAGATCACGCGTTTGCACCCGACCCTCCTTGACGACCCGCTCGATGGCCGTGACCACCGCGGCCGCCGCGTCCTCGTGGCCCAAGTGCTCGAGCATCATCGCGCCCGTCCAGATCTGGGCGATCGGGTTGGCGATCCCCTTGCCCGCGATGTCGGGCGCGGAGCCGTGGACCGGCTCGAACATCGACGGGTGATCCTTTTCCGGGTTGATGTTGCCGCCCGGCGCCAGGCCGATCGAGCCGGCGATGGCGGGGCCGAGGTCGGAGAGGATATCGCCGAAGAGATTGGAGCCGACGACGACGTCGAACCAGTCCGGATGCTGGACGAAGTGCGCCGTGAGGATGTCGATGTGGAACTGATCGGTCTTGACCTGCGGATACTCCTTGCCGATGGCGGCGAAGCGCTCGTCCCAGTAGGGCATGCTGTGGATGATGCCGTTGGACTTCGTGGCCGAGGTCAGATGTCGCCTGGGCCGCCGGGCCGCGCGCTCGAAGGCGTACCGCATGATGCGATCACACCCGGTGCGCGTGAAGATCGCCTGCTGGATCGCCATCTCCTCGGGCGCCCCGCGGTAGAGACGCCCGCCGATCTCCGAGTACTCGCCCTCGTTGTTCTCGCGGACGATCAGCATGTCGATGTCGCGGGGGCCGCGGCCGGCCAGCGGCGAGCGCACGCCCTCGAGCAGCCGCACCGGCCGCAGGTTCACGTACTGCCGGAAGCCGCGACGGATCGGGATGAGCAGCCCCCACAGCGACACGTGGTCGGGCACGCCCGGGAACCCGACCGCGCCCAGGAAGATCGCCTCGAAGCGCCGCAGCTGCTCGAGCCCGTCCTCGGGCATCATGCGGCCGGTCCTCGCATAGACCTCGCAGCTCCAGTCGAACGTCGTCCACTCGAGCTCGAAGCCGAAGCGGCGCGCCGCCACGTCGAGCACGCGCTGGCCCTCCGGCACGACCTCCTTGCCGATGCCGTCGCCCGGGATCGCGGCGATGCGGTGCCTCACGCGTGCTTCTCCCCACGGACCTCGGCGAACACTTTCTTGGCCGTGATGAAAGCCTCGCGCACGAGCGGCGCGCCCACGTACCCCAGCAGGTGCAGCAGCACCTCGGTCAGCTGCTCCTCCGTCCATCCGTGACGGAGCGCCATCCGGAGGTGGATGCCGAGCTCCTCCGTCCGCGCGGTGGCCGCGTCGGACACCACGCACACCAGCGTGCGCGTCTTGAGATCGAGGCCGGGCCGCGCCCACAGGGTCCCGAACACCGTCTCCGTCACGGTATCAAGGAACGTCCGCATCATGGGATCGGTGTAGACGGTGCGGGACGCCTCTTCGACGAACGCGTCGCCCAGGAGCTGGCGGCGAATCTCGCGACCCTTACGATAGGCTTCGGTCTCGGCCATCGGATCCTCCTCGGAACATCGCGGATGAGCGTGCGCCCCGGAGCATACAACACGTCGCGCGCGGCCCGGGAAGGCCCCCGCACTCAGCGGCTGACGGAGAGCAACACGAGCCCGACGAAGATCACCGCCGCCGCGGCCGTCCGGCGCGTCGATTGCGGCTCGCGGAGCACGAGGGCGCCGGCGAGCGCGGTGATGACGATGCTGACCTCGCGCCCGGCCACGACGTAGCTGACGGGCGCGAGCGACATGGCGCCCAGCACGCCCAGATAGGCGGCGAGCATCAGCGCGCCGACGGCCGCGGCCCGGCCCCACGCGGTCCGGCCTCGGGGCCACAGCTCGTGCCCGCGGAGGACCAGGACCAGCGCGAGCAGGACGGTGTCGACGGCGAACACCAGGAACGCCCAGAGCGGGACGGGCGCCCGCTGCACGCCGACCTTGTTCACCAGCGAGTATCCGGCGATCATCACGCCCGTCACCATCGCGAGGGCGACCGCGCCGCGCGCGGAGCCGGCGCCCTGATGATCGGCCGGCCGGTACGCGCCGAAGATGCCGACGACGACCAGCGCGATGCCGAGCAGACCGAGCGGGGATGGCCGCTCGCCGAGCAGCAGCACCGCGAGCGGCACCACCAGGAGCGGCGCGGTGCCGCGCGCGATCGGATAGACGAGCGAGAGATCGCCGACCTCATAGGCCGCGGTGAGCGCGACCACGTAGGCGGTCTCGAGGGCGCCGGAGAGCAGCACGAGAGCCCACGTCCCCGACGACAGGTCGGCGGGCGAATGCACGAGTGCCACCGGCGCGCAGAGCGCGGTGGCGATGGTGAGCGCGCCGAGAAAGGCCTGGAGCCGACGGGGCTCGGACTTGAAGATCAGATTCCAGGCGCTATGACAGACCGCCGCGCCCACCACGAGCAGCAACGCCAGCGGGGGCACAGGCTATCGGGATACGCGGGGCGCCGCGGCTCCGCCGGGGCGCGTGGCGGTGCGAGGTGAGGCGGGCTCGGGCGGCGAGCCGAGCGGTGAAACGATCGAAAATCGTCGGGGGGGCTGGGGGGCCCGCTGGGGACCCCCTACTCTAATCAGATCCCCGGGACGAAGGCGTCACGCCCGCGCTGGTACGTCGCCTGGCGCTGGCCGGGATTGCGGTTCACGAGCGGCCGCATGTACATCGGGTGCGTGAAGCTGCGCACCTCGTGCTCGATCACGAACAGGCACTGACTGGTGTCGGGATCGACGATGTCGGTGAAGCGGTACTGGACGGGGTTGCTCTCCTCGCTGATGAGGCCGCGCTCCTTGAGCTGATCGTGCGGGCCCGAGAAGTCCGTCACGTAGATGGCGATGTGGTGGCCGTCGTACTTCGGGATCTCCTGCGTGCACTCGCGGAAGATCAGCTCCTGCCCCGTCCCCACCTGCACGCGCGCCTGGGCCAGCGAGCCCACCGGCGTGCACACGGCCGCCGCGCCCATGATCTGCTTGTAGAAGCGCGCGATGCCGGCGGCGTGGCCCGGCGGGACGTAGAACTCGACGTACGGAACGCCGAGCGTCATGTCGCCCCACTCCGGACCGGCCGCGTGACAGCGCAGCTTGTTGCCCCACGGGCACGTCACGACGACCGCCTTGTCCTCCAGGGCGCAGGCGAACTTCGTCCCGGTCAGCGGCTCGCGGACGGCGGCCAGCCGGGTGGTCAGCGCGTCAAGGTCGGGAACGACGATGCCGACGACGCCGCGGAGCACCTGGGGATAGCCGGTCGGCATGTGGAACTGCTGGTGGCCGATGTTGATCCACATGTTGTTGGTGCCGACCATGACGTAGGGATCGCGCGTGAACCCCATGCCGCTGACCCAGAAGTCCGTCGAGGTCAACTGGCTCGGGATCTTCACGTTCACGTGCTCCAGCGCGACGATGTTGCCCATGTCCTCTGCGGCGCGATCGTAAGTATCGCCTTGCATCGGTTCCTCCCGTGGATGTCGGTCGGTGCGCTTACTTCACGATGTCCAGCAACTCGACGTCGAAGACGAGCGTCGCCCCGGGCTTGATGCGCCCGGGCGCGCCACGCTCGCCATACGCCAGATCGGCAGGGCAGACGAGTCGGCTCTTCTCACCCACCTTCATCAGCTGGACGCCCTCGGTCCAGCACTTGATCACGCCGTTGAGCGGGAAGGTCACCGGCTCGCCCCGCTGGACGGAGCTGTCGAACACGGTGCCGTCGGTCAACGTCCCGTGGTAGTGCACCTTGACCTTGTCGGTGGCCTTCGGCGAGGCCCCCGTGCCCGGCTTCAGGGTCTTGATGATGAGCCCGGACGGCGTCTTGGTCGCCCCTTTCTCGGCCGCGGCCTTGTCGAGGAACGCCTGCCCGGCCTTCTTCTCCTCGGCGGCGATGGCCGTCATCCGCGTGCGCTGCAACTCCTGGAGCTTCGGCCCGTAGGTCTGCAGGTCGGCCTTCGGCGTCTTGTGCAGGACGCCGTCGCTCATGCCGGACTTGACCATCTCGAGCTCGGCCTCGGTGAGGTTGAACGTGTTCAGGTTCTGACTGATCGCAAGCCCGAGCGCGTAGAACATTTTCTGCTCGTCGGTCGTCGGCTCCGGGCCCGCCGCGGCCACGACCGTCACGGTCGCCAGAAGGATGACCAGCGACCACGTGAATACCTTCAGCATGAGACTCCCTTCCCTCGGTCTGTTTCCCGGTAGCATACCTCCATTTGCGGGCCCGGCGGATGGGATGTCCCGGGGCCCGGAAAGGGCCTGTCGCCGCTGCTATAGTGCGCGCATGAAGATCCGGGGCATCGACACCTTCATCCTCGCCATCCCGACGCCGGAGCCCATCGCGCTCGAGTACCCGGAGCACCGCCTGGTCGTGGCGGCCATCCACACCGACGAGGGTCCGAGCGGCCTCGGCTACAGCCTCGTCTTCGGCGCCGCGGGCGCGGAGTCGATCCAGGTCTACCTGGAGACGCGGCTCAAGCCCCAGCTGCTCGGGGAGGATCCGTGCATGATCGGCCGGCTGTGGGACCGGATGTATCGGACCGATCGCGGGATCCGCCGGCAAGGCGTGGCGGGCTACGCGGTGAGCGCGCTCGACATCGGGCTCTGGGACTTGCTCGGCAAGGTCGCCGGCCTTCCCCTCTTCAAGCTGTGGGGCGGGGTGCGCGACCGCGTGCCGGTCTACGGCAGCGGCGGATGGCCGAAGTATCCGCTGCAGGCCGTGATCGACGAGGCACGGCGCTACGTGGCCATGGGCTGCCGACACTACAAGATGAAGATCCACGATCCCGACCCGCGGGAGAACCGCCGCCGGGTGGAAGCCGTCCGGGCGGCGCTGGGCGACGGCGTGCGGCTGATGGTCGACGTGAACCAGCGCCTCGACGTGCTCGGCAACATCCACCAGGCGCGGCTGCTCGAGGACCTCGATCTCGTCTGGTACGAGGAGCCGGTGACCGCTGACGACCTGGCCAGCTGCGCCGAGGTGGCGCGCTCGATCGCGATCCCCGTGGCGACCGGCGAGAACAACTGTACGCGATGGGAATTCCGCGAGCTCATCGAGCGGCGCGCCGCGCGCTACCTGATGCCCGACGTGTGCCGCGCCAACGGGTTCAGCGAGACGCTGCGGATCGGCCAGCTCGCCGCGGCCCACCAGGTGGCTGTCACCCCGCACGTCGTCCACGAGCTGTCGCTGCACGTCGTGGGCGCGCTCTCCAACGGGTTCCTCGTGGAGTTCATCGACTGGATGCCGGACGACGTGCTCACGGGCATGCCACGTTGCCAGGACGGCCACTTCGCGATCGGCGACGCGCCGGGCCACGGCCTCACGCTCGCCCCGGGCGCTGAAAAAAAATACCGCCTGCGCGGCTGAGCGTCGGGATTTCCGTGTAACCGGTTGGCGTGCTCGCGCCAACGCCTCCCCGCTCCCCTCTGTTGTAGTTGCTGGTGCAGCTCTTGCACCCATTACCGGCCATGGAGGTGCACCATGCACACATTTATCCCGTTGGCTTGCGCGCTCGCGCTGACCGCGACGTGGGCGCTCGGTCCCGCCTCAGCGGCCGATGTCAAGGACAAGGCCGTCGAGACCAAGGACACGATGAAAGAGAAGGCGGTCGAGACCAAGGACACGGTCAAGGAGAAGGCCGTCGAAGCGAAGGACACGATCAAGGAGAAGGCGACCGAAGCGAAGGACACGATCAAGGACAAGGCCCACCAGACGAAGGAGAAGATGAACAGCAAGATGGAACGCGCGGACCGTCGTG
>Ga0075425_100004756_pt1 | contig 14051 bp, 7 predicted proteins | sample SoiMethybrSBSTD4_FD_75300 | JGI IMG/M metagenome (GOLD analysis project Ga0075425, IMG submission 75300) | Bulk soil microbial communities from a Populus tree surrounding site in Tennessee, USA - Soil MetaG P. TD hybrid SBSTD4 | ecosystem: Environmental > Terrestrial > Soil > Tree plantation...
ACTACGGGAAGAACGTCCTGTACCACAACAACGGGAATGGAACTTTCTCAGATGTGAGCGAAAAAGCGCACGTTTCAGGAAATGGCGCGTGGAGCACCGGTTGCGCGTTTGTGGATTACGACCGCGACGGAAAGCTCGATCTGTTGGTGGCGACGTACGTAGACTTCGATCTGAAAACCGCACCCGCTCCGGGCGAACGCGCTTCCTGCATGTGGAAGGGCGTGGCGGTAATGTGTGGCCCCCGTGGCCTGCCTTGGTCAAGAAACATTCTCTACCACAACAACGGCGACGGCTCGTTTGAAGATGTCACGACGAAAGCCAAAATTGACCAGACCAACGGGCACTACGGTTTCAGCGTTTCCACTTTCGACTTTGACGACGACGGCTGGCCCGACATTTACGTGGCCTGCGACAGCACACCCAGTATTTTGTATCGCAACAATCACGACGGAACTTTCACCGATGTTGCTGTGACCGCAGGTGCCGCCTTCAACGAGGACGGCAAGGAACAGGCCGGCATGGGCTCGACCATCGGCGACTACAACGGCGACGGCCATCTCGACATTTTCAAGACAAATTTTTCCGACGACACTGCCACTCTCTACCGCAACAACGGTGACGGGACTTTTGACGATGTCACCTTTTCCGCCGGTCTCGGCTTGTATACAAAATATCTCGGCTGGGGAACGATGTTTCTTGATGTGGACAATGACGGCTGGCCCGACTTGCTGCTCGTCAACGGCCACGTCTACCCCGAAGTGGACAGCCAGCACTTGGGCAGCGACTATCGCGAGCCGCGCATTCTCTATCACAACAGGGGTAACGGCACCTTTGAAGATATTTCGGCGAATGCCGGGCCGGCAATTACCGCCGTCAATTCGGGACGCGGCTTGGCTGTTGGCGATCTCTGGAACGACGGACGAATCTCCGCTGTGATCAGCAACATGAACGCTCCAGTGAGCCTGCTGGTCAACCAGGTAAAGTCTCCCAATCACTGGATCGCCTTCAAGACGGCGGGCACAAAATCCAATCGCGATGGTATTGGCGCGAAGATTCGAATGAAAGTCGGCGACCGTGTTCTGGTGGACGAAGTGCGCAGCGGCTCGAGCTACGATTCCAACAGCGACGTGCGCGTCCACTTCGGACTCGCCGCCGCAACCAAACTCGACTGGGTAGAGGTCCGCTGGCCCAGCGGCTTGAGGGAAAAATTCATGAACATGCAACTCGATTCCATGAACACGTTGCAAGAAGGTTCCGGTGATGCCGTCAAGACGACTCGCTAGTCGGCGTTGACCCGCCGCAGGCTCATTTACCGGACGCCGCTTGCTTCGTAGTGGCAGCTTCCGCACGCGCTACAGCCGACCAGTACCGCACTCGCATACGCTCCGTTTCGTTCCTTGTGAATAAGAGTTTGCCTTTGGCGGCTTCCCGCAACTCGGCCACTTCCCATTTAGCCCGCATCAACCCATCGGTTGAATGGGAATCCTTTCCGAGCAGCAGGTGGCCTAACTCGTGAACCATGACGTAGCCCAGCAGGTCACCTTCGTTTAACAGGTCAAGCGCCTTGGATGAGGACAGCCGCTCCACATAAACGCTGGCGTAGTTCCCTTCGCCTCGCTCATTTAGAAAGGACTGCCCGAAAGTGTCTGGGGAAACTGCCTTCTTGCCGGCCAGCAGCCGTACGGAAAGGTGGGTCGGAAAGGCCAGGTCTTGGCAGGCGAGTTCTGTATGCCAGCGCCCCGGTGCGCCACAGTCGAGCCACGTCAAAGAGATTCCCGCTTCTGCCAAAACCGCTTCGGCCCGTGCTTTGGCGGCTTGTAGGACAGGTTGTGCAACCGACGCGTCATTGAAGACGGAGACTTTCAGCTGGACCATCCCTGGGGTGTGCGGAGCGGCAAAGGCTCCGTGCGCGACGAGGCCAGACAAGACTGCCGCTACGGCGATCCAGAATTTGCGCCCCATCGCAGAAGCCCTCCTCGGGCGTAGGCGCAAAACTGGCTTCCAGCGGGGCGTGCCTCAAGGCTTTCGGGGTTACCGTGTAGGCAAATGTGGGTAACGAACTAACCTTTTGTTTATTTAGAAGGTTACAGGCGCTTGTCACCTGGCAATTTGCATCAATTGAGCGACAGGGTTTGAAACGAAATCCTTCGTAGAACGTATTAGTAAGAGAGATTACGTCGGATGTCAGCAGAGGGAACTCAGTGGCCAGCGTCCCAAACGGTAACTTAACCGAGGTCGTAAGGTTCGGCGTCTTTGAAGTCGACCCGCGCGCCGGGGAGCTCCGCCGAAATGGGATCAAGGTCAAAATCCAGGAGCAGCCCTACCAGGTGCTCGCCCTTCTGCTGGAACGTCCCGGCGAGGTCATCACGCGCGAAGAGCTAAAGCGCAGGCTTTGGCCGGCCGACACCTTCGTTGATTTTGACCACAGCCTCAACGCCGCGATAAAACGGCTGCGGGATGCGCTGCGCGACTCCGCCGACAATCCACGGTTCGTGGAGACTCTTGCGCGCCGGGGATATCGGTTCCTGGCACCGGTCACGGGAGCGTTGCCTTCCAGTGTTTCTCCTGCGCTGCCAGTTCCCCAAATGGCACCGCGAAGTCGAAACCGCGCCCGCTGGATTGCCGCCATTGTGGTGCTTGCCGGCGCCTGCATTTCGGTAGGTTTTCACATTGGCAACCGTGCGGCCCGCGCGGAAGTGCCTCGTGAAGTCAGGCTCACGGCAAATTCTCCCGATGTCCCCGTTTACCGCGCGGCCATCTCTCCTGATGCGCGTCTGCTCGCGTACACAGACCCCCGCGGACTCTTCCTCCGAGAAATCGCGCGCGAAGATTCTCACCAGTTATGGCTCCCTGCGGGGCTTAAGCCTTCCGTAGTCTCATGGTTCCCTGATGGGAGCCATTTGCTGGTAGGCGGGATACAGGCCGATGAGATGCCGAGCATCTGGAATGTCTCCATCCTTGGCGGTCCGTCGCACAAGATCTCCGATGAAACCGATTCCGGTACCGTTTCTCCGGATGGAACCCGAATCGCTGCTCTCCGCGGCAATGGTAAGCTGAACTCGTCAGAACTTTGGCTGATGAACGCCGACGGCAGCCAGCCGAGGAAGCTCCTGGATATTGCCGGGTACTCGAACTCACTCACCTGGTCGCCCAGCGGCACGCGCCTCGCTTACATGAAAGCCAGCTATTGGCCCGGGTACAAAGAAGAAGTTCAGATCGAGACAATTGATCTCGCCACTGGCAAAACGAATACTGCTTTCTCCGACGACAGAATCGGCGGTGGCCTGGTTTGGAGCCGCGATGGCCGGCTCTTTTTCGGCCGCGTCGATCAAGACTCCAACATCAAGTCCGACATCTGGTCCTTGCGAGTGGATGAGCGCACCGGCGAGGCCAGGGGAAATATCGGGCGCCTCACGAGCGGTCCGGACTGGAAGCCGCGCCCGGAGGTTTCCGCCGATGGAAAACAGATGGTTTTTCTGCGTAACAACATCGCGCCTACCGTTTACCTTGCGCAGGTCGATCCTAAAACCAAATCGCTCGATCAACTGGAGCGCCTGACCTTGGACGAGAGCGTCAGCCGGCCCTATGAATGGACTCCCGACGGAACCGCGCTGCTCTACATTTCAAATCGCGACGGCGAATTCCATATCTTCCGGCAGCGTCTGGGAGCCGCATCGCCTGAGCTGCTCGTGGATGGCCACGACAATCCGAATATCATGCGGCTCAATCCGGACGGCACCCGGATCCTGTACATGAGCGAAGCCAGCCGCGCGGGACGCACCGGAGCCTCCCCGGTCGAACACACCGCCGGATTTGACAGCGAAAAAGTTCGCGTCATGAGCGCGCCCATGTCCGGTGGGGTCGGCAAATTCGTTCTCGAAGCCGACGGCATGAACAACTTTCAATGCGCCAGAGCGCCCTCCACGTTCTGCCTCTTCAGTCGATTCACGAAGGATGCGCTGGCCTTCGTGCAATTCGATTCCGCGACCGGCGGAATGAAGGATCTCTTTCAAACCAACGATTCCGGCTGGCAGAACTACAATTGGACCCTGTCTCCCGACGGCAAGCTCCTCGCACTTTGTAAGCAAGCCCGGGTTTCGCTGGATGCCGAAGTCCGCTTGATACCCACCGATGGCGGCGCCGAACGCAAGATTCACCTGAACGAATGGATTAGTATTTCCGCCATCGACTGGGCAGCCGATGGAAAGAGCTTCTGGGCCAGTGCCACCTTGCGCGGTGAGACACATGCTCTCGTCAACATCGACATGCATGGCGACATCAAGCCCGTCCTTCAAGACGGAAAGCCCTACGTCGGATGGGGCATTCAATCGCGCGACGGTAAACACCTCGCCATCTGGCAGGCTACCGGCGGCTCCAATGTCTGGATGCTCGAGGGGTTCTAGGCGCCAAGCTTGGGGTGTTGGGTGTGGAATCCGGTGGCTTCCTGGTACGCGCGCGCGAATACCAGCATCTCGACTTCTCGATAGAGTCCGCCAAGGAAGGTCAGGCTGACTGGCGTCCCCGGCCCGCCGTAATTCCCTTCGATTTCACCCTTTTCGTTTTTCTTCGCAGGTGGGGCGTCGACGCCGCGAAAGCCGTTCGGCAAGATCAGCGCCGGCTGACCGGTCAGATTCGTCACTACCAGTTGCTGGCTGCTCGTTGGAGCAACAAGCACATCGAAATCTTCAAACAGTTTCGACACTGCTTCCATCGCCAGCGTCCTCGCGCGGTTTGCCTGAATGTACTCCACCGCCGGAATAAACCGCGCCGCCCTAAACGTCGTCGGCCAGTCGTCCGGACCTTGTTCCGTCAGTAGTTTGTCGCGGCCCGTGCGCGTCAATTCATCAAACGCAGCCGCTGCTTCCGCATCCAGCAGCGGTACCATCGCATCGTAAGGAAACTTTGGCAGCGCTACCGGTTGCAGATTCACGCCCATCGCCCGCAGTTTCTCAAGGGCAGCCCGCTGAAACTTACGGTCGTATTCGACTTGCACCCGCCTCTCCTCGCGCCGCAGCTTCTGCTCATCGCGTTTCTTCTTTTCTTCCGGCGAAAGCTGGGATTCAGGCTTGCTCTCCTCTTCCGCCTGCTGCACAGGTTTTTCAAAATCCTCTTTCAAGTAACCGACCCGAAGATCCTTCCAACCCCGGTTTGCGTCCCAGTTGAACGCGGCCTTCGTCACCGAACGATCTTTGCCGTCCGGGCCGTAAATCGCGTCCAGCACCAGCGCTGTGTCCTCCACGCTGCGGCAAATCGGCCCTAGCTTGTCCATGCTCCATGAAAGCGCCATCGCTCCGGTACGCGGCACCAATCCAAATGTCGGACGCAATCCCGTACAACCGCACCGGGTGCTCGGCGAAGAAATCGAGCCCAACGTCTCCGACCCGATTGCGAAGACAACGCAGCCCGCGGCCACCGCCGAAGCCGAGCCTGCCGACGACCCGCTCGAACCTTGCGCAGGATTCCACGGGTTGCGTGTTTTGCCGCCAAACCAGCGGTCGTCCATTGCTAGCGCGCCCAGGCTCAGCTTGGCCACGAGCACCGCTCCAGCCTTGTCGAGGCGTTTCACCACCGTCGCATCTTCGTCAAACTTCTGACCCTCGAATCCGCCCGCGCCCCACGTAGTGCGATATCCGGCCACCGCCAACAGATCTTTTGCTCCCCACGGCAACCCATGCAGCGGCCCGCGATATTTTCCCGCGGCAATTTCTCGATCCGCTTGCTTAGCTTTGGACAGCGCCCGCTCTTCCGTAAGGGTGATTACAAAATGCAGCTCCGAATCGTACCGTTTCAGCCGCTCCAGGTACATCTGCGTCAGCGCCGCCGAGGAAACTTTCTTGGTTCGAACCAGCTCGCCCAACTCCCGCGCCGAAGCAAAGCAAACATCCTCAAGATTTTTTGGCACACCCAGCCTGGCAATCGCCGGAGCCGCCGAAATCTTGATCGGCCTCGTTTCCGTTTCGAATTTCGTTGAGGGTAAAACCGGATCAAACACCAGCGCGGGCGCCACGCTGTTCGGAATGCGCAGCTTGTAAATCTCTTCGAAGCTCTTCGCATGCTCGTTCAGGCTATCGAGCATCGTTTTGCGATACTCAGCGGGAATCGCCACATCCGCGATGGCTGCAGCCTGTTCGATCATGTCCGCGGTTATCTCGCTCTTGCCATCCGCCAGCCCCCACAGCACTCCCGGCAGGAGCGTCGAACCGAATCCCATCCCCGAAAACGCAGCAAGAAACCGCCGGCGATCCAGCATCTCTGTTCACCTCATAAAGCCCATTATGGCAGCCGACGATTTTCGCAGCGGCCGCTTTCTGCCTGTCCCGGCTCGTCGAGGAAGCGGAGGCCTGCTCCGCCCCCAAACTCTTACCGCCTATCCGCGTTTGCTCGCAGTAAAACTTTCCGAGCGCGTAATTCCCTTTCCTTCGGTCACATAATAAAGCTGATTCGCTTTCAAATCCTTCAGCGAGTCCACTTGCCCGCTCGGCCAGCGAATCTCGAGCAAGTCCACTTTTTCAGCCGCGCCGATCCCGAAGTGCACCCGCAAATCATTCTGCGAAAAATACCCGCCCCCGCTGCGCACTTCGTCTATCTGGGAATGCGACCTGTCCTCGCCCGCCAGGCGAGTAACGCAGCAGAGCCGCGCCCCAATTCCACTCCGGTTAGACTTTGTCCCGATCGTCCGCACCTTTATCCAGTTATTCCTCACCGTCGAATCGCAGCGCAGCAGTTGCGGCAGATCGTTTACACAGTTCACCACCACGTCCAGGTCACCGTCATTGTCGAAATCGCCAAACGCGCACCCGCGCGAAGCCGAGGGCGCAGAAATTCCTGCGCCCGCATTCAGCGAAATATCCTCAAATTTTCCATTGCGCAAATTCTTGTACAGCAGTTTCCGCTGCGCGTACCCCGCTTCGGTCGTCAGTTGCTCCACTTCCGGGTACACGTGGCCGTTGCAAATCAAAATATCCGGCCAGCCATCGTTGTCAAAATCAAAAAAGCCGCAGCCCCAACCGAGATACTGAGTGTGCTTTCCCAGCCCGCCGATGAATGTCGTGTCTTCAAAGGTCGCGTTTCCGACATTGCGATAAAGCGAAGGCGTATCTCCGGCAAAATTTGTCTTCACGATGTCGAGGTTGCCGTCCATGTCGTAGTCCGCCGCCGAAACGCCCATTCCTGCCTGAGGCTTCCCGTCCGCGCTCAGCGCGCAGCCCGCCTCCATGGCGATGTCGGTGAACTTTCCGTTTTTTCTGTTCTGATACAGCGCGCTGGCCGTCGAATCGTTCGCCACATAAATGTCCGGCCAGCCGTCATTGTCAAAGTCGCCGGTCAGCACGCCCAATCCGTACGTCCCGTTGGCACTCAGAATCCCGCTGGACTCCGAAACGTCCGTAAACGTCCCATCCCCATTGTTGCGAAACAAAATATTCTTCCCACCGATCAGCCCCGGCGGACCGCACGCCACCATCACGCCCTTGTACAAGCACGGCCCCGACTCCGGCACCGGCGCCGTCGCCAGATCCATATCAATGTAGTTCGCCACAAAAAGATCGAGCCTGCCGTCCCGGTCGTAATCCACAAACGCGCAGCCCGAATTCCAGCGCTTCCCATTTCCGCCGACGCCGGCTTTTTCCGTTACATCGGTAAACGTTCCGTTGCCGTTGTTGTGATACAGCACATTCTTCCCGAAATAGCTCACGAACAGATCTTCATACCCGTCGTTGTCGTAGTCGCCGATGCACACGCCCTGCCCCCAGCCCGTGGTGTGCAGCAGCCCTGCCTTCTCCGTCACGTCCGTAAACGTTCCGTCGCGATTGTTTTTGAAAAGATGCGAGTGCGGCTCTTGCCCCTTGGGGAACCCTTCCAGCCGCCAACCGTTCACCAGAAAGATATCCAGCCAGCCGTCGTTGTCGTAGTCATAAAAGGCCGCGCCACAGCCGGTCGTTTCCAGCAGGTATCTGTTCTTGTGTTCGCCGCCGTAAATCGTTTTCGCGTTCAGCCCGGCCTGTTTCGCCACGTCCACAAAACTCACGCCCAGCGAAGCCGGGCTACCACCGTCCGCCTTCTGCGCTGAAGCCCGATAGGGGTCCAGCGCCCCGCCGAACACCGGCCGCACCGCCGCCACCAGGTTCTCGAGCGACACCACCAGCGCCGACCTGCTGAGCGACCGCAAGAATTTTCTTCGTGGAAATGACAATCGCGCAGCTACCTTCCCTTTGGCCCGGCAAAAACGCGTGCTAGACTCCACCCGTTTCTTTCTGGGTTTCGGGGCTTGTACCAAAACCCTGACCCAACATAGACAGTGTGGCTACGCATTGCAAGCAACCGAGCCACCTGTAACTCCACCATGCAAAATCTCCGATTCTCCTTTTCGAAACGTCGCAGCGCCAATCTGGCAGCCACCTTCAGGTGGCCTCTTTTTCTTTCGGTTCTTTTTCTTTTCATCTCTCTTCTGCCGCCCGTCCATTCCCAAACTACCGCGCCAACGATTCCCCCGCCTACTGTCGAAAATAATCTCGAACTTTCCCGCCCTGCTCGCCCTTGGGAATTCCTCGCGTCGGTAGGGAAAAAGGCCAGTCTCCTCGGCAGCGAATCCGGCGCCGTCGAAGCCTGGGTGTACCCGCTTAAAATTCTCCGCGACCTCCGCCTCACCGTCCTCACCGAAGGCCGCGCAATCCCAGCCGAATCCCTGGTCCGCACAGTCATTGCGCATCCCGAATCCACCACGCTTGTCTATTCCAGCGACATGTTCTCCATCAGCGAAACCTTCTTTGCCCCCATCGATCAGCCTGGCGCCATCGTCGAACTTCAAATCGAAACCGAGCAACCTCTCGAACTTGAAGTCAGCTTCATCCGTGATTTTCAGCTCGAGTGGCCCGCTTCCATGGGCGGCACTTACATCAATTGGAGTGACCCACTCCGCGCCTTTGTCTTCGGCGAAGACCGCCAGAAATTTTCCGCCATCGCCGGCTCTCCCACCGCCGCAAGCCCGCAACTCGAATACGAATCCAACTACAGCGGCACGCGCCGCAGCAGCATGCGCCTGGGCGTCACCAACAAAGGCCGCGACGCCAAACTCTTCGCCATAGCCGCTTCCATCAATGGCCGCGCGGACGCCGAAACCACTTACAAACGACTCACCACCGATCACGAAAAGCTTCGCGGCGAATCCGCCGCCTTCTACCAGCAATACCTACAACGAACCACAAGCGTTGATCTTCCCGACGCCGAACTTCAGCGCGCCTACGACTGGTCGCGCATCAGCCTCATCCAGGGACTGGTTTCGAATCCCACCATGGGCGACGGCCTCATCGCCGGCTACCGAGCCTCGGGCGAAAGTTACCGCCCCGGCTTTGCCTGGTTCTTCGGACGGGACTCCCTGTGGTCTGGGCTCGCGCTCAACAGCGAAGGCGATTTCGCCACCACCAAAACCGCGCTGGAATTCATCGCCAAATTCCAGCGCGAAGACGGAAAAATCCCCCACGAAATTGCGCAAGGCGCGAGCTTCGTGGATTGGTTCAAAGCGTATCCTTATGCGTACGCTTCGGCGGATGCCACGCCGCTCTACCTCATCGGTGTGGACGACTATGTCACATCAAGCGGCGACATCGAATTCGCCACAACCAATTGGCCGCACATCGCCAAGGCTTACGAGTTTCTCCGCTCCACATACAACGCCAGCGGATTCCCGCGCAATTTCGGGATCGGCCATGGTTGGGTTGAAGGTGGGCCGCTGCTGCCTATTGAATCGGAGTTCTACCAGAGCGGCCTCGCTGCAGCTGCGCTTCGCTCGCTGGCGCATCTTTCGCAGCTCACCGGAAAAGAAGCCGACGCCAAAGCGCTCAGCGCGCAATTTGAAAAAGAACACAAACAGCTCAACGAAGCGTTCTGGTCCACCGACAAAAAAATCTTCGCTTTCGCGCAAAGCCGCGACCACGAGCGCGTGGACGAACCTAGTGTCCTCGCCACCGTCCCCATGTGGTTCGGCCTCACCGACGAAGGCAAATCCCGGCAAATGATCTCCGCGCTGGCCGCCCACGAACACCAGACCGATTGGGGCATGCGCATCATTTCCAACCGCGCCGAAAAGTTCAGCGGCGGCGGTTATCATTACGGCTCCGTCTGGCCACTCTTCACTGGTTGGGCCTCGGTGGCCGAATATCGCTATCACCAGCCGCAACCGGCGTATGACAATCTCCGGGCCAATGCTCTGCTCGCGCTCGACGGTTCACCCGGCCACGTCACCGAAGTCCTCTCCGGCGACTACTACCAGCCGCTCTCCACCAGTTCCCCGCATCAAATCTGGTCCGCCGCCATGGTTATCAGCCCGCTCCTGCGCGGCATGTTCGGCCTCCAATTCAACGCCCAAGATCACACGCTTACTTTCGCGCCCCACATTCCCGCCGACTGGACAGATTTCTCGCTTCGTCAAATCTCCACCGGCACCGGTACGGTCCAGCTGAATTTCTCCCGCACCGCCGAATCCATCACAGTCAATGCCGACCGCAAAGGCGACTCCGATGTCCGCCTCAGCTTTTCTCCTTCGCTTAATCTCCGCGCTCAAGTCCTCTCCGTCACCCTCAACGGGAAAGCTCTACCCTTCCATCTCGAAGCACACGGAAGCGATCAGCACCTTATCACCGAAGCCAATCTCACCGCTGGCGCCAACACGCTCAAAGTCCGGGTGCGGAACGATTTCTCCGTCAGCGTGGCCAACACACTCCCTGCGCTCGGAAGCACCAGCCAGGGTTTGCGTATTCTCTCTGAGACCTGGAATGCCACGCACGATACGCTCACTGTCGAAACACAGGGGCTACCCGGAAGAACCTACACGCTTTCTGTGTGGGGCAAAGGCCAGATCACGTCGGCCGAAGGCGCTCGCGTAAGCCCCGGAGGTTCTCTCGAAGAACAATTTCCTGCCTCCTCTAACAGCGAACCACAGAAACAAACCGTCACTCTCCGCTTCCGCTGAAACTCCTTTGCTCCGCCTGGTTACGCTATTACTACTTCTGTGTCATTACTTCGCACTTTTTCACGCAACACTTCGCCTTCTTCACGCGATTCCCAGCTTTTTCTGCATTTCCTCCAACGTGATTCCCTTGGTCTCCGGATACCACAGCAGCACTACAAAAAATTGCAGCGCCATCATCGCGGAGAAAAATACGAATGGATATCCGCCTGATTTCGCCGCCACCGCCGGAAATCCCAGCGAAATAATTCCCGCCATCAGCCAGTGGGCGAAGCTCCCGAGACTCTGCCCCGCCGCGCGCACCCGGTTGGGAAACACTTCGCCGATGTACACCCAGATCACCGCGCCCTGCGAGAATGCAAAAAACGCGATGTACGCGACCAGCAGCCACACCAGCCAGCTTTCGTGGCTGTGCGACAGAAACACATACGAGACTCCCGCCAGGCACAATGTTGTACCCACAGCCCCGGTCAGCAACAATTTCTTGCGCCCTACCTTGTCAATCAGCGTCATCGCAATCATCGTAAAAATCAGATTGGTCGCCCCGATCGCTACCGCCTGCAAATCGGAAGAAACCTTGCTAAAGCCGGCCTGCGCGAAAATCTGGTTCAGGTAGTACAAAATGCCGTTGATGCCGGAAAGCTGGTTGAACATCGCGATGGACACCGCGAGAAAAATCGGCAAGTTGTAGCGGCCGTTGAAAAGCGATTCGCCGGCGTGATGCTCTGCGTCAATCGAAGCCACAATGTCCTGGAGTTCCTGCTCATAATTTTCTTCGCCGGTAATCCTCAACACGTCGCGAGCTTCGTCAATACGCTTCTTCTTGACCAGCCAACGGGGGCTGCGGGGAATTCCGAAAAGCATCATCAGAAAAATCGCCGCGGGCAGAGCCGCGATTCCCAGTTTCCAGCGCCACTCCGCATCTCCCAGCTTCAACATCCCGATCAAATAATTCGATAAGTACGCCAGTAAAATGCCGAACACTACGTTGAACTGGAACAGTCCCACCAGCCGTCCGCGATATTTCGCCGGAGCAATTTCGGCGATATACATCGGCCCCAGCACCGAGGAGCCGCCAATGGCCAGCCCGCCAATCACGCGGAAGGTCACCAGTGTCGTCCAGTTCCAAGCCAGCCCGCAGCCGATCGCCGAAACCAGATACAACACCGCCAGAATCCGCAAACTGTCCCGTCGTCCGTACGCGTCGCCCGGAATCCCAGCGAGCATTGAGCCGATGATGGTTCCCGCGAGCGCGCTCGACACCGTCACGCCCAGCGAAAGCGGCGTCAGGTGAAACAACTCCGTCAGCGACTGGGTGGTTCCGGAAATCACTACCGTGTCGAAGCCAAACAGCAACCCGCCCAGCGCCGCCACCACCGTGCTCCGCAGCAACACCCCGTTCAGTCGCATGATGGGCACCTTCCCGAGAATCCGCCGCGCATTGTACAGGAAGTGGGCGACGCGAGGACCAGCGACCTAAGACCAGGGCGTTCGGTCCGCTAGCTCCTCCGGTCAGGGTAAGCCGACGTAGTTTTCGGCGAGGGATTGGGAGGCGGCGCGGGAAGTGGTGACGTAGTCGAGTTCGGCGAGCTGGCGGCGGTGATCGAAGGGAGTGTCAGTGGCGAAGCGGTGCAGCAGCTGGGTCATCCACCAGGAGAAGCGCTGCACTTTCCAGACGCGGCGGAGGCACGTTTCGGAGTATCGCGCGAGGAGATCGGAGCTGCCAGCCTTGTAGAAGGCGCCCAAAGCATCGGCGAGGACGCGAACGTCGGCGACGGCGAGATTGAGCCCCTTGGCACCGGTGGGCGGAACGATGTGGGCGGCGTCGCCGGCGAGAAACAGGCGGCCGAACTGCAGGGGCTCAACGACGAAGCTGCGCATGCCAGTGACGGCTTTTTGCAGGATGGGGCCTTCCGTGAGGCGCCAGCCGTCGGCGGTGGCGAAGCGCTGGCGGAGCTCGCTCCAGATGCGGTCATCGGGCCAGAGCGCGAGGTCTTCTTCGGGATCGCATTGCAGATAGAGGCGGCTGATTTCCGGCGAGCGCATGGAGAGAAGCGCGAAACCGCGATCGTGATGGGCGTAGATAAGTTCCTTGGAGGATGGCGGCGCCTCGGCGAGGATGCCGAGCCAGCCGAAAGGATAGTCGCGTTCATAAAAGGTGAGTAAGCCCGCGGGAACAGCGGAACGTGAAACCCCGTGGAAACCGTCACAGCCAGCGACAAAGTCGCAATCCAGACGTTCGGAGACGCCATTGTGGCGGAAGCTGACGCAGGGGGTGGTGGAGTCGAGTGCGTGGAGAGATACGTCCGTGGTTTCAAACAGGAGGGGACGATTGGTGGCCAGACGGGCGGCGACTAGGTCCTTAATGACTTCGTGCTGCGCGTAGATGGTGACGCACTTGCCGGCAGCAAGATCGCGAAAGTCAATACGATGGGCGCGGCCGTTGAAGCGCAGCTCGATGCCACCGTGTTCGAGGCCCTGGCGGCGTAGACGTTCGCCGACGCCGAGCTCATGCATGAGCTGGACGGTGTTGTATTCGAGTAGGCCGGCGCGGACGCGCTCTTCGATGTATTGGCGAGTGTGGAGTTCCAGGATAACGGACTCAATGCCGGCCCGCTGAAGAAGAAGAGAGAGAAAGAGTCCGGCGGGGCCGGCACCGATAATGGCGACTTGAGTGCGCATGCAAGGAACGATACTCCAGGGTTGCCGTCAGGTGCCAATGGGGGAACTGGTTTTTCAATACAGGGTGCGCAGAGGACGCGGACGAAGAGAACGGACGAGAAATTTATGGCGCTGGATGCTCGTACGCCAGGTTATCGAAGCGCAGCCTCTGAGCATTTTCTAGTTCGAGGATCACGCGGGGACTCGCGTCGTGCCAATCCGTACGAATACGGCGAAGTTCTCCCGGCTTGATCTTGTAGGCAGTCCCGTGAATCCCGTCTGCCCGAACGGTGAGCGTGGCGTCGGCAGGACCGTCGTTGCAAACATCAAAGCCAACCAAGATCCGGGGCGCGACGAAGCGAAATTCCGCCGAACGTGCTTCAGGATTCTGCAGCACCAGGTTGAATGTACCGAACTTCCCCGCCGG
>Ga0075425_100004757_pt1 | contig 14050 bp, 12 predicted proteins | sample SoiMethybrSBSTD4_FD_75300 | JGI IMG/M metagenome (GOLD analysis project Ga0075425, IMG submission 75300) | Bulk soil microbial communities from a Populus tree surrounding site in Tennessee, USA - Soil MetaG P. TD hybrid SBSTD4 | ecosystem: Environmental > Terrestrial > Soil > Tree plantation...
CGCGGCAACGTGGGCGCTGCGGCAGATCGACGACGACGACGACGGCGACGTGCACGTGCACGTCAATCCGCATGTGCACGTCAATCCGCACGTGAAGGTCAAGCCGTAATACGGCCTCGTTCGACCAGCTGAAAGTAGTCGCGCAGCTCCTCGGCCTCACGGGAATCGTCCCAGCCGAGGAGCTGTTTCATGAGAGCGGTGACTCTCGGCACAACCGACTGTCCGTGGTCCGCGACCTCGTAGAACAGATGGAGCCGTCGGACCAACACGTCCTGGACTCGGACTGCCATCTCCCGCTCGACCGCGTACGCGACTTCGGCCCAGATCTCCGGACGGCCGGCAATCATGTTCTCGCCCAGCCGGCGATCGCGGTCCACCAGATTGAGCACCGCCGCCGCTTCGCTGCCGTAATTCGCGACCAGGTGCCGCGCCGTCGCCTCCGCGGCACCGCGCGCACGTGCCGACTCCACCAAGACGTCGAGCTCCGCCGCCTCACCGCCCGGCAGTGGCTGGCGATCTGTTGGCGGACGCTTGGCGCGAGGCCGGCCGTCCAGCTCGTGCAGGCGTGCCGCGACACGGTCCACCACATCGCGCGCCATGATGCGATACGTCGTCAGCTTTCCGCCGACGATAGAGATCAGCCCCTGTGGGCTCTCGAGCACGCGGTGCTCTCGCGTCACTTGCGACGGATTTAGGCTTTCCTCGCGCAACAAAGGACGAAGTCCCGCCCATGCCGATATGACATCGCCCTGATTGAGGCGCGCGTCCGGAAAGGCGGCATTGGCCGAGCGCAGCAGATAGGTCACATCGGCGGCGGTGACGCGCAGTTTGTCGGGTGGCGCGTCGGCATCCGTGTCGGTCGTGCCGATGTAGGAGAGGTCTCCCCAGGGCAGCGCGAACATCACGCGACCGTCGACCGGCGAGAACAGCGTAACGGCGTGCTCGTTGGCCAATCGCTTGCGCGGCACGATGACGTGCGCGCCTTTCGTGAGACGCATGACGGGCGCGGCGTTCGGGTCGTCGAGACGGCGGATTTGATCCGACCATGGGCCCGTCGCGTTCACAACGGCGTGGGCGCGGATATTCATCGTTTCGCCCGTCAACACATCGCGGACGACGGCGCCGCGCACGCGACCGTCGGGCTTGAGCAAGGCCGTTGTCTCGACGTAATTCGCCGCCAGCGCGCCGGCGCGCACAGCGCTCCGCACGGTCGCGACGACCAGGCGTGCATCGTCGGTCTGCGCATCGTAGTACAGCGCCGCCCCCACCAGTCCCTTATCTCGTAGACCCGGCTCGACACGGCGCACTTTCTTCGGGCGCAGCCAACGATGCCGGCGCACGTTGCGAAATAATGAAAGCACATCGTACAGCCACATCCCGGCCCGGAGTTGCCAGGCCGGAACGCGGGCACCGCGGTATACCGGAAAGAGAAATGCGAGCGGGCGCACGAGATGCGGCGCGATCGTGAGAAGCACGCGACGCTCGCGGCTGGCTTCGAACACCAGATGGAACGCGTACTGCTCGAGATACCGGATGCCGCCGTGGACGAGCCGCGAAGAATGCGATGACGTGCCGGCGCCGAAGTCAGCCTTGTCGATGAGCGCCGTGCGGTAACCACGCAGCGCCGCATCACGCGCAATGCCCGCCCCGGTAATGCCGCCGCCAATGATCAGAAGATCCACTGGGGTCTCGGCCATGCTTGCCAGGGCCGCGGCTCGCGCTTGCTCCAACTCCCCTCCACTTGGGGCAGGTGGTAGGTTTCGAACCTCACCCGAGTCTCCGTGTTTGGAGCGGGGTTGGGGGGGTGAGGACAGGAGGGGAAAGAATCTAATGCCGAGTCTCAACGGCCGTCGCGTAGCGGTGATCGCCGGCGTCCGCACACCATTTGCAAGAGCGGGGACGGTGCTGAAGGACGCCGGTGCCGTGGACCTCGCGCGCTACGCTGCGCGCGAGCTGCTCGAGCGAACGAACTTCGATGGCAGCGATGTGGAAGACGTGATCTTCGGGCAGGTCGTGGCCTCACCGCTCGTGCCGAACGTGGCACGCGAGGTGAGCCTCCTGCCGCAGTTTCCCAAAGAGATCCCCGCCTATTCGGTAAACCGTGCCTGCGCCTCCAGCGGCCAGGCTGTGGCAGACGCGGCCGATGCGATCGCGCTCGGCAACGCGAACGTCGTGCTGGCCGGCGGTGTGGAATCGCTCTCCGGCATTCCGATCCTCGCCTCCCGCCGCCTCGCGGACATTCTCGTCGAGGCCAGCAAGGCCCGATCGCTGGGAGCACGGTTACGCACGTTCGCCAAAGTTCGGCCGCGGGACCTGGTCCCGGTCTCACCGGCGATTGCGGAGCCGTCCACCGGAGAGACGATGGGCCAGTCGGCGGAAAAGATGGCGAAGGAGAATCATATCTCTCGTGAGGAGCAGGACCGCTGGGCCTTGCGCAGCCACAAGCTGGCAGCGCAAGCCACTGCCGACGGCCGCTTGACGGCCGAGATCGCACCATGGCTGCCGAGCCGGTCCGGCGGACCCGTCGTGCAACAGGACAACGGGATTCGGACCGATACGTCTCTCGAGCAGATGGCGAAGCTCAAACCGGTGTTCGATCGCCGCTACGGTAGTGTTACCGCGGCGAACTCATCGCCCCTCACCGACGGCGCATCCGCGGTCCTCCTGATGAGCGATGATAAGGCTCGGGCGCTCGGCTATGAGCCGCTCACCTATGTCCGCTCGCACGCAGTGGCGGCCGTGGATCCCGGCTGGCAGCTCCTGCAGGCGCCGATCTTTGCGGTCCCCAGCGCGCTGGAGCGCGCCGGGATTCAGTGGAAAGACCTGGGCCTGATCGAGATTCATGAGGCGTTCGCCTCGCAAGTGCTCTCGAACCTGCAGGGCTTCGCGGCCAAAGGCTGGGAGATCAACGAGGACATCATCAACGTCATGGGCGGCTCGATCGCCATCGGCCATCCGTTCGGTGCGACCGGCGGCCGGCTCGTAACCACACTGTCGAATGAAATGAAGCGTCGCGATGTGCAGTTTGGGCTGATATCGATCTGCGCGCAGGGCGGGATGGCCATCGCGATCGTCCTGGAACGCCGCTGATGGCGACGCTCGCACCGCCGTCATCGCGGGTCGCGCCCGCCGTCACGTGGGACGTGCAAGACGGCGTTGCCGTGGTTGTGCTCGACTTGAAGGGTCAGCCGGTCAACGTGATCTCGCGGGCGGTCAAGGATGAGTTTCTTGCCTGCTTTGCGGCGCTCGCAGACGATCCCAGAGTCCAGACGGTCGCGTTCTTTTCAGGTAAGCCCGAAAATTTCATCGCCGGCGCCGACATCGAGGAATTCGTACAGCTGAAGTCCGCGGCTGAAGCGGAGCGTCTGTCGGCCGATGGCCAGGAAATGCTCGATCGCGTCGCGCGCTTTCCCAAACCCATCGCCGTCGGTATCCACGGCGCATGCCTGGGCGGCGGGTTCGAGTTCGCGCTCGCGTGCCGCTACCGCGTGGCCACCGATCACCCCAAGACGCAGATCGGTCTGCCCGAAGTGCAGCTCGGCATTCTGCCGGGTGCCGGCGGTTGCCAGCGCCTTCCGCGGCTCATCGGTGCGCGCGCCGCGCTGGACATCATTCTCGCCGGCAAGAGCGAGCGCGCGGCGAAAGCGTTTCGACTCGGCATGGTGGACGAGCTCGTCCCCGCGCCGATCCTGCGGGACGTGACGATCGCCGCCGCCAAGCGGATGGCAGGTGGCTGGCGACCCAAGCGCAAACGGCTCGGTGGTTTTCTCGGCTTTCTGCTCGATGGCAATCCGCTCGGCCGCCGGATCGTCTTTCGAGCGGCTCGCAAGCAGGTGCTCGAGCGCACCGGGGGAAACTATCCCGCCCCGCTTGCCGCGCTCGAGGCGGTCGAATACGGTCTCAAGCACGGAATCAACGAAGGACTGAAGCGCGAGGCGCAGCTGTTTGGCCAATTGGCCGTGACCGATGTCTCTCGAAAGCTGGTCCAGATTTTTTTCGCGACCAATCAGCTCAAGAAGGATCCCGGCGTCGCCAACGCGCCGCCTCCCGTCCGCGTACAGCGTCTCGGCATTGTGGGTTCGGGGTTCATGGGATCGGGAATCGCGGGCACGGCCGTGGCGCAGGCCGAAGTGGATGTGCGCATGAAAGACGCCGATGTCGCGCGAGTCTCGCAGGGAATTCTGTCCGCGCGCGCGATTCTCGATGACCGCCTGAAGCGTCGCCGCATCAACAAGTACGAGTACGCGCGCCTCGTCGCTCTGCTCTCGGGCGGTGACAGCTACGCCGGGTTCGGGCGCGCCGAGCTGACCATCGAGGCGGTGTTCGAAGATCTGGGCGTCAAGCAACAGGTTTTGCGTGAGATCGAGCCGATGCTGCCGTCCGATGGTGTCTTTGCCTCCAATACGTCGACGATTCCCATCACGCGCATTGCCGAGGCCGCGCGCGCGCCGGAGCGCGTGATTGGCATGCACTTCTTCTCGCCCGTCGCCAAGATGCCGCTGCTCGAGGTGATTCCGGGCGCGCGCACCGCGCCGCAAACCGTGAGCACGGCGGTCGCGTTCGGCCGTCGCATGGGGAAAACAGTCATCGTCGTGCGCGACAGCCCCGGCTTTTGGGTGAACCGAATTCTGGCGCCCTACGGCAACGAAATCGGCCATCTCCTGGCGGAAGGCGCATCGATCGAGGAAATCGACAGTCTCGCCGTGCGGTTTGGCTTTCCCGTCGGGCCGGTGACGTTGCTCGATGAAGTCGGACTCGATGTCGCGGTGAAAGTCGCGGGGGTGATGCAGGAGGCCTACGGCGATCACATCATCCCGCCTTCGAGCGGTCCCGGTGTCACGGCGCTGGTGAAGGCCGGACGTTTGGGCCGTAAATCGGGTCGAGGCTTCTACCTCTATAAGGGGGGCAAGAAGCGTGGCGTCGATTCGAGCGTCTACGAGCTGCTCGGTGTCCATCCCAACGGTGGTCCCAGGCCTGCCGAAATCCTGCAGCGGCTGGTGCTCCCCATGGTCAACGAAGCGGCGCGTGCGGTCGGCGAAGGCGTCGTGCACAATCCGCGTGACGGCGACATCGGCGCCATTTTCGGATTCGGCTTCCCCCCGTTCCGCGGCGGCCCGCTGCGCTATGCGGACGATCTCGGAGCGGAGCGGATCGTAACCGATCTCGAGCGCCTGGCGGAGCGTCATGGCGCGCGGTTTGCGCCGGCGGATGTGCTGCGGGAGCAGGCCCGCGATGGAACGAAATTCTACGCCTGATGCTGCGCGCCACGTTCCTGTGGTTGAGCGAGCAGCCGAGGATCTTTGGCTTCGTGCGGAAGAACCGGCTCGCCCGCAAGCTGGCCTCCCGCTTTGTCGCTGGCGAAACGCTCGACGAGGCGATCGCCACGGTCCGCGACCTCAACGGTAGCAACCTGTCCGCATCGCTCGACCTGCTCGGTGAATCGGTGCTGCACGTCGAGGAAGCACAGCGCGCCTGTCGCACGTATCTGGATCTGCTCGACCGCATTCACGCCGCCCAGGCCAGCGCCAACGTTTCCGTCAAGCTCACGCAGATGGGCCTCGACATCGACGAGCAACTGTGCATCGACAACATGCGCGCCGTCATCGGCAAGGCGAAGCAGCATCAGTCGTTCGTGCGCATCGACATGGAGCAGTCGAGCTATGCCGCCAAAACGCTCCGACTTTTCAAGGATGTTTTTTATCCGGAATTCGGCAACGCGGTGGGGGTCGTGCTGCAGTCCTATCTGCGACGTACCAAAGACGATGTAGAAGACATGATCGGGCTCGGTGCGCGCGTGCGACTCTGCAAGGGCGCGTACAAGGAGCCGGAAGAAGTCGCCTTCCCTGATAAGCGCGACGTCGATGCCAATTACGTCGCTTGCATGGAGCAGCTACTGCTGCGTGGCAACTATCCCGGCATTGCCACGCATGACGCGGATATCATCGATCACGCCAATGCATTCACGAAGCAGAAGAGCATCTCGAACGCGCGCTACGAATTTCAGATGCTGTACGGCGTCCGCCGCGACCTCCAGCACCGGCTGCGCCGCGAAGGTTACAACATGCGCGTATACGTCCCGTTCGGGACGCATTGGTACCCGTACCTGATGCGACGCCTCGCCGAACGGCCCGCGAACCTTGCGTTCATCACGACGAACATCCTCAAAGAGTCGGTGCACCGCCGCCCCCGCCGCCCCAGCTCCCCCCGCTGATGGATGACGCGACGTTGGGGGGCTATCAGCAGGTGCATGGACGTCCGCCGGCGTTCGGCGCGGCGGACGGTCAGGCATACTCGGTCGACACATTTGCGGACGACGCAGCCGGCGACGGTCGGTATGGTGCCGCTCTCTTATTCGTGCGCTGGGGTGAAAGCTCTCCGGTCGGGCATCTCGAAACCGACTATCTCGCTTTTGGATCCACGCCTGCCGAGGCGCTCGCGCCGGTCCTGGCGCTCACGCTGGAAGAAGTAAAAGCACATCTGGACAATTGCGTCGCACGAGCCAAGACGTGAGCGCCACCCGCGGAGTGGTGCTCGCGCGTACCGCCGGCGGTTACAGGGTCCACACCGACGAAGGCGAGATCACGGTCTCGCTGCGGGGCAAGCTCAAGTATCAAGACACCGATCGCGTCGTCCCAGGTGACGTCGTGGTGCTCGACGGGCCGACGATCGCCGATATCACGCCGCGTCGCTCGGTGTTGGCCCGGCGCGAGCCGGGGTCGGGACAACGCCGCGCCCAGCCGGTCGCGGCGAATGTCGATCAGGTCATTGTTGTCGCCTCGGCCCGAGACCCTGAGGCGAATCCCCGCATGATGGACCGCATCCTCGTCATCGCCGAGGCGAACGGGTTGCCCGCCGCGATCGTCGTGAACAAGCACGAGCTCGATCCGAACGTCGCCGAGGCGCTGCGCACGCGTTTCGGACCGGCGGAGTATCAGGTGCTGCCGACGTCAGTGAAAGCGGACGAAGGGCTGCCGGCGTTACGGGATCTGTTGCGCGGCCGGCACTCGGTCTTCACCGGTCCATCGGGAGCGGGCAAATCCAGCTTGCTCAACGCACTCGAACCGGGTCTCAAGCTGCGGGTCGGCGCGATCAGCGAGAAGTGGCGCACCGGCAAGCACACGACCACCACCGCGGAGCTCGTACCGGTGGCTGGTGTTGGTTATGTCGTGGACACGCCTGGGCTCCGCGAAGTTGGTGCGTGGGGCATCGATCCCAATGCACTGGGCGGATGCTTTCCCGAGTTCCGGCCGTATCTCGATCAATGTCGCTTCGACAACTGCCGCCATCTGACCGAGCCAGGATGCGCTGTCCGTGCGGCGCCTGCGGGCGCCATCGATCCCGATCGGCTGCTCTCGTACGAACGGATCTACGAGGAAGTCAGCGAGCCTTCCTGGTCCAGCGGCCGGCGTCGCGGGAGGTGACCTTGGCCATCATCTGTGTGAACGCCTCGTCGAGGTCGATCTTTTGCGAATTCGCGATGCAGATGACGACGAACACGATGTCGGCCAGCTCCATGGCCATGGAGCCGGCGGCCTCATCGGCCTTCTTTTTCTTGGGACCAAACTGGTGATTGACTTCGCGGGCCAGCTCGCCCACTTCCTCCGCCAGCCGCGCCACGTTCACAAGCGGTGGGAAGTAACCCTCTTCGAATTGCCCCACCCAACGATCGACGGCTGCTTGCGCTTCGCGAAAACTCATGGCTGACCTCGTCGCGCCCTTTCAGGGTGAGCGGTATGCCGCGGTCGATCGGCTCAGCTTCTTGATCGCGCCGCCGTACGACGTCATCGATCAAGCCGAGCGCGCGCGGTACGCGGCACTCGATCCCGACAATATCGTCCACGTGATGCTGCCGGAAGCACCGCCGGGCAGGCCTGAAGAAGAGCGGTACCGCGTGGCCGCGGAGCTTCTGAACAAATGGCGTAAGAATAATGTGCTCGCGCGCGACCCTCGAGCCGTCCTGTACGTCATGGCTCAGGATTTCACGCAGCCGACCGGAGAGCGGCTCACCCGGCGAGGCGTGTTCGCGGCGGTGGCCGCGGAAGGCTACGAGCCGCGCCGCATTCGGCCGCACGAGCACACGCATGCGGGCCCCAAAGCCGATCGCCTGGCGTTGCTGCAGGCGACGCGGACCAACATCGAGTCCATCTTCCTGCTCGCGCCGGATCCCGATCGCACATTGGCCAACGCGATTGCCCGCGCGTCGGACGGCAAACCGGACGCGACGGCCGAATTGAATGGTGTCGGCATCAGGGTGTGGATCGTGCGCGACCCGTCCCGGTTCCCCCTTCCCCCGTCCCCGCTGTACATCGCCGACGGTCATCACCGCTACGAAACGGCGAGCGCCTATGCGCTCGAGAATCCCGCCGCTGATCGCGTCCTGGCACTGATCGTCTCGGCGAGGGAGCCAGGTCTTGTCGTCCTGCCCACACATCGCGTGATCTTCGGACCGGATCGCGACCTCGATCGGTTGTTGCCGCGGTGGCGCGAATGGTTCGATGTCCAGCCACTCGCGGCGGGCCGGGACCCTGTTGCCACGCTCGCCAGCCTGGGACGTGACCGCACCGTCTGCATCGTGGCCGACCGTAGCCGCACGCTGGTGCTGCAGCTCAAACCGGGCGCTTTGCCCGACCGGTTGCCGAGCCTCGTCCAGAGCCAGGCCGTGCGCGATCTCGACGTGGCGCGTGTCGAGTCGCTCGTGGTCAAGGAGGTTCTCGTCTCCGGCATGTCGACACCCATCGTGCGCTACGTGCCGAATGCAAAGGATGCACTCGATATGGTGCAGCACGGGGGAGCCGCGGTCGCGGTGCTTCTCAACCCCACGAAGGTGGAGCAGGTGTTTGCGGTGGCGGACGCCGGCGACGTGATGCCGCCGAAGTCCACGTACTTCATTCCGAAGGTGCCGAGCGGCCTGGTCTTGCGGCCCTTAACCGTCTGACGGTCGGACTGTCGGACTGTTTTCTTGCGAGGTCACATGTTCCTACAAGGAAAGACGGTTCTGTTTTTTGCGGGTCCTCTGTATGAGGATCTCGAGTTGTGGTATCCAAAAATCAGGTTGGAGGAGGAAGGCGCGAGGACCATCGTAGCTGGAATTGGCGAAAAGATCTACAACGGCAAACGTGGGTACCCCGTCACCGTAGATACTCAGGTGTCCGATCTTTCCTCCGCGGATTACGACGGACTCGTGATCCCGGGTGGGTTTGCTCCTGACCAGCTTCGCCGCTTTGAGAAGGTCTTGCAGCTGACGCGTGAGATTTATCAGGCCGGTAAGCCCGTCGGCTTCATCTGTCACGCTGGCTGGGTCCCGATTTCCGCAAAGATCCTCAAGGGCAAGCGCGCTACGAGCGTCCGCGCCATCAAGGACGACATGGAAAATGCCGGCGTGATATGGGAAGACAGTCCCGTGGTCGTCGACGGCAATCTGATTTCCTCTCGAACTCCGGCCGATTTGCCGCAGTTTTGCAAAGCTCTCATCCAGGCACTGCAGCGCGGGCCACAGGATTAGTGGCTAAAGTCCGGCGCGTCGATAGCTTCTCGGCATGAGTCCACGCCATCGACAGCAAATCCTGGACAACTTGGAGTCGATCTACCGGGAGGCCTACGATCGAGCCAAGAAGACCGGTGACGAGCGCCGCATGGCCGACCTCGATGCGGCGTACCAACGCGAGCAGTTGTTGCTCGAGGTCCTGCTCGATATTCGCGACGGCCTGCGGTCCCCTTCTCCTTCCAAGCAGGAGACCGGAACCAACCCGCTGGCCGCGATCGATACCATTCGCCGCATCACTAAACTCCGCTAGGAGACCATTGTGCGTCGTACGCCGTACGTCGTAGCGCTCGTTCTTGTGGCCGCATGCGGATCCAAAGCCGACATCGTCATCCAGGGCGGCCCCGTCTGGACCGGTCTCTCGACCGGTCGCGGGCAGCCCGGTGGCGTCGCGATCGGCGGCGGCAAGATCCTGGCCGTCGGTGATTCAGCGCAAATCGCGCGCTACGTCGGATCCAAGACGCAGGTGCTTCAGGCGCACGGCGGGCTCATCATGCCGGGTTTCGCCGACGGGCATACGCACTTCGTCGATGGCGGCTTCCAGCTCGCGTCGATCGATCTCCGCAACGCCGCCACGCCGCAGGAATTCGTGCGTCGCATCAAAGAGTACGCCGCCAAAATGAAGCCCGGCGAATGGATGCTGGGCGGCGACTGGGACCACACACTGTGGCGTGGCGCACCGCTGCCGCATCATGAATGGATCGACTCGGTCACGCCGAATAATCCCGTGTTCCTCAGCCGGGTCGACGGCCACATGGCGCTTGCAAATGCCGCCGCCATGCGCGCGGCCAAGGTGACACGCGACACGCGAGCCCCCGTAGGCGGCGAAGTGCCCCGCGACGCGCATGGCGAGCCGATCGGAATCTTCAAGGACAACGCCGAGGGCTTGATCGACGAGGCGATTCCGATGCCGACGGCGGAGCAGGAGGACTCCGCGGTCGCACGCGCGCTCGTCTATGCGGCGTCGCTTGGTGTCACGGCGACGTCGAACATGTCGGCGTCGTGGGCGAATCTCGCCGCCTACAAGCGCATGGAACGCGCCGGTCGGATGACCGCGCGGGTCTTCTTGTATTTGCCGATTGATGGCTGGAAAGCAGTCGCCGACAGTGTCAGCCACGGTGCCGGAGACGATTGGGTGCACATCAACGGCGTCAAAGGCTACATGGACGGCTCGGCCGGCTCGCGCACGGCCTACTTCTTCGAGCCGTTCTCGGATTCCGCCGGCTATCGCGGTCTGATGCGGCAGCCTGAACCGCAGATGCGTGCCTGGGTCGGCGCGGCCGATTCGGCGGGTCTGCAGATCGCCGTGCACGCCATCGGTGACCAGGCCAACGCGATCATTCTCGCGATCTACGACAGCGTGACACATGCGCATGGCGCGCGCGACCGCAGGTTTCGCGTCGAACACGCGCAACATCTCCGGCCGCAGGAAATCCCGCTGTTCGGGCAGCGTCGCGTCGTTCCCTCGATGCAGCCCTACCACGCGATCGACGATGGCCGCTGGGTCGAGAAACGCATTGGACCCGAGCGGATCAAGACGACGTACGCGTTCCGCACATTGCTCGATACCGACGCGCCGCTCGCGTTCGGTTCTGACTGGACCGTTGCGTCGCTCAATCCGATGATGGGCGTCTACGCGGCCGTCACACGTCGGACCCTCGACGACAAGAATCCCGGCGGCTGGGTGCCGGAGCAAAAGATCAGCGTGGGAGAAGCGCTGCGCGCCTACACCTACGGCAACGCGTGGGCGACCTTCAACGAACAGAAATGGGGCACGCTGGCCCCGGGCCGCTTCGCGGACGTCGTTGTGCTCGATCACGATCCGTTTGCCGTGGCACCGGAATCGCTCGGCACGATCAAGCCGCGCTACACGATCGTGGGAGGCAAGGTGGTGTATAGCAAACCGTGACTTGCTGAGAATCCACGCTATTTTGCGACTATAATGGCAACACGGTCCCCTTCACCCTCTCGTACGCGTCCGGCCAAGGCCCCCACAACGCTGGCCAAGGCCGATCTGCTCGACATGTACCGGCTGATGCTGACCTCGCGTCGCATCGACGACCGGGAGATCCAGCTCAAGCGCCAAAACAAGATCTTCTTCCAGATTTCGGGCGCCGGGCATGAAGGCGTCCTCGTGGCCGCCGGCAAGGCCCTCCGCCCTGCGTACGACTGGTTCTATCCCTATTATCGCGATCGCGCGCTCTGCCTCACCATCGGCATGACGCCGACGGAGATGTTTCTCGCCGCGGTCGGCGCCGCCGACGATCCTAGTTCGGGCGGCCGTCAGATGCCGTCGCACTGGGGACACAAGGACCTCAACATCGTCAGCCAGTCGAGCCCTACAGGGACGCAGTTTCTCCAGGCGGTGGGCTGCGCGGAAGCGTGGCTGCGGTATCACCGGATTGCCGGACTCAAGGACAAGCCGATTCACGGCGACGAGATCGTCTACTGCTCGGCCGGCGACGGCACGACCAGCGAAGGCGAGTGGTGGGAGGCCCTCAATAGCGCCAGCAATCTCAAGCTTCCTGTCCTATTCCTGATCGAAGACAACAAGTACGCGATCTCCGTGCCGATCGAAGTGCAGACGGCGGGCGGATCGGTGTCGAAGCTCGTGTCGAATTTCCCGAACTTGCTGGTCGAGGAAGTGGACGGGTGCGACCCCGTCGTGTCGTATGCCGCGTTGATCCGAGCAGCCGAATGGTGCCGGCAGCGCAAGGGCCCGGCGCTCGTGCACGCGCATGTCACGCGGCCTTACTCCCACTCCTTGTCCGACGACGAGATCCTCTACAAGCCGTCCCGCGAGCGCGAGGAAGAGGCCAAGCGCGATCCGCTGACAATGTTTCCCAAGCGATTGATCGAAGAGGGTGTCGCGACCGAGTCGGAGATCGAGGCCATCAAGGCGCAGGTGAACGAGGACATCCAGGTCGCCGCGGACATGGCGCTGGCCTCACCCCAGCCCAAGCCCGAAACGGCGATGCAGTGGGTGTACTCGCCGGACGTCGATCCGACATCGGAGCAGTTCGACACGGAAGACGATCCGCACTTCACCGGCGAACCCACGACGATGGTGGATCTGCTCAACGGCTGCATGAAAGACGAGATGGGTCGGGATCCGCGCATCATCGTGTTCGGCGAAGACGTCGCCGATGTAAGCCGCGACCAGTATCTCAAGGAAGTGAAGGGCAAAGGCGGGGTCTTCAAGGTGACGTGGGGGCTGCAGCGTCAGTTCGGGAGCGACCGCGTCTACAACTCCCCGCTCGCCGAAGCCAACATCGTGGGTCGAGCGATCGGGCTGGCGACACGCGGACTGAAGCCGGTCGTCGAAATCCAGTTCTTCGACTACATCTGGCCGGCGTATCACCAGCTCCGGAACGAGCTGGCGACCCTCCGCTGGCGCTCGAGCAATGCGTTCAGCGCGCCCGTCGTGGTTCGCGTTACCTACGGCGGCTACCTGAAAGGTGGCTCGCTTTATCACTCACAGACCGGCGCGGTGGTCTTCACCTCCGTGCCCGGCCTGCGCGTCATTTGCCCGTCGACCGCGCTCGACGCGAATGGGCTGCTGCGTACCGCCATTCGCTGCGACGACCCGGTCGTCTTCCTCGAGCACAAGCACCTCTACCGTCAGACCTACAACAAAGCGCCCAATCCCGGTCCCAACTTCATGATCCCCTTCGGCAAGGCCAAAGTCGTGCGGGAAGGGACGGGACTCACGGTCATCACGTACGGGGCCGTCGTCCAGCGGACGCTCGTCGCCGCCAAAGAGGTCGAGGAGAAAGACGGCGTCAGCGTCGAAGTCATCGATCTGCGCTCGCTGTCGCCGGTCGATTGGGAAACGATCGAGGCGTCGATACAGAAAACGAACAAGGTGATCGTCGCGTACGAAGACGCGCAGTCGTGGGGGTACGGCGCCGAGATCGCCGCGCGGATCGCGGATCAATGTTTCCCGTGGCTCGATGCGCCGGTGAAGCGCGTCGCATCGACCGATACATTCGTGGCGTACGCGCCCGACGTCGAAGACTACATCCTGCCCCAGGTGGAGGATCTCGCGCAGGCGATGCGCGAGCTGCATGCGTTCTAGGCCGACCGCCGCCCTCACATACGGAGTCCTTTTTTTCCTCTCAGGCGCAACGGGCCTGATCTACGAGCTGCTCTGGGTCCGCGTCCTCTATCAGTCGTTCGGTTCCACCATCCAATCCGTCGCCACCGTCGTCGCCGCCTACATGGGTGGCTTGGGACTCGGCGCGTGGCTTTTGGGGCGGCGTGCCGATCGCACGCCGCGGCCCGCCGAGCTGTACGGAAAGCTCGAATTGGCGATCGGCATTTTTGGAATCGTGTCGCCGCTCGTGCTCGGGTTGGCGCATCGCATCTACATCGGGACGGCGACTGCCCTGTCGCTGGATGGCGGCGCGAGCGTCGCGCTGCGATTTGGCCTGGCGGCCCTGGTTCTTCTGATTCCGACGACGCTGATGGGTGGCACGCTCCCGGTTCTCACCCGCGCATTGACCGGCG